>Ga0247742_10000783_pt1 | contig 24338 bp, 18 predicted proteins | sample UWRJL208509C2_FD_180944 | JGI IMG/M metagenome (GOLD analysis project Ga0247742, IMG submission 180944) | Plant litter microbial communities from Arlington Agricultural Research Station in Wisconsin, United States - UWRJ-L208-509C-2 | ecosystem: Environmental > Terrestrial > Plant litter >... | reverse complement strand
AAAGGGCAGTTGTTGTTCCGCGTTGACCCTCAGCCGTACCGGATCGCCGTCGAACAGGCCGAAGCCCGTCTGGGTACGGCGCGGTTACAGGTCGAGGCGCTCAAGGCCACCTATCGCCAGCAGCTGGCCGAGGTGCAGTCCGCCAGGGACTCCGCCGATTTCGACGGTAAGGAATACGAGCGCAAGAAGGCCTTGCTCGCTTCCGACTTCGCCTCGCGTGCGTCCTTCGAGCGGGCCGATACCGACGTGAGGGTGGCGCGGCAGCACATCGCCTCGGCCCAGCAAGCGGTGTCCAACACGATCGCCAGCCTCAACGGCGATCCGGATATCGACGTCGACACGCACCCGACCGTACTCGAAGCCAGGGCACAGCTCGACCGGGCGAAGCTCGACCTCTCTTACGCCGACGTCGTCGCTCCGGACGACGGCATCGTCACCCGCGTAGACGATCTGCAAGTGGGCGACTTCGTCAGCGGCGGCACGACCGTCTTTTCGATGATGTCGACCCGCGACGTCTGGATCGAAGCCAACTTCCGCGAGACCGCACTGACAAATATGCGTGCCGGTCAGACGGCCACCATCGAAGTCGATGCGTATCCGGGCCAGCGTTTCAAGGCGCACGTGGTCAGCATGAGCCCGGGCACGGGTTCCGAGTTCGCCGTACTGCCCCCCGAGAACGCCACCGGCAACTGGGTCAAGGTGGTGCAACGCCTGCCAGTGCGCCTGGAACTCGATGCGGTCGATCCGAAGTGGCCGCTCTACTCCGGCATCAGCGTGACCGCCCAGGTCGATACGCGCAGCGAAGCGAACACGACATCGGCAGCGACAGCGGGAGGCGCCGCGCCATGAACGCCGTCGTTGCACCTCACAGCACGCCAGGTGCGCATCGCGTCCTCATCGGTGCGGGCCTGATCGCCACCTATATGTCGGCGGTGAACATCTCGATCCCGAATGCGGCGCTGCTGCACATCCAGGGTGGACTCTCCATGTCGGATGACGAGGTGGGCTGGATCTTCTCGTCCTACATCGCGGCAAGCGCGATCGTCATGCCGATGACGCACTGGCTGGCCGGTCGGTTCGGCAGGAAAAGGGTGTTCCAGACCTCGATGGCGCTGTTCACGCTCGCCCTCGTGCTGGTCACCTTTGCCACGACGTCGCTGCAGTTCGTCGCTGCGCGCCTCTTCCAGGGCGCGGCCAGCGCCACGCTGGCCCCCTTGTCGATGGCGATCCTGCTCGACGAGCTGCCGCCGCTGCGTCATGGCCGCATCGGCATCGTCTGGGCGGTGACCGCCCTGCTTGGCATCCTCAGTGGCCCGGCGATCGGCGGCTACCTAAGCGAGTTCCACGGATGGCACTCGATCTTCTACGTGAGCCTTCCCGCGGCCGTGATGGTTTTCGTGGCGATGGGCTTATTCCTTCGCGAGAAGAAAGCCGCCAGCAGCCCGCGTTTCGACGTCTTCGGCTTCGTCACTTTCAGTGTGGGGATCGCGGCGCTGCAGATGTTCCTGGACCGCGGCGAGCGGCTGGAGTGGTTCTGTTCGCCCGAAATCTGGGCAGAGGCGATCGCGTCCGTCGTCGGCTTCTATCTCTACATCGTCCACGTCATGACCCGCGAGGAACACTTCCTCAGTCGCGCCATGTTCAAGGACCGCAACTTCACCGTCTCCGCCGCCATGTACTTCGTCTTCGGCTTCGTGCTGCTGCCGACCCTGGCGCTGACCTCACCGATGCTCGAAGAGCTGATGGGCTATCCCGCCGATACCGCCGGTTATCTCGCGATACCTCGCGGAGCCGCGTTGATCGCCACCTTGATTCTGAGCTGGCGCCTGCCGAAGGCGATCGACAACCGCTGGGTCATCGTCGCCGGCATGGCGCTGGTCGTGTACGGCAACTGGCGCATGCTCGGTTACTCGCCGTTGATGGATCGCTGGCCCGTGATCGTCGCCGGTGCCCTGCAGGGTGGCGGCCTTGGCGTTCTGATGCCAGCACTCACCCGCGCCGCCTTCAGCACGCTCAGCCCCGCATTGCGCTCGCAAGGCACCGCGTTCTTCAATCTCGCGCGCCTCTACGGGAGCACGATCGGCATCGCCATCGTGCAGGTCTACTTCTACAACAACACGCAGGCCGTGCATCTCGCGCTGGCGAAGCACGTGCTGCCCTACGGTCCCGTCGCCCACGCGACCGGCCCGCTCGCCGGAGCGCATCTCGCGCAGATCAACGAGCTCGTGACGGGTCAGGCGGCGATGGTCGCCGTGATCGGCCAGTTCAAGCTGCTGCTGATCGCGATGCTCGCGGTCAGTCCGCTCGTTCTGTTCCTTCGTCAACCGCGCCCGGTCAACTGAACTCGGAGTCGACCATGAAACTCGTCAAAACGGCACTCGCCACCATTACGTTCGCGCTGCTCGCCGGCTGCATGGTCGGGCCCGACTTCGAAAAGCCCGCGGCACCCGCGTCGACGCACTACGACGTGAAGGCCGAGCAGGCGCTTGTCGCCACCACGGCGCAGCGCATCGACTTCGACAAGAAGATCGACGGCGACTGGTGGTCATCGCTGGGTTCGTCGAAACTCGATCAGGTCATGCACAAGGCGATCGAGGGCAACCTCGGCCTCGAGGCGGCCGATGCGACGATCGCCCAGGCCAACGAGGCCGTGACCTCGGTCCGTGGTGCATTGAGCCCGCAGGTCGATATCGCTGCGCAGGGCGGACGCCAGCGTCGTGCTGGCGCCACGGGCTTCGGCACTTCCCACTTCTACGCCGTAGGCCCACGAGTGAGCTTCGACCTCGATCTGTTCGGCGGCACGCGTCGCCGCATCGAAGAACAGGCGGCGCTCGCCGAATCGCAGCGGCATCGCTTCGATGCTGCCTACCTGACCGTGACGGGCGATGTCGCCACCCAGGCCCTGACGCTGGCCTCGGCGCGCGCACAGATCGCTGCCGTAGAGAGCCTGCTCGCCAACGACCGCAAGAACCTCGGCCTGGTGCAGACCGGCCATCGGTACGGCAGTGCCACGCAGGTCGACGTCGCCACGGCGACGACGCAACTCGCCCAGGACGAAACCCTGTTGCCGCCGCTGGCGCAGCAGCGTGACACCGCCGCCCATGCGCTGTCCGTCCTGGCCGGCAAGGGGCCGGCCGACTGGGTGCCGCCGGACTTCGACCTCGTCGACTTCGCGCTTCCCGCCCAGTTGCCCGTCACGCTGCCCTCGGATCTCGCACACGATCGCCCCGACATTCTCGAGGCGGAATCGCAGCTCCACGCCGCGAGCGCGGCGATCGGCGTCGCCACCTCCGACCTGTACCCGCATCTGAATCTCTCCGGATCGCTCACGCGGGTCGACCCGGCGCCTGGCCTGGGGACGTTGTGGGGTCTCGCGGCCGGGCTGACCGCGCCGATCTTCAACGGCGGCACGCTCAAGGCGAACCAGCGCGCTGCGGTGGATGGTTACAAAGCCGCGCTCGCGACCTACCAACAGACCGTCGTGTCCTCGCTCGGTCAGGTGGCCGATGTGTTGCAGGCAATCAACCACGACAGCGAGGAAGTCGCTGCGCAAGATCATGCGCTCACGTCTGCCGAACTCAACCTCACCCTGACTCGTGAAGGGTATAAGGCGGGCGAAACCGGTGTTCTGCAGGTGATCGACGCCGAACGTTCCTATCAGCGCGCCCTGATCGGCCAGATCCAGGCGAAGACCGCGCAATTCCACGACACCGTGCAGCTATCCATCGCACTTGGCGGTCATTCCGACGAAGCATTCCAGCGCAGAGCGGCGTACCGTGACGAGCGATCGATGGCAGGTGGCCCCACTAACGGAGGAAAACCATGAGTGCCCTTGATACGTTTCGCCATACACGCCTTCCCCTCGCCCACGGCACAGGGGCTATCCCCGCCGTCGGCTTCGGCACGCTCATTGCTGACCGTGAGAAGGGACGCGCCGCCATCAAGACGGCACTGGACGTGGGCTTCCTCCACCTCGATGCCGCCGAGGCCTATCGCAACGAAGATGTCGTCGGCGATGTGATCAAGGAGGCGATCGACAACGGCGTCGTTCGCCGCGAAGACCTTTTCGTAACGACGAAGCTGTGGAACAACAATCATCGGCCGGAACGCGTCAAGCCTGCGCTCGAGGCGAGCCTGCGTCGCTTGCAAATCGACTACGCCGACGCGTACCTCATCCATACGCCCTTTGCCTTCGCACCCGGCGACGACCAGTATCCGAAGGATGCCGATGGCGGTCCGCTCTACGACAAGGGCATCACGCTGCTCGATACCTGGCGCGCGATGGAAAGCCTCGTCGACGATGGCCTGGCGAAGGTCATCGGTCTCTCCGACGTCAAGCTCGAGACGGTGAAGGAGATCGTCGCCAACGCGCGCATCAAGCCGTCCATCGTGCAGGTCGAATCACACCCGTACCTTCCCGAGTGGGAGTTGCTCGAATTCTGCAAGGCGAACGGTATCGTGTTGCTCGCCTTCGCGCCGCTCGGCCATGGCATGGAGCCGCGCGTGCCCGACGACCCGGTGTTGAAGACGATTGCCGCGCGCATCGGCGAAACGCCGGCGCACGTCGCCCTCGCCTGGGCCGTCCAGCGCGGAACGGCGTTTCTCACCACCTCGACCAATCCCGAGCACATCCGCGAGAACTTCGAGATCTCCCCGCTGCCTCCCGAGGCCCTCCAGGAAATCCGCGAAGGCATCACGCTCAACGACCTCCGCCTCAACGACGTCGTCCACACCGGCCTCCCCGGCTTCATCCCCCGCGAAAACCGTAAATAACAAGCCGCGCGCTCTTGGTAGGAGCCGATTCATCGGCGAAGCTCTCCCTTGACGAAACCGAACCCCAACCCTAGGATGCGATTCATTCGCATTTAGGGCTGGGGTTCCCCGTCCCCAGGATCGTCATGAGGGGCACCTCCCCACCCGTACCCCGTCGTGGCCATGGCGCCACGATCGCCCGCATCGCCCTTGCCGTCGTCGGCGGCTATGTCACGGTGTCCCTGTGGACCTTTCTGCTCGGCCGCCTCCTCCCCGGCGACCGGCCGGGTGCCGGTTTTACAGCAACGATGCTCTCCTTCCTTTTCTACGCGGGCTGCTTCGTCTGGGTCTTCGGCGCGAAGCGTCTCGGCCACACAGCGCTCACCATGGCCGTGCTCGCTGCTGCCGCGATACTCGGCATCGCGCTGACATGAGCGTGGGTTTCCGCCAGACACAAGCCGCCTTGCATACGTGGTCCGGCCTCATCGTCGGGTGGGTGCTTTATGCGATGTTCCTCGCCGGCACGGTGAGCTTCTGGCGCGAAGAGATCACGCGATGGACGCAACCCGAGATCGGCAGCCACCAGCCAGCCGACGTGGATGTCGCCAACGCGCAACGTTATCTGCAAGCGCATGCGGCGGGCGCGGCGGAGTGGACCATCGCGCTACCCGATGCGCGCGCTGCAGGCGTCTCCGTGGCCTTCCGCGACAAGGCTACGCCTCGCAATGCGACGCGGGTATCGATCGTACTCGACGCCCATGGCGATCCGGTCGATGTACGCGCCACCGAAGGCGGCGACTTTTTCTACCGTCTGCACTTCGACATGCACTACATGCCCATCCTCTGGGGACGCTGGCTCGCCGGGCTCTGCGCGATGGCCATGCTCATCGCCATCGTCAGCGGCGTGATCACGCACAAGAAAATCTTCGCCGACTTCTTCACCTTCCGCCCGCGCAAGGGACAACGCAGTTGGTTGGACGGCCACAATGCACTCGCCGTGCTGGCGCTGCCCTTCCACCTGATGATCACTTACACCGGCCTGGTCACGCTCATGACGTTGTACATGCCGTGGGGCGCCAACGGATCGAACGGCAGTCGCAACGCGCTGTTCGCGGAGATCATTCCCTCCTACACGACGCCGGCCGCCACGGGAACCGCGACGCCCCTGATCGATCTGCGTGTCGCGCTGGAGACAGCAGGAAAACTCTGGGATGGCGGGCACGTCGCGACGTTGAAGATCGCGCACCCGGGCGATGCATCCGCGCGCATCGTCGCCGAGCGCGCTGGGGCGGATCGCGTCAGTTCAAGCCAGGTGACCGTACAGATGGACGGGACCACCGGCGCCGTTATCGCCGCATCCCGACCGGAGAGCACCGGCGTACTGACGCGCGGTGGGATGATCGGCGTGCACGCCGGACGCTTCGCTTCGCTCGAGATGCGATGGCTCTATTTCCTGCTCGGCGTGGCGGGTACCGCCATGGTCGCAACGGGACTTGTCCTGTGGACCGTCAAGCGGCGCGCCCAGTTGCCCGATCCGGCGCGACCGCACTTCGGCTTTCGCCTTGTCGAGCGGCTCAACGTCGCGTTCGTCGCCGGTATGCCGCTGGCGATGTCTGCTTTCCTCTGGGCCAATCGACTCCTGCCCCATGCGATGGCCGAGCGTGCGGCGTGGGAGATCCATACGATGTTCATCGTCTGGGCGCTTGCCTTGTTGCACGTGTGTTTCGTTTCACCGCGCCGTGGCTGGATCATCCAGTTCACGCTGGCCGGCGCGTCGCTTGTTGCACTCGCGCTGGGTGACGTGGTCTTCGTGCGCGCGGACTTCGTCTGGATCGACCTCGTCATGGCGGCCCTGGGCACGACGTGCCTGACTATCGCCTGGGGCGTGGGAAGACACGTTCCCCCCACACGGAGAACAATCAAGACCATGGCGACGAATCGACGCCAAGAGGCAAACGCATGAGTCTGCTGCTCGCTATCGTCGCGTTCGCTTGCCTTGCCGGCGCGATGCATCGTCATCACGTCGAGGTGATCGGGGGGAAGCCATCGCGTTCGCGCGTATGCCTGCTTCGGCTGGCCGGGGCGGTGGCACTGCTTGGCATGCTTGCCCTGGAAATGACGCGGGAAGGTGCGGCATTCGGCGCGTTGCTCGCCTTCGGTTACGCGAGCGTCGGCGCCGGCACCGTGCTGCTCGCACTCACGGTCACGAGATCTTTATCGCCGGGTCGCTAGCCTCGACCGGATGATTGGACCCTTCGACCTGCTCCTTCGGCTTCTCACCGCTGCGGTACTCAGCGGCGTGATCGGCATCAATCGTGGCCGCCTGGAATGGACGGCCGGCCTGCGCACGCACATGCTCGTGGCCGTCGGCGCGGCGCTTGCCATCATCGTCTCGGCGTTCGGATTCAACGACGTGCTGAACAATCCACACGTCGTGCTCGACCCGTCGCGTATCGCCGCGCAAGTCGTGACCGGCGTCGGCTTCCTCGGCGCGGGCACCATCCTGTTCGTCGAGCGCGACCAGATCGTCCGCGGGCTCACGACGGCGGCCAGCCTGTGGGCCGTGGCTTCCGTGGGCCTCGCGGCAGGTAGCGGCATGTACGTCGGCGCCGTGATGGCGACCGGCATCATCTGGGTGATCCTCGCCCTGCTCAAGCCGCTCGAACGCCGGCTAACCGGTAAGCCCAAGCGCCGTCCACGCCTTACCGCGCGGCTCACGGGATCGAGTGCCCTGAGTGTCTTCGAGACGGCTCTCGCCGAGCACCATCTTCCCTTTGCGAAGACGATTCTTCGACGCGAGCCCGATGGCGACGACGTCGTCACCGTGTTGTTTACACGGCCTGTCCGCAAGGACCAGCTCGCCACCCTTGCCGACACGCTGCGCGATCTCGAGGGTTTCAAGAGCGTCAGCTACGACGCGCCCGATGACAAGGCGCGTCGTCACTGAGGTTGTCGATTACTCGCCTTTGGCGGCGGCTTCGATCAGCTTCGCGACTTCCGCCGGGTGCGATACCATCACGACGTGCGACGCGCCCTTGACCACGACCGTCTTCTTCGACTTCGCGCGGTCGGCCATCCAGGCCATCGCCTTCGGCGGGATGTTCTTGTCGGCGTCGCCGTAGATGTGCCACGACGGCACGTGCGTCCAGGCCGGCGTCGTCTCTGCTTCGTTCAGCGCGACGTCGGTGATCGGCCGCTGCCCTGCGGCCATCAACGCGGCGTCCTTGGCAGGCACGTCGGCGGCGAACTGAGCCGGGAACTTGTCCTGCTGGATGTAGAGATCGTTACCCCCCGTCGACAGCGGCACGGGCGGCGCGAGCGTCGGGCCAAGGGTGCTACCCGGAAACTTGCCCGACAGGCCTGCTGCCGTTTCGCCGGCCTCCGGCGAGAACGCCGACACGTAGACGAGTGCCTTGACGTTGTCGTGGCCTTCGGCGGCTTCGCTGATCACCGAACCGCCATAGGAGTGACCGACGAGGACGACCGGCGTCTTGATGCTGCCAACCAGGTTGGCCACCTCGGCGGCATCCGTCTTGACGCTACGCAGCTCGTTGGGCGCGGCGACGACGGTGTAGCCGTCCTTGTGGAGCTGACCGATCACCCCGTTCCAGCTGGATGAATCGGCGAAGGCGCCATGGACCAGAACGATCGTGGGCTTCTCGGCGGCGAAGGCGACCGGGCTGACGGCGAGGGCGGCGAAAAGGGTGGTACGGACCAGGGAACGGAACATGGTGGGGCTCCTTTTACATGCTGAGGGGACGACGGCAGCGCACGTTCCGGCTCTTGGGGCCCGGCTTGCTGACGCCTGTCCCTATAAACCGGACGAAGCCGATTTCCATTTCAATAGCGTGCGTTGAAATTTTGCACGATCTATTTAGGTGGCAGCCTATCGCCCTGCACATTTGTGAATCTTGGAAAAAAAGGGCATGAAAACATTAGGAAAGAAGAAAAACCCTGCCGGAAACACATAGACCCTACCGAAACCACGCATAGCTCTGCGCAGCCTTGGCCTATATCTGAGATGCGTTCTTGCACTGAAGGGGTCTTATGGCTTCGGCGAGACATGTCAGAGGCGTGTCTCTGATCGAAGTCTTGATGGCGGTACTGGTTTTCAGTGTCGGCCTCATTGGTCTGTCCGGCTTGTTGATTACATCGTTGCGCTCGAACCAGGCCGGGTATCAGCGCACCCAGGTCGAGTTCCTGGCGATGAGCATGGCCGATCGCATGCGTGCCAATCCCCTGGCTGTCTGGTCAGGCGGTTACAACGACACGGGATATCCGCTCACCGGCACCCAAGCCTGTACGACGGCCAGCGCGTGCACGCCAGCGAAGCTCGCACTCCGCGACCAGTATCTGTGGAGTAGCCAGCTCAAGACCTTCCTGCCCAATCCCACGGGATCCATTGCCTGCACCAACGGCGTCACGCCGAACGCCGCCCAGCTGCTGGTGCGTCCCCCTTATGCCGGTAACTGCGTCATGCGCATCAACTGGAGCGAGCGAAGGGCAGGTGACAGCGACCATCAGGACATTGCGACACAAACCTACGTCTGGAACTTCCAGCCATGAGCCCGGGCCGCCGGCGCACGGCAGATAGTCAGCGGGGATTCTCGCTGGTCGAACTGATGGTAGCCATGGTCCTGGGGCTGCTGGTCTCCGGAGGCATCGTCACTGTCTTCCTCGCGACGTCGAACAGCAGCCTGGTCCAGACCCAGCTCGCGAAACTCCAGGAAGAGGGTCGCTTCGCCATCACGGCGCTGACCACCGACCTGCGCATGAGCAACGCCCAGTACTGCTCAAACATGGGCGGCCAGTCGGCCAGCCTGTCCAACGGCGTCCTCTCACTCGATCGCTACCTGCGCGCGCCGCAGGTGCTGGTCTCCGGTGCCGTGTTCCAGTCGGCGCTCAACGACAACACGACCACGTGGGGGACGAACAGCGGCGGCACCACGTATCCGCCGGCACCCGTCGCCGCCTTCACCATGCCGTCGTTCGTTTCGCTTCGTGGATACGACTGCACGCTGACGGCATGCACGCCAGTTGATCCGTCGACCGCATCCGGTGCAGGCATTCCCGCCCAGGGGACCGCCATCGGCAACCGGGTTCTCGGAAGCGACGTGGTGACGCTTCGCTACCTCAACGGCGCGCGTGGATGGGTGCTCGACGGCGTCAACAGCACGATGACGCTCAGCGGCAACAACGTTGCCAGCATCACCGTCGTCCCCCAGACCGGCGAACCGCCCCTGTCCACCGTGACGAAAGGCGACCTGCTGATGCTGGCCGACTGCAATGCGGCGCAGGTCTTCTCGGCCACCGCCTCAGGCTCCACCTTCACCCCGGCGTTGAATTACAGCGCGGTGACCAGGCCATCGGGCGTGAGCCCCAAGCTCTTCGACTTCACTACCGATTTCCAGACCGTGACGTACTTCCTGCAAGTGGTGGACGACAACAACGGGCACCAGACGGGCGCATTGATGCGACGGGTCAATGGCGTCACTGGCGAGGTGGTACGGGGTATCGAGCGGCTCGACCTGCTTTATGGCGTCATGGACGCCGCCGGCAATACCAGCTATCGCACCGCGGCGGACATCGACAGCGCAACGACGTGCCCCTCGTCCACCGTCGTTGTCGCCGGCACCGATCCGGGATGTCTCTGGCGCTCGGTACAGAATATCGAAGTGCATATCCTGATGGATGGCCAGGTGCCCCTGTACTCACTGACATCGCCAGAGTTGCAATATCAGTACTACGGCGACACCGGCGTCGCCGGGATGTCCGCGCCCGACGACAGCAAGCGCGCGGTCATGCCAAGCCAGCAAGGCATCGACAATCACATGCTGCGGCGCGAGTTCACGGCGGTGGTCTCCCTGCGGAACTACAACCCATGAACGCGCAACGTGGTGCGGTCCTCATACTGGCGCTGATCTTCCTGCTGCTGCTGACCATCGTCGCGCTCAGCACGACAAGCCGCTCGTTGCTGCAGGAACGCATGGCCGGAGCGATGCGCAATGCGCAGCAGGCGGGGTGGTCGGCTGAGAATGCCTTGCGTGGCGTGGAGTGGAACATCTTCAACGGCAACAGCGTCGCCTGTTACAACTCCAGCAATCCGCCGACGATCAGCGCCAAGGTCACGGCATTCCGCCGTTCTTCGGTCTGGCTTACCGATGGCGCCACCGAATACAAAGGTGCAGGCGTCGCTATCGACTACAGCGCAGCCTCCGCCGACGCCGCACTCTCGACCGCCGTCATGGCCCACAACCCCTGGTACACGGTCGAGTACCTCGGCCAGGATCGGTCGCCCGCCAACGGCGGCAGCCCGGCGACGGAGGCGGGATCGGGAAGTAGTGGAACGACCAAGTTCTACCTTTACCGCATTACCGCACGCGCTACCGGCGGCAGCCCGAACACCATTCGTGTCGCCGAGTCCACATTCGTGACGCCGAACCTGCTCGTATGCACGCTGACCTGAAGCCGACTCCCATGAAGACATCCTCCATCTCGTGGGCCGCCCTCCTTCTGGTCCTTACGGCGTGCCTGCTGCTCTCACTTCCGGTCACGGCGGGTACGGTTACCGTAAGCAAGACACCGCCGGGCGTCACCTCGAAGGTGGCGCCGAACATCGTGGTGACCTTCGATGATTCGGGATCGATGAATGCGACGTCGATCCCGGACACGATGGATGCCAATTACGCGAGCAAGTATTACTACTCTTCACTTGGCAACCCGATCTACTTCGACCCGACGGTAACCTACGTGGTACCGCCGGATGCCAGTGGTGCACCCTTGGGCACGCCGACCTTCAAGGCAGCCTGGCGAGATGGTTACTGTGCCAACACGCTGACCAAGAAATGTTGGTCGCCGAACAACGCCAAATACCTCGACCCGATCGTGGTCGACCTCAGCACGTCGTTCTACGCAGGGTTCCTTGCCAACATCCAGGCGGGAAACTCACCGTGCTCGCGCAATGCCAATGAGCTCACGACATGGAGCAGCGGGAACACCTGCTTGCAGATGGATATTCCTGCGTCGGTGCGGGGGACGTCGACCAAGACCACCAGTAATACATCGAGCTCGAACAGCTCGTGCTTTATCAACTGTGGGCTCTTCAACGGCGTCTCCGGTACCAAGACCATCACCACGACCACCAATAACGCCGATGGCAGCGTCAGTGTCAGTGTCAGTGTGGGCACGTGCACGACGACCCTGTTCCTGATTACCACGTGCACCAGCATCGCGACCACGGTGACAACGACGACGACCACGACGAGCCTGGATACAGGCGGGTTCTATTACGTCTGTACCCAGCCGACCAACGACGCCACGTGTACATATCACCTCGTCGGCAACGAGTCCGCGTCCATCCAGCAAAACTTCGCGATCTGGTACAGCTACTACCGGTCTCGCAACCTCAACGCACGCGCGGCGATCGGTCGGGTGTTCGCCGGCCTTGGCGACGGATCGGTGCGTGTCGCCTGGCAGACCTTGCAGACGCAGACGGCCAAGGGGAGCTACTACACGTCCGCGACTGGCTACGCCGGACAGACCTACAGCCCGCTGGTGGCATCGAGCAAGATCCTCGAACTCGCGAATACAACGAGCTGTACGCCCACCAGCACGAGCGACACCTGCTGGCGAAGCCAGTTCATGAACTGGGTCTATGGTGTGCCCGCCAGCGGCGGCACGCCGACACGCGAGGCAACCCAGACCGCCGGTGAGTTCTACAAGCGCGACCTGACCCTGGGCAATGCGCAGGACCCGTACTGGAACGGCAGCACTAGCACACCAGGTGAACTGACGTGCCGGAAGAACTTCAACATGCTGGTGACCGATGGCTACTGGAATGGCGATAAGCCGGGCGATGCAAACCCCAATGATTCGTCCACGCTGACGCTGCCCGATGGCACCTCGTACACCACGAGCGGCACGGCGTCGAAGATCTACTGGAACCAGAACGGCAGCACCAATCCGTCGCTTGCCGACATCGCGTTCTCGTACTGGGCGACGGACCTGCGTACCAACATGGTCAACAACGTGCCGGCGTACTATCCCGACCTGACCACGGGGGTCACAGGCACGGCGACGACGGTCAGCTCCACGGCGCCTGGAACCAACAGCGAGGTCTACTTCAATCCGGCGAACGATCCCGCCACCTGGCAGCACATGTCGCAGTACATGGTGACCATGGGTATCTCCGGCAGCCTGGCCTTCCCGACCGACTACACCGCCTTGCGAAAAGGCACGAAGGCCTGGCCCACGCCCGTTGTTGGCGGCGGTGCCACCAACATCGACGATACCTGGCATGCCGCCTTGAACAGTCGCGGCGGTTACTTCAGCGCTGCCGACCCGACGTCGCTCGTCAACAGCCTGAGCACCATTCTCTCCTCCGTCATCGCAAGCAGCTCCACGTCCCTGACGCTGAGCCTGAGCACCAACGTGCTCACCGCCAACACCGTGGCCTATTACGCCGGATACAACACGACCGACTGGAGCGGCTCATTGACGGCGCGGGCGATCGGCTCGAACGGCATCGTGGGCGACACGCTATGGGCTGCCGAGACGTTGCTCACCAGTCGCCTGGCCAGCGATCCCCGTTTCATCGCCACGAGCACCGGTCCGGGAACCGGCACGGGCATCACCTTCGCCTACACCACCTTGAGCACCACCCAGAAGGCGGCATTGGATTCCTTCGACGGAACGGGATCGACCGCGACGACGGACGGCCTGGGTGCGCAGCGCGTGGACTGGCTCAGCGGCGTGCGAACGCTTGAAGGCAGTACCTTCCGCACGCGAACGTCGCTGCTTGGTGCGATCTTCGGATCGCAGCCGGCGTATGTCGGTGCGCCCAATAGTGGTTACGGCGATTCGTTCTCGGCAGGGTCCCCTGAGGCAAAGGCCGTGGCGGCCGACCCTACGCTGAGTTACTCCGCGTTCCTGGCCAAGTGGGCGACCCGCGCGCCGGCCGTTTATGTCGGGGCCAACGACGGCATGCTGCATGCGTTCGACGCGCGTCTCAAATCCGTCACCGGGGCGAACCCTGGCCGCGAACTCTGGTCGTACGTTCCAGCAAGCGTGTACCCGAATCTTTCCGCGCAGACACGCCTGACCAACTTCAGCTTCACCCCGACCGTCGACGGTAGCCCGATCACCGGCGACGTCTTCTTCAACAGCGCAAGCTCGCTGAATAGCTCGACGAAGGGCTGGCATACCTTGCTCGTCGGCTCATTGCGCCTGGGCGGTCGCGGTGTCTTCGGCATCGACATCACCGATCCCTCCGCCGCTACGCTCAACACTAGTACGGCCGTCGCCTCGAAGGTGCTCTGGGAGTTCAACAGCGACAGCGTCTCGACCGTCGGCACGCCCGCCAACCTGGGCTATACCTTCGGCACGCCGGTGATCACGCGTGTCGCCTATAACAACACGGATGGCACGGTCGGACGGTGGATCGTCCTGGTGCCCGGCGGATACTTTCCCGATGGGAGCACCGCGGCGGCGGCGAGCAATACCTACAGCTCGCTCTTCGTCCTCGACGCCCAGACCGGCACCCTGCTGAAGGAGATCCGCACGCCAACCGGTTCGGGTTCGGTAGCTAGCCATGGGCTCAATACGCCGGCCGTCGGCGACTACGACGGCGACCAGGTCGCCGATGTCGCCTTTGCGGGCGACCTCGACGGCAACGTCTGGCGCATCGATCTGTCCGCCGCGACGCTCGCCGCCACGTCCCAGTCACAGGGTGTCAGCCTGTTGTTCAAGCCGGCCACCGCCAACGCGCAGTCGATCACCACGTCGCCACGGTTGCTCGCCGACCCGACGTCGACGTACTTCATGGTGATCTTCGGCACGGGCCGCTACCTGAGCACGGCGGACAGTGCCGACACCACGGTCGAAGCGCTGTACGGCGTCCGCGATCCGGGCACGACCGTCACCTCGCCGATCACGGTGGCCGGCGGCAACCTGGTCAAGCAGACCATGGTGCTGGACGCGAAGTCGGGCGCCATCGGCGTGACGAACAACACCGTGCCAGCGACGCGCTCCGGGTGGTACCTGCTGCTCGATACGGCCGCCGGAGAGCGTGTGGTGGTGACACCGGCGCTGGACTCGAGCAATAACACGGTGACCTTCAGCACCCTGATCCCGACGGCCACCGATCCCTGCACGACATCGCGCTCCGGTTCGATCATCGCGCTGGACGGCACGACGGGTGGCGCCGCCTTCGGTGTTTCGATCGGCTCGGCCGTCAGTTTCGGCAACGGCTACACGCTGGCGGGCGCGCATGTCCTCGGCGCGGCCAGTTCCGGATCGCTCTACACGGCGGCCAGCCTCAGCGGCGGCACCTCCTACCTGCCGGGTCAGATACCCGCCTCCGGTGCCGGCGGAACACCCGTCAACGAGAGCATTCCCACCGCGCGCCGTCGCTCGTGGCGCATCCTGAATGGGGATAACTGACATGCAGGTCCCGCGCCGCCGCCCCAGCGGTTTCACACTGCTCGAGTTGATGGTCGTCCTGGTGGTCATGGGCATTCTCGCCGCGCTCGCGGTGACGTCGTATAGCCGATACGGCTTCCGCGCTCGCCGCGCCGATGGGCAGAAATTGCTGATGGCAATCGCCAGTGCCGAAGAGCGTTATTTTGCGCAGCACAACGCCTACGCCGACCTCGCCACGATCGGTTACTCGACGGCCGCGACCGCCACGTCTGAGAACAGCTACTACACGGCCGCGGTGAACGTGACGACGATCAATGCGGTGGCGGCGCAGGCCTTCACAGCGACGGCGACGCCGGTGCCGGGAAGTTCCCAGGCGCGAGACACCTGCGGCGCACTTACCGTGACAGACACAGGTACCAAGGGCTCCACTGGCACGACCACGAACGGTAGCTGCTGGTGAAGGCGTCCGCGTCCGGCGTGCGCCGCGAACGGGGGTTCGGCCTCGTCGAACTCATGGTGGCGATTCTGGTGGCCGCCATCCTCGTCGCCATCGCGGTACCGTCGTTCCGTACCACGCTGCAGAAGCATCGCCTGCGAGTGTCGGCCGACAGTCTTCAGGCGGCGGTCCAGTACGCACGCACGGAAGGCGTGCTGCGCGCGACCTACGTATCGATATGTGCCAGCGCGGACGGCGCGACCTGCTCGGGCGCTGCGACCTACGACACAGGCTGGCTTGTCTATGTCCACCCGGTCGCGACCACCAAGGCGAGCGACACCTATACGGCGACAGCGTCGGCAGGCATGCAGATTCTTCGTGCCGGCCCGGCATTGAATGGCGTCTCCGCGCGCGCCGTGGATGGAGCCGTCATCACTTTCGGCCAGCAGGGACAGCTGGAGCCCGTGGCCAGCCGCACGAACGCGAGCCAGCCCATGGCCTTCGTTCTCTGCGCCGGTGGTGGCGCAGGCAGCCTTGGCACGAACACGACGCAGATACCGGGATCGCGTATCGGCGTCAGTCCCTACGGCGGCATCGCGTTTACCAAGCTGTCCAGCAAGGACCTGTGCACCCCGTAATCGGCGCCCCGTCGAGGATCGCGCCCCTTGAGATTTCTATGTCGTACATTTGTACGCATGTCCGATCCCTTGCCCATGACCCGCCTGCACAAAGGCCGCGGCGCCGCCTCCAACCCCGAAGGACGTTTCGAGTCCACGCGCTTCCAGGCCGAGGACGACGGCTGGCATCGGGAGGATGACGAGAGCCGGCCCGCCACCGAGGTGCGGGAGGAGCTGGCGCGCAGCGTCATCACCCGTAACGACTCGCCCGACGTCGGCTTCGACCAGGCGACCAACCCGTATCGCGGGTGCGAGCATGGATGCATCTACTGCTACGCGCGTCCCTCGCACGGTTACCTCAACCTCTCGGCCGGACTCGACTTCGAGACCAAGCTGTTTGCGAAGACCAATCTGGAGGAAGTGCTGCGCGGCGAGCTCGCCAAGCGCAGTTACGTCTGCAAGCCGATCAACATCGGCAGCAACACCGATCCGTACCAGCCGATCGAAAAGAAGTGGCGGCTCACGCGAGCGGCGCTCGCGCTGCTCAACGATTGCAACCACCCGTGCACCATCGTCACCAAGAACGCGATGATCGAACGCGACCTGGACATCCTCGTGCCGATGGCCGAGCGCAACCTCGTGCATGTGTTCATTTCGATCAACTCGCTGGATAACAAGCTGGCGTCGAAGCTGGAGCCGCGGGCGAGTGCGCCGCATCGGCGGATGAAGGCGGTAGAGATGTTGAGTCGCGCCGGTGTTCCAGTTGGTGTGCTGGTGGCGCCGATCATTCCGGCGCTCAACGAGAAGGATGTCGAAGCGATCATCGAACAGGCAGGTGCGGTTGGCGCACGGTCTATCGGTTACACGTGTGTGCGTCTACCGCATGAGCTCAAGCAGCTGTTTCGCGAATGGCTCGAGCTGCATTACCCGGATCGTGCTGCTCACATCATCAGCCTGATTCAGCAGATGAATGGTGGGAAGGATTACGACTCGAACTTTGCGACGCGCATGCGTGGGCAGGGGGTGTTTGCGGACATCATCCGGAAGCGGGTGCAGGTGGCGACGCGGAAGGCGGGCATGGATCGGGCGTGGGATACGGTGTTGGATGTGTCGCAGTTCGTGCCGCCGAGGATCATGTCGCCGCAGGGTGAGTTGTTCTGACGGCGCATCGCTCGCGTTAGATGCCCTTTTTCGGCAGCGTGCGCGACAGTGCGCCGTTCGCAGACAAACGCTATGTGTTCTTCGTGGTGCGTGTTCTTGCGAAGGGAAACGCGTACTCATTGGAAGCAATTCATCGCGTTAGACAACAGTAATTTTTTCTCACGGCGATAACGCATTTTCTTGCGCTCACGGCAACAGATAACGCATTGCAGAAATACAACAATTTGTTGACAGCCTACCAACCTCGCTTCTATGTTCGAACTCCGGCGCCACCGAATGGATGTTCTTTTTGCTTCGGCAGTTTGGGCGGCTACTCATCGTGCGTTGATGAGTACACGGCGAGGCTAGCGAGCGACTTGGGAGAGTTGCGCGGTGGTTGCATTCCGGTAAGGGGTAAACGTTGAGTCAACTAGTCACGGCCGTCGGCCGGACTTTCGTTTTCTTTTGCCCTTCAGGGGCGATATGGGGAGATCTGCAATGATTCTTGATGCTAACGGGCAGGCATCGGTCCTGCGACGTTCGTCTTTGGCTCTCGCGCTCGCGCTGGGCATGGGTCTTACGAGCAACGCTTTCGCTCAGGCCACCACGGGTAGCCTTTTCGGTTCTGCCGAAGCCGGCGACACCGTCCAGATCACCAGCGGTTCGGGCGTGACTCGTACCACCACGGTCAACGCAGGCGGCCGCTACAGCTTCGCAAACCTGCCGCTTGGCATCTACAAGGTCAGCCTGGTCAAGGGGGGAACCACCGTCGATTCGCGTGACAACGTCGAGCTGCGCGTTAACGCCGGTACCGATGTGTCGTTCGTCGCCGCTGCGGCTGCCAGCACACAGAATGCCGCGAACCTCGAAGGCGTGACGGTTGTAGGCAACGCATTGCCGCCGATCGACGTTTCCTCGGTCGACTCGCGCACCGTGATCACCCAGTCCCAACTCAAGCAGTTGCCGCTGGGCCGCTCGGCTGAAGCCATTGCCCTGTTGGCACCGGGCGTGTCGCAAGGTGCCACCGGCACCGGCTTCCAGAGCCCGACCGGCAAAGCCCTGGTCTCGTTCGGCGGGTCCTCGGTGACCGAGAACGCGTATTACATCAACGGCATGAACACCACCGACCCCATCGCGGGTTACGGCGGCATGACCCTTCCGTACGGCGCCATCGACCAGCAGGAAATCCTGACGGGCGGTTATGGCGCACAGTACGGTCGCTCGGACGGTGGCGTGATCAGCATCGTCGGCCGCCGCGGCACGAACGAATTCCATTTTGGCGGTCAGATCCTTTGGACCCCGGACTTTGCCGCCGCAACGCCGATCAACGCCAACTATCCGGGTAGCTCGACTCTCGATGGGCAGAACTATCGCTATCGCAACCTCAACAAGACTTGGGATGCACTGTATTCGGCCTATGCGGGCGGTCCGCTGATCAAGGACACGTTGTTCGCTTTCCTTGCGGTGGAAGGTGAGAAGACCAAGGGCGATAACGTTCAGCCTGCCTCGTCTAACAAAAACTACGTGCAGACCTACAAAGATCCGAAGATCTACGCGAAGTTCGATTGGAATATCAACGATAACAATCTGCTCGAGTTGACCGGCGCCAGCGAGAAGCATGACTACACCGGCCAGGTGTATGCGTTCGACAACGACGCTCGCCAGGACGGGGCGTACATTGCGCCCGATACCGCGGCCAGAACCAAGCAGACCCTGTGGATCGCGAAGTACACGAGCTACATTACCGATAGCCTGACCTTGACCGCCCAGTACGGTAAGCAGGATACGAAGCTCTTCACGCAGACCGGTACCACCGATCCGAACCTGATTCCCATTCTTGGCGCCCGGAACCAGGATCCGGCCCTCACGCCTGGCTTCCCGCAAGGCATCACCAACGCGCAGAACCTGGGCGTCATCACCGATCCGGAGCACGAAAGCAAGGTATCGAACTACCGCGTCGACCTCTCCTACACGCTCGGCGATCACACCATTTCGGTCGGTATCGACAATCAGAATAGTCGCGACCTGAACGACGGCCAGAAGGTCTATAACAATGCCGGCTATGAGTGGAGTTACGACACGGTCGCTACGGGCGGGACCATCGCCGGTGGCGCAGTCGACGCGCCGGTCGGCACGCCGTACTACGTTTCCCAGTACCGCCAGGCGACCGACGCGTCGGTGCGCGTGCGTCAGCGTGCGCAGTACGTGCAGGACCAGTGGCAGGTGTCCGACACCGTCAAGCTGTCACTGGGTATTCGTAACGACCAGTTCACCAACTACAACGGCGACGGCGTGGCCTACGTCACGCAGACCAAGCCGCAGTGGGCTCCGCGCCTGGGCGGCAGCTGGGATGTGTTTGGCGACAGCACGTTCAAGGTATATGGCAATGCAGGGCGTTACTATCTCGCGCTGCCGCTGGCTCCCGCGCTTCGCGGTGCGTCGTCTTCCACGCAGACCAACACGTACTTCTCCTACACCGGTATCGATCCCGCCAACGGCTACCCGCTCGGCCTGACACCGCTCAATACGGTCAACGGCCCGGGCCAGCCGTACTCGCCCAACAATGAATATGGCCAACCGAAGGACCCGACCGTTGTCAGCGCGAAGGGCCTGAAGTCCGAGTACCAGGACGAGTTCATCGCCGGCTTCGACAAGACCTGGGGTGAGAACTGGGTCTACGGCGCCAAGGCGACCTATCGTAAGCTCGGCAACGCGATCGATGACTATTGCGATACGGGCGACGACCCGGCCGGACGGCTGCAGCAGCTGTTCACCGCCAGCGGCTCGGCGGTTGACCTGAGCCAGGCCGGTGTCAGTTGCTATCTGTTCAACCCGGGTCGTGCGAACACGTTCCTGGCGCCGAACGCGGCCGGTGGTTATGACAGCGTGCGTGCCACCAACGACGATCTCGGTTTCCCGCAGCTGAAACGTCACTACTACGCGCTCGAGCTGCACCTTGAGCGTCAGAAGGGCGACGGCAAGTGGTGGGGTAACGTCAGCTATGTCTACTCGAAGCTTTATGGCAATAGCGAAGGCCAGACCGATTCCGATGCCGGTACGCGTAGCGACCCGTCGGTCACGCAGGCCTGGGACAACGCCCCGCTGATGGTGTATTCGAACGGCAAGCTCGCGAACGACCACACGCACGCGCTTAAGGCCTACGGTGCGTACGAGATCACGCCGGAATGGCAGGTCTCGGGCAACATCGCTATCGTGTCGGGTGCACCGCGTAACTGCTACGGCGGCTTCGGTCCCGACCAGATCGACGCTGGCTACGGTGTTGAGTCCTACCACTGGTGTGGTGGCGAACCGTCGCCGCCGGGTGCCGTGGGCCGCAACCCGATCACGCATCTCGTCTCGGCTTCGATCGCCTACCATCCCGCCTTCGCGCAGGGCAAGCTGGGTCTCTCGATCGACGTCTTCAACCTGTTCAACGAGCAGAAGAAGACCCAGTCCGATCCGTACCTCGGTACGACCAGTGCGCCGGAGCCGACGTACAACGTGCCCATCGCGTTCGAGCAGCCCCGCTACTTCCGCTTCGGGGTCACGTACGACTACTAATCGTTTGAACTAAAAACAAGAGTCCAGGGCGGAACTGACGCCCGAAGGCGACGCATAGTGCTCTACCCAGATCGCCCCCGGAAACGGGGGCTTTTTTTGGTTCATGGCCGACTTTTGGAAATCGGTTGTCGCCATCGATGCTGTGAGTCGTTGAACTGATAGAGGATTTCACGCAAGCCAATCGCGCCGTCGGTATGATTTGAGATCGTCGCCCGCCCCCTCATCAGGAGAAACGCGCATGAATGACTTCAGCAGCTGGAGGTTCACGCGCCGCGAGGTTCTGAAGCTGGGCGCGGCATCCGCCGGCGCACTTGCCGCGAGCAGCCTGCCTGCCGCCGCCACGGCCGCCGCAGATGGCGGACGCAGGCCGGTCAGCGCATCTGTCGCGTTGGACGTGAACGGTACGCCACAAAACGTTACGCTGGATACCCGCACCACCTTGCTCGATGCCTTGCGTGAGCACATGCATCTCACCGGCACCAAGAAAGGCTGCGATCACGGCCAGTGTGGCGCCTGCACGGTCATCGTGGATGGCCGACGCATCAACTCTTGTCTGACGCTGGCCGTGATGCACCAGGGTGCAAAGGTCACGACGATCGAGGGCCTGGGCACGCCGAGCAACCTGCATCCCATGCAGGCCTCATTCGTGAAGCATGACGGCTACCAGTGTGGTTACTGCACGCCTGGGCAGATCTGCTCGGCGGTCGCCGTACTCGACGAGATCCGTAACGATATTCCCAGCCACGTGTCCGCCGACCTGACGGCGAAGGCGCAGTTCACCACGACGGAACTGCGAGAACGCATGAGCGGCAACATCTGCCGGTGCGGTGCGTACTCGAACATCGTCGAAGCCATCACCGAAGTCGCCGGAGGTCGCGCATGAAGCCGTTCTCGTATGAGCGCGCCACCTCGCCCGGGGCCGCGGCCGCGGCGGCTGCCAGGATCGACGGCGCCCGATTCATCGCCGGTGGGACCAATCTGCTCGACCTGATGAAGATCGGCGTCGAGGAGCCCATGCACCTGATCGACGTGAATGGGCTCGCCTTGGACACCATCGAAACCACGGGCGACGGCGGACTTCGCATTGGCGCCTTGGTTCGCAACACCGACCTGGCGGCCGACCAGCGCGTACGCCGTGACTACGGCCTGTTGTCGCGAGCCCTGTTGGCGGGCGCATCGGGCCAGCTTCGCAACAAAGCCACGACGGCGGGCAACCTGCTTCAGCGCACGCGCTGCCCCTATTTCTACGATACCAACCAACCCTGCAACAAACGCTTGCCGGGTAGTGGCTGCGCAGCCATCGGTGGCTCGAGCCGTTCGCTCGCCGTGATCGGCGGTAGCGCGTCCTGCATAGCCGTGCATCCAAGCGACATGGCGGTAGCGATGCGTGTGCTGGATGCCGTCGTGGAGACCGTTCGCGCGGATGGCCAGGTCCGTCGCATCCCTATCGCAGACTTCCACCGGTTGCCGGGCGCGCGGCCTCATGTCGAAACCGCGCTCGAGCGGGGCGAATTGATCACCGCCGTGACGCTGCCGAAACCCGTCGGTGGCGTGCACATCTATCACAAGGTTCGCGACCGGGCGTCCTACGCCTTCGCGCTGGTATCGGTGGCGGCGATCGTGCAGAAGGACGGTTCCGGCCGAGTGGCCTTGGGCGGCGTTGCACCCAAGCCCTGGCGCGATGAAGCGGCCGAGCATGTTCTTCCGCAGGGTGCGAAGGGCTTTACTGCGCAACTTCTCGCCGATGCCAACCCCACGCAGGAGAATGCCTTCAAGGTCGTTCTCGCGGAGCGCACGCTGCACGCCGTGCTTGCCGAAGCCAAGGGAGACGCGTCATGAAGTTCGACACGCCGGCTACAACGAACCCCATCGACCGACTCAAAGTCGTCGGCCAACCGCACGATCGCATCGACGGTCCGTTCAAGACCACGGGTACGGCGCACTATGCCTACGAACAGCACGAGGCCGCGCCCAACCACGCCTATGGCTATATCGTGGCCTCGTCCATTCCCAAAGGACGCATCACCGGCATCGACCTGACGCGTGCGCGTCGCGCGCCGGGCGTGCTCGCCATCGTCACCGCGCAGAACGCAGGGAAGTTAGGCAAGGGCAAGTACAACACGGCTGCCCTGCTCGGCGGTCCGGCGATCGAGCACTACCACCAGGCGGTGGCCCTGGTCGTGGCGGAAACCTTCGAGCAGGCACGCGCCGCCGCCATGCTCGTCAAGGTCGACTATGCGCGTACCCCCGGGGCCTTCGACCTTAGCCTGGCGACCGCGTCGGCCACCAAGCCGAAAGACGAAGAAGCGGATACCGCCGTCGGCGACTTCGCCGGTGCGTACGCCGGCGCCGAGGTGAAGTTCGACGGCCGGTACACCACACCCGACCACTCGCACGCCATGATGGAACCGCATGCTTCCATCGCCTCGTGGACGGGCGACAAGCTCACGTTGTGGACGTCCAACCAGATGATCGCCTGGGGCGCCGGCGATGTAGCGACCACGCTCGGTGTGTCGAAGGAAAACGTGCGCCTGATCGCTCCCTATATTGGCGGGGGCTTCGGCGGCAAACTGTTCGTACGTAGCGACGCGCTGCTGGCAGCACTCGGTGCACGCGCCGCCAAAAGGCCGGTGGCGGTGACCCTGCCGCGCCCGCTCATCTTCAACAATACGACGCACCGTCCCGCCACCATCCAGCGTATTCGCATCGGCGCGACGAAGGACGGCACGATCACGGCCATCGGTCATGAAAGCTGGTCGGGCGACTTGCCCGGCGGCAAGCCTGAGACCGCCGTCGCGCAAACCCGGCTGCTCTACGCCGGTGCAAATCGTATGACCGCGATGCGGCTTGCCGTACTCGATCTGCCCGAAGGTAACGCCATGCGTGCACCGGGCGAGGCATCGGGCTTGATGGCGCTTGAAATCGCCATGGACGAAATGGCCGGGCAGCTCGGTATGGACCCTGTCGAATTCCGCGTCAGGAATGACACCCAGGTCGATCCCGAAAAGCCGGAGCGGCCGTTCTCGCAACGCCAGTTAGTGCAATGCCTGCGCACGGGTGCGACCCGGTTCGGTTGGGATAAGCGTGTCGCTCGCCCTGCTTCCACGCGCGATGGCCGGTGGCTGGTCGGTATGGGCGTCGCCGCGGCGTTTCGCAACAACCTGACCGCGAAGTCGGGTGCGCGTGTACGGCTGGACCGGGAAGGGCGCGTCACCGTGCAGACCGACATGACCGATATCGGCACGGGCAGCTACACCATCATTGCGCAGACCGCGGCGGAGATGCTCGGCCTTCCCATCGATCGCATCATCGTGCAGTTGGGTGATTCCAGTTTCCCTGTGTCGTCAGGTTCTGGCGGCCAATGGGGCGGCAATAGCTCCACGGCAGGTGTCTACGCGGCCTGCGTAAAGCTG
>Ga0247742_10000781_pt1 | contig 24344 bp, 26 predicted proteins | sample UWRJL208509C2_FD_180944 | JGI IMG/M metagenome (GOLD analysis project Ga0247742, IMG submission 180944) | Plant litter microbial communities from Arlington Agricultural Research Station in Wisconsin, United States - UWRJ-L208-509C-2 | ecosystem: Environmental > Terrestrial > Plant litter >... | reverse complement strand
CGCTGCTGGACAACCTGATCTATCGCCTGTCGCTGTCCAAGACGCTGACACCGCCCCAGCTCAGCAACCTGTACTACAACAAGAGCTTCGGCACGCGCCCGAACTCGCTGACCATTTCGCAGGGCAATCCGCAGCTCCAGCCGTATACGTCGCGCAACTACGACATGGGCCTGGAGTGGTACATCGATGACGCCAGCTACGTCGCCGTCGAGGGGTTCTACAAGAAGGTCAGCAACTTCAGCACGCTGGTGAGTACGCCGGTTCCGTTCCTCAACGACCAGAACACCGGGCAGCCGTTCATCTGGTCGCTCACCCAGCCGATCAACCTGAACTCGTCGAACATCTACGGTGCCGAAGCGACGTTCAACTACCAGTTCACGCATCTGTTGCCCGAGCCCTTCAACGGGCTGGGCATGGCCCTCAACTACACGCATGTGAAGAGCAGCACCGCGCTGAGCCCCGGCGTTATCGCGGCATCGGGCAAGTTCGCCGTGCCCGGTATCGGTGACTCGGCCAACGCGAGCGTGTACTACGAGAAGGGCCCGGTGCAGGTGCGCGTGGCCTACAACTGGCGCGGCAAGTATCTGGAAAGCCTGGCCTACGGGTCGGGTGCCCAGCCGGCCACGCGCAGTGCCTACGGACAGGTCGACCTGAGTGCGAGCTACGCGGTGAACAAACACCTCTCGGTGTTCATCTCCGGCACCAACCTGACGCACGAGCATCTCTACGACTACTCGGTGTACAGCAATCGTTTCCTCTATGCCGAAGCGGACGGCACGATCTACACCGTGGGTGTGCGCGGAACGTTCTGATGTCCTTGGGGACATGAAGTAGCCCGGCACCGGCTCGCCTTCGTGCGAGCCGGTGCCGATGCCGGGGGTCCTGATGTGAGGTGTCTAGTGAGTCGATCGAAGAGTGTCGTGGCGTCCATGCTGTTCATGGGTGCCCTGTCGTGTGGCATGGCATTCGCGGCGCCTGCCGCATCCGGCCAGCCGATGAGCATCGAGAAGGGGCACTTCGTTCTCGACGGTAAACCGTTCCGCATCGTCTCCGGCGAGATGCATTACGCTCGCGTCCCGCGTGAGTACTGGCGCGATCGCCTGAAGATGGCCAAGGCCATGGGCCTGAATACCATTACGACGTATGTGTTCTGGAACGCCCACGAGGCGACGCCGGGGCACTTCGATTTCAGCGGACAGAACGATGTCGCCGAGTTCGTGCGTGAGGCGAAGGAAGAGGGGCTGTACGTGATCCTGCGTCCCGGCCCTTATGTGTGTTCCGAATGGGAATTCGGCGGCCTGCCTGCCTGGCTGTTGAAGGATCCCAACGTCAAGGTGCGTAGCACCGACCCGAAATTCATGGAGCCAGCCCAGCGCTGGTTGCACCGGATGGGCCAGGAACTGGCGCCGCTGCAGCTGAGTCGCGGCGGCAACATCATCGACGTACAGGTCGAGAACGAGTACGGCAGCTTTGGTACCGACACCGCCTATATGGAGCAGATCCGCAAGGGGATCGTCGACGGCGGCTTCAACGCCTCGCTGCTCAGCACGTCCGATAGCGCGGAAATCCCCGGATCGTTGCCCGGCGTCCTGCAGGTCATCAACTTCGGTGTGGGCCACGCCCAGAAGAAGTTCGAGAAGCTGCAGACCTGGCAGCCCGGTGGTCCTTACATGGTTGGCGAGTACTGGATCGGCTGGTTCGACCATTGGGGTGCGCCTCACCATGTCGAGCCCGCGAAGAAAGTTGCCGACGAGTTGTCGTGGATGTTGAAGCAGGGTTACTCGGTCAACTTCTACATGTTCCATGGCGGTACCTCGTTCGGCTGGATGAACGGCGCGAACTGGGACGACAACAGTTACCAGCCCGACGTCACCAGCTACGACTACGACAGTCCTCTCGACGAGAGCGGACGTCCCACGCCCAAGTACCTGGCCGCACGCGCGGTGATCGCCAAGGAGACGGGCGTCTCACCGCCGCCCGTGCCTGCCACGCCGCCGACACAGGCGATCGACGGCATCAAGCTGGGTGAGTCCGTGTCCTTGTGGGACAGCTTGCCTGCACCGGTGTCCTCGGCCGAGCCGAGAACCATGGAGTCGTTCGACCAGGCGTATGGCGACATCCTCTATCGCAAGCGCGTCGACGCCGATGTGTCCGGCGAGTTGCTGGTCGACACCTTGCACGACTATGCGCAGGTCTACGTCAACGGCAAGCGGGTCGGCACGCTCGATCGCCGCCTGAAGCAGGACCGCCTGAAGGTCGCCTTGCACAAGGGTGACACGCTGGACCTGCTGGTGCAGAACGACGGGCGCATCAACTTCGGCGAGAAGATGCTGAACGAGCGCAAGGGCATTCTTGGTCCCGTCAGCCTCAACGGCAAACCGCTGCATGACTGGCAGAACTACTCACTGCCGTTCGCCGACAGCGCATCGCTGCACTACACCTCAGCGGCCTGCCAGCACGCGCCGTGCTTCTACCGCGCCACGTTCGACGCACCGGTTGCCGGCAGCGCGGCGGCGGATACGTTCCTCGACACGGCCGGGCTGGGTAAGGGCTTCGTCTGGCTCAACGGCCATGCGCTGGGTCGTACCTGGAGCATCGGTCCGCAACGCACGCTGTACGTACCGGGCGTGTGGCTCAAGCCGCATGGCAATCAGATCGTCGTGCTCGACCTGCTGGTGGAAGGCGCGCCCGTGCTCAGTACGCGCAAGCAACCCATCCTCGGCACGACCACGGTCGGCATCCCATGAGGCATGACGCACGCTCGTTTCTCTTTCTGATTTCTTCCGACCGACATGAGGCGTATCGATGAGCGATTCCATGAACAGCATCCTGCGAGGCGCGATCGTTTCCGCCCTCATGTGCGTCGCGGCCGTCGCCGCTGCGCCGGTCAAGGCGGACGAGACGCCTTCCGTCCTGCCGCAGATGGGTTTCAACAACTGGAACTCCACCCACTGCCGTGCCGAGTTCGATGAGGGCATGATCCGCGGCGTGGCCGACAAGTTCATCAGCCTGGGACTGAAGGATGCCGGCTACCAGTACGTCAACATCGACGATTGCTGGGCCAACTGGCAGCGCGACAAGGACGGTCACCTGCAGCCCAACCCGAAGCGCTTCCCGAGCGGCATCACGGCGCTCGCCGACTATATCCACGAGCGCGGACTGAAGTTCGGTCTGTATTCCAGCGCGGGTACCTCGACCTGCGAGCCGCTGGAGGAGAATCGTGGGTTCCCGGGCGGCCTGGGTCACGAGAAGGACGACGCGAAGACCTTCGCCTCCTGGCATGTCGACTACCTCAAGTACGACAACTGCAACAACCAGAAGGTGGACGCGCATAAACGCTACACCGCCATGGCCGAAGCCCTGCGTGGCAGCGGTCGGCAGATCTTCTTCAGCATGTGCGAGTGGGGCGAGAACAAGCCGTGGCTCTGGGCCGGCAAGGATCCGGTCGATGCGGGCTCCTGGCGCACGACCGGCGATATCAGCGACAACTACGCCTCGATGCTGAAGATCTTCAAGGAGAACGTGGTGCTCGACGGCTACGCGCATCTTGGCCACTGGAACGACCCGGACATGCTCGAAGTCGGTAACGGCGGCATGACCGATGTCGAGTACCGCAGCCACTTCAGCCTGTGGTCGATCATGGCCTCGCCGCTGCTGATCGGCACCGACCTGCGTACCGTCAAGCCCGACGCGCTGCAGATCCTGCTCAACAAGGATGTCATCGCCATCGATCAGGATCCGCTCGGCGTGCAGGGCAAGCAGGTGCGCGACGCGGACGGCATCCACGTCATCGTCAAGCCGCTGAAGGACGGTGGTCGCGCCGTGGCGGTGTTCAACGAAGCCAATACCGCGAAGGACGTCACCGTCGCCGTGACCGAGATCGGCTTGAAGAACGGCGGCAGCCACACCGTACGTGATCTCTGGGCACACACGGATGCTAAGGGCGATGGCTCGATCAAGACGAAGCTGGAACCGCACGCGACGGTGATTTACCGCATCAGTAAGTAATACGGTGGCGTCGACCGGGCGATCGCGCCCGGTCGATGCACTCGCACCCGGCAAGCGGAAAGAAGAGCCTTCCGCTGTCTGCGTTACGTGCCGGAAAGTGAATCTCGCCAGTCTTCGGCGACTTCACGAGCGTTCTCTTCCGACGCGGTCGCGCTGAGGCGGTTTACGACGTCGTCGAGATATTCCAATCCGCGACGTTCGAACTGGAGAACGAGGAAGCGAAACGTTGCTTCGTAGGCTTCCTCCGTCGTCATTGCATCGCCCGTAGAAGCGTAGTCGCCGTCGGCCAATGTTGCCAGCACCTCGGCCCAGTCAACATCGATAGCCGGGTCGCACCTACGGCCTTCAATCGTTTGGGCCCCTCCCAGAAGTCCGGGAAGCGATGGCCAGCCGAGATCTCTCATTTTTGTCGTGAACAGCACCATGGCTTTGAATGTGCCTTCGCGCGTCAAGCCCGGTGAACCGGCTCCGTCATGTTTCATCGCGTCGATCCTGACTTTTTGCATGCGAATTGACAAACGTATTTCGAAGAAACTCGATAAGCGGTTCGTTCGGAAACCATCGCGGTCTCTGGCCTTCCGGGCGCAGCCTGAGGTACAGCATCACGAGCAGGGCGGTGCTGCCTGCGACGAGCCCGATCAGGATGGCCACCTTGAGTTCCAAGGGGAGTGTGGGCCGATCGTTTTCGTCGAAGGGTGGGAATAGACCGAAGATGGTGAAAGCCGTTCCGATGAACACAATATAGAGGGACGCGCGTGCGGCCCAGCGGCGGCCCTTGAAGTGGCAAAATGCGATGCCGCCGAGCACGAACGTAAGTATCGTGGAGGCGATATAGCTCTTAGCGATCAACCATTGCGGCAAGAGGACGAGCAAGAGGCCCGTTTCCAAGGCTCCGCATATGAGATCGACTTTCCGGTTGAAGGCCATCGTCCAGGTCTCTTCCTCTGCGACCCCGCGAGCATAGCCGGTTGCGCGGGTGTGACCATCGAGCCCGAGCCGCGATCGAAGTAGCGGCCGGGTACAAAGCCGGACACCCACTGTCCGCCACCGTACGCTTTCCGCCCTCGAACCCACGCCACCAAGCCAATCCCGCCTTGGCATGCCTCGTGCTCTACCCATGGCATGGACATCGCCAAATCTCCCGCCTCCTCGCTTCGTCGCCCACGCACGTTATGGCTTGCCGGCGGCGCAGCCACCCTGATCCTCGCCCTGGTCGCCACGCTGGCCCTCGGCAAAGCCGCCCCCACGGTCGTGCGCTCCGACATCTGGATTGGCACCGCCGAGCAGGGGGAGATGAAGCGCGAGATCCGCGCCAACGGCACGCTGGTGCCGAGGCAGATTCGTTGGATCACGGCAGGTGCTGCGGCGACCGTGCAGCAGGTGGTGGTCGAGCCGGGTGCACGCGTGCAGGCCGACACCTTGATCCTGCAACTGGTCAATCCCGAGTTGCGGGCCGATTTCGAGAAGCAAAAGGCCGCACTGGCCGGCGCCGAAGCGGGCGTCGCTGCGCAGAAGGCGCTCCTGCGATCGCAGCTGCTCGATGCGCAAGCCGTACAGACCCAGGCGGAGTCCGACCTGCTCACGGCGGACATCAAGCGGGTGGCCAACGAGCGTGCGTTCTCGAAGGGCGCTGCTGCCGAGATCGAGGTCAAGCAAAGCAAGATCACGGTGGAACAGGATCAGAAGCGTCTCGCCATCCAGAGTCAGCGGGTGACGGCCATTCGCGCCAACATCGAGGCGCAGTTGCGTGCGGAGGAAGCCAAGCGCGACCAGGCGGCCCGCGCGCTGGACATCGCCCGTCAGCAGGTGGATTCGCTGGGCGTGCGGGCCGGCATCGACGGCATCCTGCAGCAGGTGGACGTGGAACCCGGTCAGCAGATCGCCTCGGGCGCCAAGCTGGCGAGGGTCGCCCGGCCTGATGACCTCATCGCCCGTTTGCAGGTTCCAGAAGCCCTCGCCAGCGATCTTGCCCTCGACCTGCCTGTCGATATCGACACACGCAACGGCAAGGTCGCTGGGCGCTTGATCCGTGTCGACCCGTCGGTGCGCAATGGCAGCGTTACCGTCGATGTCGCCTTCGACACGCCGCTGCCTGCGGGCGCGCGGCCTGAGCTTTCCGTGGAAGGGCGTGTGGTCCTGGGCACCCTGCCGAACGTGGTGAATGTCGGCCGTCCCTACGGAGCATCGTCCGATGGGGTCGGATCGCTGTTCGTCATCCACCCGGGGGAAAGCCAGGCGCATCGCGTCCCGGTGCGCTATGGCGCGATGTCCAGCGAACGCGCGGCCGTGCTCGAAGGCCTGCGTGCCGGCGACCAGGCGATCCTCTCGGATACCAGCCAATGGAACGGCTATGACACCCTACGCATACGCTGATATGGAGAGCGACCTGATGAATACACCGCTGATCCGCCTGGAAGGCCTGGGCAAGGTGTTCCACACCGACGACGTCGAGACGCATGCACTCTCGGACGTATCGCTGGATATCGGCGCAGGTGACTTCGTGGCGATCACCGGGCCGTCCGGCTGCGGCAAGTCCACCCTGTTGTCGATGCTGGGCCTGCTCGATTCGCCAACCGCCGGGCGCTTCCTGCTCGATGGCGCCGACGTGGCCGGTCTCGACCTGCGCCGTCAGGCGCGGATGCGTAACGCCAAGATCGGCTTCATCTTCCAGGCCTTCAACCTCATCGCCGACCTCACGGTGGAGGAGAATGTCGCGCTACCGCTGACTTTTCGTGACGACTACCGTCGCGACGTCGCCCAACGCCGGGTGCGCGAGGTCCTCGATCAGGTGGGCATGAGCCATCGTCAACGTCATTATCCGGGGCAACTCTCCGGCGGCCAGCAGCAGCGCGTGGCGGTGGCGCGAGCCCTGGTGGGTGAGCCGCGCATCCTGCTGGCAGATGAGCCGTCGGGTAACCTCGACTCGCGCAATGGCGAAGCCGTCATGCAACTGCTCGAGCAGCTCAACCGTAACGGCGCCACGTTGTGCATGGTGACCCACGATCCCGCCTTCGCTCGACGCGCCGACCGGGTCGTGCACATGCTCGATGGCCGCATCGTCGATGAAGACACCTTCGAGCGCCTGCGTGGCGAAGAAGACCATGCCATGCCGATGATTCGCGAGGCGCTGCCATGATGCCTGCCGCGGTCGTTCTCACCGAACTTCGCCAGTCGTGGCGCGGTCTGCTGCGCCGACCTGCCTTTTTACTGCTGGCCACGTTCACGCTGGCGCTCGGCGTGGCGACGATCACGGCCATGTTCGCGTTGGTCGATCAGGCGCTGCTAAAGCCGCTGCCTTTTCCGCATGCCAACCGGCTCGTCACCATGGGCACGTACATGGACGAGAACGTGTACGGCGCGGCGCCCGCTTATTACGCGCCACTGCGAGCGATGTCGTCTATCGAAGCCGCCGGGACGGCGGATGGTCCCGGCAACGTGAATATCGCACCCGGCGGGCGATCACAGGTGGCGGTCGCGATGCATGCCGATAGGGCGTTCTTCGACGTACTGGGTCTGCCGATGGCGCTCGGCCGTAACTTCGACGACGCGGAAAATCGGCCGCACGGACCGGGCGCCGTGATCCTTACCGATGCCTTCTGGCGCGCCCGCTTCGGCGCGGATCCCTCGGTGGTGGGGCGCACGCTTGAGGTCGAGGGGCAGGGCATGCAGATCGTCGGTGTCCTCCCCAAGGCATTCCAGTGGCCGTGGGGTGCGGACATCGTGTTGTCGATGCAGCCGGATCTTGCCTCTCGTGACATGTCCACCAATCAGATGATCGTGGGCCGCATGAAGCCGGGCGCGACGGTGGCAGGCACGGCGGCAGAAACGGCCGCCGCACTCACGCCGCTGTTTCTTGCATCGTCCGACGACATGGCGAGGATGCGTGAGGCCTTACGAGAGCAACCGCCGTCGGCGCTGCCGCTGCTGACTGGCGTCTTCGCGCCCGATACAGGCAAGACCCTGGGGCTGTTCCTGGGCGCATCCGCCTGTGTCTTGCTGATCGCGGTCATCAATCTCGCCAGCCTCATCCTGTTGCGCTCCTTGTCCCGCACGCATGCGAGCGCCGTCCGCGCCGCTCTCGGCTCCTCGACCGGCCGCCTGAGCCTTCCGGCCTTCGGCGAAGGATTGCTGATCGGAGTGCTCGGCGCGGTGTTCGGCCTTTTGCTGGCATGGTTGGGGCTGCGCTTTATCGGTGACATTGTGCCGCCGGAATGGCTGCGCGGCGAACCGGTGGGACTGACGGGCATGAGCGTGGTCTTCGCGCTGGTGGCGGGTCTGGCGGCGGCGATCGGCGCCACGGTGCTCGCCGTGCTGCGCGGTCGCCGACGCGACTGGCGGAGCGAACTGGTCGGTGGCGGACGCAGCGGTCTCAGTCGCGAGGACGGGCGCACGGGACGGGCGCTCGTCGTGGCCCAGATCGCCGTCGCCGTCGTGTTGCTGGTGGGTGCGGCCCTGTTCACCCGCACCTTGCATGAACTCGAATCCGTCCCGATGGGCTTCACGAGCCGTAACGTCACCACGTTCGCCCTCTCGCCGGTGAAGCAGCGTTACGCAACGATCGCCGACGTCTCGGCACTGTCGCGCAAGCTCCTGGAACGTTTGCGCCGGTTACCGCAGGCAGAGGCGGCGGGCGTGTCCACCAACCTGCCGACGGGCTCGCAGCTCAACTGGCCGATCGTGCTACCCAACGGGTCGATGATCGGTACGCAGTATCGCTTGATGACCGCCGGGTTCCTCGAGGCGGTGGGCGTGCCGTTGTTGGCAGGGCGTGGTATCTCGGACAGCGACGTCGCGGGGGCCAACCCGGTCTGTGTGGTGAGCGCGTCGTTCGCGCGCCAGTACTTCGGTGTCGAGGACGCACTCGGACACACGGTGATGCTGAGGGTCGACGATACCCGGCAGGTGCCGTTACGAGTGGTGGGGGTCGTGGGCGACGTCCGCCAACGTGGCCCTGCCGAGCCATCGCCGCCGATCCTTTACACCGCGCTGGCCCAGGTGCCCGAAGCGATGTGGTCCATCATGCGGGAGTTCGGACCGCTCAACATCGCGGTTCACCTGCGGCCGGGCACCGGATTGAACGACGGCACCCTGCGCAACGTGGTCAACGAGGTGGCGCCCGGTCAGCCAATTTCCAACCTGCGTACCCTCGAGACCGTAGTGGCCTCTACGACGGCCGCGCAACGCCTCAACCTGCTGCTTGTCGGGCTGTTCGCCGGACTGGCGCTGCTGTTGGCGTCGGTCGGCCTGTATGCGGTGATGTCCGTGGCCGTGGCGGCGCACCGACACGACTACGGCGTTCGTGCCGCCTTGGGCGCGACACGTCATCGTCTGTTGTTCACGGTCATTCGTTCCGCGGCCCTGCAAGTGGGGCTGGGCCTGGCGGTGGGTCTGGCCGCGTCGATGGTGTTGTCGCGCCTGCTCACCAGCTTCCTTTTTGGCGTCCAGGCACTCGACCCGCTGGCGATCGGCGCCGTCCTGCTGGTTCTCGGCCTGTCGGCGCTGCTTGCCAGTGTGCCTCCCGCATGGCGCGCGGCGCGCGTGCGGCCGATGCAAGCACTGCGCATCGACTAGCCGTGGCCGCATCCACCTCATTAGACTGGCTCTCATGACCGAACTCTCTCGTCCAGGCGGTGCGCTGCCGCATGTTCTCGTGGTCGACGACCAGGACGCCGTGCGCGACGCGCTTCGCCTGTTGTTGAAACACTCGGGTTACCGGTGCAGCGAAGCGGCGACGCCTGCCGACGCGTTGTCGCTGATCCAGGGCGACGATCTCGCCGCTGTCCTCGTCGACATGAACTACGGCCGTGATACTACTTCCGGCGAGGAAGGCCTTGTGCTCATCCGCGAACTCACCGCCCGGAAGCCCGACCTTCCAGTCATCGCGATGACCGCCTGGGCCAGCATCGAGCTGGCAGTGGAGGCCATGCGCGAGGGTGCGGTCGATTTCATCGAGAAACCCTGGCAGAACGCGCGGCTGCTCAGCGTGCTCGAATCACGCATCGCGCTGAAACACCGGGAGCGCGACGTCCGCCGCCTGAGCGACGCCCAGGCCTTGCTGCTCGACGACGGCGAGATTTTCGTGGCCGAATCGCCGGCGATGCGCCGACTGATGGACGACGTCGCGCGTATCGCGACGAGCGATGCCGCCGTCCTTTTGCTGGGCGAGAACGGTAGCGGCAAGAGCGTACTGGCCAAGCGTATCCATCGGTTGTCGCCGCGCCGCGCGCGACCCTTCGTCAAGGTGGATATCGGGGGGCTGGCACCCACTCTGTTCGAGGCCGAGCTGTTCGGCCACGTCAAGGGCGCCTATACGGATGCGCGGCAAGACCGTGCCGGCCGATTCGAGACGGCGGACGGTGGCACCTTGTTTCTCGATGAGATTGGGAATCTGCCGCTGGAACAGCAACCCAAGCTGCTGCGTGTCCTGGAGGGCGGTGAGTTCGAGCGCCTGGGCGCTTCACGCACGCAGCGCGTGGACGTGCGCGTGATCGCGGCCACCAACGCCGACCTCGATGTTGAAGTGGATGCGGGGCGCTTCCGAGAGGATCTGCTTTACCGCCTCAGCGTCTTTCCGCTGCGCCTGCCGCCGCTGCGCGATCGGCGTGACGACATCGTGCCGCTTGCGCGTCACTACCTCGCCGCCGCGAGTCGCCGATATCGTCGCGAGCCGCCCGTACTCGACGCGTCCGTCGAACGCGCCTTGCTTGAACACACTTGGGCGGGAAACGTGCGTGAGCTGGCACATGCCATGGAGCGCGCGGCGCTACTCGGCGGCGATCGCGTCAGCACCAACGATCTTCGCCTGCGCAAGCCGACGAAGCCGCGTGGCATGGAAGAGATGACCCTCGACGATGCCGAAGCGGCGATGCTGCGTGTGGCGATCGAGCGTCACGACGGCAACCTGCTGCGTGCCGCCGAACATCTTGGCATCACGCGCCAACGACTCTATCGGCGGATGGAGAAGTACGGGCTCCAGCGCGATGACGCGGAGTAGGGCTACCGCAGGCGGTTTCCTTGTCGCGTTGCCCGCGATCGTGGCTCTGGGCAGCGTCCTGTTGGTCGGCATGCCTCCCTCGTTTGCGGAAGCGGCGGTGTTATTCGTCCTGGTGGCGGTGCTTACCGTCGCCGCGGGGCGTTTCACTGGCGGGCGTCCCAGCCGGATGCAAACGGTGGTGAATCTGCTCGAAGCCCTGCGCGAAGGCGATTATGGCGTACGTGCTTCGGGTGCCGAGCGTCGCGACGATTTCGGTGACATCGCGCGCCGCTTTAACGAGCTGGCGGTGCGGCTGCAGGATGAGCAGCGCGGGCTCCAGGAGTCGTTGCAACTGCTCAGCAAGACGCTGGCCGCCCTGGATGGCGCCGTGTTCGCGTTCGAGCGAGATGGACGTCTGCGCCTGGTCAATCCCGCTGGCGAGCGTATCCTGGCGCGGCCGGCCGCCGAGCTGTTGGGGACGGAAGCGTCTGCGCTGGGTCTTTCCCCGTTGTTTGAGGTGACCTCGGGCGACATTGTTCCGTACGCGTTTGCCGGCCAGGCTGGTCGCTGGCAGGTGGGTCACGCCACGTTGCGTAGCCGTAGCCAGGAAGGTCGCTTACTGGTCGTGCAACCCATGGAACGAGCGTTGCGCGACGAGGAAGCGCAAGCGTTCCGCCGCTTGCTGCGCGTGCTCAGCCACGAGATCACGAACTCCATGGCACCGATCGGCTCGATGGTGGAAACGCTGCAAGGGCTCCTGCCTGGCGCGGGCGAGGCGCTCGACGAAGACGTCGACGTGGATCTGCGCCATGGGCTGGACGTGATCGGCCAGCGTAGCGCCGCGTTGCAACGGTTCATCAGTCATTACGCCCGGCTTGCCCGGTTGCCGCCGCCACAGCCGGCGACGGTGGATGTCGCTTCGTTGTGCGACCGGGTAGCGTGGCTCCTCGACGATGTGCGTATTCGCGTGGCGTCGGGTGAAGCGGTCAGCCTGCATGGCGATCGCGATCAACTGGAGCAGGTGCTGATCAACCTGCTGCGTAATGCGGTGGAGGCGGGTGGCGAGGAGGATGTTCTCCTGAGTTGGCGCCGCCTCGACTCACGCGTCGTGATCGAGGTGAGCGATCTGGGGCCCGGACTTCCGGCAAGCGGGAACCTGTTCGTGCCGTTCTTCACGACGAAGGCGCACGGCGCCGGGATCGGGCTGGCACTGTCGCGGCAGATCGTGGAGGCGCAGGAAGGGACATTGGACCTGCACGCGCGGGAGGGGGTGCGAGGTGTGGTAGCGCGGATGACCCTGCCGTTCGCCGATGAGCACAGAGCCACCTTGTAAGTCATGCGTTCTAGGGGTTTGACGCGCCTACCGATGGCTCCAAGGTATGCCAACTCCCGGTTTCGTCTTCCGTGCGCACACGAATCGGCACCTTGCGACTGCGGTGGATCGCGTCGCCCAGGTCCATCGCAAATCGCAACGCTTCAGCCTGCGTCACGAACCCACCCACACGCTGACGATCTTGGAACACCGCATATGGCTCGGCACCACCCCCGGGCTGGGGCAGGTAGAAGGTGATCGTGTTCCCGAGATCGCGGGCTTCCATGGCAGCTCCTGGCTTGGCGGTCCGAGACGCCGGGTGAGAAGCCATCGTCTTGTCCCGCCCGTGAAGCGAGCGCCAATGCCTCCCGGCAAGCCCTCGACGTCTCCATTGCTGCAATGCAGTAATATGGCGGATTACCCCCACCAGATGCATCCGATGATCGACCTGATTGCCATCGACATGGACGGCACGCTGCTTGACTCCAATCACGCTATCTCGCCGAGGGTCAAGGAAGCCATCGCTGCCGCCCGAGCGCGCGGCATTCGTATCGTCGTGGCGACCGGGCGACCCTATTCGGGTATCGAGGCATACCTGGCCGAGCTTGGCCTGGCCGGTGACGAGGACTACTGCATCACCTTCAACGGTGCCGTGATCCAGAATGCGTCCGGCACGACTTCCGTGGAAGAAACCACGCTCGGTTACGATGATTTCGTCTACTGCGAGAAGGTCGCGCGCGAGCTCGGTGTGCATCTTCATGTGCTGTACGAGCGGAGCATGATGACGCCGAACGCGGACATCAGTTATCACACGGTGCGCGATGCCTACATTTCACGCACGCCGTTGATGTTCCGTTCGGTCGAGCAGGTCGACCCGGCGTGGCGCTTCCGCAAGTTCATGATGGTGGACGACGAAGCCATCCTCGACAAGGCGATCGCCCGCCTGCCGTCCGAACTCATGCAGCGCTATACGGTGGTCAAGAGCGCTGCCGACTTCCTCGAGATCCTTCATCCGGAAGCCGGCAAGGGCAGGGCGCTCGCCACGCTGGCGGCACATCTTGGCGTTCCCGCGGAACGCATCATGGCGATCGGCGACCAGGAGAACGACCTGGTCATGCTGGAGTTCGCTGGCGTTGCGGTGGCCATGGGCAATGCGATCGACGCCGTCAAGGCGGTTGCGGATCATGTGACGACCAGCAACAACGAGGACGGCGTCGCGGTAGCGATCGAGCGTTATGCCCTGAGGCAGGCCGCCGGCGTCAGTTGAGTTCCTTGATCCGGATATTGCGGAACGCGATCTGGATCGGCGGCACGCCCTTGTCTTCCCCGCCTTGCAGTGCGATGCGGCCCTTATGGAACCGCGCGAAGTCCGCCATCTTGGCGAACTTCGTCTTCGCGACGAGGGCGGTCCATTCCGGGGTCCACAGCGTGGTGTCGACGGTCTTGTGGCCGTTCTGGAAGAACTGCACGTGGCCGTGGTCGACGATGATCTCGATGGCGTTCCAGTGGCCGTGCTCGTTGACGTTTTCGATGTCCGAGGAGATCAGGTCGAAGAGGTCGCCGGAACGCTCGTACAGCGTGTAGCTGTCCGGCTTGGTGCAGACCAGGTCGGCGATCTGCATTTCCGGGCCGGTTTCCCAGGTGTACTTGTACTTCGGCGACTCCTTGACGTTGAACATGACGCCGGCATCGGCGCAGGCCGTCATCTTCCAGTCGAGCTTGAGGTCGAAGTTCTCGTATTCCTTCTCGGTGACGAGATCCGCGAAGTCGGCATCCGGAGCCTTGAGATCGCGATCGAGCTGGATCGCCCCGTCGACGACGCTCCAGTCCTTGCCCGTGCCTTTCTGGCCGAACGAGTGCCAGCCCTGCAGCGTTTTGCCGTCGAAAAGGGGCTGCCAACCCTGGGCACTCTCGGCGGGAGTCAGGGTGTTCTCGGCGGCGATGGCGGGGAGGGCGGCCGTGAAGCAACAGGCGATGGCGAGCGCACGAAGCATGATGACGTTCCGGGGAAGGGTAAGCGTCGAGCGTAATGGGACGAACCGCCGGCATACCCTGCCGGAAGTCACGTTGCGGCCAACTCGACCTGAGGACGGGGCCGAAGGAACGTCCTGTTCACGCGATCACGATACCGGATGCCGAGAATGCGATGCATGACCAACCCTCTACCCAGGTTCACGTCGGACGGCATGTGGGTCGGCTGCGCGGGCTGGTCGCTTGCATCGAAGGATGCGCCGTCTTTTCCGGGGGAAGGCACTCACCTGGAGCGCTATGCCAGGGTTTTTCCGTGCACGGAGATCAATTCATCGTTCTACCGGTCGCATCAGGAAAAAACCTATGCCCGTTGGGCGGCGAGCGTGCCGGAGGGTTTTCGTTTCAGCGTAAAGATGCCGCGTTCGATCACGCATGAGCTTCGCCTTCGGCAGTGCGAAGCCCTGTTGCTGGCCTTCCTCAGCGAGGTGGCCGCATTGGGCCCCAAGCTGGGCTGCATCCTGATTCAACTCCCGCCGAGCCTTGCACTCGATGTGCGAACGGCCAGGGCTTTTTTCGCTCTTCTGCGAAAGCACACGCCATTGCCTGTGGTGTGCGAACCGCGGCATGCCACGTGGGTCACACCTAAGGGGGCGGCTGTCCTCGGCGAAGCGGACGTCTCGTATGTTTTGGCGGATCCGTCCCCGGTGGCTGGTGTCGAGCGTCCCGACGATCAGTCGCTGCTGTATCTGCGCTTGCACGGCGCGCCGCAGGTGTATTACTCGGCTTACGACGACGCCTTCATCGAAGGCGTCGCATCGCGGATGCGCCTGGCGCGATCGGAAGGAAAGGCCGCATGGTGCATCTTCGACAACACCGCGCGCGGCGAGGCCGTGCCCAATGCGCTGACCTTGATACGGTGGTTGAGCGAGGCGTAGCCGCTCAACGCTGCATCACCCAGCGTTCGCTGACCAAAGGCTGCGCGGCAGGCGTCTCATCCAGCGGAAAGGCGACGAGCCTCGTCGGCGCAACGCGCAAGGCGGCACCCGGAACGAGCGACAGCCGGGCCAGATCCTCGCTCGCCACGTCGACCTCCAGCGTCTGGTCGATCTCGGCGATATGGATGTCCAGATGCGCGATGCTTCCTGCGAGGTAGACATGCCGCAACCGCGCATTCCACGCGGGCTCATCCTCGGGCACCGAGAGCGACAGGTGTTCCGGCCGGATATACGCCACGGCTGACTGGAACCGCCCACCCGATGCGCCGGCCGGCAGGGACCATCCTCCCGCACCCCACGTCGTGCCGCGGCGTTGCAGCGGAATGCGGTTCGTGCGGCCGATGAACTCGCAGACGAAGGGTGTGGCGGGGTCCTGGTAGACGTCATGCGGCCTACCCACCTGCTCGATGCGGCCTTTGTTCATGACGACGATGCGATCGGCGAGCTCGAGCGCTTCCTCCTGGTCATGGGTGACGAAGACGGTGGTCAGCTCCAGCTCTTCGTGCAGCTCGCGCAGCCAGCGGCGCAGGGCAGTGCGCACCTGTGCATCGAGCGCGCCGAAGGGCTCGTCCAACAGCAGCACGTCCGGCTCCACCGCGAGGGCGCGCGCGAGCGCGACACGCTGGCGCTGGCCTCCGGAAAGCTGGCTCGGATAGCGGCCACCCAGTTCCGCCAACTGCACGCGCTTGAGCAGTTCGTCGACGCGTGCGCGAATCTGGTCACGGGAAGGGCGACGTCGACGGGGACGTACACGCAGGCCGAAAGCGACGTTCTCGCGCACGGTCAGGTGACGGAACAGGGCGTAATGCTGAAAGACGAGGCCGACGTTGCGTTCCCGTGCCGTCGCCGCCAGGAAGTCATCGCCATGGAGGGTGACGCTTCCCTCGTCGGGATAGTCCAGCCCCGCGAGAATACGCAGCAGGGTCGTCTTCCCGGAGCCGGATGGGCCGACCAGGGCGATGAATTCCCCCGACGCGATGTCGAGGCTCACGTCGTCGAGCGCGGCGATGTCGGGAAAGTGGCGGCTCAGCCGTTTAAGAGCGAGTGTCATCGGTGATTCTCGGCGGCTTGATAGCGCCATTCCAGGGCGGATTTCACCGCAAGGGTCAGCAAGGCCAACAGGGCGAGGAGCGACGCAATAGCGAACGCGCCGACGTAGTTGTACTCGTTGTAGCGCATCTCCACTTCGAGCGGCATGGTGGTGGTCAACCCGCGAATGTGTCCTGAAACGACAGATACCGCGCCGAACTCGCCCATCGCACGCGCGTTACACAGCAGCACGCCATAGAGCAGCGCCCAACGGATATTGGGCAGCGTCACGCGGAAGAAGGTTTGCAACCCGCTCGCACCGAGCACGCGGGCGACCTCTTCTTCTTCGCTGCCCTGCGCCTGCATGAGCGGAATGAGTTCCCGCGCGACGAACGGGAGCGTGATGAAGATGGTCGCGAGCACTAGGCCGGGTACGGCGAAGATGACCTTGATGCCATGGGCCGATAGCCACGGGCCGAACCAGCCCTGTGCGCCGAACATCAGCACATACAGCAGGCCCGAAACGACGGGTGACACGGAGAGGGGCAGGTCGATCAGTGCGCCGAGCAGCGCTTTCCCCCGGAACGTGAAACGGGTCATGGCCCAGGCAGCCGCCACGCCAAAGACCACGTTGAGCGGCACCGTGATAGCGGCCACCAGCAAGGTCAGCCGGATCGCCGCCATGGCTTCGGGCTGGTCCAGGCTCGTTACGAAAGCCTGGGCACCCTGACGAAGGGCTTCGACGAACACGGAAGCCAGCGGAACGACGAGGAAAAGGCAAAGAAATGCGCAGGAAGCGACGACGATCAGCACCTGGCCGATGCGTCGCGTGGCGTTCACGGGCCGTCCGGATCCGCGCGCCTTCATGCGTGCTGCTCCGCCCAGCGCCGGCTCCAGCGCTGCAGCACGGAAAGAAGGACCAGAAGCACGAGCGAGAAAGCCAGCATGACCACACCCAGCGCCGCGGCGGTGGCGTAATCGAATTCTTCCAGGCGCTGGACGATGAGCAGCGGGGCAATCTCCGAGCGCAGCGGGATGTTGCCGGCGATGAAGATCACCGAGCCGTATTCACCCACGGCTCGAGCGAGGGCCAGAGCAAAGCCGGTCAACAGGGTGGGCAGGAGCGTCGGCAGGACGACCTTGACGAAGGTCTGCAGCCGCGACGCACCCAGGCTCTCCGCGGCATCTTCGACATCGCGTTCCAGCGACTGCAGCACGGGCTGCAGCGTCCGCACGACAAAGGGAAAGCCGACGAACACCATGGCGACAAGCACGCCCAGCGGGGCATAGGCAACCTGAATACCGAGCGGGACCAGCCAGCGGCCTAGCCAGCCGTTGGGCGCATAGACGGCCGTCAGTGCGATGCCGGCGACGGCCGTCGGCAACGCAAACGGCAGGTCGATGAGGGCATCGAGTATCCGCCGGCCGGGAAAGCGGTAACGGACAAGCGCCCAGGTCACCATCAGGCCGACGACGACATTGATCGACGCGGCCAGCAACGCGCCACCGAAACTGAGCTTGAATGCCGCCAACGTACGGGGCGACGACAACAACCGCGGGATGCCAGCCAGCCCGATCTCGGAGGCCTTCCATGCGAGTGCCGACAGCGGCAAGAGCACGATGAGGCCAAGATAGGTGACGGTAAAACCGAGGCTCAATCCGAAGCCCGGCAAGACCCGTCGACGCATGGTCAGTTGCCCGGGCCGATCTGATCGAAGAGGGCGCCATCGGCGAAGAACCTGGCCTGCGCTTTCCGCCAGTCACCAAAGACCTCGGCCAGGGTGAACGTCTTTACCTTCGGAAACTGTGCGGCATATTTCGCGGCGACCTCGGGCGACCGCGGTCGGTAGAAGTTGCGCGCTTCGATGTCCTGGGCCTGGGGCGAGTACAGGAACGTCAGGTAGGCATCCGCGACCGCACGCGTGCCGTGTTCGGCGGCGTTCTTGTCGACGACAGCCACCGGTGGCTCGGCGAGGATGGTGACGGAAGGGATGACGATGTCGAACTGATCACCGCCGGCTTCCTGTTTCGCCAGGAGTGCTTCGTTTTCCCAGGCCACCAGTACGTCGCCGATGCCGCGCTGGGTGAAGGTCGTCGTCGCACCGCGGGCACCGGTGTCGAGCACGGGTACATGCTGGTAGAGCGTCTTGACGAAGGCCTTGGCCTTGTCGTCGTTGCCGCCCGGCAGCTTGAGCGCGTAGCCCCAGGCGGCAAGGAAGTTCCAGCGCGCGCCACCGGATGTCTTGGGATTGGGTGTGATCACCTGCACCCCGGTCTTCACCAGATCGCCCCAGTCGCGGATCGCCTTCGGATTGCCCTTGCGGACCAGGAACACGATGGCCGACGTATAAGGAGAAGCGTTGTCGGGCAAGCGAGTTTGCCAGTCCTTGGCCAGCAGGCCACGGTCGGCGATGGCATCGATGTCGTAAGCCAGGGCGAGGGTCACGACGTCCGCAGGCAGCCCGTCGACGACGGAGCGTGCCTGTTTGCCGGAGCCGCCATGGGACATCTGGATGGTGACGGTATCGCCGTGTTTGGCCTTCCAGTCGGCGGCGAAGGCCGTGTTCAGCGCCTTGTAGAGCTCGCGAGTGGGGTCATAGGACACATTGAGCAGGGTCACGTCCTTCGCCATCGCGGGAAGGGTCATGACCGTCGCAGCGAGGGCAAGAAGGGTGGGACCAAGCTTCATCGTCATGCTCCTTGGGTGCCGGATGACGTGGACAGGGGGATACGTCGATGTAGCTGGTCAGAGTGTCAGCGCGGCGTGAAATTACTACCAAACCCATGGTGCCTCTCCGTAGGGAGTAAACATCGCCGCCTCAACCTGGCGCTTCGAGTCTTCGTCTAAAGGAACCGTCAGCCGCCCGTAGTCGCCAAAGTCGATATGGATAGCGGTATCCGGAATTTCCTCGACTGAGGTGACGATCTTCGCGATCAGCGCGCAGAGTTCGTCTCTGTAGTTGGCTATATCTCCCTGGAAGAGGTTTGCCTTCGGCTCCGTGTAAACGGTCAATACGCTCCCATCAAACTGAAATTGAAAGTAGTCGAGAATGAAGGTCACGGCGGCGAGCTTCTGGCCGATCAGGGCTTCTCTCAACATCCGAGTGGCCTCATTCATGTCGTGCCTTTAGGGAAACGGCTGCGAAAGCATGCGAGTAAGATGCTCATCATGCAAATTATGGTAGACGATGTCCTTTATCCGCCATCCGTTGGGTGTCCGCACCGTGAGGTACTCCAGGCCTACCTTTTCCCCGTTGCCAGGATAGGTAAACGACACGGCGACACGATCGCCACTCAATGGCGTGATGTCCAGGTCGGACGCCTCGGGATCGTTCGAGGCGAAGATGGGGGTGAAGCCAAGATTGCAATCAGCACCCCGGTTTCGTTTTATGCACGCATCGTCGTTGACGAGCAGGGATGCCAGTGTCCTGTCGAAGTAGCGTTCCAGAGCTTTGCGAGGCTGCTGTGCAAGAGGCTTCCCGAAAGCCTTGTCTGTAGCACCCAGGGCCTCCCAGGCAAAATCCTTGTAGAGCTTGGCGACGACCGTCGTCGGGCCGGCTGAGGCGACGAGCCCGGCGCCTGGCGTCGACTGCGCGAGCGCCGCGGACGTGGCGGCCAGCGCAAGCAGGGGGATGCACCGGAGGAAACCACGCATGCCGTCGTCCTTGAGCTCATGGATATCTGCCCGGCAGATTAGCGCAAGCGATGCCGGCACATCCGCTGTGCCGGCAGCCTGCCAAGTCTTGGCAGGCACGTGGTGCTTAGTTGGCGTTGCCCTGATACGCCTCGTAAGTCGGACGCTTGAAGGTCAGTCGCAACGCGGACAGCAGGAAGTAGAGCCCACCGAAGGCCGCGTACGGGGCCAGCTTGGCGATGCTCGGCGCGTCACCGAACGCCTGGATGGTCATGAACACACCAGCCAGGGCCGACTGCCCGCCGCTGATCATCATGAAAACCTGGCCGCCCAGCTTGCGGCGACGAATGCCGACGAAGAGCTGGAGCAGTCCAGCTAGCAGGGCCCAAATACCGAAGACAAAGAGTCCGCCAGCATTGCCGCGGACGATCAGCGCGACGATCAGGACGGCAGCGGTGGCGACGCTGACCACGGCGTTGAGCCGCTGACCGGGATTGGTGCGCAAGCCGCCGGATCGCCGCGCATCGAGGAAATTGGCGAGCGCGTCCCACGCCGGGTAGAGAACCAGAAGGGCGCCCGAGACGATGGCCGGCACGCCCATGTTGGACAGGAGGATGACGAGTGCGACCCAGGCGAAGGACACGCCGGCGCGTAGGAAGTAGTAGCTGCGAAGGGTATGCATGGGGATGTCTTCAGGGAGAGAGTGCGCACCCTACTAGTAGGTAGGTCTATCGGTCAAGATGGCTACCCAATGTCTCGGTAGTGGCGTTCATCTTGAAATAGTTGCCTACTAGATGGTAGGCTGCAGCCATGACGACCCAGCAGAAACTCATCGATTCGGCCCGGTATCTGATCCAGACCCGTGGCTACAATGGCTTCAGCTATGCGGATGTCGCCGAGCAGGTACAGGTGCGGAAGGCGAGCATCCATCACCACTTCCCGAGCAAGTCGGACCTGGCGCGCGCGGTGGTCGAAGAGTCGCGCGCCGGTATCGTCGCGCAGATCGCCCTGCTCGAAGGCGACGACTTCGACCCGGTGAAGAAGCTCGGTTTCTACACGGGCTATTGGGAGCAGTGCATCGCCGATGCGTCGGCGCCGTTCTGTGTTGCCGGCATGCTGGCGGCGGAGCTGCCGTCATTGCCGCCCGAGCTGGCGGAATGTGTCCGCGCCCATTTTCGTGACTTGTCGAGGTGGCTCGAAACGATCCTCACCAAGGGCGCCCAGCAAGGGGCGTTCCGGCTTCAGGGTGCCGCCAGCAGCGAAGCCGAGGCCTTTATCTCGCTGATTTACGGCGCCATGCTTACCGCTCGCGCGTTCGGCGATCCGTCGAAGTTTGCCGACGTCGCTCGCGGTGGATTGCGTCGTCTCGTGAGCACGGCGGCTATCCCGGCAGCGTAGGGCTGATCGGCTTGGGCCTTCGCATGATGGCGAAGGCTGCCACCCCGTAGATAACGAAGCCGAGCGGTACGCTCGCAAACCAAGCAATGAAGGTGAGGGGTGTGCCCTCGGCAAACGGATGTTCCGCCGTGCCGATATCCGGTGCGGGGACCAACGCCTGCAGAAGCCAGTTCTGCCAGAAAAGGACGTTCGACAAGGTCTCGTGACCGGCGTCGTCGGCGGCGAAAGACGAGGCAATGAGCAGAAGCGTGACCGTCACGCCGATGAGCGCCGACAACATGATTCGCTTGATCATGTCGCTCAGTGGCTCTTCGCCAGCGCTTTTTCACACGTCCGACGTGCCGACGCCGCCGCTTCGGGCGGCGACAGCGACTTTGCGGGGCCGCGGTACATCGTCTGGATGATCTCGATATGCGACAGCCGAACCACGAACGACGCATTCGGATCGGTGGCCGCGGCCTCGGTGACCGAGCGCTCGTCGAGCCCCTTGCTCCTGGCAACCGCGACCAGGGACGCGAAGTTGCCGCGCTCGGCGCAGACGTTCGGGGCAGCGGTGGCGGCCAGCGGCGCGGCAAGGAGGAGGGCGGCGAGGTACTTCATGGGCTGACCGAACGGGGTGGCGCGGCAGTATAGGGGAGGGTTGGGGCCCCTCCAACCGGGCGGGAATAAAACCGGTCCCCGGGCGATCTGGTCTGTCGTGGGCACGCTTCCCGTGCCGCGAACCCGAGGTTCCAGCCATGTCCGTCCCCGCACAAGCCAGCTATGCCGCCTCGACGACTCACCCCACGTCGTACACGAAGGTCGCCGTCGCGATGCATTGGCTCATTGCCTTGCTCATCTTCTCGAACGTCGGCCTCGGTTTCTTCATGGAAACCTTCCCGAAGAAGGCCCCCGGTCACGACGAGGTCCTGTTCTACCATGCCTCGGTCGGCAGCCTGATCTTCATGCTCGCCGTGTTCCGCCTGGTCTGGCGGTCGACACACAAGCCACCTGCCTTGCCCGCACATATTCCCTCCTGGCAGCAGAAGACCGCCCATACGCTGCACTGGGTGCTGTATTCGTTGATGTTCCTGGTTCCGCTCACCGGTTACCTGCATCGCATGGCCGGCGGCCATCCGGTCAGTTTCTTCGGGATCGGTTTCCTGCCCGTACTGATCGGCAAGGATGAGCCGTTGCGATTGCTGACCGACACCCTCCACGTGTGCCTGGTCTGGACGCTGTGTATCCTTGTGGTCGGTCATATTGGTGCCGCCCTGAAGCACCGCTTCTTCGACCGCGACAGGGTCATCCAGCGCATGTTGCGGGTATAACCGGCATGGGGACGCAGTCATCATGATGTCGACAAGTAGCCGTGCGTTTGTCGATGATCTGGCGCTCAGCCATCTTGACGCTGCCTACAATCTCGGCCGCTGGTTGCTGGGTAGCGAGCAGGATGCGGCCGATGCCGTCCACGACGCCTACGTTCGCGCGGCTCGCTCCTCGGATACCTATGCCGGTGGCAATGCGCGTGCGTGGTGGCTCGCGATCGTACGCAATTGTTGCCTCGCCCGACTTGCCCTGCGCAACAAGGAAAAACGAAACGTTGCGATCGATGACAATCCCGTCGCCGCCGAGCACTGGATGCCGCGCGCGGAGGCGGACGAGATCGAGGAACGCCTGGACAGTTCCCGGCGAAGGCAGGTGATCACGGTCTACCTGCGTAACCTGCCGGAGCATTTTCGCGAGGTGCTCATCTTGCGCGAGATCGAAGAGTTGTCGTATCGGGAAATCGCCGATGTATTGCAAACGCCCATCGGTACCGTGATGTCCCGCCTGGCTCGCGGACGGGCACTGTTACAGAAGCATTGATGGACAACGGCACGATGGAGATCCCTCATGGACTGTAAAGCTGCGAGTGAGCTGTTGCCGTTGTACTTCGACGGTGAACTGGATCGCGCCACGGGCCGTGAGTTCGAGGCACACCTCGACGAGTGCTCCGACTGTCGCGCCGCCTTGATCGAACTGGATGCGTTACGCCACACCTTGCGCAAGGACTCACCACGCTACGGTGCGCCCGATGCCTTGCGTGCCCGCATCGAGAAAGAAGCCGCGGCGGCAGCCAGTCACCAGGCACGTCGTACGCAGCGTCCCTGGCTGGCCATGGCAGCTTCATGGGTGCTTGCCTTCGTTGCGGGCGGAGCGACCTTGGCCGCGTGGAACCACGGCACGGGCCCCGTCGATGGGCAGTCGCAACTGACCCGCGATCTGTTTGCCAGTCACTGGCGCGCGTTGGCCGCGACGTCGCCGATCGATGTCGTGTCGACGGACCAACACACGGTCAAGCCCTGGTTTGCGGGCAAGATCGCCACGGCGCCCGTGGTGGAGGATTTTGCCACTGAGGGCTACTCACTCATCGGCGGCCGTATCGACTACGCCGGAAGCGAGCGCATACCGGTGCTTGTCTATCGCCATGGCAAACACCTGATCGACGTGTTTGTCTTGCCATCGACCGTGCGTTCGGGCGCCCCCGAATCGGTCCAGTTGCAGGGCTACGTGCTTGAAGCCGCGACCTTGGGCGGACAACCGGCAGCCATCGTGTCGGATATGGATCAGGCCGAGCTGACGCGCTTCAGGTCTCTGCTGAGTGCGTCGAAGTGAAGAAGAAAAGGGCGAACGGTTTCCCGTCCGCCCTTTCTCTCGTGCTTAGAATGGCTTAGTGCGTAGCGACCGCAGCCACCTGTGCCGCGGTGCCCGACGGAACCGCCGCATTCACCACGCCCTGCAACCGATTCATCTGCACCTTGTAGCCCGACGGCACGACATACGCGGTGCCCTCGCCATCAGCTACTTGCTGCGAGACGAAACCGTCGCCGACGCCTTGCCACAGCAGGGCCTTGCCCTTGGCATTGGTCCAGAAGAGGTCGGCGAGGCCATCGCCATCGAAGTCTTCGATGGTGGCGACGGTGTAGCCATCCGGTGCCGCGATGGTCTTGGTGCTCGCCACCGTCGTGCCGTCCATTTCCCACCAACGCAGCTTGCCGGTGT
>Ga0247742_10000780_pt1 | contig 24391 bp, 21 predicted proteins | sample UWRJL208509C2_FD_180944 | JGI IMG/M metagenome (GOLD analysis project Ga0247742, IMG submission 180944) | Plant litter microbial communities from Arlington Agricultural Research Station in Wisconsin, United States - UWRJ-L208-509C-2 | ecosystem: Environmental > Terrestrial > Plant litter >... | reverse complement strand
CCGCGACACCGTGAGCGGCGAAGCCATCGCGTTCAATTACGGCGTGTTCGACTTCGACCAGAAGGGTTTCATCCTCAATTTCGCGCGCGGCATCATGGCTTACCGCATGGACGCCGAGACCACGCAGTCCGACGTCGAGTTTTATTCGGGCGAAGGCCGCTACGTGCGCCGCCAGCGTCTCGCGCTGGACAACGATCAGAAAGACAGCCTGCGCCGCTTCCTGCTGTGGAACGTGCAACCGGCCAACGCTGGCTACAACTACGACTACTACGCCGACAACTGCACCACACGCGTGCGCGATGCGCTCGACGGCGCGCTTGGTGGCGCGCTCAGCCGGCAGTTGCGTGAGCGGGACGGTGGCATGACGTTTCGCGAGCAGACCGCGCGCCTGATGAGCAACCAGGCCTGGCTGATGCTCGGCATGGACCTCGGTCTCGGCCCCTATGCCGACCAGCCGATGACGGCCTGGAAGGAAGCCTTCCTGCCGATGGTGCTTGAAGACGAGCTCCGCCACGTCCGCATCGGTGACGGCGCCGACGCGCGGCCGCTGGTCGACCAGGAAGACACGCTGGCGCAGAACAAGCTCGATCCGCCGCCGGAGCAGGCGCCCGATTTACGCTGGCCGCTGCTGATCGCCGGCCTGCTGTGGGCTATCCCGCTAGCCCTGCCCGCCTTCACCCGGCACCGCGTTGCTCGCGGCGTCTTCGTTGCGGCCGCCACCCTGTTCGCCGTGTTCGCCGGACTGGCTGGCCTGTTCATGCTCGGGCTGTGGACGCTCACCCTGCATCGATCCGCCTGGGGCAACTTCAATCTGCTGGCTTACCAGCCGTTCGCGTTCCTGCTTATCCCGGGTATCTGGCACCTGCGCCGCGCGGGTCGCCCGATGGGGCGGATGGCGCCCCGTGTCGCCGCTATGTCGTTTGCCGCCTGCGTGATCGGGCTGCTATTGCACTTGTGGCCCGACTTCCCGCAGCGCAACATGCCGTGGCTGCTGCTCGCCCTGCCGTGCTGGGCGGCACTATTCGCAAGTTTTTGCCGGAAGCACGACTGATCGCCTGCGTCGTTGAGATTGCCCCGTCACATTAGGGGCGGCATCATGCCGCCATGGCATCTGTCTCGATTCTCCCCGAACCCGTCGCTCCGCCCGTTTCCAACGGCGGCATGGTCGTCAACTGCGTCGCCTACCGTAACGACGGCTGTCGCATCGGCGACATCTCGATCGAAGCGATCAGCGACGTGCTCAAGGAGCCCGACACCTTCGTCTGGGTCGGCCTGCACGAGCCCGACGAAGCGCTGCTGCTGAAGCTGCAAGAAGAATTCAACCTGCACGACCTCGCCATCGAGGACGCCCAGCTCGCCCACCAGCGCACCAAGATCGAAACCTACGGCGACTCGCTGTTTATCGTCGCGCAGACGGCCCAGCTGGTCGGCGGCAACATCGCCTTTGGTGAGACGCAGATCTTCGTCGGCCAGCGTTACTTCGTCACGGTGCGCCACGGCGCTTCGCTGTCGTATGCGCCGGCACGCCGTAGTTGCGAGCAATCGCCTGAGTTGCTCGGCATGGGGCCGAGTTACGCGCTGTACGCCGTGCTCGATTTCATCGTCGACAACTTCCTGCCGATCGTGCGCGATTTCCGGCAGGAGCTGCATGAGCTGGAGAACGATATCTTCGCTGAGACGTACAACCGGCAGACGATCAAGCGGCTGTACGACATGCAGCGTGAGTTGATGACGTTGCGCCTGGCTGTCGTGCCGTTGCAGGACATCGTGGCGCAGCTGACGCGGTTGCATCCGCACTTGATTCACGACGAGCTGCGGGCTTATTTCCGCGATATTTACGATCACGTGTTTCGCGTGAATGAATCGATTTCGGCGATGCGGGAGATGCTTGGGGCGGCGATTAGCGTGAACCTGGCGCTCGTTACCTTTGGACAGAACGAGGTGATGAAGAAGCTTGCCGGCTGGGCAGCTATGTTAGCGGCGCCTACGCTGATTACGAGCTGGTACGGCATGAACTTCGCGCACATGCCGGAGCTGCAGCAGCCTTGGGCTTATCCTGCCATCACCTGTTTGGTCGCCTGCGTCGTTGGCATCATCTTTATTGCGCTGAAGCGGAACAAGTGGTTCTGAGACCGTATGGACTTGGAATACGCTGCTCCTGTAGGAGCCGATTCATCGGCGATGGGTGCTGGCAAAAACGCGCGGAATTCTCGTCTTAAGCAAACACATCGGAACGCCAATATCCGAGAGAAAAATTAGAGATCGCGGTACACGGCTAACTTAGGGCGTTGAAATACGGCTCCCCCGTTTCAAAGAAAAAATGGTACTTACGATTGAGCCCGCGCAGATAAGGATCGACATCGGTAGCCAAGGCTAACGCTTGAATAGCATCGGATCCGTACACCGATATCACTTCCAGTGGCAGGCCGTCGAATTCAATGTCGCAGCCGGCCGCGCCCTCGTCAAAAGCAAAGCCAACGGATCCGCGGACAAGAAGGTACGGACCCACAATCCGAATGGTGAGATTTCTCTTTTCCGACTCCCCGACAGGCGAATAGAGCAAGCGACGGCTCGCGATCGTCCGCTTTTGAACTTCTTTCACTACTCATACCCCTATATTGCCAATACGTCGTATTCGGCGCGTCGTAACAAGCCATTCTCTGGCGAGAGGGCGTTATTGGACGTCACTCAGCTTGCTCTTAAGAAGCTTCAGCGCCTCGCCAAGCGAGTCGACCGAGATCGAAATCGTTTTCCGCGCTGTCTTGATGATCAGGTAGGGTCCACCTCTACTCCCGCGACTCAGTCTCGCGGAAACGATGTCTTTGTAGTCGACCCTGGCTGTCCTGAAAGCACCATAAGTCAGATAGTCATCGAAGAACTTGAGGGCAAACCTGTCCATCCACACGCAAACTGTGAATTCGAACGCCGCCATGCTTCCCGCAAGAAGTACGTTGGGCGTCGTTGCTGGAAGGCACTTCGATCCTGACAGCACGGCCGCCGCTGCCACGTTGAAGGCGGACACGAATATCCACATGAATGCCCGGCTTCCGGCTAGGAAGCGAAACTCGGAATGTTCTTTCATGCGAGGCGGCCGGAACCTCGCCGAGACTGCGCAGACCGCGGCAGATACGAGGCCAGCCAGAATTGCAACGAGAATGGTTCTCAGCATGCTTCAATAACCGCGCGTAGATGTACCCGGACCAAGCAACCGTCGAAACCCCAATACCCCGAGTCCCGTCAGACAACCGCCCATCGCAAACGGGGCCCAGCCAACCATCAAGAGATCAGCCAGCCGTGCGCCGATCGGTACGCCCATGACCTCTTCGCCGTCCAGAGTCCAAAGCACGCTGAGTCCAATGGCCAGCATGACGAGGCAACCGAGCACGAGCTTGAATTCGGAGTTGAGACGTCCCGCCCACGACATGTCGTTAGGGGTCCAGAAGCGAATGGCCAGCGCGGCACCTGACGCCGGAAAGACCGGCCAGGCCCAGAAGAAATAGATCGCGGAGAGATCGGGGAAATCCGAGCCGCTAGCCCAATAGCGCGCGGGGATCATGGGGACGCTGTCCACGACCGCGTTGAGGCTGTCCCATACCGAGTCGTAGCACGAGGCCAAATAGGTCGCCATTGCTGCGACAGCGCTCGTCAAAACGACGACTGCGATTAGCAGGCGATACACCACCCGCTCTCTGTCCGTCATGGTCACTTCCCTGTGGTAGGCCGCCTGATGGCACATTATAGGGCCGACTTGCCCCTGCCAATCGCTGGTTCTGAGACGACGAGTGGCCAAGATAAAGCGGCGCGCTCTCGGTAGGAGCCGACTCATCGGCGAAGGGTGCTAGCCACAAGGAAGCCACAGCATGAGTTCACTAGACGCCGAACACTACCTACTGGACGTAAGGCTGCGCCGAGAACGCGTCCCATCCTTCGACACCTACCCCTTCTCCCTTCCCGCTGTGAAAGAACTCGGCACGCTGAAGCTGCATCCCAAGGTCACCTTTATCGTCGGAGAGAACGGTAGCGGGAAATCGACCCTACTTGAAGCCATCGCCACCTCCTGGGGTTTCAACCCCGAAGGCGGGACGAAGAACTTCAACTTCGGGACGCGGCGGTCGCATTCGGAATTGCACGGGTTTCTGACGCTGGCTAAGAGCGTGAAGCGGGCAAAAGATGGTTTTTTTCTTCGAGCTGAGAGCTTTTTCAATGTAGCTACGGAGATTGAGGAACTCGACAAGGGGCCCGGTGGCCCGCCCATCATCAACTCCTACGGCTACAAGTCGCTTCACGAGCAATCGCACGGAGAATCGTTCTTCGCGCTGATCATGAAGCGATTTGGAGGGAACGGGCTCTATATTCTCGACGAGCCTGAGGCAGCCCTTTCGCCATCCCGGCAGCTCGCGATGTTGTCGCGCATCCACCAACTCGTTGGACTGAATTCGCAGTTCATCATCGCCACGCATTCGCCGATTTTGATGGCTTATCCGGATGCGGATCTCTACCAGATCGATGAAACGGGCCTAAGCAGGACGGCCTATGAGGACACGGAGCACTTCTTGGTGACGAAGGCATTTCTGGGAAATCCGGGGCGACAGCTCGCGTTGCTACTAGATTGAAGAATCCGGCACACAGGACATCCCCCGATTCCCGGTGGCTACCACCAAGTGGCACCACCATAACTTTTGAGCCACTCCCTGTCGGACCAATGCATATCAGTTCGAAGGCTTGCGCTTGCTATATGCCATCCCCCCATCTGGAGCTGACGCGTCCATCACGCCAGCGGCCAAGGAGATGGAAATCGTCTCAGATCCGACATTGACCGTTGGCCTTATCAGCGTGGAACGCTTGGCATTCTTGTACTCGATGACTAAATGCCGTGGGTCAACCCAACGCACATTTACACCGTAAGCTCGATCACTTCGAGTCGCTCCATATAGATTCGCAACCACATCCGCCCTGGCACACCTCATCTCGTGGGCAACGACACAGATTTCATACAGGAAAGAAGTCGTCGCGCCCCCACTCGACTCGACCACCAATGCATCCACAACATTCCCGGGCGATGGAGCTCGGACAACTTCTTCAGCTCCGCTTGAGCACCCTCCAAAGAGGCAAGATAGTGCGAGAAGGGCTGCAACTTTTAAGGTATTCATTCTCGGAGAGGCCCTGTCGAAGACTGCATGGACACCGTTCGCCTGCAGCGCGCGCTACTTGCCATAACAATGCTCGTACCACCAGATTCCCTCGGCCATCTGCTGGGCCATAGCCTTTTCAATCACGAGTCGCCTCCCTATTCTCTTCGATACCTGCCGAGCCTTCGCTCGCACTTGTGCTGGGCTTGGCCGGTGATACGCCCACGCTCACGACGTCCATACCAGCGCTAGATCAACGTCGAGGTGGGCTAGTGCGTCAAGATCGGCTCGCGTGAACCGCGGTCCGCCGTCGAATGCGTTCTGGACATGCTCGCAGACCAACACCCAGTGCGGACCCGATGCCACGCTATGACGTCGGCGCTCTTCGATTCGATTGAGCGCCTGCTGTATCCCCGTTGCGAAGTCGGTGTCTTCTCCGATGGGAGGAAAGCTGGAGAGCCGAGCAAGAGAGTGTCCATCCGAAGCCTTCGTCTCGTCGATCCAGAAGCGATACCGATGGTTCGGCACACCCTCGTCTTCTTCCTCGTCGGCCAACGCGTCACCGTCTTCCGTTCGAATCTCATCCGACACAAGGAAGTAATTGTCTAGATAGACCGGCGCACCAATCGCCGCCAGCTTTTCGATTAGATCGCGTTTCAGATAGATAAGCGACGAACGCGCCCGATGAAAACAGCCTATCCACCAATACACGTCTTCGTGTTCGACGTAGCTCTCAAGACGGGATCGAACGGGAAAGAGGCTCTCGACGGAAGAGTGCAGCGCGTCCTCGAGCGACGACCAGATACGGTAGGTTCCGTCACCGCCCTCACCCATCGGATATTGCCAGCGCTGCAGGTTGACCGCCGACCGCCACCGGGTCGCTCGCCGGTTGACGTGGTCATGCTGTCCGCGCAGGTCCAACGCCGCATCAATCGCCGCGAGATCTAACTCACTACCGTCGATGCGCAGCACACACGTGTACTCGTCATCCTGCATGCTCACCTCATCGGGCGGCACCGAGGCGGCGGGATCGCGCGATCGCTCCGTTTCCCCCAACATGGTTGTAGCGGACATATCGCCAGTCCCTGGGAGTTCTCTAGGCACAACCATCCATCCCGTCGAATGCCCTGGGATTCGCTATCCAACCGACTACACCTTGCGCATTGCTGACCTCAACCCACCAAACGAAGATCGGCCGTGACTCAAGCTTGAGCACGCCCGAGAAGGGAGGGTCGCCGAAGCTACCTTCCGGCATATCGATCTGGTCGTCATAGAATTCTCCCCCGTACCAGAAGCGATCATAGGCCTCGCCCATCGGGTAAAGGGTGATCAGCGCATCACCTGGTTTCAACGCGAGCTGGGGTGTCTCGTCGCCATCGCGGTAGCCGAGGGTGACGGCCTGGACCACCCGTGTCACTCCGGGTTTGCTGGTGATGACGATGCCGCGGCGGGCTACGACTGGGTCACCAGCCTTCACAATGAAAACGGGCTTCGCGCCAGGAGCAGCGGACGCCAGCGCGGTAGAGGCTCCAGTAGCGCGCCAGGGCCCATACTGGCAGCACTCGAACGTGCAGGCATTCTGGGCGATGTAAGGCATCGCTGGCACATCATGACGATTGGCGCGCGAAACCCGCACCGGAACGGCGGCCTGCGAGGACACCGCCATCAGTGCATGAAGCAGGACAATCATTTCCCTTGATCCCCTGAAGCCGATGCCGGCCGCAGCGTATCCTCGCGGCAAGCTTATCCGCCGTCAACTGCACTTACCGCCCCCGCAGCAGGCGCTTATAAGCGGCAGCGACCGCGGGCCGATGCCTGGATGGCACAAGACCTCGTGGGGCGACTTAGAGCCACCTTCATCACTGCCACCCGGCCTACGTAAGTTCCACGACCGTTCGCGAACATAACCTAACCCGAGACTGCGCAAGGTCAGAGCGGCAGCGGAATACACACATTGGCGCAGCCATTAACACAGCCATCCGACGAAATTTCCCGCAGGTAAATACCTGCCTCCGGATCACTTCTCGTGACCCGCGAGCTCAGATATCACGCTCGTGTACATCCCGCCTCTCCTCAGCCGCCCTGCCGCTGCAGCTGGCGGGCCGCGAATCGTCCAATGCAAGCGCAGCCATTCTGACGCGGGTTTCAGCGATGGCCTGCCGCTGCTGCATCATGAGCCACATAGCTCGCGGATCCAGAATGACCCGCAGCCTATCAAGCTGCCCGACAGGCTGAGGTTCCAGTGCGAGTATCTGACGCTGAATTGCCAGCATCTCCCTTAAGCGGTCCTCAGCTCTCTTCGGGTCCTCCTCCAGGCAGCGCAACATGCGCTTCTGAGAGACAACATCAGCCGCATCACTGCTATATCGTCCGTCGACGTGAATGAAGAACATTTCGCCGAAGCCGAACCAGAAGCCGAACCAGGCGCATGAAAGGCACGCCACGACAAAAGCCGCGGCGAGCAGAGCCTTGCTCGGAAACTGAGGCTTACTACCTCGATCCCTAGTCATGGTCACCCATCTCATCGAGCGCAATCCGTCCCTGCAGTCCGCCTCGCTTTGGCATTATCCCACTCGCGACTGGCCCGATAGCGGTTCCTCGGGAACAGCCACCTTCTTCACCTGATCGGTGTCGACCACCGGCGACGGCTTCAGGTACCTCACGCGGAGGTCCAGGAAAGGCGCCTCAATCGCAGCGTACGTCAAGCGCGAGAGGAGGATCGTGACCGGCAACACAAGGACAAGGCCTATCGTCAACGCTAGCAGGTGCGGATCGTTCCCCACAGCCATCCGGCTTCCGACGTACGCCACTACGATCGACACGATGATGAAATGCACGAGGTACATCGAGAAGCTGATCGTTCCAAGCGCCGAAAGCAGGCGTGAGACCGACGCCGGAATGCGCCGGGAGACGGGCAGATAGATCGCGATGAAGGCCGCCCACATCCCGCCCTGAATCGTAGGCCAGACAATCTTCCACGCCCCGTTCGCCACGTAGCCATGCGCCTGGTTATACGCAGACAAGACGCCCACGCATACGGCCAGCATGGGGATCATCAGCCACGGCGACAGCGCGCGTCGCGTAGCAACGAACTGGGCAGCAAGAATACCGAGAAGAAACTCGTCGATTCGGCCAACAATGGTGAAGTACGGTACATAGCGCATGTCACCGCCGGACGCGAACACAAGCGCCCGCAATGCGATGGCGGAAAGGATGATCAGCCATAGCTGACGAGATCCTCGGCGAGCAAGGAACATCATCAGGAAAGGAAATAGTAGATAGAACTGAAACTCGACCGAGACCGCCCACAACGAATTGGCGAACGGCCCGAGGTTGGCCATCGCATGCACCGACCCGAGCGGAAGAAGCGTCATCAGAAGAGCGTCGAATGAGACCGTGCCTCCGGTCAGTGCGACACCTGCGAGAACGATTGCAACGAACAGAGGGTAAATGCGCAACAGGCGGTTCTTGATGAACTTCCAGTAGTCCACCTCCCAGCCAATCGCTGCGCGAGCGAGCACGAATCCGCTCAATACCATGAAAAGCCCTACCGCAGTATGGCCTTCCGTAATCGGCGCAAAAAAAGGATTGGGGCTGATGACCCAATCCTGGTAAGGATCGAACGGCGCGTCGTGAATGAGCTTCGCCGAGATCAGCTGGAAGGCGTGATACACCACGATCCACGAAGCCGCGAGTGCGCGGATGTGATCGAGCCCCGGCTCATATCTCTGATTCTTACTTTCCAAGACAACCTCTGATGTATGCCACGCGCTTCGACGAAAAAGAATCGGCGCCCGAACAGGGCGCCGCCTTCCTATCAGCTTACTTGGCTGAAGGAGCCGTCCACTCCTTCAACCACGCATTTACTTCTTCATGCCACTGCACGCTGTTCTGCGGCTTGAGCACCCAGTGGTTCTCGTCCGGGAAGTGCAGCAGCTTGCTCGGAATGCCACGACGCTGCAGCGCGGTGAATGCGCCCAGGCCCTGGGTTTCCGGAATGCGGAAGTCCTTGCCGCTGTGGATGACGAGCATCGGCACGCGCCAGTCCTTCACATGGTTGATCGGGTTGAAGCGCTCGTAGTTTTCCGGGTGATCGTACTGCGTGCCACCGTTCTCCTTCTCTTCAAACCAGAGCTCTTCGGTGTCGTAGTACATGGCGCGCGCGTCGAAGACACCGTCGTGGTCGACGAGGCACTTCCACGGCTGGTTCCACACACCGGCGATCCAGTAGACCATGTAGCCGCCGTAGCTCGCGCCGAGTGCGCAGGCGCGGTCGCCATCGAGGAAGCTGTACTTCGACAGTGCGGCACTCCAGCCTGCCTTGAGGTCCTCGAGTGGCTTGCCGCCCCAGTCACCCGAGATGGCGTCGGTGAACTTCTGACCGTAACCCGTGGAACCATGGAAATTCACCGTGACCACGGCGAAGCCCTGCCCCGCGTAAGTCTGGGCGTTCCAGCGATAGCTCCAGCTGTTGGTCATCGCGCCCTGCGGACCACCGTGGATGACGAAGGCGACCGGATAGGTCTTGCCCTTCTTGAAGCCCACCGGCTTGACCACGTAGCCCTGCACGGTGTCACCGTTCGCACCCTTGAAGGTGTAGAACTCGAAGTCACCCGTCTGCGCGCTCTTGATGCGCTTGGCGTTGAAGTGCGAGACCTGCTTGAGGCCCTTCCCCTTGACGTCAGCCGTGTACAGATCGGCCGGACGCTTCAGGTCGTCGCGGGTGAGCAGCACCTTGTTGCCGCTGATCGAGAAGCCACTGACCGAACCGTCGGTGACCAGCGTGGTGGCCTTGCCCGTCGCCACGTCGATCGCGAACAGCGGATGCTGGCCGTTGTCGTCGGTGGTGGTGTAGAGGGTCTTGCCATCAGTAGACACCGTGAGCGTCCCCGCGGAGCGATCCCACGAGGGATCGACTTCGTGCTTGGACCCCGAAGCGATGTCGAGAGCCCAGATGCCGAAACGATCGGCCTCGGAGCCGGGATCCTTCATGGCCGTATAAAAGAGGGTCTTGCCGTCCGGGGACACGACCGGGTTCGCATCCCAGGCCAGATTGTCGGCCGTGAGATTTGTCGGAGCGGCCGAACCGTCGGCCGGCACGCTATAAATGTCGAAGTTGGTCGACCAAGGCTCGGTCTTGCCGGCAATGCGTGCATCGAAGTACACGGTCTTGCCGTCCGGCGAGAAGGTGAACTCGTCTTCGCTACCGAAGGGCTTGCTCGGCACGTCGCCATCGACGCCCTTGCTCAGCAACACTGGCTGCGAAGCGTCGTTGGCGTCGGCGATGTAGAGCTGGTTGCGGCGGCCGTCAGCCCAGGTGTCCCAGTGGCGGACGAAGAGCTTGTCGTAGACGGTACCGGTGGACTTGTCCTTCTCGCGGCCGTCCAGACGCTCCTTGGTGCATGCCAGGTCGGCGCAGTCGGTGAAGACCTCGTAGCTCAGCAGCAGCTTCGAGCCGTCCGGCGAGAGCTTGAACGAGCCGACATCGAGGGGGGCCGAGGTCACGGCGTCGCCGGTCCGGATCGTCAGAGCCAGGCCCTTGGCGTTATCGGCGTCGAAGGCGCGGTGCCAGACCTGGGCAACGCCGTCCTTTGGCGCGCTATAGAAAATGGATTTACCATCCGGAGCCCAGCGCGGCGACGAACCCTTCTCCACCACCTTGACCGGCTGCGGCGGCTTGTTGAGGTCCAGTACGTAGATCGAGGTGTTGCCCTTGTTGGCAGCGTAGTCGGTGGCGCGCACCGTAAAGAGTGCGTAGCGGCCATCCGGTGACAGCTGCGGATCCCCGACACGATCCATCATGACCAGGTCGCGGATCGAGAACGGATGCGGGGCAGCGCTGTCGGCGTCGGCAGCCAGAACAGGGCCGGACGCCAGCGCGAGGGCCAGCGCGGCGAGAAGAGGTTTCATGGGGGCTCCCTTGGGGTTGTGCTCGGGGAGGACGGTACGGGTGTGCGGGCCGAGGCGCAAGCCGATGTCATTTGAAGACGTGCGTCACGCTTTCTGGCTGGGCCCAGACCGCCCCATTCTTATTGGTACGAAACGTGCTGAAGGTCGCCCGTCACAGGGGAACCTTTATATGTCGAATAGCCGTGTCTCAGCAGGCTTCACCTTAATCGAGCTCATGATCGTCGTAGCGATCATTGCGATCCTGTCCGCCATCGCCATCCCGGCGTATCGCGATTACATCGTGCGAACGCAGGCTTCGGAGGGGTTCATCATTGCCTCTGGCGCCAAGGCGGCGATCTGGGACTTCCTTACGGACAAGGGGCAGTATCCCCAGTCGAACGAATCGGCCGGGCTTCCTTCAGCCGCCTCGATGACCGGCAAGTATGTATCGTCGGTCAAGATCGAAGACACGGGCATCATCACGGTCAAGTATGCGATGGACGAGACCAACGCAAACCTGCGTACGTCGACGCTGCAGTTGTCCCCGGTCAACACCGGCGGGACGATTTCCTGGGCATGTAACGGAACGATCGAACCCCGGTTCCTGCCAACGTCGTGCCGAAAAAGTTGACCTTAAATGTCACGATGTGACACTCAGCGTCACCTTCAGGGTTACTTCCAACCTACTGAATCAGCGAAATATTCCTGTTGATCTGCAAGCGTGACAGGATGCACAATCCCGGCACCGGCAAATATGAGGCAATACGCCGGTCGCGGGAGCCATGGCATATTCAGTGCAGGCTTTGCGGCGAGCTTCCTGGTCGTTCCTGACCAAAGGCAAGTGAGGGAGCGTCTGACCCCGGTTACGGGTGAGGTGCTAGGGCTCAGGGGGCGTCACTTTTTTTTCGGTTAGTCAACACCAACGAGGAAATTCCATGAAGAACGTCCAGAAGGGCTTCACGCTCATCGAACTGATGATCGTCGTCGCCATCATCGCGATCCTGGCTGCCATCGCCATCCCGCAGTACCAGAACTACATCATCCGCACCCAGGTGTCGGAAGGCATGAACCTCGCTGACGGCGCCAAGACGGCCGTTGCTGAGTACTACAACAACAAGGGCACGTGGCCGACGCAGAACGGCTCGGCTGGCCTGGCCACCGACGTTTCGATCCTGGGCAAGTATGTGTCGAGCGTCAATGCGGCTGGCGGCATCATCGTTGCCCATTTCAGCAATACGGCTCCGCAGGAAGCCAACCTCAAGATCAACCAGAGCGTCATTGTCCTGTCGCCCTACGACAACAGCGGCACGATTGCCTGGAACTGCAAGGCTGCCAGCAATGGCGCGAGCGGCAAGGGTAACTACGTTGCCGACCAGTTCCTGCCGACCGCTTGCCGCAAGTAAGGCAAGCTGAAGGACTGAAGAAGGGGCCGGCTTCCGGCCCCTTTTTTCATGGGCGAGCTGTGATGCCAATGTTCCGTACCATCGCCCTCCTGATCATCGCGATGCTCGTGGTGACGGGTCTCGCCTACCTCCCGGGCCTCAACGGTCCGTTTCTCTTCGACGATTGGGCCAGCCTTCCCGCCTTGGGTGCGAGTGGGCCCATCCACGACATAGGCAGCTTTCTTCGCTATGTCACCTCGGGCACGGCCGACCCTACGGGACGCCCGCTGGCCCTCGCCAGTTTTGCCCTTAACGCGCAGGATTGGCCCGCAGCGCCCCTTCCTTTCAAGCTCACCAATCTCGCGATTCACCTCGTCAACGCGTCGTTGCTTGGCTGGCTTCTGACACTTCTGGGGTGCCGTTACGGATTACGTAGCTCCCACGCACGTGCGGCCGCATGGTTCGCAGCGGCCTTGTGGGCCCTGCATCCGTTTCTCGTCTCGACGGTGCTGTATGTCGTGCAACGCGAAGCGATGCTCACGAGCACCTTTGCTTTCCTGGCACTGATCGCCTGGCTCGTGGCGCGCGATGCATTCGCCCGGGAATCGCCGCGCGCGGCAGCCTGGCTTTACCTTGGCGCCGGCGGTGCCACCGTGCTCGCCATCCTGTGCAAGGCAAACGGCGTCGTTATCCCTTTGCTTATCCTGGCGATCGAGGTGACGTTGCCGCCCCTGGACCAGAGGGTCGCCGGACGCTACGCCCGACATGTGCGTCTTGCTCTGGTATTGCCAGGCGCGTTGCTATTGATCGCGCTCACGTGGCTGGCGGTCTCAGCCATTGGCGCACCACCGCTTCCAGCGCGTGGCTGGACGATCAGCCAGCGCCTGATCACCGAGCCTGCCATCCTCTTCGACTACCTCGCCAGGCTGTGGCTGCTGAGGCCGGCTGGCGGTGCGTTCTTCCATGATCAGCTCGCTCCGGTAAGCTCCCTCGTCGACCCGTGGTACGCGTGGCTGCCCCCGCTGGCGTGGGTCGTCCTGCTCGGCATGGCGATTGCCGTTCGTCGCCGTTATCCCTATATCGCGGTCGCGCTCCTCTTCTTTCTTGCCGGCCACGTGCTCGAATCGACATCGGTGCCGCTGGAACTCTATTTCGAACACCGAAACTACCTCCCCGCTGCGCTGATGTTCTGGCCCCTGTCGGTGGCGATCGTCTCGTCGCGCTATGCGTGGCTACGACGCGGCCTACCCTTGGTTCTCCTGACCGGCCTCTTTTTCCTGACCCGGTCACAGGCCTCGCTTTGGGGGGATCAACTGTCGCAAGCCACCGTATGGGCCGATCTTCAGCCGGAATCGCCTCGCGCGCAGGCCAATGCAGCCCGCACCGAATACTCGCGCGGACTCTTGCGAGCCGCCCGAGGGCGGATCGACCAGGCCAGTACCCGGTTCGCGGCGGAGCCGCAGATCGCGATCAACCTTATCGACATCCACTGTGCGACAGGTGGCGTTGCCGCACCCGACCTTCGCTACGCCGAGCGCGCTTTCGCGATGGCACCGCGCGATCCGGGGGGCTTGCTCACCCGATGGTTTCAATGGCGTATCGACAGCCTTTCCAGTTCACCATGCACGGGATTGGATGAGGCTGCCCTGCGCGGTCTCATCGATGCAACCGCGAGCAACCCTCGCGTCGCAGCGCTACCCGGCCGTCGACAGGACATCGCTCATCTACGTGGCAGCATGGCGCTAGGCGCGGGCGACCCTACCCACGCACAGACGTTGTTTGCCCAAGCGCTTGCCGAAGAGCCGACCGCCAAGGCCGCCCTGAACGAAGCCGCTCTCCTGGGTAGCGCCGGGTATCCAGACCGTGGATTGCAGCATCTCGCGCTGTTCGAGGCGCTTCCCGCTGGCCCCGCCGCCTCACCCAAGGACGGCATGGCCTGGATTCACGCACAGCTCCTGCAAAGGGAGCGGTACTGGCCCAACGAGATCGAACACCTTCGAAACGCCCTGATGGAACAGGCAGGGAAGCAAGACGAGAAGGCATCATCGCCACGCGTGACCAGCCCGCATGAGTAGCGCTGTCGTCGCCACGGATTGCCGGGTAAAGTGGCGCGCATGAACGACATACCCCTCGACACAACCGCCCGACAAGTCATCGTCAGCGGTGCCACGGGCTTCGTGGGTCGCCACCTGGTACCCCTGCTTGTTGCGAGCGGCTGTGATGTCATCGCCATGGGCCGTGACAAGGATAAGGCGCGCGATCTTGACGGCTTCGATGGCGTTCGGTTCGTGCCCATGGACCTGCGACAGGGCGCACGCGACTTTCAGCCACACGCCGGGGCCGTCCTGGTCCATCTGGCCTGGCCTGGCCTGCCCAACTACCGATCACTGTTCCATCTGGAGGAAAACCTCCCCTGGAGCTACGCCTTTATCAAACAGATGGTCGGGCGGGGCGTGAGCCAGGTCCTCGTGGCGGGAACCTGCTTCGAATACGGCATGCAGAGCGGCCGGCTTGCCACCACCACGGAGCCACGTCCCTCCAATCCGTATGGCATGGCCAAAGACATGCTACGACGTCAGCTTGGCTTTCTTCGTGACGAGTTGCCTTTTGCCCTGCAATGGGCCCGCCTGTTCTATATGCATGGAAAGGGGCAAGACGCCCGCTCCATCTTGGCGCAGCTGGACGCGGCGATCGACCGCGGCGATGCGACGTTCAACATGAGTGGTGGCGAACAGCTGCGCGATTACCTTGCCGTCGAAGAGGTCGCACGGCAACTTCAATCCATCGTTCACACCCGGAACGAAGGTGTGTTCAATATCTGCAGCGGCCAACCCGTTTCGATCCGGCGGCTGGTCGAACGACACATAGCGGCGCGACAGGCATCCATCTCGATGAATCTCGGCCACTATCCCTATCCCGACTATGAGCCGCTCGCGTTTTGGGGCGAGCCCTCCCTGTCGTAGTCTTTCAAGGTTTGCGCATGACATCCCGCTTCGTAGATGGCCTTCGGTCACGCCCATGGATCTGGCTGCTGGCCGCGTTCGTTGCAACGGCCGCCGCATACGCGCCGGGTATATCGGGAGGCTTCCTTTTCGACGACTTTCCCAACATCGTCGACAACGAGGGGATTCACGTAACCACCTGGTCGGTACCCGCCCTTTTTAACGCCGCACTGTCGTCACCGTCCAGCGAGTTCAAACGCCCCCTCGCCTCGCTCAGTTTCGCGATGAATTACGTTATCAGCGGCGCGAATCCAGCAGGCATGAAGGTGACAAACATCGTCATCCACTTGCTGAACGGGCTGGTGGCCTTCATGTTGCTTCGCCTGTTGTCCGCCGGAGCGACGAGGGATCCTTGCCGGCGCGATGGGGCGCTAGCCGCCATGTCGGTAGCCCTCTGGCTCGTGATGCCGATTAACGTCACGGCCGTCCTCTACGTAGTCCAGCGTATGGAGAGCCTGGCCAACCTCTTCGTCCTTCTGGCCTTGCTCGGTTACGTCGCCGGCCGCCGCGAGATGCTCTTGCGCGGGCGCAGCATCGCCCTTTCCGCGGCCAGCGTTGTCCTGGGATCAGCGCTTGGGCTTCTCTGCAAGGAGACAGCCATCCTCACGCCGTTGTACGCCGCGATCATCGAAGTGATCGTCTTCCGGGGGCAAACCAAGGCTCACCAGGACGGTACGGTTCGCACCAGTCGCTCCGTCGTTACCTTCTTCCTGTTGGTTCTGGTGCTGCCTTTCATCGCCGGCACGATCAGGTTCGTGCCGTCGTTGTTCGCTCAGGCGACCTGGGCGCCGCGTACTTTCACCATGCCAGAGCGACTGCTCAGCGAATGCCGTATCGTCGTCGATTACATCGCATGGACGCTGCTGCCAACGCCGCCGAATCTGTCCTTCTATCACGACGACTTCGTCATCTCGACAGGGTGGTTGCAGCCATGGAGCACCCTGGTCTGTGCGCTCGTACTTGCCGGCCTGGCGTTAGTCGCGTGGCTGGTTCGCAGACGGGCGCCCCTTGTTGCACTCGGCATCGCGTTCTTCTTTGCCTGTCATGTATTGACGGCCACGATCATTCCGCTCGAACTGATCTACGAGCACCGGAATTATTTCTCGAGCCTCGGGCTGGCACTCGCCCTCGTCACGCTCGCACGTCAGGACGGCGTGGCTGATTTCCAGTCACCCAAGCGTCGGGCAGCCATCCTCGGCCTTGCTCTCCTCGGCGCCTACTATCTGGGTATCACGACGTTCACGGCGACGCGCTGGGCCAATCCCTTGTCGCTCGCCCAGGAACTTGCCATTCGTGCGCCCGACTCGCCGCGTGCGCAGTACGAACTCGGTCGCTCCTATGTCATCGCATCCGGGTATCGGACAACGTCCCCGTTCGTGCAGCCGGCGTATGCCGCGCTCGAACGATCGGCTGCGCTACCCCGGTCGTCCACGCTACCGGAGCAGGCTTTGATTTTCTTCGCGGCGAAGCTACATCAGCCCATCAAGGATGCGTGGTGGGCAAGCATGGAAGCCAAGATGCGGACCGGCCCGATCAGCATCGAGGACGAGAGCGCCATCATGTCGCTGTCGGCCTGCGCCATTCAGCAAGGCTGCGATTTGCCCGCCGACAAACTACTGGACGTCTACCAGGCAGCACTGTCGCACCCCTCCCCGCATTCGCGACTGCTGGCGGCGTACGCCGACTTTGCATGGAGTGGCCTTAACGACCACGCGCTCGGCTACGCCATGATCCGGCTTGCTACGGAGAAAGAACCGGCTGAACCGGCTTACCACCTCACGACGGCCCGCTTCGCCCTGGCCATGGGGGATCGCAAGGTCGCGGCCGACCAGTTGGCGCGCCTTAAATCGCTCAACGTGGGCGGCCGCCTGAATACGACGATCGCATCGTTACAAAAGCAGATCGAGGCCGCACAGTCGGCAAACGCGACCTCTTCACCCGCTTCCGCCCGGCCATGACCGCATGAACGTGTTCATGACAAGCACCTCGTATCCCGCCGACAGCGGCGACTGGCGTGGCGTCTTCATCCGCCACCTGGCCGGTGCGATTGCTCGCCGCAACGACGTATCGTTGCGCTTATGGGCGCCTCCGGGCGAATTGCCACCACACGTCACGTACGCAGCCACGCCTGCCGAAAAGGCGTGGCTGAATAGGCTGATGGAGGCTGGCGGCATATCGCACCTCATGCGCCAACAAGGCTGGCGTGCGCCATCAGCGCCTCTGACGTTGCTGCACATGTTGTACCGCTGCTACCGGCGCGAACCGACAACCGACCTGTACCACGTCAACTGGCTTCAGTCGGCGCTGCCACTGCCTTCGGATGGCAAGCCGGTTGTTATCTCGGTCCTCGGAAACGACCTGAACTTGCTCAAGCTTCCGATGATGCGGTACATGCTACGGCGGATGATGCGCGGGCGTCGTGTCGCGCTCTGTCCAAACGCCGAATGGATGGTGCCCCTTCTTGACCGCGCCTTTGGCGACCTTGCTCAAGTCGTACCCGTGTCGTTCGGCATCGACGACCGCTGGTACGCGATCGAGCGCGTACCGGTCGTTCCGGCTCGCTGGATCGCGGTGACCCGCCTCACCGCGAACAAGCTGGGGCCGCTGTTCGACTGGTCCGAGCCCGTCTTTCGCGGCAAGGTGCGAGAGCTTCATCTTTTCGGCCCCATGCAAGAGCAGATCGCGATACCTGACTGGGTGCAATACCACGGCGCAGCTACTCCGGACGCGCTTGCGTCGACGTGGTTCCCGCAGGCCCAAGGGCTGGTCACGCTGAGCGAGCATGCCGAGGGTCGACCCCAGACGATGCTCGAGGCCATGGCCTCGGGCTTGCCGATCGTCGCCTCGGACATGCCTGCTCATGCGAGCATCGTCGAACACGATGTGACCGGGATGCTTTGCAACAACAGCGAGGGCTATGCTGAAGCCATCGAACGACTTGAAGACCCGGCGATGCAGACTTCCATGGCAGGTCATTCCCGCGACTGGGCCAAGCAACGCTTCGGCAACTGGGACGATGCCGGCGCTCGCTATGCGGCCGTGTATAGGTCACTGCTCGAGGCATCGTCATGAATAAGTCCATTCTCGTCGTCGGCGCAGGTGGGTTTATCGGCCAGCATCTCGTGCAGCGACTCGCGGCGGACGGATGCCGGATCGTCGCCATTACCCGCCGTGGTCTCGGGGCGCCCCATCCATCCATTCAATGGAGCGCGGAAGAAACACCGTCGGTGGATGCCTGGCGTTCCCTGCTCGAGTCCGTCGACACCGTGATCTACCTTGCCAGCGTATCGACACCGGCGGGATCTGCCGGCCGTCCTGTTGCCGAGGCCGTCAGCCTGATGCACCTGCTTACCTTGCTCGAGGCGATGCAGACGCAACCGCAAACACAGCTCGTCTACTTCTCCTCGGCAGGCTCCTTGTACGTGCCCGCGGACACCGCATCGACCGAGGCCGACGTCACGGGTCCGCGCTCCTACCATGGCGCCAGCAAGGCCGCAGCGGAGGCCTTCGTCGGCGCATGGTGCGCACAATTCGGAGGATCCGCGACGGTGCTGCGTCCGTCGAATGTCTACGGTCCGGGCCAGGTGACTAGCCGCGGTTTTGGTGTCATCCCCAACGTCTTCTGGCACATGCGACACGCCCAGGCCATGGACGTCTGGGGCGATGGATCGCAAACCCGGGACTATATCCACGTGGACGATCTCGTCGAACTCTGCGTGGCCGCCATCAGGACACCCCCCGTGCCGGGCATCACCGTGTTCAACGCGGCAAGCGGACGTAGCACGAGCCTCAACGAACTGTTCTCGATCATGGAAGACGTGGCCGGGCTGCCACTGTCGAAGATCTACCATGAACCCCGCGCCGTGGACGCCATCCATGTCGCGGTCGACGTAAGCAAGGCGAAGGCCCGCTTCGGATGGTCGGCGCAGAAAAGCCTGCGCGATGGTATCGAGGGGGCCTGGCGATGGTATCGCTCCACCGAGCCGTAGGCGGTCCGACGGATCCGGCCTGCACGGTCTGCATCGCGAATTACAACGGCCGCGACCTGCTCGGCAGTTGCATCGACTCGCTGATCGCGCAGACGTTTGGCGGCGGCATCGAGATCGTCGTGCATGACGATGCATCGACCGACGATTCCGTCGCTTTTCTGCGCGAACACTACCCCCAGGTGATCGTGCTTGCGAGCGAGTCCAACGTGGGCTTCTGCATCGGCAACAATCGTATGGCGGAAGTGGCAAGCGCGCCCTTCCTGTTGCTTCTGAACAACGACGCCGCCCTGCTCCCCGATGCCATCGAGGTACTACTGGAAGCGTCGGCCATCCACGGTAACGGCAATGTCCTGACACTGCCGCAGTACGACTGGCAGGACGGCACGCTGATCGACCGAGGGGACGCGCTCGACCCCTTTTACAACCCGATACCCAACCTGCGCGAAGGAACGCGAGATGTTGCCATGACGATCGGCGCCTGCCTCTGGATCGCGCACGACACGTGGCGCAAGCTGGGCGGGTTCCCCGAGTGGATGGAGTCGATCGGGGAGGATCTGTACCTGTGCTGCCTCGCGCGGCTGCAAGGCGGCCGTGTCATCGCACTCGGACAGAGCGGCTATCGGCACTGGCAGGGAAAGACGTTCGGCGGAAACCGGGCGACAGGCAATGCGCTTGTGACCACGCTGAAACGGCGACGCCTCAGTGAACGAAATAAAACGTTCGCCATGATCACGTGCACCCCCGGGGCCCTCGTCTGGCCTTTGCTCGCCCTGCACCTCGCACTGCTCGTCGCGGAAGGCGCGGTACTGGCTTTGCTCCGCCGCGACTGGCGGATCTTCGACGAGATTTACCTGAACGTCCCACGCCAGCTGCGAAGCCAGTGGCGTACGTTGATGATGCATCGCGCTCGTAACATGAAGCTCAGACAGATCGGCATCCGCCGCTATCTGTCGACGTTTTCGCCGCTGCCAAGAAAGCTGGCGATGCTGCTTCGCTACGGCATACCGCGGGTGCGCCACTGAGCCAGGCGCTGCCGCACCGCCGCGCTCGCGGCACCGGCGGCAGCCAGCATGACGCAGCCTTCCGCCGTAAGCATTACCCAGCCGACCATCCCCGACGGAACCGGAAGCGACATCCAGCGCCATGCCGCACCGACGACCGTGGCCGCCAGCACGGGCGGCAAGATGTCTTTGAGGTACCAGTGCCCCAGTTCGCCCCGCAGCAGGCGACGGTGCATCAAGGGGACGGCGACCAGTACGTAGCCCGCATTGAGGCCGAGCCAGATCCACGCCGCCGCCATGCCACCGTACGCCGGGACCAGAAGTGCCAGTGCCGGCACCACGAGGCATACCGCCACCACGTTGACGCGAATGGTGAGCATGGTCCAGCCCGCCGCCAACTGAAGGAAGTACGGCAGCGTCATGACGCCGTTGAGCATGCTGCCTACGGCCAGTACCGCGACGAGGTCAACCACGCGATCCACGGTCACAGGGTCGTGCAGCCACAGCTGCAAAACAGGGCGACCGAGCAGAACCAGAAAGGCGGTCGCCGTCCCGATCAGGATCGAAACGCCCTGGCTCGCCGTGTGGTACAGCGTAGCCAGGCGTGCATCGTTCGATGTGTGAAGCTGGATGAAGCGAGGGTAGAACGCCTGAGCGACCGGCGTGATCAGGCCCAGTGGTGCCTGAGCCACCACCACAGCCAGTGCGTAATATCCGAACGAGTCGAGAGGCAACAGGCGCGTAAGCAGTATCTTGTCGAGGTTGCCCAGCACGATCGACAGGCTCGCCACGGCCATCGTGCCGGCAGCGAAGCGCCATGTGGCGCGGAGGGGCGCAAAGGAGAATCCTCGTGGCCGGGCATTCCCGCGCAATGCCACATAGACCGCCACGGCGAATGCCAGCACCGTTGCGGCCCCGGTGACCAGTTGCCACAGGAAGAAGGCGCGAACGTCCGGTGCGACCCAGGCCACGACGACAAAGGCGCCGGCATTGCGCAGAGTGCCCGACACCGCAAGCACCGCGTTGAGGACCACCTGGCGTTGCAGGCCGATGAGGGCACTACGATAGACGTTCTCGAGAATCCGTAGCCCGACGAGAAAACCCATGATGCGGAGCGCGAACGTGACATCGCCTGCAGGCAGACCATGAGTGTCGAGCCAGTGCAATGCGAGCCACGGACTTGCCACGATGATGACGCCGGCAACGACACAGCCCAGGACCACCGCCACTAACTCGGCCCCGCGCAGCAACAGGCGCGCTGCTGCCCCATTCGGTTCCATCGTCTCCAACCGGGCAAGCTCCCTACTGACCGTAGGGGCCATACCCAGGTCGAGCAGCGCCATGAGTCCGAGCAGCAACGTGAAGACACCGATCAGGCCGTAGCCAGCCGCACCCAGATGGTGAATGTATGCCGAAACGAAGGCGACGTTCATCAGCGCGTTCCAGCCCGCGCCCATGTAGTTCGCTACGATGTTCCGACGCAGTCCCATGGGAGCTAGCGTTCGGCGTCGAACACGGCAAGTGCAGGGATAGCGGTCACGAAACGCCCGCCCCACTCATGCACGTACTTGAGCTGTTCAACGAGCTCGACGCGCAGATTCCAGGGCAACAACACGATGTAGTCAGGCTTCTCCTGGCGCAGCGCGTCTTCGCCACGGATGGGAATACGACTGCCCGGCATGTATTTGCCTTGCTTGCTTGGATTGCGATCGACCACGAAGGCGATCAGATCCGGGCGGACGCCAGCGAAGTTGAGCAGCGTATTGCCCTTCGCCGCCGCGCCATAGGCAGCAACACGCTTGCCCTCGCGTCGCGCCTGGATGAGAAAGCTGAGGAAATCGTCCTTTACCGTCTCGGCCTGCTGCTGGAAACGCTGGTAGAACCCAAGCCGATCCATGCCGGCTTCGCGCTCCTTGCCGAGCGTCAGCGCCACGTTCGGCCCCACCGGGCGAACACCGCTTTCGGCACGCTGCGCAAACACCCGCAGGCTCCCCCCATGCGTGGGTAGCGCCTCCACATCGAAGACCGCGAGCCCGTTGGCGGCGAAGATATGCGTCACAGCCAGCAATGAGAGATACGAGTAGTGCTCGTGATAGATAGTGTCGAACTGATGCTCTCGCACGAGATTGAGCAAGTGCGGAAACTCGAACGTCGCGACACCATCGTCCGCAAGAAGCACCGCGAAGCCGCCGACGAAATCATTGATATCGGGGACGTGGGCCAGTACGTTGTTCGCTGCCGTGAGTGCGGCGCGATGTCCACGCGCCACGAGGTCGCGCGCGAGATCAACGCCAAAGAACGCCTCGACGATCTCCAACCCACGTGCCCGCGCGCTTGCAGCGGTACTCGCCGTCGGTTCGACACCGAGGCTGGGAATGCCGCGATCCTGGAAACAACCGAGCAGGGAGCCGTCGTTGGCCGCGACTTCGACGACGAGGGACTCATCTCCCAGTGCGAAACGTTCGACCATGGCGACCGCGTAGGCTTCGCAGTGCGCGAGCCAGCTAGTCGAGAAGCCGCTGAAATAAGCGTACTCCGCGTCGAACAGTTCGCTGGCTTCGGCAAAGTCTTCCGTCTGCACAAGCCAGCAATGCGTGCACACCAGGACGGTGAGTGGAAACCACTTCTCCGGCGCGGCCAGGCGTGCATCCGTGAGGTAGGCGTTCGAAGGCGGCGCGCTACCGAGGTCGATGAATCGTTCGGTGACGAGATGGGCGCAGTGTCGGCACTTCATGCAGCGACTCCCTGGAAGGCTTCGTCGATGGGACGATGATGTGCGTCACGCTCCGAGATCATCTCGACGGCGCGCGGCCAGGCAATCGCCAGGCGCGGATCGAGCGGACCCACGCCATCCTCGGCATCCTGGCGGTAGGGCTGACTGTGTACATAGATCAGTTCGCAATCCGGCTCCAGAGTCTGGAAGCCGTGCGCAAAGCCCTCCGGAATTCGCATCGCGCGGCCGTTCCGGTCGTTGAGCACCTCGGCATGCCAGCGCAGGAAGGTCGGCGAGCCTTCGCGAAGATCCACGGCGACATCGAACACGCTACCGCGGGTGCAATGCACGAGCTTGATTTCGGCGAACGGCGGGCGCTGGAAGTGCATGCCCCGGATCGTACCCATCTGTGCGGTCACCGTTCGATTGACCTGAGCCACGCGAGCGAACGGCAGGAGATCGCCCGCGCTGTCCGCGTCGTAGATACGTTCGAGGAAGCCCCGGGCATCGCCCATGCGCACCCTCTCGAAGACATGCAAGCCCGGGAGTGGTTCGTCGATGTGGATGAAACGGTCGCTCATGACGCTGTCGATTCCAGATAGGCCGCGATCTGTTCGCGACTGAAAATTTGCATGTCCCCTCCAGCCAGCCAGTGCTTCTGCCAGGCAACCGTTTCACTCAGCGCACGCTGGAGCGGCCAACGTGGTCGCCATGCCAGCTCGTGCACCGCTTGCGTGCTGTCGAGCGCCAGTAACCCGGCCTCGTGGGGGTGCGCGGTCACTTCGTCGACGAGTACCTTCGCATCGGAGCCCCACAATCGCGCAACCCGTTCGGCCACGTCGCCGACTGCCGCCTGGTCGCTTGCGGGTGGCCCGAAGTTCCACGCATGCGCGGCTCCCTCCCCTGCGATCAGCGCCTGAGCGAGCATCAGGTAACCCGTGAGCGGCTCCAGCACGTGCTGCCAAGGCCTGGTAGCCGCCGGGTAGCGCAAATGCACGGAGGCCCCTTCGGCGAAGGCGCGCATACAGTCCGGCACGAGTCGGGCCGGTGCCCAGTCGCCGCCGCCGATGACATTGCCCGCCCGCGCCGACGCGATACGGGCGGCTCCCGGATGGCGAAAGAAGCTGTGACGATAGCTCGCAGTCACCATCTCCGCCGCGGCCTTACTGGCGCTGTAGGGATCGTCGCCGCCGAGCCGGTCACTTTCCGCGAATGGCGTTCCGCGACCGTCGTTCTCATAAACCTTGTCGGTGGTGACGACGACGACCGCCTTCACCGAGGGGACC
>Ga0247742_10000779_pt1 | contig 24394 bp, 29 predicted proteins | sample UWRJL208509C2_FD_180944 | JGI IMG/M metagenome (GOLD analysis project Ga0247742, IMG submission 180944) | Plant litter microbial communities from Arlington Agricultural Research Station in Wisconsin, United States - UWRJ-L208-509C-2 | ecosystem: Environmental > Terrestrial > Plant litter >... | reverse complement strand
CCTGGGTCCAGTGACGCCCATGGGCGGGATTGCGATGATGGCGGGGTAGGTGTGTCTTGTTCCCAAGAAGGATTGCGCTGACCTGGAGCAGCTACATTTCGTTATTGTTTTAGCGAGTACAAAGTAGTAGAAACGAAATAAGATAAGACGCGTCCACGTGACCGACGCGTTTCGTGTAAACTCCGCTACCTCGAGGCCATCAACGGATACACAAATTCAAATTGCCCGCCAGCGCTCTCTCTCCTCCCATGCCCCATGTCCTCCTCTAGTCTCGCTTTCTTCGCCTCCGCCGCCGCCTCCTTCCAGCCTGCCCCCTACACCCCAGCAGTGGCCTCGGGCTCTCGTCCCACTTTTTCCACCAGGAACAGCAGCCACCGGGGCCATGACTCATTAGCGATCCCTCCAGCGGGCATGGATCCTCAGCAGTCGGATCCAAATGTCCTCTTCGTCCACCCCCCGTTTACCACATTCCCCAATTCGCACCTCCACCCAGATGGGCTCACATACTCCCTGATGGCTGAGAACCCCGAGTGGTTTTTGGATGCCGCAGATTTCGTCTCCCAGAACAACTCAAATACACAGGCGATATCTTATCCACCTCATCTTGAGCCACCCCGGGGCTGGTGTCCTGCAAAAAAGAAGGACCTCAAAGAGCGTGGTGACGGAGGGTGGCCCGAGGGTGAAGAGCCACGTCTACGATGCACTTTTTGTCGACGTACCTATGCGGGCGTCAACGCAAAAAGTATGTGGCGCAGACACGTCTTTGAGAAGCACAAGATTGCAATGTCCAATCGCCGAGATGGAAACAGCGATCGCCCTCGAGGACGTGGATCCGGAAGTAAGTTTTCACCTTGTTGTGTGGCCCGTCGTGACCTGATGAAAATTTCAGAGGAAAATAAGCACGTTAGCTCAGGCAGAAACCGGGATGATGCCCACGACAGTCTCGTCAGCATAGTCGTCGCTCCCCAGACTGCCCCTGAGAGCGTGTCCCATAAGTCTCGCTTCCGCTCTGGCAAGCTAGTGGAGGTGCCTAGAAGGAAGGACCGCGAGTCAAAGAAGAACAGCCGACAAGATTCCTTGCCCCTTACACCGCGTCCATCTCAAAAGTCTCTTCCTGAACCAAGTGACGATGACGACAGTGACATTGAACCGCCTACAAAACCAGCTACCCCACCTCTTACACCTCACGCCGAAATTTCATCGGACCCTCCAGTCATCAGCGAAAATTCTGATGCGCTTGTTACAACATCACCAGCTATTCCACATCCAGCTATTCCAGAGTCACCTTATAACCCGCTTCAGACACCATCTTTCCGACATTCTCCTCCCCGTCTTCCATCTGACCAGCCATGGCGTTTCCCCAGTCCCAGTCACCCTCTTCATTCTATGACGCGTGAAATATCATTGACTATGCTCGCACGTCCGGCCGCAAGCCCTGTTATCAAGGGCTTGCCAATGCTGGGTGCTAGTCCAATGCTCGCGCAATCTTCCCCAATATCAACGGCCATCCACTCAGAGTCTGGGCCGTTTGAAACTCCAGCACGCAACTTCCTATTTGCCAAGCCCCGCAGCCGAGCCCGCTTTTTGGATCAAATTTCGTCACCACTCAGTAGTATCAAGTTTCGTAGCGTTCGGCAGCGACTGCAAAGCTCCCCTCTTCCTTGGCCCTCTCGAGGGACGCCTGGGAGTCATAGGAGGCAACGGTCGGACGTTTCTGAAGAGTGGATGTCTGAGGATGCGGCATCCTCATCCATGTCACTGGAATCTTCAAGCAACGACCCATTCTCGCTCTATAGCTCATGGCCGTCTGCAGATACCCCCTCCTCTATATCGCCTGTCCGTCTCCCCAGACCGACATTAGAGGCGGAGAGCCCTGTACTACGGAGCGGGTCGATGACTTCTCTGATCGGTCTCGGCCTTCTCGAGCCGTTCGGCTATCGTACGGAAGTGCCATTCAGCGAAGTAATGGATGACGACCTGAAAGATATACTATTGTCTCCAGGAGCGAAGAGGGCGTCGCGAATCGAAGGGAAACGCCCTGCTGCGCTCACCACCGAGGCCGAGAGTGTCGCTGAAGATAGCCCACCACTGAAGAGGAGAAGGATGTCCGCTGAGATCACTGACACCTAGGACCTTTGTTCGTATATGTTTTCGCGATCTGCTATCTTATTACCGCTATGTTTGATGATATCGTATATTTCGTTCTTGAATCCGCTTTTTGACTCCTTGGGGCCAGTGAAACATGGCTCTTTGTGTTGTGTACTATTCGAATTTTTGCGAGACATGTAGGATAGGTTTGAAGACTTGGAATGTGACAAGTAGCTATTTATGTGAAGATGATGAGTTGCGTTTATCGTGCTTATCTGGGGATGTGTGCCTGTGTTGTGGCCTAGTACTTAGATGGGCTCGCCAAACAGAGATCCTTTTCAACATCATTTCCTGTCACCAGCACCTCCCTTGGATCCAGTTTCTCTTATTAGTCTCGTCGACATATCATTCTCTAGCCAGACACTGTAGACCATGCAAGCCATCAAGTGTATGTCTCATGTCTCCCCATGCCGTCCGTGCGAACCACGCTGATCAACCCTCACAGGTGTCGTTGTCGGCGACGGTGCTGTTGGGAAGGTCGGTATCCCGCCGCTGTCGTTCTGTACCGTATTCACCACCCACTTCTTTCTAACAGACGTGTCTCCTCATTTCTTACACGACCAATGCCTTCCCAGTACGTGTCACACTTCCCCATCAGCGCCGCTCACTCTGAACGTTTTTGCACAGGGAGAGTATATTCCGACTGGTACGTTGCACAGGTTCCAACTCTCTTCCAAGCGCCAACATACGATAATACAGTCTTCGACAACTATTCTGCCAACGTCATGGTTGATGGCAAAACGATCTCGCTCGGTCTGTGGGATACAGCAGGTCAAGAGGACTATGACCGTCTCCGCCCATTGTCATACCCCCAGACCGACGTCTTCCTGATTTGTTTCTCCTTGGTCAGTCCACCCAGTTACGAGAACGTTAGGACGAAAGTGAGTTGCCAACCCCGCCCGTTGTTCAGAACGATGCAGTGACGCAGACCTCCTGTTAGTGGTACCCCGAGATATCCCATCACGCGCCTTCCACTTCCATCGTTCTCGTCGGTACTAAACTTGATTTGCGTGAAGATCCGACAACGATTGAGAAGCTGAGAGACCGGTGAGTTCGCACGTTTGGGCGGGTTCGTCGAAACAGGAGAATGCTCATGGTCTGGTAATTCTCAGGCGTATGGCCCCAATTCAGTATTCGCAAGGAGTTGCTATGTGCAAGGATATTGGCGCCGTGAAATATCTCGAGTGTTCAGCCCTCACCCAAAAGGGACTGAAGACCGTCTTTGATGAGGCGATCCGAGCCGTCTGTAAGTGTCTTCTTTCACCACGGTCCGAGTATTTTGGTGTTGACACTTCTGCCTTCGCAGTAAACCCACCTCCCCAGACCAAGAAGGGTAGCAAGAAGTCACAATGCGTCGTCGTATAATTCTGTCTATTGGACTTCGATCTGCTGGAATGGGAGATCTTTTGTTTATCATATCACGCCATTTATGTTTCTGCTCCTCAGCTTTTTACGATCTTGTACTTATGTTTTCCTCAACACTTGGATCCAACCCCCAACTGGGTTTCCATGTTTGAAATTGTCTCCCCCTGGCTTGCATTTTCTTCTTTAACATTGACCCCTAGATTGCAGCACATATCGAACTTTCTGATTGTCCTGGGAATGAATCTATCGTGTGGGGTTTCTTGCCCTGTCAAGCGCTGCAAATTCGGTGGACGATAAATCTATTGAAGTCTTCTTTTACCGTACTTTCTTTGTCCTGTGTGACGTCTGTCTAGTCAGTGGCTTCACAGGCCTGAGAATTGGGGACCTCGCGGTGTAACAACAGCGTGATCATCAGGAACCGAAAAAGATTGATGTCGGATGTGAGCCGTAAGTAAACATAGCACCGCAGATGGGCAACCCCTCGCTTACTTTCATACTTTCTTGGCTGTCTGAGGTCTTGGTTGCAGGCCCTCCTTTTCTCTCCGTTCGACCTCTTGATTTTTTGGATTTCTTTATTTCTGCCTTAATCAAGTTTGCTCGTCGTCCAGCGAGCTGCTTGAGGAGAGAGTGACATTGGGGCATGCAAGCCGGCTGTGTCACTGCCAGCTAGTAGGCTTCATTGACCCTCCATCATCCAGCTATCGCCTCTTTCAAGAGAATCCCTATGCCAGATAGGAAGCGGAGTCGTCGAGGAGGGGGACTGTCCCGACATGCGTCTCTCGACACTAATGCATCGGGCATGGCGGAGAGTACCATCAGCCTTGGACTATCAAGATTCCCTGAACCTCCAGCCTCTATTCCCGAGTCGCCAATAGCCTCGAGTCTAGGAACTCCCTCTCCGAGTCAATCAGCGTTCAGCGACTACCCGCCCTCGACAGCCCCCCTTAGGGTAAACGCCCGACAGCCCCTCCGCGCAGCTCACCCTCCAAACACCTACACTCGTTTCACAGACCACGTTCCTTCTAGTATTCAGTCCAGCAATGTATCTTCAATTTCAACTGGAGATCTTCCCCCGTCTTCCAGCTCTCAAATATCGCCATTTGACTGGCATGATGGAGCGTCCAGCATCGATGTTGATGCTGCTGAAGGGCGCCTATTACCTACCTCCTTCATCACCTCCCTTCTGCGAGAAAACAAACCCAAACCTCGTAGGCCGAATCGAGTCTCATATGCGGCCAGCCAAGCTTCCAGTGGTATTTCAGAAATGACATACCCGCCCGTGTTGAGTCACGCAGAGGCCGAGAGGTACCGTGCTGCTCAAGTCTCCAACCCAGTCAGGGGCTTGCCTCCCATTCCGCCACAGCAAGGCGGTCGAGCGCCTCCAAGTGCATATGCTCCCCACGGTGACCGGCATGAAAGAAAGACTTCGACTGATTCGGAGACACTGCACTCAATACAAGGATACCCTTTTATTGTCAGGTCTGCCCCTCAGACACGAGGAAATCCAGTAACCGACGGTCATAACGTCGGCCTGCCTGCAGGCGCACCACGCCCTGTGGCGAGCGGCAGCGCTAGTCAAATCTCATCCCAGATATCTTCCACTGTGGACGGTGATACCATCCTAGGGGGCGAGAAAGGATACCAGCACAAACTCTCTACGACATACGAAACCGGCTCCGAATTCGAATACAAAACCTACTCAAACCAATTTAGTCCCGCTCTACCGTCAACGGCCGGTCTTCATGGGCAGTTTTTTAAAGAAAACGCTCGACATAGCCGTCGTGAGTCGGTTCATTCTGCCAAGAGTTCGGCTCCAACATTCCGTTCTCGCGTGTCCTCACTTAGACGAGTGTTCGGCAAAAGAAAGGGCAAACCGCTACCTCCTGTACCCACCATCCCCGACATTCCTTTAGCTGAGGAACATGCTTACCGCAAGTTGGACGAGTTGTCTCCCCTTCCAGACCTAGTCAATAGAGCAGGCGCACTTCGAGAACTCCTGGAAAACGGCCACCACCCACATCAAAGTGTTCGCTCGTTCCATCCACACCAGAGTCTACGGTCATTCCCCGGATTCAACCAACCGACAGCTTCCTATGGCGCTTACGAACCTAGCACAGTCAAGACGGAATACTCGGATAACCAATTCGTGGCTACGTCATATAAATCCTCTCGACTGCAGATGAGCGGAACGCCCAGCCACCAAGTCGCTCCTGCCAACGCACCTAATAGGAAGAAGCGCCGAATCTATATCATTATCGCCGTCATCGTCATTGTCGTTCTGGCTGCTGTTGGGATTGGTGTTGGCATCTCGCTTGGGAAAAAGAAGCCATCGAGTTTTAACTGTCCAGGTAATTTCACGGGGAGCTTGTGCAACCTTGGTACGTGTCTTGTCCTCTTATGTCGTGATTCAGCTAACGAATGCACTAGATGCAACGTGTGTCTGTACCTCAAGCGCTCAATGTAATCCCCTGGCTCGGAGTGTTGTACAACTTCTACCCACTGTCAATACCTTATTCACCGCGAACTACTCGACAACATCTGCATATTCCAGTATATGGTTGATGCAAGGAACGCCTTCGGCTTTGGATTGTACACCTCAAGCTCTTTTGATGGACCCTGGCTCAGGACTTAGTCCAGCAATGTTCCCAAATCGAACGCAATGGGCACAAGCTGCCTTGCTATGGAATGCTCTCCAGACGGAGGACCCAGTAACTTCGCAGAAGGTGCAGCAGTCTGTGCAGGGACTCCCTTGGAAATCACTTACAGGGGGTGACGGTCCAGTTGCCGGACCATCAAATGCCTTCGCCGTAAACGCACCAGGCTATACCTTTAACTTCGCATCGCAGACAATCTCCCAACCCTTTGGGTCGTTTATCACATTGGGACAGCCGCTTAATGCTCAAATTGGGAGAGTCAGTAAGAACGCACAATCTACTTTGGATCGGATGTACACCTTCGCTCAAGGTACTTTGTTTTTTTGTTACTTCATCGATACCTTCTGACGTGCCTTAGCCTCTGCAACCCAACGTCAAACAGCGCTCAAGAAGTATTGGACTACTGTATTGCAGCAACGTGCTGAGGACCTTTCATTGTTCAAGTCTATTCTCCTGGTTTCGCCTGTCGTTCTACCTTTCAACGCGTCTTCCCGATCGATTCGGAACCTTTACACAGGATCACCTTCCTCCCCTTTCCCCCCGCCTCTATCATGCTTCCCTGGGCTCAACTCTCCACTTCAAGAACGCTTAATCTCGTTCGAATCCACTGTATATGGCCTGCCACCCATCTCTAACCCTTCACAATTCGATCCATCCTGTTATCGCGACCGCCCTGTTTATGGCGTTTTGGATATCCTGCGCCTCCGCCTTCCCTTCACGGACTCACGAATCGGAGTTAGCAAACAAGCTGCTGTCCTCACGCGCGACGCAGCCCCGAGGGTGATTGTATACACTGGCGAAATCTTTGCCGCAGCGCTCAATGGGACCGTTAATCTCACGCCTACCGAGCTTGATCCACGGCACTATGGTACTCTGGGTCTCTCCGACCATGTTATTTTACGATACCTGAAGTCTATGCCAAATCTCAGCGTTGCGACAGCGGTTGCTCAGTACGTCCTCTCTACGGCCAGCACAACCCCGACCCCTCCGGACCCTTCCTCTCCCCTCTATCAATCTCTCCACTCAATACCAACACTTGAAATAGCAGTTTTCGGAGACGTAGGAGCTTCTGATTTTTCCTCGATTCTTTCACCGTTTACAAATCCATCGGGGTCTCTTTTCTTCGGATCAGACGATGGTAATGCGCTGAGGACATGGACCATCAACACAATGGGAGGCCCTGTAGTTTGGACCCAGAATGCTACTTCACCGCTGGTCGTCCGTGATAAGTCTCTCGGTGACACCACTATTACAAAGACGTGGGATGCTATCACATTAGCTCTCACAAACAACATTCCAAACATTGGGCTCGTCAACATCACAACTACTCTCACAGGAACACAGGATTTCACACCATGATTCTTTCTACACACTCTTCGCTTCATTTAAACTTAGTTCGCTTTTATCTGTTGTTTTTCAAGGATTGCTGTCTTATCGTTTTTATTTCTACTTATGCGTTTTCTATGTGGTTTTTATTAGATATGTTGGTTTTACAGTTTATAATTTTCATACCAACTGGATATTGGGAACACGAATATGCTCTGCTACCCACCACCAGTGTATCTCGAATTGGAGCGCTGCGAAGTTTATATTTGATATACGCAAGATGCCTGTGGGTGAATGACCTTAAAAGACTGCACGTGTTGGTCAAACACCCGGTAGTGAGACAGATAGATCCCCACCCTGGCTCCGAAGCGAGCGCTGTTGTACTTAATTGCGCTTCCTCGCCCTCAGCTTTCTCCGTTTCGGCTACGTAGCCCACTGGGAGCTTGCCCAGCACAAGATGCCTCGAGTCGCTCAACAACCAACTAACCGCACGAACCCAACAAATCCCCTCCTTGCCGCTTCAGGCGCGAACGGTCATCCAAATGTTCTCAAGCGAAATCAGGTACAGCATCTACCCCACAAGCTTCGATTCGGACTTGTCCTGATCTACCTCACTACTGCCAGGCTTGCCACCAAGTGGGTACTTCTGTCTCCCTTAAGTGTTCAACAATTGAATGATATCGATTCTCAGTGTCGCAAAAGAAAACTTGTAAGTGCTTAGCTTCATCACAACGGAAGCCTTTGCTAATGGTTCTGAACAGAAATGGTATACTAAAATCCCGCAGAAATCTCATATCGCTCACCAGTTGACACAGCGACGCAAAACGGCCGTGCTCGACCTGTCTACGATCCCATGCACATGCCTTGACACACGCTGCTCCAGGAACAATCTTACCAGCAGAACCAGAGTGCACATTCGATGATGGTAGGTTCGTGGGTTGCTTGGGCTTCTTTGTTTTATTAACCAGATCCCTAGTTGTTGAAGTCAACTCAGTCGTCTCTGAAGGCCCTAAGAATAGATATGAGAGGCTTGAGAACAGGATTAGTTCGTAGTAGTCCTCATTTCATGATTCCTTTCTCACCTTGTTGATCCAGATGAGTTGGAGGCCATGTTAAGGCAAAAGGAGGGTGTTACGGATGACCATTCTAATTACACCAATGACAGACATATTACTGGTAGGTCGAACTGTATAAAATGAGACTAACGTCTAATCTATTATATAGGGAGCTCACCTATGATCTCGAATACACAATACTCTCCACTCAACAATTCACCTGGCGCTTCTTCGAGCCACCTGTCACAGTCCCCTCATATAAACACCATGGTATCGTCCATCTCAGAGACGAACTATAATTCTCCTCCTCGTGGTTTGGACCTCATCTGGCCAAATTGGCCAATGTCTCTACCAGGCCCAGAGCTTCTACGACATCTGTGAGTGAATGCCTCGCCGTGCATTTATGTGTCACTCACGGGAGAATACCGACTATATCGCAGTGTTGATGTATTTTTCGTATTCCATCCTCATGCTCATCGCTTGTTTCACGGACCCACCTTCATGCACTCACTGTCTCTATCGCCTAGCCATCCAAAATTTCCAGCTGAACCGGTTCTTCACGCCATTTGCGCAGTTGGAAGTCTCTATACAGCCGCGGTCACGTCTCCTCCTCCTCCAAACTTTGACGAAGTCGCTCCCGGTAAGCAAGATTCGGCCCGCCTCATCGTTATTTCTGAATGCATCCCATAGACGAGATCTTTCTGGAACGTCACCGGGCTAGGGAACAGAGAGACGACACTTTCGCAGAAATACATGCGAAACTTGCTAAGGAGTCAGCTGAGCGTCTAAATACTCTGGGGATAGACCTCTTTCAGGTTCTGCAAGGTTAGTATCTTTAGAAGACTTATGGAACGGGAACGTTCTGACAAAAGATTTTCAGCAAACATAATATTGAATTGGTTCTATTGGTCGCATGGAAGGTGTGTAGTAGTGTTGAAGTCTCAACTTTTATCTCCTCAATGTATAACAAATTTTACTTTCGCAGATGGGTGGACGTCAGTATACCTTGTATCTTAGCCACATTATTCGTGCTCACCTGAAACTTTGAATTGTTAGATTTTCCTGTCCTCTGCCTATTCGATGCGGTTGTCTGTGCCTCTGGGACTCAACATGTGTCCGCCTTTCCATTCGATTACCAAGTCAGAGCGACCACCATCTATTCTGCCCCCTGCACGGACCGTTATTGAGGATGAAACTCGTCGAAACGCATTTTGGCTGGCCTACGCAACTGAACGTCAGCACGGATTGGGTAATGGTTGGGCGTTGAGTATGGACGACCAAGATGTTACGCAGCTTTTGCCTGTTAGAGGCGATCAATTCCTTCAAGGTGTAAGTACTTGCCTCTGGGTAACCCACCTCTTGTCCCTTATGTGATTTCCATTAGACTCTGGTACGCCCTGTTGAACGACAATGGGCACAATCGCGCGATCTTCTGCTCGTTCACCCGGAAAACCAGATCGACTCATTCATCCTGTACATCAAAGGCACCATTTTAATTTGTGAGGAGTTATATCATCTCTGTTTACTGATCTAACTCTGTTCGTAGCTCAAATCAAGGCTTTCAATCTGCGTTTCAGATCAAAGATTTTTGCCGGCGATCCATCCGTCGCAAGTTTGTATTCTGAAGGAGCTGCTATATCCACTGATGTTAATGATCCTCGTGGCTCTGCCGCGTTCATCGAGCTCGATAGAATTGCCACGGATTTCAGGTCGTCATTCCCTGCGCATCTCAGGAATCCCATCAACGACAATGTCGTAGATAACCATCTTTACACGGCCTGTCTCATGCCCAATGTGTAAGCCAGCTCCTGGCCCCATCGCTATCTCATCACTAACGTAGCCTTCATTAAGGGCTATGATTGTGCTTCACGATCCCCATGCAGAGGTTCGCCGATCGGGGTGTATGTCCGCTCTCAAGCTCTTGACAGCCGCGAGGTCTATACTGGACCTTATTTATGCGATTCAATCAACCAGTTTCGACATTACACTTTTGGACTCTTTTTGTGCTGTGAGTTTCAATCCCATATCCCATATCTGATGCGCCTAAAACTCGACTAGTTCTGCTGGTTCACGGGTGGTCGTGTTCTTGTCCGATTTCTGCAGGCGGCCCTAGACGCTGGGAGTTTTGACAATGTTCAGGGTCTCAGAGCTGAAGTCGACTTCATTCAGTGAGAATGATTCCCATCTCAGGTGTCGCATGTCCTTACTCTTATTTTTCCAGCTCTGCAATTGCGAAAGTTGGCCAAAGGATCCCCATGGCTCATCGATTCTCGAAGATGCTTGAAAGTCTTATAATCAAACATTGTGGACCAGCGCCTCACGTACCTATGCAAATCACATTTCCGCGATTAGAAGACGACAACATCTTACAGTCATTGTTTGAAGAAGGGTCTCGTACAGAAAGCTCTGTTAGACTACATGAGAGTCTTCACGAACCCGGCTCCTTTATCTCATTGGCATAAAGAGTTTCTTGCGCAGTGCCAGTCGGCGTGATGCTCCTTCGCCGGTCTGACACTTTTCGTTGTCCACTCGAATTGTTGTGTCGTTCTGCTGCTTTTAGTCTTGTACCTACTATGTATTACTTATGTTGGTTAAATATTGCAACCCACGCCGATCGCGGCAGTGGTGTTTTGAAAAGGAAATAATCTCTAGAGTTCAAGCAAGCGTGAGAACGAACCTTCACTTTGCCTGCGTCTATTTTACCACACCATGGGTAGTAACGAGAAGCTGAAGGTTGCTGTCTTGGGACCTCTGGGGACTTATACACACGAGGCGTGTCTCTTCAAATATGCACGGAGCCAGTACTGATCAGTTGTCCCAAGGCAGCCTTCCAGATATTTGGACACAACGCACATTACGAAGACAAGAGATCCGTAGCAGGTGCAACTCCCTTTCGGTGTTATAAAGGGAGTTACTAACGATCGTTTGATTGAGACGTTTTTGCATCACTTTCATCGGACATAACTTTTGGAGTTGTCCCTCAAGAAAATTCGACCTTCGGAAATGTTGTGGAGACCTACGACCTCCTTCGAACGCCAGGACCCTCCTTCATTCGCGGAGAGATCGTTTTGAGGGTCCAACACTGCTTGGTGGTCCGACGTGGGGTTACTCTCTCTCAGATCAAAAGGGTTATGAGCCATGAGCAAGTGGGTTACCTATGGTTATCAGCACAGTGACAGAGGCTCACTGCCAGATAGGCTTTAGGACAATGCCGCACCTTCATCGCGGAGAAGATGCCGTTAGCATACGCAGTAAAGATGTCTTCCACTGCCGCTGCCGCAAAAGCTCTACTGGAGAATCCTCCTGATTGCGCAGCGATATGCTCGAGCATTTGCACTACGTTATTAGACGGCCTTGAGGTTCTCTTCACTGGAATTCAAGATGAGAAATGTAGGCCCAATTTTGACTAAGACCACAAATAATTTCTTACCTTTTGACCAGCAAATTACACCCGCTTTTACATCGTGGCTCATTCTCGAACCACGAGCATCCCCCCTGTTCTTTCAGAACGTCCTCACTTCAAAGCTCTCCTTCGAATATCCGCGCCATTTACCTCTACTGCATCTCAAGATCTTCCAGGATTATCTGCATACAACATATCAAAATATTTGAATGCATTGGATCTTTGTACATCTCGTATTGATCGTCGACCATCCACCAACGGCGTTGTTTTCCAGAGTTTGTACTTTGTCGAAGTGAGTGGAGACACAGCCCAGGATGAAGGCTCAAGTATGGATTTATGGTCCGCGTCTGTTGAAGCGGCTATTTCAAAAGTAAATGGAATTGGTGGAAACATTAGTTTACTCGGAATGTGGTAGACACAATTATGTATAGGGGCTACTAGATTTGGTGGCTTCGGAACGCCGAGAGAATCTTTACGTAATGGTGTTGCTTAGTAAACCAAACACATTGATAGCTTGACACGAACTTTCGTGATCCATTGCTCAATCGCCAGCCACCTCCGTTGAAAGGCTCAATTCTTAATTTTTTTCGGGCAGTAGACAAAGTGTACTATCTGCATCATCAAAATTCAACAATTTTTGCTTCAACTGTGGACACCTCAAACCTGCGACATACCAGAGCCGAAACGCAACAGCACTGTAAGACATGGCATCTACCAACGTCCTTGCAGGCCCGTCAGCCCTTCGAGATGTGATAAACCCTCAGTTCCACCAAAACAACTTTCCTGCAGAACAACACATCAAAATTGACCTTGGTTTAAAGCTGGATAAAGGTACGCATTTGAACACCCGTTGGTTTTGTGAACACTGACAACATTCAGATGACCAAATATGTCGACTTGCTTTGACTCCTGCTGGGTGCCCTTTGGGACCGCTACACTGTCCGCTTCGTCATACGACGCCATCCGCGCTGAATTTCCAACCTCCAAGGCAACTTCCGACCCATCCGCGAGAACGAGAACGTCTGTCAACTGTCTGTAAGCATTGGCTACGTGGTCTGTGCAAAAAAGGCGACGCATGCGAGTTCTTACACGAGTACAATCTCCGTCGAATGCCCGAATGTTGGTGGTTTGCAAAGTATGGTTACTGCTCTGCAGGCGACGAGTGTTTGTACGCGCATCCAAAAGAGCGACGGGTCGAGTGTCCAGACTACAATCGCGGATTTTGCAAACTGGGTATGTCAATTATTCCACGATTTAAATCTAATACTGATATAAATCTTGTTTTACAGGACCTATGTGCCCTAGGAAGCACATCCGCAAAGTGTCATGTCAACTATTCCTAACAGGATTTTGTCCCTTGGGTCCAGAATGTCCTCGCGGCCAGTGAGTTCTATTTTTACCGTTTATTTCTCCCTTGCCAACCTTGTATGTCAGTCCCAAACCCAATGTACCTCCAGCAAAAGCGTATGATCCTCCTGAGCCACCCTCAGCTAAAGATCTGGGACCACCGCCCCCTGGTTATGGCAGATATGTAGACTATGAGCGAGGTGGTGGTGGTGGTGGCGGCGGCGGCGGTGGTCCCACTGCACCGAATGGACAGATGAATGTCCCAGGAGGTCCACGGCGAAACCTTGATGAAGTCCTATGCTTTAAGGTAAGGTCTTGTGAGTGCGTTAGGTCGTGGAAATTTACAAACATCTCCCTTAGTGCGGTGAAAAGGGACACTATGCCAATCATTGCCGAAATCGTAACGTACCTGGCAACCGCGGAGGGAATGAACGCATTAAGAGATTTGGGGAGTGATTCTGGCCACTTCGGTTCTTAGAACAACTACAAGCATTGTCGCTACTTCTTGTGTACACACGATAGAATAGAATAGAATGCCGTAAACCAATGAAACTACCTCGTACCATTTACTATGATTTAGAAATATCAGAGTTAAGTTGATTTATGAACACCCTATTATAAGTCAATCTACAAATTTAGATCAACCATGTGCGAATGACATCAGAGATCTCCTTTGCTCCGAGTCTTTGCTCTTCGACATTCAACACTCACAGCGATTTTATCTACTCACAATTTTTCAAAACAGCAAAATTTTCTCTATCATGGGCTGGCAGACGACCTTCACTTTGTCCAAGAGGGCGAAAGGTTGCCATCTAGTTACAGATGAAGTAATGCAACACATTCGCCCTGGACTGGAGGACGTGAAGGTGAGGTTTTCCAAGAGGCATATCCAACATGTCCCCATAGATGGTGATCTAATCCTCTACTCTCAAAACAGGTGGGAATGCTCTACCTCTTTATGTGAGCCCTGGGCGAAATTGTGCATGCAAATATTGACCGTACATTCGAACTCAAGTCAACATACCTCTGCGGCTCTGACCGTCAATGAAAATTATGATAAGGGTAAACCTCACGGTCTTTTACGAAGGTCTCTACTGATAGGAACACGTCCTTTTTATCCTGAAAAGATGTGCGGCGAGGTATGCAGCCTTGTCATTTATGAAAGCTGTCGACCAACATCTATGTCTAGACATGGATATGGCTCTGGATACTATTGTTCCAGAGAGCCTCAATTGGCGTCATACAGACGAAGGTCCGGAGTGAGCAGCTTCTTGATAGTTTCACATCCAAGTCTCTTATGTGTTTATATTTCCAGTGATTCGTGAGGCTTATCATTACAAAGTCTACGTTCACGATTTACAGAGCGTCGCCTAGGGTGTCGCATACCAAAGCTTCGCTCGTAGGATCCTCTGTCACGGTGCCAATCACGGATGGCCGTTTAAATCTAGGCACCTGGCAAGGTGACCAATTTACTGCGATATCGTGTGCCACAAATGGACTCATCTTATCTCCAGGGATCTATTTGACTGAATTCCGGCATATGCCTCATTCTCGACGAGTTGTCGCTACCATTCTGTGAGTCACCCGAGTCTGAGCGCATTATGAAACGTAGACTTACAATTATCAGGTCTTGACCAGTGACCACAACATCAAAGTGTTGAGAACAAACTCCCTTTTAGTTTTGTGTTGAACTCCTCGCTTGTTCCTGTTCTGTTCTGCTCTGCTCCACTGCCTTGAATGAGATCTGAGTTCAAATCTCGTTTCTTGAACTGCTATATCAGTAGCAGCACATTACAATCACCGGCTCTAACCGACGAGGGAAGAGTTAGTGGTACAGCCTTGAACTTGATGCTGATAGCATGGCAGAAAAATGTCGAATACCAAAGCAACTCCGAGTCAAGCAAAGGTACTCGGTCGCTAATTGCAAGGAACGATCTTAAGCGACACCATTCTGTGTAGATCGTCCAGAAGAAGGGCATTGGTGTTTTGAGCCCGCTATGCTACCATAGACCACCAAATGCTGGGTTGTCGAGGTGATATGTTCTCCACGTGGTACAAGTATTATGATTTAGGTGGGAGCAAGACCGTTGCAAACCGTTGCAGCGTTTCCTATGCAACGTGTCCCAGTTTTCCATTTGCATGGGAATTGCAACTGTCAAGGGCGTTCCAGCTCTTTCGAGCCCACGCCTGAGGGCAACTGTGTTGACCCTGTCGAGTGGATGCCTTACAGATGCTGATGGCGATGTGTAAGAGGAACTAACCCCGATCAGAGCTGTGTGACCACATCCCATCCTTGAGCTGACTATAACGGCAGCGCATAAACAAAGTCGAAACATTCTTCGCCTTTCTCATCAGTCGGCCTACATAGTCTCAGACTCTCCGTGCCTCTTTCACGGCTGTCCAGTCAGTTGCCTACTCCTCAACACGCTTAAACCATCCCGCTGATAACTGTTGTCGCTAATCTTGAAGCGCAAAGGCTCAAACCCGAACTGGCCATCTCCTCTATCTCAGTTCCTTAAAGTCTTCTTGGCTTCTGATACTTTGTCAAGATGCCGAAAGCAGCCAGTTCATCTTCTACTCGTCCAGCACTTCGTAGAAATCAGGTGCGTCTGGTTGATTCTGCACCTATGATGGATGTCGACATGTTGTGCACCATAGGCCTGTCGGTCCTGCCGGAAACGAAAGCTCGTACGCGAAATATTGCTCCATTTCACTGCTCTCGCGTACCTAATGTACTTTGAAAACAGAAATGCGATGCCGCTCGTCCACATTGCGGTACATGCGTGAAGTAGGTTTCCTTCAGGTCATACTGTATGTGTCACTCACAATGACATTGCAAGGCAGTGGCAAGCTCTTGTTAGCGTTCCAGCCCCCGTAGGCTATGCGTACGCGATTCATGTATTCTACCCGAAGAGTCTAGCTTGACTGTCATCGCAGTCACCCGTCGGAACCGCAATGTTCGTACGATCCTGTTGAAGGTCTCACCCTAGCCCCCGACACCGATCCTCTAGAGAAGATCAAGGAGTTGGAAGATCAGATATGTGCGTACTCATCCAGCTGCTGCATAATCCCTTATCAACGTCTCTCTCCTAGCACAACTGAAGAATAAACTAAATGAACAACAAATCGGGTCGTCATCCCCCAGCGGGTCGCAACGGTCACCTCCTGCAATTTCCGTGACACCCAGCACTCGTCAGCCAGCTGACGCTGGAGGGATTGCCTTGCCTCACGCGTCCCTCGCCTTGATGAATCTCATCACTCCCGAAAGCCCTGAAACAAGGTTCCGCAGCCCGAGCACGAGCCCTGAGCTGCAAAGCGCTAGTGTGAGGTCTAACAATGCCGATCCTTTCATGGATCTGTTGTTTTCTGGGTGGAATCCCGACCTACCAGACCCTGCCACCTTGAATCACTAGTAAGTTTTTTTTTTCCCGATCATTTCTCTTGGGGTGGTGAGCTTACGGAATTCCAGTATCGATACTTTCTTCCGATGCGACCCGTGCGGTTCTCGAGTCCTCCACAGACCTTCATTTTTGCAGTCGATGCACCTGTCTCCTCGAGACCAAGGTTTCCCTCATTCTGCGATCCTTCATGCAATTGTACGTCATGCCAACAATGGTCCGATATTTACACTTGCTAATCTCCGGGTCAGTGCGCCTCTGCCTCGCGGTGGTCCCCACAAAATATAGTCACTCTGCCTGACGGTAGCAGACGCGACCAGTTTGCGGAATTCCATGCCAGTAAAACCCGGCAGTACATCGATAAGACCATGGCCAGTGGCGAAGACATATTTTCCGTGATGCAGGCTTGCATCCTGCTTTCTTGGTACTTCTATCAGGAGGGTCGGTGGGTGGAAGTGTGGATCTTTGCGGCGTTCCAGACTCGTGTTGCGGTACCACTACGGCTGAATTATCCTGGGACCTTCTCCACACATGGTAATAGCTCTCCAGGCGCCTATCTTGCTCCACCAAAAGATCTTCGTGACCTTGAATCCCGGAGAAGAACATGGTGGATGACCATACTATTCGACCGCATCGCATCTGTCGGAGGATGGATCCATGCGGTCGACGAGCGCGATCTTGGGACTGAGCTACCCTTGCGAACGGAAGACTTCGAAACCGAGGTTTGTTCATGCATTAGTGTCCATTAAATTTTTTTGACGTGCCTTTCATAGGCCCCAATTGCCAGCAATCCTCAGGACTTATCCACCCCAGACGTCTTCACCAGGCACCCTCCCCAGTATACAGACTCTTTCCTCCTGCTCATCAAGGCCGTCATGCTCTTCGGCCGTGTCACTGACTTCAATGTCCGCGGAAATCTACGAGCACCCACGGCGCCGAGCAAAAACCAGAATCCTTTCTATCTACCAGGATTCCAGGAACTTGACAAATTGGTCTGCAATGACTTCTTAGAAAGTCTGCCGCAATTGTTCAAAAACAACCCGGGCGTGACCGACGCGCCCGAGGGTAGCGCCCTGGACACTGATTTGTATATGGTCCATCTCATTCCGCACGCGTGAGTTTTCCCCCTTGATTCAAGTTCCATCTATGTATGCTCAACCGGGACCAGTGCCACGATCACACTTCACAATCCATACATTGATTTCTCAAACAGTGAAAACCTGTCAACTACGCGATGTGTCAACTCTGCACGCAGTATTTTGGGAGCGTATTATGTCTTGTCCGCAACCTCACTGGATATCGCGAGGCTTCATCCGTTTGTCACGGTAAATGCAAACCTTTATCTTAGACGAACGGTGCCCTTCTCACCATGAGTTTTTTTTGATGGCAGATCTGCTGGTATCTAGCCGCCGTTGTGCAAGTGCAGCTCTGCAAATACTTTATTGAAATCAATGATTCTGAGAGAGAATCTACCGTGTGGGGAGAAATCAATGTTTTGCGGTGAGGAACGATCTCCTAGTTCGTTTGCGAAGTACTGATGGTGGCGACTTTCCACCACTAGATTTGCCATGATGGAGTATGGACAGCGGTCCCCAATTGGAAGTACGTGCGGTCATTGGTAGCCTCAACGATATTCCTAATTCGCCTACTTTGACAGCGCGGCAAGAACGACTGCTTCAAGGCCTCATGCGAGAGATTGTGCGAATGACGGCCCAAAAGCAACCGTTAGAGGTTGGTGTACCGCTCTTCCCCTTCTCGCATCAGTCTCTGTTCCGAAAGGACGAGCCTCCACGTCCGCCATCTGTCGACAGCGCCGCGCCACTACCAACCAGCCCTCCTTACGAGGTCCAGTCACTTCCGAACCAAGGTCCTTCGTCGACGCACTCAGCATCTCCCATGATGTCTGGAGCCAGTTGGACAGGTCGCAACCAGTGAAACTGGATTATCACGAACTTTTACGAACGGACTCTTGAACGATCTACTTTTACGTCCGCATTGCTGTCTCGAGTTTCTTTACCTCGTTGTATACCTTGGGCATCGTCTTGTCAAATCAATTGTTGAAGTATCTTGACTTATTGTTTGCAATTCTGTAACCGCGCTCGAAGCAAATTGTCTATTTGTTGACAAGCTATTCGCAATTGTCCTAGTACTTGTCTCCGGATTCTGCTAAACGATCTATACTAATTGTCGCGTCCGTCTCGACCGCTGGGTCACTCATTTGTTCGGCCGTCGGTTCTGAGTCGCTCTTTCTGGATCGAGACTTGACACCTTCCCTTTCATGCTTTTGCCTCAATGCGTCCCATGAGGAATTTTTAGCGGCATTTCCGTTCGCTTTGCGAATCTCATCCCATTTGTTCATAGCTTGTGATTGCAGGGGTGTTGGCTTGCTTGTGTCTGTGTCCGTGCTGCTAGGGAGCATAATAGTTTTAAGCTCTATGTGTATGTCAATGAGTTGTCCATGACGAAGGTAGTTGGTCTGCATACCGATCTCATGATTGTCAGAGTCGTTCACTTTCGCTTGCAGGCCAACATGGATGCCGCCGAATTTATCGTTTGAGATTCCGACCCGACTCTCCACATTACGGATTGCCTGCACATATCCTTCCGTATTTTCGATCGACTTCACGTATTGCGCATGTTGGTATAACTTGGACACATTTCCAAAGGTCCATCCCGCGAATCCGGCAAGACCGATACCATAAAGTTTCTGAAGCGTAGGTAGACTTCGACCCTTGTAGCGTATTAGGATAGTAGCCATGACAATAGATACGAAGGTTTCTGCTGTCTATGGTGCCACCGGCCTAGTCACCGCTACTTTTGTGCAGCGGCCAAATCGTTAGCAGAAATTTTTTGTAAACTTTTTGTCACTTTTTCGGTACCCAAGAGTTCCAAAGAGGAAGCAATGAAGTGAAATAAGAGTTTTGAAGCATTTCCAGTCCTTCCTGGTTGAGTTAGTCGAAGATATTGGTGCTGGACCCTGAGCCCCTATGTCCATATAAGGTAATTGGCCAAATCTGCGGCGGTCAAAATAAATAACTCTGTCAGTTTTGACCCAATCGTAATTTCCTCTGGTCATTTTGATCAAACGATCAAAAGAAGCATTTTGGTCAGAGGAATAAGAATTCCAGGTAAATTTGATCACGTTATTTCGGTTGCACAAAAGTAGCGGTGACTAGGCCGGTTGCACCATAGATAAACGTCTGTTTGGGTGTCCCATATCCTTCGCTTGGAGTTTAGAAGATTTACCTGAGCAAGTTTGAGCTGCTTAGCTCGAGGCAGGAAGTCGATGGCGCGTTCGTAGTCATTAGTTGTCAGATTTCCGTTCTCTCGCTCTGGTGAAAGAAGTTCCTCGGTGACAGCTTTTGAGGTGAAGACAGTTTCCAGCCAGCGAATACTGTATTTGCCCTGTACCAACTTGCTTTCGTCGGAGTCGTTGGGTGCCATGATGAAGAGAGGGTGGTCACGTGGTGAGAACTAGAATCCCGTCATTTCAAATTTGAGCCTTTTGGTCGTTGTGTTGCGACTATCCTCCGTCCATGTCCATCCTGGCGCCAGATCACAACCAGACCAACGGCCTCACCAACTACAACGATGAGTCTGGGTCGCCGCCACCACCTCCGCCTTCAAAGTCCCAAGAGCTCATGTTGCCCCCCTTACAACCGCATGCAGGCAAGTCACCACAGTTCAGCCCTAGGCGTCCCTTTCTCAATCTTTTTATCAGGACCTATGACACCTATGACGCCAACCAGTCCGGCACCTACAGAAGGCAGAGAAGGAAAATCGAAAAGGGCGAATCCCCTCACTGACCTCGTGGAGACAGAGAAGGCATTTGTTGAGCAGTTGACAGGGATAATTAGGGTTAGGATATCGATCAGGTCAGGTCATCGCGATGCTCATTGCTTTTTCTTCCAGAAAGTAGCTGCTGCCTGGTCACGCTCCAATTTGCCTCCCAAAGAGCTCGATACGATGTTCAGAAGTATTGAGGGTATCTACAAAGCGAATCGTGGTCTTCATGCCGTAAGCTGCAACGCTCATCATACCTGCACAGTCACTGAAGGCAATTCACAGAAACTAAAAGACATCAGTGCAGATCCGCGCTCTGCAGGCGAACTGGGCGGGCTGCTCATTAACTGGGTGCGCGTTGATATCAATTTTATGTGGTAATCCATTATTGAACATAGGGCTAGATCGACGACCTCAAGAAGCCGTACGAGGCCTACGCAGCCAAGTATTCGTCCGGTTTTGATACATGGCAACCTGTACAGGCAAATGCCCGCCTAGGTTCTGTGTTAGCTCAGTTTTCTTCGACGAATCCTTCGCCATCAAACAATGGCGTTTGGACATTGGACTCGCTTTTCCTTCTACCCAGGACGAGATTGACCTATTATCTGAAGCTCTACAAGCGGTTGCTCAAAAATACGCAAAACCCCCTTCTGGCAACCGCTGTCGAGACTCTCCATGGCCTGATAGGCGCAGTGGATAGTCGGACCTCAGTAAGAGTCGGGGATGAGGAACCACATTCCTCGAGCAATCATGTGGACGCCGAGGATGAAATTGTCATCGACATGCGAAAGACCACACTCAGTCCTCCATCAATGGCGAGTAGGCTTGACATTGGTGGTAAGACTGGAAGTGAGACTAGCTCAAATCACGACAGTTTCTCCGGGGGGTAAGCAGTGCAAGCCATTGTCCATGCCGTGTCTGACCTCCGTTAGGCAACGTTCATCTCGTGAATCTGAATCCACTTCCCATAGCCGTGCATCCACGCAAACCCTTTCTATGCCAATATCTGACCTTGAGCGCCGACTTTCCGTAGATCGGACACTCGACATATTTACCATGACTCCGAAGGTGGACATCCTCCAGTAAACAAATCGTCTGATATACTAACATCTGTGCATAGGCTGTCAAACTTCAAATGTCTCCTCCGTCCCTCACATTTACTCGTGAACTTCGAACGTCTCTGGATGTTGTGATTCGCTTTACTCCCAGGGCGACCGGAGTTGAAGTCATCCACAGAGAAGGACATATCTTCTTGTTGTCGGATTTGTTTCTTGTTTGCGAACGAATGACATCCGAAGAACGACAAAGAAGTGGGAACGACTCGGCGGACATGTGGTTATGCTACCCTCCTCTTGCAGGCAAGGTGTTGAGAGTGACTGAAGTCAGCGGTCAAGGTCAGTAGCCTTCTTTCTACCCTATTTTACTTCCGACTAACGTGCAGATAGACAATGCCCTCCAAATTGCTATCATGAGGAAAGAGTTTATCATCTTAGAGACCCTCACGAGCGCAGGGCGGGACAGCCTAATGTCGCATTTCAGAGAGTGCATTGAATTCTCAGGTTCTCGTGAGTAAACACGCAGAATTTGCCATATCATCTTATGAACGTTTGTCTCTCCAGTACCACCTCCATCGAAACAACCGCCCCCACCTGTTCCCCCTTTCAGCTCCTTCCCGCATTTACAGTCCGACAACTCAGCTGCACCTTCACCAGTCGCTACAAGGATGGGAGAAAGGACAAGCGGCAGCATGAGTCCTTCTGGGCCGCGTGCAACATCGCCTAGTGGCAACAACCAAGCCGGAAGCTCTGAAATACCACCCCCTGCCTACCAAACCGAGACTCGTTCCACGCCTCCCGACATGAAGAATCGATCTGACCTGCCGCCTATCCCTCAATCAGCACCTGGCACCCCACAGTTCATGCCTGGGCCTCCCCTCATGCGGCCCTCAGTTTCCGAACAGCCCTTTTCTCGAGGGCCCCCATTTGGCCCGAATGGCGCAATCCCTCCGGCGAGGAGCACAAGCTTCATTCCAGGAAACAATGACGTGCAAGGTGGTCCCTCCATGGCCCCCAACTTCAGACCTCCAAACCACCCATACGGAGGTCCCCCTTTTGCCTCGAACTCCATGTCGAACCTACCGCAACAACCGATGTACCCAGGCCATCCGAATGGGCCCCCGCAACAGCAATATCCTCCAGGTGCATTCCCTCCACCAAGGCCGCCTTCCGAGCCTCCAATGGGACCTGGCATCCACAAGAGTCCCTCAACACGCTCTCTTACGTCTCAATATTCTCAGCATTCTCAGTTTGATGGCCCAGGTGGATTCCCGCCTCCGGTACCCAATATGCCTAACGGATACCCACCAGTTGGTATGCACCCTATGCCCCGCAATGCTTTTGGTGGTCTTCAGGCGCCTCAAGCTCGGCCGCTGTTACCATCGGCTGCTCAAGCACGAGCAATATCTATGGCCATTCCCGTCAATGAACCTAGTCCGCCAAACTCCCCCGTACAGGCGCCTCAAGACCTTGGTCCCGTCACGTCAACGATCTCTGCCCAGATGAAGTGCAAAGTATTTTTACAACAACATCACGCACAATGGAAGTCGTTGGGGTCTGCGAAACTCAAGCTCTACCGCCAGGATCCAACGAATATCAAGCAACTGGTCGTAGAAGCTGACAACAAAGAGAAGTCGGTCCTCATTTCAACGATTGTTCTCACAGATGGTGTGGAACGGGTAGGAAAGACCGGTGTTGCCATTGAGCTGAGCGACAAAGGCGCTCGAACTGGTATTGTCTACATGATCCAGCTGCGTAACGAAACCTCAGCAGGTGGCTTGTTCGACAGCCTCCTCGCAGGCTCTGACCGGGCCACGCGTTGATGTCCTACGGATTTTATAGCTCTCACTTGCTTTCAAATTTGCTGGAACGAATATTTTCCTTTCATTTCATGGACTCTTTTTGAACAATATCCATTCACTCTCGATACCACCCTTCACTCTTTACTTTAATTGATCGCTCTATTAATCCGTTGGTTCTCATTGCTAGCGTAGCACACTCTTTTGATTTACGACCCTCGATGAATATCGGCGTATACCATTAGAACAAATATATATTGCTGTCTGGTGGCACTTGCTGTGCTTGCTGTTGCACGCTTTGATAAAGCCGGCCTACCAGGCGAATTCGGCGACGAGAACCGTATGATCGCTTCCTGAGACCCGTCTCTTGGGAATTCCTGGATCCAACTCCTCGACGGTTGGAGGTTTCAACAGACCACTGATACTTGCATGTTCGTCGGCGGGATCTAAGAAGAAAATGTAATCTGCACAAACTGCTTTAGTATCTATCAGTGCACATGAGACAACCGTACCTAGTACGGATTTCCAGTAATGCGTGTAACTGGTATATTCAGGCTCATTGAAGCCATGTCTCTCTGCTGAAAGTTGGGTACGCTCGCCATAGGTAGGGAGGCTTTCGGCTTTACGAGCTTCGTACAAGCCAGCATTGTATGCACTCCGGGGCTTGGGCAAGTTTCGAAACCATGATATAAGCTCAGCTACAGAGAGAAGCCCGTCTTCGGGTTTCGATTGTCGTGCGTTAGTGATGACGCGATCTGGATCTGACTCTTCGCTCTCTTCCTCGTCTTTGGTCTTTGCCGTTGCGTTCATCAAGACCGTAGGGTCAACGGACGCATGAATGACGCGGGAAGCTAAGATCGCTTCTGATTGGGGTTGTAGGAGTGGATCACCAAACAAAAGAGAATAAGCTGGGTCGCTTGGTGTGAAATTGAAATCTAAGAATCAAGCTTAGCCCCTTACTTCTGAGATTTTAAATACAGATGATTACCTCCTGCTAGTATACAAGACCATTGAGTAGCGTTTTGCTCGTCACGGAAAGCGACTGCCTCTCGAACCATGAT
>Ga0247742_10000778_pt1 | contig 24413 bp, 34 predicted proteins | sample UWRJL208509C2_FD_180944 | JGI IMG/M metagenome (GOLD analysis project Ga0247742, IMG submission 180944) | Plant litter microbial communities from Arlington Agricultural Research Station in Wisconsin, United States - UWRJ-L208-509C-2 | ecosystem: Environmental > Terrestrial > Plant litter >... | reverse complement strand
TCCAGATGGCTGGGATCGAATGCTGATCTACTGCTTATAGACCAAAATGAACCTCGCACCAGATGGCTCTACGATCTTTGACAAGAAGTCCAAGAACAAAGCGAAGTCTGACGATGGTTCTGCTTGGGGACTCTCCAACAAGGACTCTGACAGTGAAAGTGATAGTGACAATGACCAAGAAATGATTGACGACGACTTTACTGTATCTGAGGTGGTTAACCCGAGGTTGAAACCGACTCACAATCCCCTTGGTCCAATTCAGAACACAGTATCCGGTCCAGTAAACGATTGTGGACTTTGTGGCCAACGGCATAGCGCTGGTGACTGCTCCATGGTTGAACGATCAGAGAACCTTGCAGAATATCGAGAGATGTTGATTCTCCACGCCGACGACGAACCTTGGGAGAGCCGTGTAAGATTTCCCCTCTAGCATACATGGCCTCTGCTGACAAGGTTATACATAGAGTGCAGCAGTACAAGCGATCGATGAGATACTTCAAGCACGAGGGCATATATCATTGATAGTTGGCCAGCCTCTTCATCCCCTGCCGAAGGCATTATCGGCTCCATCTGCATCGAAGAAGAGGAAGAGCGGAGCGACTATTCAGGCCGCACGGTCTCAGCCAACCGAAGCCAAGAAGCCTGCTCTTATGCCGCCTTCCCCTTGCCTCTTATGTGAATCAATGACGCCGCATTACTTGAAGAACTGCTCCGCTGTGCTGGCGGGTTCCAAGAGGTACTGTACAACCACACCTCACCTTCTCCGTCTTTCTTACCGTCGTTTCAATATAGCATCTCAGAGCATATCCAAGTGCTGGAAAGTCAGAATAATCCGACTTTGATAAGCACCATCAACACGTTGCGTAACCTTCTCGCAAAGGCTAAGTCACGCGAGATGGCTAACAGGGCTTCCCTGAATGGCCACACAGATCCTGGGTCAAGTGCCGGAGGTGCGACTTAGTGGACCCACAAGCTTTAGTATACCATACAAACTCCTACTATTACCATACTTGTCATTCTATTATGCCCATATCACGCCCATATAAATCTTCGTTGTAGATACGGTTGCTAGTACTTGCCACTAGTAGAATCCTTTATTGACGTTTGTTGTTCAAGAGCTTTAACAGGGTCTCTGTAAACTGATACTATCTCGCAAGCGCAGGGGAAATGTTTCTGACTCTTACCACCGCAGTTACCACCTTGCACTCATGCACCCCTCTATCTTCGGCTCAACCAATTCTGGCCCAACTTACCCATCGTATACACTCAAACGGAATCGGTCGAGTGAGGATGATTTCGCCCCCTTGCCCAACTTGAGGGGCGATCTCATCCTCCAGGTCTTCACACATAAATCTATGAGGAGACCTGGTGTATCTCCCGATGAGTATAACGATAACGAAAGGCTGGTTGATCTTGGAAAGTCCGCCTTCGAGGCGTCATTTTCTCGATACTTCTTCTATAAGCGCCCAATGCTCAAAGCCTATGAAATAGCGGTGAGTCCTCATGGCACTCTTATTTTGATATCACTCATACCCTTGTAATTGTAGGAACGCAGCCGGGAGCTTCTCGAAGGTGGACTAATTCAAAAATGGGTGGGCCATTATCAACTAACGAAACGGCTCTGCTGCGCGCCTGCCGTATATCCAACACTTGCATCGGCTCAGGTTCGCTAATTGCATGGATATGTTAGAACTCTGCTGATTATTATTGTATCTCAGGAAATGTGTTCTATTTTTTATGCTTATACCGGTGGGCACTTCTTGTCAGCTGGACCGGAGGCTGTGTATACATGGATTGCATCCTTACTTGCGAGAGAGGATATCGGGACAGAGCCTGCAGTGAAGACCGATCCTTACCAAGCTATCTCAATCCCTCCTCCACAGAAACGGGCGAAGAGCGAGACTATGTCGCCTCCACCTCACACATCTCCCATATTTTTTGGGTCGCAGCCTCCTCCTCCATTGCCGCCTCTTCCGTGGGCGACAGTCAGAGCGCCGAAACAACCTCCTCCGACAATTCCGACACGCCCGAACCCTCTATCACCGGCGCAACCCCACGCTGCATTTCTGCCCCTTTTCAACGAGGCAGCAATGAAGCGCAGGGTTACGGTGGAATATACTGCAGATTTCCAAGGACCGCCACACGCGGGGCAATGGACTGTGAATTGCATTGGTAAGTCGGGGAGCTCGAAATGGGGATGATGCATATTGACCTGTGACAGTGAACGGGATTTCTAAGGGAGAGGGCAGCTCAAGTCACAAACAGACGGCAAAGGAGGAGGCGGCACGGAACGCTTACTATTCTATGGGATGGCAGTAGTGTATTTACAGATCCATAATTTCGTTACCGAAAATATGTCATGAAGTGTATTGCTGACTAACGATGATTGAGACGTGACCGCTGCTCAAAATGGCGCCGACCATCGTCCACCGCCTCTTTTGCCTTGCAACCCCCATGGCTGCCCGCACAGACTCGGCGACGTTCAGCGCCATCCCCCACAAAGTATACTCGCAGGCGAATCCCATTGATCTCACCTCGGACGACGATGACGACCGCGACCAATATAACGGCGCTAGAGGTGCGAAGCGCCTGCGCACAGAATCTCCTCGCCAAGATTTTGCATCCTACAGTTCGTCTAGCCAGTCTTCGTCGTCCATGACCGGGACTATGCAGTCTTCGACACGTCCTGAACTGCCCCCGATGGCCTCGCCATCCATGTTCGCGCCACAGAACTCGCTGTCAACGCACGCCCAGTTCTCGGCTTTCGCACCTCCGCCAAATCAGTCACCCTATATACCTCACTTTGCCACTCCTGGATACCCTTCCTACTTTGTACCTCCTCCTAGTAATCACTATGCTGGGTCTTCGCCTCCTCCGAACGGATACCCTTATCAGCAGCCCGCCTCTCAATCTTTTTTACCAGCACCGCAGTCTAACCATGTCATTGATCTCACAAACTCGCCTTCACCTCCTCCGGCGTCTCTTCCACTTCAAACGTCACAACCGCCTTTACCCCCGGAGCTACCTCCGAAGACCCCTGTATGTATTGGCCAGCTCACGGTAACCGCACTTGTGCTCTATCCTGTCCCATATCTCGCACCGCAGAACCCTGGTGAGATGGAATGGGTACCAGTCAGGCTCCAGTACGAACATAATCCAAACAAGATGAGTGGCAAAGATACTATCCACATCAAGACACCTTCCGAACGTGGTCCCAATGGCGAGAATGTCTCCGGCGAAATCTTTGGTGTTATCGAGCAGAAAGTCTCAGATTCCCTAGGACCCATGCTGGGGAAGGGTTTAATCAGATTAGAGTCGAGGATTCGCAAGGGCACTGGAAGTGTGAGTCTTGTCTCTTTTATCGTTTCTTACTCCTAAAACCCATCTATCAAGATCCCTATCTTACCCCTGGCATTACTGGTTTACACGCCGAAAGGCAACATTCCAGTAGTCGCAAATTACCTCAAACAACGCACACTTCTCCTTGACCATCCCACGCCGCCGTATGACATCCAAAGAATGAACACCTACCACTATTTTAATCCACATGATCCTCCGCCCGATGGCCATAATCGAAATAGATTGATTGTGCCGCAACGAGACCACTCCCGATGGATGTCGGCAAATGCAGGTGGAAAGAGCGTTGAAGTTCAAAGGAGTCAGGTCGATGAATTGTTTAAAAGCTTGAAAGATGGAGATGGATTGCCAGAAACTGAACCTAGTACGTTGATTATGGCTTCGACGGCATATCAGTAAATCTTTTGCGGTGGCTCACTTCTTTTCTCCATTCCAGCCCCAGAAGTTGCAACAAGGCTATATCCACATCAGAAGAAGGCTCTCACTTTTCTGCTAGACCGAGAACGAGAAAAGATGGCGAACGACACTGGATTTGCGTCTTTATGGGAGCATAAGATAAACCTTATGTCTCAGCAACCCTCTTGGTACCATTCTGTGACACAAAAGGAGGTTTTTGTGCCGCCTACAGAACCCAAGGGTGCCATCCTGGCTGATGATGTTCGTATTTTACTCCCTCGCCTTTCGAAGCACATTCAAAATTTCTTCTATTTAGATGGGTCTCGGCAAGACAATCACTTGTGTCTCTCTCATGGCTGCAACATTCGACTCTTCATATGCATTTGCCTCCTCGAAACTGGACACTGCTCCGCCGCCACCACCACGGCCAGAGGCAGCCAATGCAGCTCATTTCGCGGGCTCTGTGTGGGGTATGCCAGAAACCTCGGAAGGAAATTCTTCGATGTCCGCCAAAGCAAAAGCAAAGGCGGAGAGGGCCCAGGAGAAACTGGAAGCCGAATATGCCAGGTCATCTCGGATCAAGGCTAAGAGTCGTGCGACTCTCATCATTTGTCCACTCTCGACCGTTTCAAATTGGGAAGATCAGTTCCGGGAACATTGGAAGGGCGAAGTATCTGTCGTTGGAGGTAGTGGAGCATGTCCACCACCTGCAACGCCCTCCTCTTCTCAACCCAGCTCCTCGCAGTCCATCTCAATGGATGTTGACCAGAAGACGGTTGATGAAAAACCGAAGCGGATTAGGGAAGGTCGACCTATACGCGTCTACATTTATCATGGCAATGCTCGTCGCCCTGACCCAGCCTTCCTTGCCGACTTTGATGCGGTCATCACCACCTATGCCACTCTTGCTTCAGAATTTTCGAAGCAGAATCGGAGTCTTATGGCCGCCGATGAAGAGGAAGAGGATGACGCGGGCAGCGAAGGGTTAGGCGGGGTAGATTTCGACGAGAACGGGAACCAAGTGTTACGCTTACCAAAGCCGAAGAAATCGGGCACGAAGAGGAAGAAAGCATTGCTTAATCAAGCCAATAATCCTGCGGAGATCCCAAGCGCGTTACAAAGCATACATTGGTTCCGTGTGGTACTGGACGAAGCTCAGTAAGCCATATTGCCTCACCTTTACCCCGGCATTCGTAATCTGACCGACAAACTGTCAGCTCCATCAAAGAAACCGGCACAGTTGCGAGCCGTGCATGTTGCGATCTCATGGCAGATCGACGACTATGCCTAACAGGTACACCTGTTCAGAACAAGCTTGACGATGTCTTTGCTCTCATCAAATTTCTGCGCCTTGAGCCTTTCGACGACAAGAATATATGGACAGAATACATTGGCAGCCCGGTCAAGTTCGGTCAGACGCTCGGTATCGCTCGCCTTCAAACCATCATGAGGATCATCACACTTCGCCGAACCAAAGAGACCAAAGCTCTTGATGGGAAGAAAATCCTGTCGCTCCCTGCCCGTACCGACAGAGTCGAATATCTCCAGTTCGAACCCGAGGAGAAAGCAATCTACGACAAATTTTACATGGAATCAAAGCAAGAGTTCGCGGATTTATCTACCAAGAACGAGGTGATGAAGAACTATGTCGGAATTCTTCAGAAAATCCTCCGCCTTCGCCAGATTTGCGACCACTTCGAACTTGTTGAAGGGAAGGAGCTAAATGGCTCTTCAGATGCTGCTGGTTCTTACGAGGACATCGTCGCCGCCATCGCGAAGGAAGGATTCAACTACGCTCGAGCTGCAGCGATATTTGCCATTCTTCGGGAATCTGCGACTACCCAGTGCGTGGAGTGTGGAGGGGAGCTTTGTGTTTCATCGGAGCTCAATCTCGACGCCACTGAGCCAGAGAGCTCCCAAGGTGCTACCACCAAACGTGGACGGAAGGCCAAGGGTGCTGCTATTTCTCGAGGACCAACTAGGGCGAGCAGCCCAAACACACCTCGTCCAGTCCTAACACGCTGTCAACATTTGTTTTGCGTTGAGTGTTATCGCAGCTCGATTTGCCCGGGTTGGCCCAATGTATCGCCTGATGTCGTCCGTTCGTGCTCGACTTGTCAGGCAGCTCTATGTCCCGCAGACGCTTATGAGATCAAATCCGATCCGACACCGGAAGGGTCTCACAAGAAGAAACCTCAGAAACGCGAAAAGAGACAAAAGGGACAGCCGTTGGACAATTTCGTTGCTTCAAGCAAAGTAAAGGCCTTGATGAAAGACCTCATCGGATTCTCGAGGCAAAATATCCACTCAATAAATTACGATTCCGAGTTCGAAATGATGGACGGACAGGGAAAGAGGATCGAAACCGACCCAGTCAAATCTGTTGTGTTGTACGTCTCTACATTCTTCCCTCAGAACAATACTAACAGCAGCTTCAGCTCCCAATGGACATCCATGCTCGATAAGTAAGGTGTTATGGTGACTCCGGAGTCGACTGCATTTACTGACTGCCCTTTTAGGATTGAAGACGCCCTAGAATCTGCAGGCATTCGATATGATCGACTAGATGGCACCATGAAGAGGGATGATCGGACGCGGGCCATGGAGGCACTCAAACACGATCCAAGCTGCGAAATTCTGTTAGTGAGCTTGAAGGCAGGAGGAGTCGGCCTCAATCTCACGGCGGCCCAGCGCGTATATCTCATGGATCCTTACTGGTTCGAATGCCCTTGTCGTTTAATGGGTGTCTCAGCTAACTTGAACCCCAGGAATCCTGCTGTGGAGAATCAAGCTGTGGATCGTATCGTAAGCCATCGGCATCTCGATCACTACCAGCTTTACTGACGCAGCGAACAGCATCGCCTAGGCCAAACACGACCGGTTACCACCATTAAGTACATCATCGAGAACACGATTGAAGCTCGATTATTAGAAGTTCAGAAGAAGAAGACTGAGCTGGCCAACATGACACTTGGCCAGACTTATAGCAAGTCCGACTTGGTGCAGCGGCGGATGGAGGAACTGAACCAGTTGTTCGACCATGACTCATGAAACTACCTTACCAACACCTTTAGATTCGTATAGTCTTTACATTCATTATTGCCCTGGGGGATTTATTACTGCACTTGTACTGTTCGATCACTAATGTACGATGAGCGCGTTATGGAAATTTGTGACCAAAGACTAATGGATACGCAAGTGGAGAGACATTTTGGACAATGCCATCCTAGAATGCGAAGTGACCAGCGTTTTTCTGAGTCCCGAACATGTAGACTATGAACCGAAGTAAGTGTGACGAAAGATGTTGCCTCTTTGCAGACTCACCAATGACCTGGCTAACGAATAACCCGATGGTGACACCAGCAGCAACAGTAATCATCCGAAGAGCCAGAGAGAACCCGCTTGAATATTGCTCTGCAGAACTGTGGTATGTCTGGGTAACGCCTCCTCCTTGTGCAATACCAGACTGGATGGGTTGGTAATAGGCGCGACAGGAGCATGAACGCCAGAGGCACTTACGGGTACGAGGAATAAGACCCCGGTGACCATAGAGGTAAAAGCCGTTCCACCAACCAGACGAGAGTAAACATTCCCAAGAGATCCGATCACGAAGGCACCAGCAGCAGAGACGATGTCGGTTCTCCCAGGTAAAACAAGAGCTGCAGCACGATTGGCAGCATAAGCACAGCAAGAAAAGCCGACCATGATAGGCAATTGCAGACTTCTCCAGTATTGCAAGTTCGAGAGGGAAGAGCAGATCGAGTATATCGGAACCAGGAAGAATAGATTCCACCAAGGTAGTGGTTGTCGCCACCAAGGCCAGCTTGGATCTCGAATACAATCTAACCAAAAATAAAAATAACCCAGAAACGAGATGAAGTGTAAATGCTTTACTTTTGACAGTATGATCTGGAAGATTGCTGCCAACGTGGCCGACACCAAGTACCCCATTGATCGTCATGGAAGCGTTTGAGGCGTTGGTGATCATGAATTGTCCATGCGTGTAATTTAAATTCTGTGGGACGATGCTGCGATAGTAATTGTGACGTGCCCGATTGTCGAGAACCAGGTAAAAGTCAGAGCCAATTGTCAATCCGAATCCCTGCGTCAGTCCTAGTTGAGCAGCAGGATGTAGGACGAAAACCAAATCACGAACTAGGAAAAGCGTATATATGATTGCATACACCATTCTTACTGAACCACAAAAGATGTTCTTTGACATCAATTCTAGAGCACTGATTACTAAAGACACATCAGTAGTCGGCAACTGCAGAAGCCATGCTCAAATTTAAGTACTCACAGACTGTGAAACCAGGGAGGATAACCACGACACCAGCTGAAGAGACGGCGCTATAACAAAATATATCTCCGGGGATGTTGCTCAGTCCTCTGGCAACGAATGCGACGACGATAGAGACAGAAATCCTAGTGTGACATGAATATATGCGTTGTTTTTAGAATAAAAAAAAGGAAAACACACTCATAAACGTTAGCATACATCGAGCTTTTATTTGCGGCGTTGAGCCCCAAGTACTGAAGGACGCATGCACAGGCACCGCTGATCCACATATCGACAATGGAGCCTCCGAAGGACAATCCACATATAATTGACGCAGACAGAAACGCAAAAAAGCACCGAAACCTCAGCGGGTATATGGGAGGCGACCGAAGAATCTGTCGAAGGGCTTCTGTACCAGCCTCGGCGCCAATCTGATCGTGTAAGACTTCGCGATATACTTCATGGACTTTCTGAAGAGAAGTAAGAGCAATTCGTCCTCTGGAGCGCACAAAATAGGTCCTTGTTGAGTGCATCTGATCATTTCGAATTGAAACGATGATGATATTGGGAAGGTGAACGAATTCTATGCAAGGCTTATTATGAGCGATGCCTTTCGGACTGATGCAAGTTGAGAATAACAACCAGCCTGGGCGTCCAAAATGTCAGAAGCCGCTCGTAATTGAGATTCAAGACGATGTGATGGTGCCCCAAACGAAAGAAGAGCTTTAGCAAGCTTCAGGATGAACTTTCTCCTTTTCGTCATATCTATTAAACGACAAGTTAGAATTGAAAGCTTCATGGGCTTGTAGTACGACAGACCTTCCACGTTCCTGGTGATGGATAGAGTTCGACGAGGTTTCTTCAGAAAGGAAATTATGCTCCCTGAGGGAGTCTTTGTCCCAGATTTACCGTCTCTCGGCTGAACTGGTGTTATGCAAGGACGAGGTCCATTACCATCATCTCCAGCAAAAGAGATGACATCGTCAACGGCTCCCACTACGATAAGCGGCATAAGCGCCACATTTCGATGTGAGTGAACAAGACGCAAATACACATACTAGGATAATTCGCTGGTCCTTTCATAGAATCTGCCATGAGTGGAGGATACTCGTGAAAGGAGCTCTGCAAAGTGGCAAAGTCGTTGCAGAATCGGATAAAGAGGTGCAAATAAGAAATGATGGATGGTGGACAAACATCAACATTAGAATGGAGTCCGAGCCGTACATCGGAAGTAAGCTACATTTGAAGACCATCTTGCTTTTGTTTGCAGTAAAATAATAGCATATGGGGTCCATGTAACGACGAGAGTAGAAAAATATTGACAACACGATATTCGAAGGATGATGATGGAGGTTTCCAGGTAAAGCAATAATGATGGGGGATGGATTTGGTGACAACGCTACCAAATCTGGGTAGCAGGCGGTAGATATTCGGTGGGAATGATGAAGGCATCCATACCATGCTGCGAAAAAGACTGTCCGCCTAAGCTTTGATCAGAGATCCAGACGGGGAGCTGGGCGACATCAGTCTGTTCAAGGCCACGCAAAATTTGCTCTGCCTCGGTGAAATTCGGATGTGGGAGTTGTGGCGGGTAGTGTTGGGCCATCGGGTTCACTGCCATATGCATAGCATGGGTGTGAGGACCTTGCAAATGCAGCTCTTGAGCAGGATACTCGTAGACAGGAGAGAATGGCTCTGCCACTCTTGTGTATGGCGGTATAGGAACAGAGGCAGGGTGACTGTTAGGAGGGTGGTCTATGATCATGGATCGCTGTGGATCACGCAAAACTTTTGGAGAGCGTGAAGATGACGAATGTGCCTTCCTGCTCTTAGACCGCTTCAACATCAATTGCAACGTCAAGGCGTATCGTTTTCCAGGAACTGCGCAAACGTCTGTAAGGAGATGGAGTTGGAAGAGAATAAAACTCACTCTCAGCCATCAATGCAGCAAGCCGTTCGACTTGCTCACGGATCTCGATGATATTGCAGTCTTCGGGGCTAGAAGGGAGAGGATGAGGCAGATGGCGAGATGGGACCGAGATTCAACTTACAAGAGACGGGATAAACGAAGCAAAAGCGACGCTGCAAAAGTGGCAGTGGCATGAGTATAGTGGACGGCTACAAAGTAAAAGGGGTCAATGTCACTAAGTGAGAAGATCAACGGCACGCATCATACCATATTTCATGCCTTCCCGGTAGGCAGGGGAGTTGACAGTAATGTCCAATCCCTGTCGGGCAATATCAATGGAGCGAAGAGCTAACTCTCTCTGGACTGCTGGCATGTTCTGCACGTCTTCAGGACCATCTACGCCACGAAGGGCGGTCGCGTTATGGAATAATTCAGCATGCAAATGCTGTATCTGTAAGCTCTGACGGTAGAAAGCTGGTTTTGGCTTCAGGCACGGATTTCATAACGATCACGGCAGTACGACATACCGGCGTTCTCGTATTTCCGAGAAAAAGCCACATCCCATGAGGCATACCAGTGCTTGAAGTCGTTGTCTGCCCTGTGCAATTCATCGAAGTGCTCCGGTCGAACTGGTCCTTCAAACGGCGCAAGAGCGTTGTGGACCCGTTCACGAATCGCGATGAGTTCAACAGTCGAGACCAGTCTCATATCGTCTTCAATTGCAAGAGGGTGATTGAGAATATATCGGCAATTTTGTATACTCTCGTCGTCTTTCAGAACAGCTGGGCGTCCTGTACCGTATGAGAGCCTGAAGTAGAAGGTGAGCAGATGATAGTGAGGGAATTGAATCTCTCGGGATGAACTTACTGATGTTCAAATAGGTAGAGGCAGAACCATGTTCGAGCTGCAACGACCAAGTGCCGATCCTCATTGGGATCAGCTTTGTTCGAATTCATGCGTTTTAGCAAACGAGGCCAGGCTTTGTGCATTGCTAATTCACAAAGGTCAACTTAGAATCTAAAGGCGATGAAGTAAGTAACTTACACAATTCCATGGCCATTCGAACTGCGTGACCTCCGCTCAACCAGCCATTATCAGACCACCCGGACACCAAAACTAGCATTTCAGTTAGCATATAGCGTTCGAATGGAAGGGGCGGAGAGTACTCATGGCTTGAACTGCCTCATTCCGCAGGACAGGAGCAAACAATGTTGCTGATGATATTTTTTGGACTTCCTCGAGACATCGACGGTGAGTTTCGGAAGGTGTCGTTGCTAGATGGGAATGGCGTTAGATGGGTGCTTGGCATCTTAAAGGAGTATCGCGAACCTCCTCCATCTCGCACACGGGCGGCGACCATGCAAATCGCATTCACGGCAAATGGCGAACGTTCGTGTAATGCATCATAGGTATCCGAGCTAGAATCGAACACTGGCCTATATTGATAACTGAGTAAGATCTCAACCAGGCTCCTTGTCTAGTTCCAACTCACAAGAAAGTTGAACAACCATGGTAAAACCTGTGGAGAACGTAAGTCACGGTAAAATTAGAATGTGTGGAGCATCATACAAGTTAAAGAGATCCCTGGCATGATCTTCGGTGATAATACTCTGAGTTACAACTGCGAAATTGTGAGTGGTGGCATAAACCGAACTAAAGTTTTGAGATTACCATCTTGGAATGTGACAGGCTGTGGTATTCTGTGTCGTATTTTTCTTCTTTTAGACGGTCTTGATTGTCGGTCGGGTGATGGTGTTCTAGTTCGGCTATTTGTTTCGCTCCCGTCACCGTTCTGAGAGCCGCGGATATAAGTGATGAGGCGCCCGTATGTGAAAAGCACCCACCTTCGATGCCCGGTCAATGGCCACGTCCGCCAAACCTCTCAAAACTTCCCATGGCGCGACAAGCCCTTGAGAGGGCAGCTCACCATTATCATCGTCTTCCACGTCTGACGAATCGGCACTGGTCACATTGGACGATGCTTGTCTCTTGGATCCGGATTGGTATTTACCCGAGGATCTGGGATAGTTTGGATCGGAGGATTGGTAACGGACTGAAGAGACATTGCTCTGCTGTGAAGGTGGACCCATAGTTGAAATGCTTGAGAAAGGTGGCAGAGTCGGACCCTGAGAATGCTGGCTAGGCGTATTATAGTTGTGACCGCCGGGATAACTCCCATACATTGGCGAGAGTTGGGACGAGTGCGGGTCATCAGGAGTTAGAGAGTGACTTGAAGAGGGATATGCATTTGGCATGGAGCCTCGGTGCTGCTGTCTGGGAGGGAAGGGTGTACTTCCACTAGGAGGGGAGGCATGCTGGTTGCTCGCAGTAGGCGTCGAAATGGCAGGAGAATTCAAGCTCGGGGATTGATGGAATGAGGAAGGGTACGTGGAAGGCGATCGTGCGGGTAGTCCCCCACCACGAACATGGTGCAACAGTTCTTGAAGAGTATTCGAGATCGTCGTTTGGGTTTGGCGTATCTCGGCCACATGAGCCTCCAAACTGCGGATACGCCTGCACACACCATGAATAATGGAAGGGCTAAATGTTGGTGGAAACGCACTCTAATCCAGCTTCGCCTGTGAGTGTTGCCTCACGCGACGGTTTTTCGAAAAGACACTCAAGCCCGGTAGTCCGGCAACGTCTGCACGGCGGGTTGTCGGCCCCCTCGCACCGCATTTTTTGTTTTCTGCAAGCGTTCTAAGCAGGCATTGAGTCAAAAGCCATAGAAATTTTGCAGATATTAACTTACACATGCACCTACGTTCGGGAAGATAGGATCAAGCGGTCAGAATATCTAAATTAACAAGTAGGACTTGGACATACGAGGAACCCTGTTCAAGGTCTTGGGAACGGGCTTGATGTCGCGCTTCTCGCCCTTGTCATCATCTTCCTGCTTCTTGATGACCGCTGGCTGCTGTGGAGGGGACTGCATTGGTATCCCGCTCTCCGTTGGAGAATGTGGACGGGGGAAGATGGGTGGTGGACCTGATCAATTGGCATCCCGTGGTTTGTTTGCTCTGGATCGCATCCGTCCACCAGCCAAACATATCAAAGCAACCTGCTTATCTCCTTCCACCACAAAATGCTCATGTCCACCATTTCTCGCGTCCTCAGGTACCCTCGCTATTCAAATTTACCAATATACTTCATCCCAACCCTTTCATTTTAGCGCCTGGTTTGCGTTTTTATTGCCCTGCTACTCCACCTTCAAGGTTCTTTCGCACCAGCCTGTTTCAGAGCCAGACATCCAGAAATGGGCCATGTACTGGTCTGTGATTGGCGCGTTTGTCGCGTTTGAATATCTTGCGGAATGGTTGATCAGCTGGCAAGTCATTTTTCCGCCCCTCGCACCATGCGACCATCTGACACTAGCACTACTCCCTTCTAGGCTGCCCTTCTACTGGGAATTAAAGACCGCGTTTCTCCTCTTCCTGTCCTTACCACAAACCCAGGTGGGCGCTGTTTCACATCGCTTGCGGGATTTTGTACTGACTAGTCTCTCTTCTGCCATAGGGGTCAACTTACATTTACACGACTTACCTTCAACCATTCTTCGCACGCAATGAGCGTGATCTTGACGCTGGCATTGTTACCATCCATCGCAATGTGCTGTCTTTCATTCAAGAGAAATTGACAGCTCTCTGGGAGTTGGTCTGGGCGTTTTCCACTAAAACACAATCTGGCCCCTCGTCAGCTTCTGGTCAGAATCAGAACCCTGCTGGCGCCCCCATGGCTTGGCTGTTCTCGAATGAGGTTGTACGATCGGCTATATCAACTCTTCACCCGAGTTCGGTTCCACAACCTGCGCATGCCGAGTCTCAGCCAATAAGGTCTCGCCATAACAGCAACGTAAGTTTGGCAAGGCCATCACCTGGACTCTACGACACCAATGCTGCACCACCTCCTTTCCCTGTCCCACAACACTTCCACCAGTCGTAGATCACCGATGTTTGTCTTACGTATAATTATTGGTATCACTAAGAACTATTTAGGGTCCTAGTCTCTGTCGTCGAAACGCCGACTCAACGTCCGACGTTGTGTATTCTAGGCCGATGCCACTGTCCCCATAAAGCTGAGATATCCGAGACGACCAAGTATCAGTCAGCTTGACAAACTCCTCCTCACATGCCTTCCAGACACCAATAAGCACCTTTCCAGAGCTGACTACGTTGCTTTCCTCCTTCTCTGATGGTTCAGTAAAATGCTTCTCTACTCGCTTGGCGAGAACGTCAATGAACTTTTTGATATCTTTTGAATTGTAGTCTTTCACGACTTTGCGCAGTGCCCCTTTATTGAACCCTGAATTCGAAGTGGCCTCACTAGGATTCGGACCCTTAGCCACTCGGTCCAAACCTTCAAAGAAATCCTGGGGGCAAGTCGCATCAGTATCGCGCAATCAGGGCTTGAAAGGTCCTACTATGATCTTCCCGAACGGCCTGCGGAATACAATCTTAATGTATGCGGCAAGGTTGTCATCGTATATTGCTTGAGCCTTGCGGGAGGACATGTTCAGGGACGGAATGTCCAGCTGCGAGATTTCAGCGACGAAGAACTGCATGTTCTCTGTGTTTCTGACCTTAAGAAGGACGTTTGCATTGAATGGAAGGAAGCAACTTACCTATCAGGATAACATGATAGTTAAGTTGTCCTTTGTCTTCGCCTTCCCCCTCAAGTTTCGCCATCTGCTTCAAGGAATCAAACATGGCCTGTGTTATCCTGTCATAAGCTGCATCCACACTATTTCGTATGTTTAAGCTGTCAGCCCCGACAAGCTGGCTCTCAATACGCGAAGCATAGGCGGAGAAATGCTTTACGAAGTGGGCGACTCCTTTCCGCTTCTTGCTCGTAAGCTTCGTTTGTTCAATCCCCTTCAATTGATCGCTCTAAAGGGAGCTAACCTCAGTCAGTCGTTTACGTGGCGTGATTGATATCGCTCACAATATGGCGGTCAAACGCGATCTTTAAGCGAGTGTGCTGCTTCTCGAGAAGATTCATAACAAAAGGATTGCCTTTCTCTTCGGCTTCTACTAGAAACCGTTCCAAAAATGCTAGAATGCCGACCAACTCCCTTGTGGTGAACCGGTCAGTAAGGTTTGAGATCACCGGACAGAAGAGAACTTACATGCTGTCCCTGGCAAGCGCAGCATCAAGCCACGACTTGAGTTCAGCGGGAAGGAAACCGAATATTAGGTCTAGAGCTCCTCGTATGAGTTTGAGTGTCATTTGACTGAGACCAGCAGATCTCGCGGCTTGTCTGCGGAAATAGTTATCAAGGCCCATGAAGTCCGCGAAAGTCAACCCGGCGTCATTGATTTGCAAAAAGTCGGTGATGAAATCGTCTTCACGGTAAATCAAATTGGCGATTTGTTCCAGAAAGAGACCGAAAACCTTGTCGAAGTCGATTAGAAAGAGAAGTGCTGGCCATAGGGATTTATCTCACCTCGGCAGCTCTCTGGTCACCATCGACGTGTTTGTCCCTATCTCTTTGTCGGCCGTCCATCGGCGACCGGATTATCGTACCTGCTCTTCGCATGCTCGCAGTTCCCCTTGCTAGTGGCGAGGTTAGGGCACCTATACGTAGTTTGTCGGTCAAAGACAATCCAACGCTGTCTGGGGACTAGCTCACCTTGCTCTCCGTCGTCTTCTGCTGACTTCTTCACGAGGTCCAGATGTGCGGCAAGAAGGGCTTTGATTTGAGCGCCATGCAGGTCGCTGGCTGCGGAGAAGTAGGTCTAGACATAATAATTTAGTACAAGAGATACAGGTGAAAGAAGAAAAAATTTACGCACTGCACATAGTTTACTATATACTGGTTCATCCATCTCACGTAAATAAAGCAATAACCCTGAGTATCGCCCAAGGTATGCTTCAAGGTCGGTGTGTGGAGCGGCGATGGGTCTTGAAGCCAGGCCTTTGAGCAAACCAGATGTATCACCAAGAAGCATTCTAGACTGAATCCTGGTAAGTGATAACATCAAGGAACTAGGGAAAAGAGGGCTTTACTTGCGCGATGAACATAATTGATAGATAGTCGAACATCCTCTTGCAAAACTGCTTGTTATGTGTCTGGTATTCTTGCAGTCTCTCCATAGTGGCAGCCATGTCTAGAGAGATTATGAGCTCGGACTACCTGGAAATTGTAAGGAGCGCACCTGTATCTCGCCCTGCTTGTAATGCCTTGTATAATTGGGCCGCAGCTTCCTCTAGGCGTTGTATGCTCTCAGCTCTCTCAAGACCAGACACTTGTGTGAGTGTCATCAGAGCGTCTTGGTCCACGTGAACTGTACGCAGAAGATTCTGCAATTCTGCCAGCAGTGCCCTCTGGTTTTGAGTTTGAACTTGGAGACCGCGATTTTGTGATTGGATATACATGATATCGTCACTGACTGCCTAAAATGATGCGTTCAGAAGCTGGTAGGCTGGTCTAATGGTGACATACGTTAAGGTGAATCTTGTAGGACGAAATGAGACTGTCAGTGTTGTCCAATTCTGCAACGGCATCGTCTATGAATTTCATGACAGCTTCCAGACGATCATCAGATTCGAGAAAGGAGTGAATATTTGCCTGAATGCTTTGAGTTCATTGTTTGCAGATACCGACAATACACTCACTCTTTCCAAAGCTGTCAATTCGTCCAATAGCCTAGCTTCAATCAAGTCCACAGCGCCTTTAGTCATTTTCCTTCCAATGACGTCGTCACTAGCCCACTCATACCCCTCCAGCATTTCTTCTACATTAGAAAGCGTTGCTTGAGCATTCTCTTCTTCTCCTTCCACCTCAACCTGGACCTCAGTGCCGAGAATGAGGCGGTCCAGCATTGCCTGGTTTGATGGATCGAAGTATGAGACACGAGCCTTTTGATCTCGCCGTGTAACATTGGCATCTGGCTGTTGTTGGGAGTTGTTCTCAGATCGCGAGGGCATCATCCTAGATCTCGCGGAAGGTGTTGGCGAAGCATTGTTTGTTCGGTTTGGAATCCGTGCTCTTTCTTGAGATACTCTGAATGCAGATGAGAAACGCTATATAGGCGTTGAGCAAAAGACATACAGTGACGAGGTGGTATCTGCATTGATGGAAGGCGCGCGGTTGGAGTAATCTGTGGCGTTTGAAGGCCTCCGAGGTTGAAGTTGGGGTTGGCGGGGTGGAAGAGGGGCGGCAGGTGGTGGTACGACAATAGATGGAGGTCGTCGTTCCCGCACAGAACCGGCTGGAGATGGAGCGCGTGGAGGTAAGGCACCATTGCGAACTTGGGCTAGAGGTTTTGGAGAGGGAGCTCGCTGTGGTTGCTCGGTAAAATTAGGTCGTGAGGGTTTGGCACGTACACCACGACCTGCGCTATTCGTAGGTGAAGGTGTTCGATTAGTCCGCCTCATATCCTTTGGGACAGCTTGCGTACTGGCTTCGGAAACGTCAGACATCAGACTAGCAGGAAATCGAGAACGCTACCTGTGGAGGCATCATAATCTTGCACGCCTTCGAGCGTTAGAGGTGCTTGTGGGCCTGCTATCGTTCGGAACAGTTTCACTAGCGCGCTCAAAAAGTTAGCTTGTTCTTCGCGACTTTCAGTTTGCCATTTGTACGTTCTTGAAAGCGTTAAGTTGAACGCAAGAGGCTATAGGAAATTATCAACGGATCCTGATATTAGAATGGCATTGCGCACATTAAGATGTTGTATCGCCCGAAGCTCGGCCAACCTCCATGTTTTACCGACAGAAAACGATCCGTTCGTGTTCAGTTTCGACTTGTGTATGAACCCAGTTCCGTTGCTGGCCTCTATGTGATAATTCAACGTCTTCGATTGGCCCTAATTGTAAGTGTAAAGATACATACGAGACAAAAGGATGTATCGCGGTTTGCGCCCTTCTGCCCCTGCCTCCTCCCATATCTTGACGTGCGAGACGTATGTTTCCTCGAGATTTCCAGCGGCGTTACGTCTCGAGAAGACAGATGCAATTATTCGTTCACGCTGATCGGACATAGGTTCCCTTGAGAGAGAACAAAAGATGCCTCAAAGGATACAAGATCCAAAGCAAGAGAGGAGTAGTATACGGTTGTCAGGTTGTTGAAAGACAGCTTTGTGGTCACGATGCTTGTTCTGAAATTGGTCGAGTACAATACCGGCAAAGACCGAGGGCGACCGGCAGCACTGACACAATTACTGTCACCCATCCCTGGCCTTTGACTGTATCTTGTTCTTGTTCACCTATAATACGACGGATATCAGGACTTGGGTGCTTCCTCAGGATTCTGGTTATTCCTTCAGTATTTCTGTCTCGTATGCGCTAGCCGCCTTTCAAGCTCAACCGACGCTCGTTTTTACCATCCTTTTACGACTAATTATCCTCACGACGACAAGCATGTCTACATTTCAAGCACCGAGCAGCCCCCTGCACCTCCTGGCCAACGTTGTCATTGACATGGATGCTCGTTCATCTACCCGATCTGAATCACCCTATTCAGATTCGTCAAGCGGGTCTTCCTCGCTGCTATCTGGACGATGCTCGACCCCGACCTCGTTCTCCAACCATGTAACGCGTCTACACATTCCTTGCGCGGCTACCACGCATTCTGCCACTCAGGCACCCAAACCTCTGTCGCGCACTACTTCATCCAATCAACTCCCTTCTGCTGACCCCAACTTTGTGCCTTATGTTCGCCACAAGAAAAAGGGACGTAAGAACACAGAGCTGCGCATGAAATCGAGAATGCAAATGAAGGCTAAACGACGCGAGCTACTGGAAAAAGCCACCAAGATTAAATCTCTCGATAATTCTCCTGTCAACGAACGACAGTTGCTCGTACTGCGCATGATCTACGATGAAATCACCATGTACCCTTGTGAATCTTGGATGGTGTTGGTCGCTATCATCATCAATCGGTGTGTTTCATCTACCATCTCCCATCGTCTAGTTGTCTGATCAATATGCAGTGCATACAAGCAGGTGAAGAATTGGTTCTCGAACGAACGCCAGAAATGTCGCAAGGGGGAGTCCATTCCCTACGAAACTGAGGACGGCGACAAGGTCCGGATGCGTACCACAGCTTTGGCTGTCTGCCAAGAATGGTCCGACACTTTTTTTGAGGAGGTTGTCATGATCTACAACTATCGCGTTCAACGAAACTCCAATAACAAGGTGCCTGTGCGACGGCCGCAACACACTACTTCCGATGACGATAATGACGACTAACTCTGGCATAATATCGGACCCACTTGAACTCTGCGTACTACTTACGACCTCACCACATGTACCACGGTGTACCATACACTCTTTGTTGCTTGCTAATGATACCTCTCTCTATTATAATCTATATACATAGTATACCTTACTTTTCTTTCAATAGCTTCATAATCTTACAGGTCGACATAATTCGCATTGATCTATATTATCTACATATCTACATCTAAATCTGATGATATTGATCTGTTCTACTGAAAAATCTAAACCAGCTGGAACTATAAGGCCTCTGTCGAGTGGACAACTTCGCCTCTCCATTCCTAAGAAGCTGGTAGTTTCGACCTCTCCAGGTCACCTCATCCCCAAAGATGGCAAGCAAGAATATCGGGAGTGCCAAAACCTCCCTGCATGCCCATGCAAAAAGGAACGACAACATATTTCCTCCCCTGACTTTGTGTCCGGCTATGGACTCGTAGACATCTAGATCTACGTAAAGCCAGAGGACGTAATGAAGTGAGACAAAAATCCATGGCGAAACTTTGAAGAGTATTCGACAGCTAAACGCTCCAACCAAGGACAGGACTAATGATTCTGTGAAGGGCTCGAGGATTGTGGCAGCCAGTACCATGTGCTTGCGGACACGTATCCATCGCACTCGACGCCAGACATAATCCATGAATGACATGTTTCCGACGACGTTCCGCGCAACGTCGCACGACAGGTCGTGTCGCAATCCGAGCTCATGCCATAGGGCACTAGCTATCATGTTGTCTTCGGCCATGAAGCGACCAAATGCAGGAAGCCCGTACGTCCTTGGCTCAGTCGTGTTGAGCGCTTGTGACCGCGCAGGAATTAAAGTAGCATTTAGACGCTCTACATCTGAACGGCGGTAGAGATTGGATTTCCCGACCACGCAAGACTCGAGGGCGACAGTGTTAATGGCAATGTACATTTTCGCGTGGTTTGTATTCAGGAATGCAGCCTCGATGCGTGAACCGATCCTTGCTTCGTCTATGAGGGCGACGGGAACATGGTGGATAAGGGCAATGTTTGTGGAAGAACCATTCTGCCCTGCGAGGACATCAATGCTTCGGGAGAGAGTTCCGGGGTCCACCATCACGCCAGAGTCGATAACCCATAATATATCGTGTGCTGCTTGTCGGAAGGGACGGACGAGATTATTAACTTTGGGATTGACACCAACAACTTCTTCCCCTGATGAAGAACGAAGTTAAATACGGCACATGGAAAAAACAACAGCAAACGAACCGATAATTATGCTCGTCTTTACCGTAGGGTAACGTTTCACGAGTGCCTCAACAACATGCAGTGCCTGGTCGCCTTCATCCGCAACAGAGAAGATGATTTCGAAGTTGGGGTATTCTTGCTTGAACGTAGATTCAAGGTTCTCATATAGGTTCGTGTCCAACCCCTTCAGGGGTCGAAGAATTGACACTCCAAGCGCATTGGAAGACGTCCGTGATGGAGACTTGATTGGGCGTGAACGATATCGTCGACGACTAAGGTGTATAAGTAGATGGTCAAACACCTGATGACTGATGGACATACGCAGCAATACATCCGAGAAGACCTATGGCCCACAGCGCCAAGTACCATATGAGGCCAACCACTGAGAGGCCATATGCAATTGCATCCTTGTTCATGAGCCTTCAGGGAAAATTTTAGACATTAGAAAATGGTGAACACGCAGTATGGTTGTGTACGCACTTCAAGGTTGTTGAAGTAGTGAGCAAAGCCCGAATTGGACAATATGTAAAGCACACACAAACAATTTCGGCGCTCTGTCGCTTGTCACATTGATCCGTGCGATTCATCCGGACGCCCAGAAGGTCCTCAGCTGAAGATGCACGGCAGGATTGTTGCCCGAATGCCGGTGCATATGATCTCGAAAGAACTCGGAACATCTCTCTTGTTTTCAACCCCCACTATCTCACAGAATGGAACGCGTCAAGCAACTTGCTGCACATCTCTCTGGCACCTCGACTGGGCTTGCTGCACTCGAAGTGAAGCGTCCAGATGATGTCGTCATCACACTGGCAATAAGATCACCTCTTTGCAAAGCAAAGAAAGGAGGGTTCAAGGATGCTCGGTAGGTGTGCGGCCTTCTCTTGTAATCGTCCTTGTGTTGATCTCCTGCCAGAACCGATGAACTTATGCTTGAGATGTTCAATGTAAGGTGTTCCCCGCTGCTACCCAACAATGGTTAGCTGACTTTCTCCACAGAAAGTTGTCGCTCACTCAGGGATCGAACCTGGCGCGATCGGGGACGTTTGCGTTGGAACTGTCCTCACCCCAGATGCAGCTTACGTCGGTCGAGTCGCAATGCTTGCGGCAGGAATCCCAGACTCTGTTCCTATTCAAATCATCAATCGATTCTGCTCAAGTGGTCTCATGGCTGTGACTACTGTCGCAAATCAAGTGCGAAGTGGTCAAATTAATATCGGTTTGGCTATTGGCATCGAAAGCATGTCAGAGAAGTAAGCAGGTGTACGACTACGTCTTTCGAAATACGATCCGACCCATCTCTTACAGCCCAGACCGAGGAGCCCCTCCTTTCAGCGAATTACTCACGGTGAATTCGACTGTCGAAGACTGCAAAGAACGAATGGGATGGACCAGCGAAAACGTTGCTGCTGACTTCAATATCTCTCGCGAAGAACAGGATGCCTTTGCCGCACTCTCGTTCCAGAAAGCTGAACAGGCACAGAAGAAAGGGTACTTCGCTAAAGAAATTGTTCCTTTCACTGTCCTACGAAAGGAACCAGGTTCTGACAAGAGGGTCCCCGTTGTGGTGACGGAAGATGACGGCATTCGTTACGGAACCACTGCTGAAGGACTGGCCAAAATCAAGTCTGCATTCCCTCAGTGGGGCAACGCGACGACTACTGGAGGAAATGCCAGTCAGATAACAGATGGTGCAGCGGCTGTTCTTATTATGACGAGAAGAGAAGCCGAGAAGCGAGGCTTGCGCATTCTAGCCAAGCATGTCACGACTGCTGTTGCGGGTGTGTCCGACATACGTACATGATATGTGTCCAGCTCGCTGACATACTGTCTACTAGGTGTACCCCCACGCATCATGGGCATTGGCCCAGTCTTTGCTATTCCCCTCGCATTGAAGAATGCTGGACTGGAATTGAAGGACGTTGACTTATTCGAGGCAAGTGTTCAAGTTTTTCTTAGATTTTGGGGGATGTCACTTAAGGTTCTATCTTTAGATCAATGAAGCATTTGCCTCGCAGTGTCTTTACTGCATCAAGGAGTTAGGGTTGCCTATGTTGGTCTGCTGTTCATCTTATCTTTTCTATTACTGACAATGTGTCAATAGGGACAAGGCTAGCCAATTCAATTTATGTTACCGCGCATGCCGCTAAATTACTTGTTTTCTTAGGTCAACGTCAACGGAGGGGCTATCGCCTTTGGCCATCCTCTAGATATGTCACGTTTAATGCTTCTCTATCTCCGTGCTAGACTAACATTTGAATGCTGGGAACACGTTGCACAGGTGCGCGGCAGCTTGCTACAGGCCTCAACGAACTACATCGTCGACAAGGCAAGGTGAGACACAAAGGACATCATACACATGTTTTAAAACATTGATGATCTTCAGGTTTTGCTTACTTCAATGTGTATTGGCTTGGGCATGGGTGCAGCAGGTATATTTGTGCGCGAGTAATTTGTACTTTCCGGCATTACGCCTATGCATGTCTCTTACGGTCCTCCTTCTTCCGAAAATACATGCCAGTTTGCATTTTTGGTAGCAACGGTGGGCACATCTGACCTCGTTGCAAACGACCGTTGTAACCCTGAGTCCCTGATCGACAAATTTAGGCCGTGAGATCTCACGCCACTAGTCCCCTCCCACGGGCTCCCGTTCTTGACCCATTCTAGTTCGTGTCATCGCCTTTCAAGCTTGTTTTCACTTTTCTTCTTGTGTCCCTCTCTTTCAAACCCCCGCCAGGTCTTTCTTTAAACGTAGGGGCGGTTCCCTTTCTGCCCGATGGCATCTTACAACGCTCTTGAGAGCAACACTAATAACCCCTCACCTTACGGGTCTGGCGATCCTTACTACAACCAATCCACCGGCTACATCACACCTCAGCCCATGGCTACCAAGAAGCGCACCAGCAACTGGCTCAAGTTTGGCTTGCCAGTACTTATCATTGTCATCATTGCCGCCGTCGTCGGTGGTGTAGTAGGCAGCCGCAAGAGTAACAAGGAGGCATCCACCTCAGGCGGTGGAAGCGCTGGTTCGGGAGGGGGAGGGGGTCCTGCAGCTAGTTCTGTGGCCAGCGTTAAGTCTGCCCTCGGTCGTTACGCTACGGCGACGGACAGCAAATACCTCATTCCCATTTACCCTTCCACGGTGAGCGGTCTCTGATGCCCTTTGAATGATTTCGATGGAACTAATGCGCCCTTCAGACCAACAGCGCCGCATTCTCATCCCCAACTTTCGTGGCCAATGCTCAAAGTTGGCCAGAAGATACCTTTAAACCGACCAGTCCTAGCGTGACAGCCGTCCGCCCTGACCGCCCCCGTATTATTGCTCCCAAGTACAAGTGGGATGCGCTACCAAAACTGATTGCCACCGACCCGTACCTCAAGGGTTGGAACGATACTATCTTCGGGAATGCAACTGATTACTACGGCAAGCCCCCTGTTGTGTATTTCATGGATGGCCCCTCCGGTATTCTCGACAATGCACGTGAGGTGAAAATGAGAGTCAAGGCTTTCGCTTATGCCTACCGCATGTCATCCGATACCAAATGGGTTGATCGTTGCTGGGCTGAGCTACAGGTTAGTTTTTGCTTACTGTTTGGACCTTTCAAGCAGGACTAAACCTCTCTCACAGAACGCCGCCGGAAACGGTCCCACCACATTCGGTCCCGAGACCGATAGATGGAATACGGCTCATTTCCTGGACACTGCAGAATTTGCTGCTGCCTTCGGCATCGCCTACGATTGGCTCTACGACATGTGGAGCACTGATCAAAAAGCGTCCATCAGGGATACTATGATCAAATACGCTCTTACACCTGGTGTTGGTTTTTTGAATGTGCCTGATGCACAGAAGGCGTGGTGGGCGAACGGCGTCAACGGCAACTGGAATTGCGTGTGTAACGGAGGTCTGACTATCGCCTCTTTGGCCATTTTGGGAGACGACACCACCGGCACTGCCCAAACCCTTCTTGGACTCACCATCGACAATGCCAACAAGAACTGTGCTCTCGGGCCCTCCGATGATGGAACATGGTCAGAAACTCCTAACAA
>Ga0247742_10000777_pt1 | contig 24429 bp, 21 predicted proteins | sample UWRJL208509C2_FD_180944 | JGI IMG/M metagenome (GOLD analysis project Ga0247742, IMG submission 180944) | Plant litter microbial communities from Arlington Agricultural Research Station in Wisconsin, United States - UWRJ-L208-509C-2 | ecosystem: Environmental > Terrestrial > Plant litter >... | reverse complement strand
AGAGCACCAGCAACAGGGCAATGCCCTTTTGTCTTTTCATCCGCCAGTACCACCGGACAAGTCCAGACGCAGCGCGATCACTTCGGTGGGCCAGCCCACCGGGCCTTTCATCTGCACTTCAATGCGTACAGCGCGGGGTAAACGGTTGGGCCAGGGCCACTGCGACACCCAACCGGTGGGCTCGCCCTTTGCGCTGAAGCCGCGATAACTCAGGTTCATGCCGCGTACGCCATGCAACAACACTTGCGGTTCGCCCCAGGCGCGCAGGACGTTGCCTTGCACCTGAGCGAAGGCGATCTGCAAGCGCCGATCCGACTCAGGCCCGCCCAGCTCAACGGTGTGCAGTTGAATCCCGCCGCCCAGGTTGCCGGGCAAGGTCGCAACGAACTGCAAACGCTGCGCCGATCCTTCGAAAAACCCTGAGCTTTCGCTGTCGTTTTCCGAGGTGTCCAGCGGCAGCGCCTGACTGATGGCGCTGCGCAAAAACGTTTGCGCGGCACGGCGTTCATCCAGGCTTGCGGTGTAGCGATCGGCCTTGAGCACCGCCCGATTGGCCCCAAGAATCGCGCCGCCAACCAGGGTCAATAGCACCGCCAGCAGGCTGAGCACGATCATGATTTCCAGCAGCGTGAAGCCGCGTTGGTGCCGGTTCACAGGCTGGCTCCCTTGGCCGGGCTGACCAGGCGCAAGGTGCTGAACTGTGCACGACGTCGACCTTCACTGACGGTCAGGTCAAGACGCATCAAGCGCGGCTGCCCTGCTTTGGCCGGCTGTTCATTGACGGCCAGCGACCAGTGGATATCGCCATCCACATCGCCTTCGCGGGTGCCGCTTTGCAGGGCGCCGATGCCTTGATCATCCAGCACCGAGCGCGCGGCCTGGCTGAGCCGGTCACTGCGCTCGACCTGCTGCAACGAACGCGCGCTCTGTCCGAACGCCACCAGCAACACGCTGCTGCACACGGCCATGACCACCAGCGCGGCGAGCATTTCCAGCAAGGTAAAACCACGTTGCTGCTGACTCATTTCAGCGCCCGACTCTTGACGCTGCCGGTAAGCCAACCCACGTCGATGCGCCAGTTGCGCTCGCCATGAAACAACACCAGATTGCCGCCGCTGGAACTGCCATCCGGGTTGAACGCGAAGGCCGAGTCCAGATCGGCGGCGGTATTGAGTTGTACGCCCAGCTCAGCCGGCCATTGCTGCGCGCGCTGGCCCGGCGCCTGAAAAGTGCGCTGCTTCAGATCAAACTTCGTCTGGGCAATCTGGCCGCTGACAATGGCCGCGCTGCGGGTCTGGCGCAGCGCCTGCACCATTTGCCCCACCACCTGCCGTTCGCTGGCTGACTGCAAACCTCGGGACAAGCCGAACCCCACCAGACCCATGCCGATGCTCATCAATACGATGACCACCAGCATCTCCAGCAGGGTAAAACCTCGGCTCTTAACAGGTGCAGTCATGGCGCAGGGTTATTCCCAGTTGCCCAGGTCGGCGCTGTAACCGTCGCCGCCGGGCTGGCCGTCCTGACCGTAGAAGATCAGATCGAACGAGCCGTGCTGACCGGGGAAGCGATAACCGAAGGCGTGACCGAACGGGTCTTTGATGTCCGAAGGCTTGGCGTACGGGCCAGCCCAACCGGCGGCGTTGGCGGGTTTTTCCACCAGTTGCTGCAGGCTTTTGGGCGGCGAACCCACATCCAGGCCGTAGCTCTCGACCTTCATCGACAGGCTTGCCAGTTGCGCCTTGCCCGCGCCGTATTTGCCCTTGTCGACGTTGCCGCCTACCTGACGCACGACGATGGTCGCGACGATGCCCAACAGCACGATCACGGCGAGCATTTCCAGCAGGGTGAAACCGCGCTGGCGGCGGGTTGGGGCGTTGAATCGGGTGCGCTTCATTGCAGGGGTTTCCTCGTCAAAATCGTCAAAAAGGGTTCAGATATTGCTGGTCAGGCTCATCAGCGGCAGCATGATGGCGAGCATGATCACCGCCACCAGTGCGGCCATGACCACGGTCAATGTCGGGACGAGCGCCGCCAACATGCGGTCGATGCCGCGCTTGGCTTCTACGTCGAATACGTCAGCCACTTTCAGCAGCATCTTGTCCAGTTCGCCGGCCTGTTCGCCGACCTCGATCATTTGCAGCGCAAGGTCCGGCAGCAACGGATTAGCGCCAAACGCGCTGGCCAGGGTGCCGCCGCCTTTCACCGATTCGCTGGCCTGTTCCACCTGTTGTTGCAGCGCGCGATTGGTGCAGACCTGCCGCGCGATGACCAACGCCTGCAACAGCGCCACGCCGTTGCTGAGCAAGGTGCCAAGGGTGCGGGCCAGACGGGCCGCTTCGATGCGCTGCAACAGTGGGCCGATGATTCGGGTTTTCAGTAAACGGCGGTCACGGCGCAGGCGGCGTTGCGGATCGCGCAGGCGCAGGGCCAATCCCCACACCAGTGCAATGATCCCGCCCAGCACCCACAAACCGTAGGCGCCGAGGAACTGCCCCAGCCACAAAATGGCCTTGGTGATGAACGGAATCGGCACGCCCAGATCACGAAAAATCGGCACGAACTGCGGCACCACATAGGCCAGCAAAAGCGCCAATGCGCCGAGCACGCCGACCACCAGAAACGCCGGATAAATAAGAGCGTTGATCACTTCGCCACGCAGCAACTGGCTGCGCTCTAAATAGTCGCTGAGCTGGCGCAGGGTGTTTTCCAGCGCCCCGCCCGCCTCCCCCGCACGGACCATGCTGATGTACAGCGGCGAGAACTGCCGGCCCTCTTCTTCCAGCGCCACCGACAGCGGTTTACCGGCTTTGACCTGTTCGCGAATGCGCTCGATCAAGGCGCGGGTCTGCGGCTGGCCGGGCTGCTTGAGCAGAATGGTCAGCGAGCGCTCCAGCGGCTGACCGGCGCCCAGCAGCGTGGCCAGTTGCTGGGTGAAGCTCATCAGCGCCGCGCCATTCAAGGTGCCGCGACCCAACGCCTGACGCAGGCCGCCCAACGTCGACGCTTCTATATGCAGCAGCATCAGCCCACGTTTGTGCAGCAGCGCGACGGCTGCGTCTTTATCACGGGCTTCAAGCACGCCGTGTTGCTCGGCGCCCTGACCGTCCAGGGCGCGGTATTTGAACGGGGTCATGTCATTCGCCTCGGGTCACGCGCAATACTTCTTCGAGCGAAGTGACACCGGCCACGGCCTGACGCAGGCCTTCTTCGTGCAGCGTGCGCAGGCCCGAACGGCGGGCGGCCTGCTCCAGCGTGGACGCATCGGCGTGGCGCATCAGCAGGCCGCGCAGCTCTTCGTTCATCACCAGCAATTCGGTGATGGCGCTGCGGCCGCGATAGCCGCCACCGGGCGCATCGGCACGCGGGCGGTACAGCCGAATCGGGCGCTCATCGGTGAAGCGATGCAGTTCGTGCTCGTCGATCAATTCCTGTGGCGCTTCGAAGGCTTCGCGGGTTTCGGGGTCGAGGCGACGCACCAGGCGTTGAGCGAGAATGCCGTTGACGGTCGAGGCAATCAGGTAGCTCTCGACACCCATGTCCAGCAACCGCGTGATACTCGCCGCCGCGCTGTTGGTGTGCAGGGTCGAGAGCACCAGGTGACCGGTGAGCGAGGACTGAATGGCGATGCGGCAGGTTTCCAGGTCGCGCATCTCACCGATCATGATCACGTCCGGGTCCTGCCGCACGATCGAGCGCAGCGCCCCGGCAAAGTCCAGGCCGATGGAGGGCTTGACCTGAATCTGGTTGATGCCTTCGAGTTGGTACTCCACCGGGTCTTCAACGGTGATGATCTTGCGTTCGGCGGTGTTGAGCTGCGACAGCGCCGTATAAAGGGTGGTGGTTTTGCCGGAGCCGGTCGGGCCGGTGACCAGCAAAATGCCGTGGGGGCGTTGCAACACATCCAGAAAGGCATCGAGGCGGTCGCCGTCGAAACCCAGGCTCTGGAAATCGAAATTAATGGTCTGGCGGTCCAGCAGACGCATGACCACTGACTCGCCGAAACTGGTGGGCACTGTTGAAACGCGAAGGTCAAGCTCCTTGCCCTGGATGCGCAGCATGATGCGGCCGTCCTGGGGCAAGCGGCGCTCGGCGATGTCCAGCCGGGCCATGATTTTCACTCGGGAGATCACTGCCGCGGAGGAGCTGGACGGCGGCGCTTCGGCTTCGTGCAGCACGCCGTCGATGCGGTAACGCACCTTGAGCTGGCTTTCGAAGGGCTCGATATGAATGTCGGAGGCGCGCTGTTCGACCGCACGTTGCAGGATCAAATTGACCAGACGAATGACCGGCGCTTCGGAGGCCAGGTCTTTGAGGTGCTCGATGTCTTCCAGCGAGCCGCCCTCTTCGTCGAGGTTTTCGATCAGCGTGCCCATCGCGGAACGGCCTTGACCGTAATAACGCTCGATCAGGGTTTCCACGTCATTGCGCGGCCCGATGGACAGCCAGACCGGGACTTCACAGCCATAGGCAATCGCTTCAAGGGCAAACAGCTCGTTTGGATTGGCGGCCAGCACATGCAGGCCGTCGTCGCGCCATTCCAACGGCACCACTTGAAAGTGGCGCATGAAGCGTTCGGTCAACGGCGGCAGCGGATCGATCAGCGCGGGGGCTGCGTCGGCGACGATCAATGGCGCCTGCAGCAAGGCGGCCCAGGCACGGGCCATTTCAAACTCCGACACCAGCCCCAGTCGCGTCAGCAGCGCCAGCAACTCGGCGCCTTCGGACTCGGCCAGTAGTCGCCGGGCGCGGTCCAGGTCAGCCGCTTTAAGGCCAGCGTTATCACCTAGCCAGACGCAGAGCTGTTCGGCATCTGGGATCTGCAATTGGGTGGCGTCGACGGGGTTTGAGAACATAAGGAGCAAGGATTCTGTGTAGATCGAAGGAGCAAACGGCTCCCGCTTGGGGAGGGAGCCGGTCGAGAAACCTCAGAACGTCAGTTCGAGGATTTCGACGAGGTGCTGCCAGTGGTCGCGCTGCTTGAGCCATTGCTCAGCGGACGGCCGCCTTTGGTCACTTCGGTTTTCTGTTTCTTCACGGCTTTGGCGTCTTGGGTCTGGGTCATCACGGTGGAGTCCGTTGCGCCGGAAGTGGCGTCGGCATCCGTGGACTCAGCGGCCATTGCAGCGCCACAAAGTGTCAGACCAAGAACAACACCCGCACCAATCAAGGGCAGTTTCATAAACTTTCTCCACATCAATTAAATAAAACGCAGTGCGCACTGCCCTGAGAACTACCAGACCAGAGGCTCAAACTAAGAAAGCGGAGCTAAGTGCCACTAGAGCAACAGCGACGAGCACCTGAGATTTCTTAAACCTATCGACCCAATGGTTTAGCGAAGGTTCAGTATTTTGTAAAAGAAAGTGTCAAATCACGCAATTTCAACCTTTCGTTTGACTTTTTGTTGCAAGAAAGCCCTTAATTTACCCGCTTTTTTGATTCAAAGTGATATCACGCGATATCACTTCGATGTCACAAAAACACCGTCTACAACACAATTCCTATAAAACAAAATCGATGAAACACGGCAAATATCGCCTTTTGAATTTAATTTAAAAGTCGCGATAACGGCACTTTATTGCCCGGAGAAAGTTGCACAAATTACCAGTCGCCCTGCGACTAATTGACTCAGTTAAATGTGTTGGAGCTTTACATGCGCAATAAAAAAATGATCGGTGCTCACTCGGCTCTGGCCCTGCTGGCACTGGCGGTATCCCAGGTTCATGCGGCCGATGCCTCTACTTTGGCGGCTCGTGAAGCACGGGCTGACAAAGCCGCCGACAAAACCCTGGCCAAGTTGAGCCAGGAAGAAAAGCTGGCCTACATCGGCGGCACCGGTGGCTGGGACGTCAAACCACTGGCCTCACAGGGCATTCCGCAGATTCACGGCGCCGACGGCGGTGTCGGCGTTCGCTACACCAGCGAAGGCAACGACCAGGGTGTGGTTTACCCGTCCGGCCCTAACCTGGCCGCCACCTGGAACCCGCGTCGCGCCATTGATCTGGGTCGTGCCCTGGGTTACGACACCGCCACCGGCGGCTATCAGTTCATCACCGGCCCGGGCGTGAACCTGTACCGCATGCCGTACAGCGGCCGAGCCTTCGAGTACCTGTCCGGTGAAGATCCATTCCTGGGTGCAAGCCTGGTGCCGGCGGTTGTCAACGGCATTCAGTCGCGCGGCGTGTGGGCCAACACCAAGCACTATGCGGCCAACGACCAGGAAACCAACCGCTTCAACCTGAACGAGACCATCGACGAGCGCGTACTGCGTGAGATGACCTTGCCGGCCTTCGAGTCCGCCTCGAAGAACGGCAAGACCGCGATGATGATGTGCTCCTTCCAGAAAGTGAATGGCGACTTCGCCTGCGAAAGCACGCACCTGATTCGCGACATTCTGAAGAAGGAATGGGGCTATCAAGGCTTCGTCCAGAGCGACTACAACGCAGTCGTGCATGGCTATGAAGCGGCCCAGGCCGGTACCGATCTGGACATGATGGGCTACCAGATGAACAGCACGGTGCTCAAGCCGCACCTGGACAGTGGTGAACTGAGCGCAGCGACCATCGACGATAAAGTCCGTCGCATCCTCAAGAACATCTATCTGTACAAGTTCGACAGCAAGACCCCGCTCACCACGCATAACATGAACAGCGCCACCAGCAACAAGGTCGCCCTGAACGCTGCCCGTGAAGGCATCGTGCTGCTGAAAAACCAGAACAACCTGCTGCCGCTGGACAAGAGCAAGGTCAAATCCATCGCAGTCGTCGGTGATCTGGCCAAGTACGCGCCGCCCACCGGTTTCGGCAGTGCCAACGTGATGGCGGCCCATTACGTCAGCGAGCTCAGTGGCCTCAAGCAGATCGCGCCAAACGCTAAGGTCGAGTTCATCGACGGCCTGTCGCTGGACCCGACCACCAGCGTCTGGACCAGCAGCAACAGCGCAGGTCAGGACGTCAAAGGCCTGAAAGCGGAATTCTTCACTAACGCCAACTGGTCCGGTGATGCTGCCGCCACGCGTACCGACAAGCAGGTCAACCTGGACTGGTCCAGCGACTCCGACCTGCCGGTCAATGGCGATACCGCCAACACGTCGATCCGCTACAGCGGCAAGGTCACCCCGACCGTCAGCGGCGAACACGTGTTCAAGGTCCGCGCGGACGGCGCAGTGCGCCTGTACGTCAACGGCGAGAAAATCATCGACAACGGTGACGGCGAACACCTGCCGGGCAACAGCATTCCGCCGACCATCCCGGTTTTTGCCAAGCTCAAGCTCGAAGCCGGCAAGTCCTACGACATCAAGCTCGAATACTCGCGTCGTGACGGCTACCTCTCCACCATGGGCGGCATGGTCGGCGTGCAGATGAGCTGGGCGTCGTTGGTTGCCCCGCAGGATCTGTCCAAGTACGACGCTGTCGTGGTCGCGGTCGGTAACAGCAACCAGTACGAAGGCGAAGGCTTTGACCACAGCTTCGATCTGCCGGAGTTCCAGAACGACCTGATCAATAACATCGCCAAGGTCAACCCGCACACCGTGGTCACCATGCACGGCGGCACCGGGCTGAAAATGAGCGACTGGATCGATCAGGTGCCTGCGGCACTGCATGCGTTCTACCCAGGTCAGAACGGCGGTCAGGCCCTGGCTGAAATCCTCTTCGGCAAGGTCAACCCGTCGGGCAAGCTGCCGATCAGTATCGAACGCAACATCGAAGACAACCCGATCTACTCCACCTTCAAAAACTTCGACAACGAAGAGCAATTGAAGGAGATGAGCTACAAGAACGACCTGATGCTGGGTTATCGCGGATACGAGAAGAAAGGCATCAAGCCGCTCTACCCCTTCGGCTACGGCATGTCCTACACCACTTTCGGCTACAGCAACATCAGCGTAACGCCAGGCGTTGCAGTGGCGGGCGCACCGATCAAGGTGTCGTTCGACCTGAGCAACACCGGCAAGGTCGGTGGTTCTGAAGTCGCCGAACTGTACGTCGGTCAGCAGAACCCGAAAGTGGAACGCGCGATCAAGGAGCTCAAGGGCTACAAGAAAGTCTTCCTCAAGCCGGGTGAAAGCAAGCGCGTGACCATCGAGCTGAACGACCGCTCGCTGGCGTACTTCGACACCAAGAGCAATCAGTGGGTGGTCGATGCCGACACCTTCAACATCGCCCTTGGTTCGTCGTCCCAGGACATCCGCCTGAACGCCAAGCTGGTCAACCCGTTCCGTCAGGAACTGTCCACCACCACCAGCAACCCGCTGCCACGTTCAGCGTTGAACTCGACGAAGGTCACCCTGCCACCGGTCAAGACCGGCGGCGTGATGCACCAGAACGAAGCTGACGACAGCGACACCAGTGAAGGCGACGGCTACAGCACCGACGACACCACTACCACCACCACCGACAAGTCGAGCGCCGCAGGCAATTGATGCGTTGAATCAGGGATAGAGAACGGGCTCAGGGATGAGCCGCTTTTTAACCAGAGAACCTGAGGGAGCGGGTTTATTCGTGAGGGACTGGCCTGACAATGCAAGCGGCGTCGGATGCACCACCCTTTTACGAATGAACCCGCTCCCGCAGGTTTTTGCAAAGCAACACTGGCACGCGACGCGTTCGCCCAATGAACCCGTAGGAGCGAACTTGTTCGCGAGGCGATGTACCTGATACACCGCATCAAGCGCTCGCCAACAAGTTGGCTCCTACAGGTGCGCAATTGCCCAACGAACGGTCGCTCTACGAACGCAACCTCTGTAGGAGCGAACTTGTTCGCGAAGCGATGAACCTGACGAACCCCATCAAGCCCTTGCCAACAAGTTGGCTCCCACAGGGAATGACGCTTGGCAGGCAGCCTACATTTAAGGCGCAACCCGAATCGCGGCATCGACGCGGGCTATGTAATCGTCGAAGCGCTGCACCAGATCGAATCGCTCCGGGAAACGCAGCCATTGGATCTGTAACCCATCCATCATCGCCAGAATCTCTTCCACCAGCCCTGACAGATTGACATCCCGCCGCACCTCCCCCGCTTCTACCAACGCCTGAAACTGTTCCATCAACCGCCCGTGAATCACTTGATAACGGCTCTGAAACCACTCCCAGGCGGGCTGGTTTTCCAGCAGGCTTTCGGCGTTGAGAATAGTGAAGGCGCGCACCACACCAGGTGCCGTCGAGTTGGAACGGTTGATCGCCCGCAGGCTGCCAAGCAATCCGCTGAGGCTATTATCACCTCGCACCTCGTCGGCGATTTTCTGGCTGATCGCGTCGCGTCGCTCCAGCACTCCCATCAGCAGCGATACCTTGCTGGGAAAGTGATGCAACAGCCCGGCCACCGAAATACCCACGATGCCGGCGACCTGAGCCATCGAGGCCCCGGTGTACCCTTCCAGGGAAAATACTTGCAGCGCCGCATCGAGCAACTCTTCACGCCGCTTCTCGCCCTTGGGCGCGCGTCTGTGCCTGGTAACGGTGGGTGGCTCGATGTCCATTTCCGGCGGGTTTGGCGGCGTCATCTCAGGCTCCTTGATTGACAGCCGCGTAGCGTACCGACAACAGCGAGGTGCCGCAAACCTGCCCGACCACACAACAGGCGCATACCGGGCGCACACCGGGAATACTCCATGCAACGCCTGACAAGACCCGAACATGGCTACCGCACCGGGCACACGCAATTGATGTGCTCGCCCCTGTTCAATCCCTGCCCGAAGTTGCCCGAATCGACTCGCCGATATTTCAGGTTGTTAAAGAGCTGCGCTTTCAAATCAAACGCAGCTTAAACAGCCAGCACCTGATATCAATCGCGATTGAGACTATGTATTTAAAAAAGCAGGACATATAACTAACGCGTGCCCAGCACGAAAACTTGATCGCTGCCTCTGGGATTGCAGAGGTAACTTACCAAGCATTGAGTGGCGCTTGAAACGTACCAGGATTTGACGCGGAGCAAGCTTATCAGCGATCTAAACCTAATTGCAACTAGGTTTAATGAAGATTTTTTAAAGCTCAAGAGTGGCATAATAACGACAATTTATTGCTGCAAATATACATATATGGACATAAAACATCTGGTTCAGACGGAAAACAGCAATTAACGATTCAATCATGGCCATGAGATACCATACGAAGCCACGACTTATCACTGTCTTTTAATAAAATACCGATACTTTTTCATGCCGGCATTTGTAGCCATTGAACTTTTAAGTAATCATCCAGACTTAACCCCGGACCGCCTGCAGGTTTAAACCTGTCATGGTTGATCAATAAACACCTTCCCTTGATCGAGACAGTATCAATGATGCGATTCATGCCGCCTGTCATTGGCGCAGTATTTCTATGCGCGCAATGTTTACCCGCCTTCGCAGCGGACTCAACTTCCAGCGCTAATGCCACCACTTCGACGCAATCGGTCAAGCAACAGGTCGACGCCAAACGCGACCAGCTGTCTGGCGCGGCGACGCTTGGACCTTCTGCGCAACAAGGCGCATCCAGCCTGTTCGATACACCCGTGGACACCGGCGACGCTCCTGCTCAGGTAAATCGACCATGACTCCTGCGCGCATCCAATTGTCGATCTCCTCCGCCAAAAGGACACCTGCCTTGTCAGCCTTCAGACACACCCTGGGCTTGAGCCTGCTGACCTTCAGCATCGTGCAGGCCAATCTGGCGCTCGCCGCCGTCACGCCGGCCACTGGCAACGACGTCGAAGCCCGCGTCAGCTCCATCCTGGACAACATGAACCAGTCCGAGAAGATCAATTTCACCCGGGTGAACGACGGCCACATGATCCCGTCGCTGCTCAAGTGGGGGATCAAGGGCACCGTCGCCTATGACTCATCCATGGGCGTACACGTCAATAACGCCACATTTGGCGCGCAATACCCGTCCCAGTCCGCGCTAGCGGCGACCTGGAGCATCAACCGCGCCAAGGAGTTCGGGCTGGCGATCGCCTACGAAACCCGTATCTCCGGCGGCCAACAGATGCTCTCCCCTGGTGTGAATCTCTATCGCACCCCTTACAACGGGCGATCTGCCGAGTACGTCAGCGGTGAAGACCCGTTCCTGGGCGCCGTGCTGGCGCCCGCTATCGTCAACGGTATTCAGGCGCAAGGTATTCAGGCCAGCGGCAAGCATTACCTGGCCAATGAGCAGGAAGCCAATCGCCAGGCGGTCAACGTCGTCGCCGATGAACGCACCCTGCGCGAGTTGTATCTGCCGGGCTTTGAGTCCATGGTGAAAAACGCCAACGTCGCCTCGATCATGTGCGGCTTCAACAAGGTCAATGGCGACTACGCGTGCGAAAACCATCACCTGATCACCGAAGTGCTCAAAGGCGAATGGGGTTATCAAGGCACCGTGATCAGCGACTTCAACGCCATTCACGACGCCTTCAAAGGCGCGTGGGCAGGCACCGACATCGACATGCCGTCCGGGCTGCAATTCACTGAGGCCAATCTGTTGCCCTACGTGTGGAGTGGGCAACTGACGCAGAACGTCATCGATGACAAGGTCAAGCGCAACCTGCGTGCAGTCGTCAGCTACGACTTCCAGGAAAACCTCAATACGGCCAAGACCCTGGATCATCCCGAGTACGGCATGCGCGCAGCCCTCAACGCCGCACGCGAAGCCATCGTCTTGCTGCGTAACGAAAACACCACCGCTGGCAAACCTTTGCTGCCCCTGGCCAAGTCCGCCAAAATCGCTGTGATTGGCGACTGGGCGAAGCAGGCGCCCGCCTCACCTTTCGGTACCGCCAACTCGCCGCCCAACAGCTACGTGACCGAGCTGAGCGGCCTGCAGCAATTGGCTTCCAGCAGCACGAACGTGACCTACCTGTCTGCGATGAGCCTGAATCCGCAATCCAGCGCGTGGTATCAGCCGGCGACGGGCAGCAATGGCGTGAGCAATTCCGGCGTCAAGGCCGAGTACTTCGCCAACACCAGCTTCTCGGGTGATCCTGCGCTGACACGTGTCGAGCCTGGCGTGAACCTGAACTGGACAACCGGCACCAACGTGACCGACGCCGGCAGCACGGCGGTGTCCGGTTTCAGCCCGACGGCGGGTGCGTTTTCAGCCCGGTTTACCGCCACTATCAAGCCGACTATCTCTGGTGCCCAGGTGTTCAAGGTTCGCGCCGACGGCCCTTACAAACTGTGGGTCAACGACGAGCTGGTGGTGCAGAGCGACGGCGTTCCGTACTCCAGCGATGTGGTCAACGCCATGACCACCTCCGGCAAAACTGCCGCGCTTACCGCAGGCAAGGCGTACACCGTCAAGCTGGAATATCAGCGCGTGCAAGGCAATTTCACCCCGGCATTGGGCGGCATCGCTGGCGTGCAGATGAGTTGGGCGGCATTGCGTCCACCCAAGGATCTGTCGACTTACGATGCGGTGGTGATTGCGACCGGCACAAACTATGAAAACGAGGGCGAAGGTTCTGACCACGGTTTCGAGCTGCCTGACCAACAGGCTGAACTGATCAGCTACGCCACCAAGGCCAACCCCAACACCATCGTTGTGATGCACGGCGGTGGCGTCGCAGACATGCAGCCGTGGGCCAACAAGGTGGGCGCGACCCTGCAAGCCTGGTATCCAGGCCAGCAGGGTGGTCAGGCACTGGCCGAGATTCTGTTCGGTAAGGTCAACCCGTCGGGCAAGCTGCCGATCACCATCGACAAGAAGATCGAAGACAACCCAAGCTACGCGTCATACCCGAGCCCGGCCGCCTATCGTGGCGATAACGCGCTCACCGAAATGAACTACAGCGAGGGCATTTACCTGGGTTATCGCGGGTATGACAAGAAGCACGCCAAGCCGCTGTATCCGTTTGGATTCGGGCTTTCCTACACCACTTTCGCCTATGACGACCTGAAGCTTTCGACCAATGTCCTGGCACCGGGCAGCACCGTAGACGTGACGTTCAAGGTGACTAACACCGGCGACAAGGCGGGCTTTGAAGTCGCGCAGCTGTACGTCAAACCCGTCAACCCTGCCGTTGATCGCCCGGAAAAGGAACTCAAGGGTTTCACCAAGGTGTACCTGCAGCCCGGCGAGAGCAAAACCGTCAGTATCCCGGTGGACTCACGTTCGCTGGCCTACTTCGTCGAGAAGACCGACAGTTGGGATGTGGATGCTGGCAAATTCAAGATTCTCGTCGGCCCGGACTCCGAAGACCTGCCGCTCAATCGTACGTTGCAGACGCTGTTTGCCGAGCATCTGACGACCCGCGACAGCAATCCGCTGCCCAAGCCATTGCAGAAAGCGGTGCAAGTCAACGCCGCACAGACCTACTGATGCAAAACCTTCAGGCTCAAGGACGAGCCTGAATGTCCCTTCCCAAGCGGCGCACGTAGACGTCAAAGACTGCCATGACGTCCACTTCTTCAGGGCTGCGCAGCCACTGAATCTGCAAGCCGTCCATCACTGAAAATATCTCCTGGGCCAGCGCGATGACGTCAACGTCAGGGCGGATTTCTCCCAGTTCGATCAGCGCCGTCAAATGCCCACGCGCGTGGGCGTGCGTGAGATGAAACCGCTCCTGATACCAGGCCCAGGCCGGATGAGCGCTGGACAGGCTTTCCGTGTTCATCACCAGCGACGCCTGGCACTCGGCCGCATTCTCAATGCTGAAGCCCATGCTCAACTTCAAGAATTTGAGGAACCCCTCAAGCGTCATCTCCAGTGTCAGCTCGTGAAAGCGTGACGTGACCCGTTGATCCCTGCGTTCGAGCAACGCATTGAGCAGCGCCACCTTGTTCGGGAAATGGTGAAGCAGTCCAACCGTGCCAATGCCGGCGAGTGTGGCGACGTCTCGCATCGAGGCGCTGGAATAGCCGTCCCGGGCGAAGATAACCGTTGCCGCGTCCAGCAACGCGGCTCTGCGCATCTCACCCTTGGGCGCCCGGCGACGCTTGGCGGGCGTGACTTCGCCTGATTCAGTCCCTGATTCATCGTCTGACATAAAAACCCGTAGCACCTTGATTTGATGACTCCCGACTCACGCAGGTCCGGTCCTGTTGGCGAAGAACCGTTTTGCGGTCAGGGATGCGGTAAAGATTGAAATTATCGCGATCAGCGCATTGCCGGTAAACATACCCGCGAGTGCTGCGCTGCCGCCGAACAGACGGGTGCCCAGATAGACAAAGGGCAGCGTGCCGACCGTGGCGCGAAGCCAGGCAAACATCGCAACCAGCCATGGGCGGCCCATCGTGACAAACACAGACATCGCGACGAAATCCAGCCCGATGATGGCCCAGAGTCCGGCGCCCACCTGACAAAACACCAGGAATAAAGCGCGGCCTTCTCCCTGGAGCTCATAAAGGTCCGCGATCAAACCGCCCGACACTATCAGCAACGCCCAGACGGCCAGACCATAAGCAACCACCAGCCGCCGCGTAAAGACGATCGCAGCTGCCACGCGAGGTTGACGATCGGCGCCGATATTCTGTCCCAGCACTGGGGCCAGGGCACTGGGCAAGGCAAAAAAAGCGCAGTACGAAAACTGCATCACCCGATCTACGACGGCCATGGCGGCAAGCATTGAGGCGCCGTAAGTCGCCAGCACCGAAAACAGATAAGCCAGCCCGACCGGGGTCGCAAGGTTACCGATAATGGCCGGCAAGGCTATTTTGAAAGTAACCTGCACGTGCTGTCGCAAGAGCCTGATGTCTGCCGAAAAGCGCAAACCGGTTTGCCGGCGCACCCAGTAAATCCCCAGCCAGGTCGAAACGATTGCCGACACGGCGTAGGCAATCCCCGCCCCTTCCAGCCCCAGGTGAAAAACAAAGATCAATAAAGGGTCAGCGACTGCCAGGGTCGCCGCGCCAGACAGCACAACCCACATGGCGCGACGACTGTCTCCGGTGGTTCTGAGAATCTGCGCGCACATTTGCATCGTTGATTGCAACACAGCAAACGGCAACGTCAGCCAGATGAAACTGCGCGCCACGGGATACAGACTGGCATCGGCCCCAAGCCAATGGGTGACCGGAGAAATCAGCGCCAGCTGGACGGCCGCAGTCGCGGCCGATATCAAAAGCGTCATCAGGATCAGACTGAAGGTCAGGCGCGCAAACCCTGCGCCAGCGCGTTTGCCGATACGGGCCGAGAGCACCGACGCGGCCGCGATAATCAGGCCCCCTGCAATCGCGCCGTTGGCGAAGATAAGCACCTTGGCGATGCCCACCGCGGCCAGCAGCAAGGGATCGTGAAGCATGGCGACATAGACCAGCGTCAGGATGTCCACCAGAAACACCGCCAGCAGGCTCAAGGCGCTGGTGCTGGTCATCACCAGGATATGGCGCGCCACCGAGCCATGGGTGAATTTGCCGCTGACATCTGCCATCACTGCCTCGGGGGTATAACCGATGCAGCCCCAAAGGGTTTGAATGCTCGGCAAAGCGCCAATTCTATCGTCGTATGAGTCAAGGGGCCATCGCTATGGCACTTGAGCCGGGCAGCTTCTCCCCGACCGATCAATCCGATTTGGAACCCTGCGTCTGCCGCGAGTGTCTAGCCATTAGCACTTCTAATCCAGAAGGCCATCAGGAGGATTGCCGTTGAACATTTTCGAAGCATTGCGAGAAAGCCATGAGCGGCAACGCGGCTACGCCGACGCCCTCATCCAGACCCACGGTGAAAGCGCCGAGCGCGTCGAGGCCTATAAACAGCTGAAAGCCGAATTGCAGGCGCACGAGACAGCTGAAGAGCGCTGCTTCTACATACCGCTGATGCAATACGACAACGGTGTCGACCTGAGCCGCCATGCCATCTCGGAACACCATGAAATGGACGAGATGATGGAAACCCTGGACGAAACCGAGATGTCCAGCTCTGCCTGGATGGCCACGGCCAAGAAACTCTCGGAAAAGGTCCATCACCACTTGAAGGAAGAAGAACAGAAGTTCTTCCAGATGGCCGGCAAGCTGCTCGACGACAAGCAAAAAGAGTCTCTGGCAGGCAATTACCTCAGGGAATATGAGGAGCAATTGGCCGAGAGCTGAGATGCGACGCTCTACGATCATCCGAATGGATGGTAATCGATAAAAGCGGCGAAGTTTTTCGCCGCTTTTTTTTTGATAAAAAACGCAACGTTAACAACCGCCGGTCCCGATCTTTTCGCGATAGGTGGTCGTGGCTCAATGCCATTCATTTGCATTAGTCTGCTATGGTCCACTGAGTTCGATCTCCATCCGACGATTACCCGTGAACGTGCGGCTACTCCACTCATCGCAAGCAGCGCTGCGAATCACCGGTCATTCGAGCAATGGACAACCCGCCCAGCATCGTTCCTCCTGTCCCATCACAGTCTCGTGCCGAGAAACTCGTTGAGTTTCGACGTCAGAAAACCCTGCTCAAAACCGGTGCCCTGCAGGACGCCATCTTCAACAGCGCGTACTTTTCCAGCATTGCCACCGATGAAAAGGGCGTCATCCAGATCTTCAATGTGGGTGCCGAACGCATGCTCGGCTACTTGTCCGAAGACGTGGTCAACCGGATTACCCCTGCGGACATTTCCGACCCTGCCGAGCTGATTACCCGCGCTGCAGCCCTCAGCCTGGAGCTCAACACGCCGATCACACCGGGCTTCGAGGCACTGGTGTTCAAAGCGTCGCGCGGCATCGAAGACATCTATGAGCTGACCTACATCCGCAAGGACGGCAGCCGCCTGTCTGCCATGGTGTCGGTCACCTCTCTGCGCGACAGTGCCGGAACCATCATCGGCTATCTGCTGATCGGCACCGACAACACAGCCCGCAAGCAGGAGGAAGCCGCACAGGCGCTGCTCGATCAACGTCTGCGCGATCAACAGTTCTACACACGCTCGCTGATCGAATCGAACATCGACGCGCTGATGATGACCGATCCTCAGGGGATCATCTCCGACGTCAACAAACAGATGATGGCCCTGACCGGCCGCACCCGCGACGAACTGATCGGGGCGCCGTGCAAAAACTTTTTCACTGATCCTGCACGTGCGGACGCCGCTATCAAACGCGTGCTCAGTGAACACAAGGTCAGCGATTACGAACTGACCGCACGCGCCTTCGACGGGACCCAAACCGTGGTGTCCTATAACGCGGCGACCTTTCACGACCGCGACCGCAAGCTGCAAGGCGTGTTCGCCTCCGCGCGGGATGTCACCGAGCGCAAACGCTTCGAGCGCACCCTGGAAGAAAAAAACATCGAACTGGAACGCGCCAGCAACATGAAGTCCGAGTTCCTGGCGACCATGTCCCATGAACTGCGCACACCGCTCAACGCCGTGATCGGGTTCTCCGAAGTGCTCAAAGACGGTATGGTCGGCCCCCTCAGCGATACCCAGCGCGAATACATCACTGACATTTTTACCAGCGGCCAGCATTTGCTGTCGTTGATCAATGACATCCTCGATCTGTCCAAGGTCGAAGCCGGGATGATGACGCTGGAACTTGAACCGGTGGAACTGGCGAGTCTGTTGAGCAACAGTTTGCTGATCGTCCGCGAAAAAGCTGCCGGACAGCGCATACAACTCAAGCTGGAAACCGACACCGACTTTGGCCTGCTTGAGCTCGACCTGCGCAAGACCAAACAGATCGTCTACAACCTGCTCTCCAACGCGGTGAAGTTCAGCCAGCAAGGCGGATCTGTGACCCTGGCTGTGCGCCCCGTGGCGCGTGATCAGGTTGGGCGCATCGCGGGCGACTGGCCAGTGCACAGCTTTGAAGTCGCGCAAAGCGACTACGCGCAGTTTCTTGAATTGAGCGTCAGCGATGACGGTATCGGTATCGATGAGCAGGACATGAGCAAGCTGTTCAAGGCCTTTAGCCAGATCGACAGCAGCCTGGCACGTAAATTTGAAGGTACGGGGCTGGGTCTGGCACTGGTCAAGCAATTGACCGAACTGCATGGCGGCAGTGTCGCGGTGGCCAGCCGCAAAGGCTGCGGCGCGCGCTTTGTCGCTTGGCTGCCCCTGCGTCCGGCAGGCAAGGAGGCGCCGTGGCCGACATCCTGATCATCGAGGACAATCCGGCCAATATGCGTCTGGCCTGCCTGTTGCTGAACACCGCCGGACACAGCGTGCTCTGCGCCATCGACGCCGAAACCGGCCTGGCACTTGCCCGTGAACGCCAACCCAAATTGATCCTGATGGACATCCAGCTTCCCGGCATGGACGGGCTGGCGGCCACCTCGTTGCTGAAAATGGACGCGCAGACCGCGGCGATTCCTGTGATCGCGCTCACGGCCATGGCCATGAAAGAAGACGAGGAAAAAACCCGGCTCGCCGGCTGTGACGCCTACATCGTCAAGCCGCTGCGCTATCAGGAGCTGTACCGCGTCATTGACACGTTGCTGGAAAACACACTGCCCTCGCAGCCCCTTGCCTGAGTTCGCGCTATGCCAGAAATCCCGGCCACACTGCTCATTATCGATGACGAAGTTCACGTCCAGAAACTGCTGCGCCTGGTGCTGAACAAGCAAGGCTATCGAACGCTCGTCGCCCGCTCCGGCACCCAGGCGCTTGCGATGATCGACCAAAACATGCCCGACCTGATCCTGCTGGATGTGATGATGCCGCAGATGGACGGTTACGAAGTGGCGCGTCGGCTGAAGGCGAACAAAATGACGGCCAACATTCCGATCATCATGTTGACCGCACTGGACAACCACAGCGCCCGTGTGGAGGGCCTTGAAGCCGGCGCCGAGGAGTTTCTGAGCAAACCTGTGGAAACCGGCGAGCTGTGCCTGCGGGTGCGCAATCTGTTGCGACTCAAGGCATTCGGCGATTACCTCAAAAGCCGCAGCCTGATCATTGAGGAACAACTGCAGCAACGAACCATCGATCTGGAGCGCTTTCGTTCGGCAATGGATGCGTCGGAGGACTCGATTTACCTGATAAACCGTACCACCATGACCTTGATCGAATTCAACCGGACTGCGTGCACCATCATGGGCTACACGCCTGATGAGCTGCTGCGCCTGAGCCCGGCGGAACTGAGCGACGCCCCGATTTCCGAGCTTGAGGCGCTTTACGACCAGATCATTGCCGGCAAAGGTCCTATCGAACCGGTTGAAAGCCGCATCCGCCGCAAGGACGGCAGTCACGTCCCGGTCGAGATCCACCGGCAGGCCTACAAAACGGGCGATGACTGGATCATCGTCGGCGTCGTGCGCGACATCACCTATCGCAAGGAAGCTGACCAGCGCCTGCTGAAGATGGCGCACTACGACACGCTGACCGGCCTGCCCAATCGCAATCTCTTCTACACCACATTGCAGATGGGACTGACCCAGGCGGCGATCAGTGGCTGGCAACTCGCCGTTGTCACGGTGGACCTGGATGATTTCAAAATGGTCAACGAGACCTGGGGCCATTTGATCGGTGATCAGATGCTGGTCGAGTTGAGCCAAAGGCTGGGCCATTGTCTGAACGTCAGCGATACGCTGGGTCGAATGGACGGTGACGAGTTCGCCCTGATCCTGATGGTGCGCGACGGTCAGGCCGGCACTCAGCAGATGATCGAACGTATACGCGACGTGCTGCAAAGGCCATACGGTCTGGGCGGCCATGAAACGTCGATGACCGCCAGCATGGGGATTGCGCTCTACCCCGATGACGGGGACAACGCCTATGCCCTGACCCAGTACGCCAATACCGCGATGAACCGAGCCAAACAGGTGGGCCGAAACAGCTATCGGTTCTATACCGCGCAGATGAACGCCGACGCACTGGCGCGGCTGGAACTGGAAAGCGCCCTGCGTCAGGCCGTGCAGGATCAGGCATTCGAACTGGTCTATCAGCCCAAATTCAGATTGAGCGACGGGCAGGTCTGTGGCCTGGAGGCATTGCTGCGCTGGCCCAGGAACGGCCAGGCTCCTGTCTCCCCTGCGGTGTTTGTGCCCATGCTGGAAAGCATGGGGCTGATTTCACTCGTTGGCCAATGGGTGATTGCTACCGTGTGCGCGCAGATAGCCCGTTGGCATCGTGCGGGCCAACCGCCGTTGGAAGTCGCGGTGAACGTGTCGGGTCAGCAAATCATCGAGGGCAACCTGATTGGCGACATCAGCCAGTCGCTCACGGACAACGGAATCGAAGCGCGCTGGCTTGAACTTGAGCTGACAGAGAGCTCGCTGATGGAAAACACCGCTCACACCATCGCCAGTCTGCAGCGCCTGCGCACCCTGGGCGTGAAAATCTCCATCGATGATTTCGGTACCGGATACTCCAGCCTTGCCTACCTGCGCAGGTTCCCCATCGATAAACTGAAGATCGACATCGCCTTTGTCCGCGAAGTGACGAGCAACCCTCAGGACGCGGCCATTACAAGAACGATTATCGAGCTGGCACACAGCCTCAATCTGCAGGTGATCGCCGAGGGCGTGGAAACCAAAGAGCAATGGGCGCTGCTCAAGGAACAGGGCTGCGATCATGGTCAGGGGTATCTGTTCAGCAAGCCGCTTGCGCTGGCGGAACTGGAAAAACTGCTGCGCAAGCTGGAATGCGCCAATTGCTGAGCACAAAAAAAGGGCTGAGGATTGGCTCAGCCCTTTTTGTTACATCGATTTGGCGGGGAACTAGGGATTCGAACCCTAGAAACGCTATTAACGTTCGCCGGTTTTCAAGACCGTTATGGAAAATTGCGCGGGCTGCTGCTTTGAAGGCAATTTGGGTTCCGATACTTTTCTAAAATTGCTGGGCTACAGACCGCATTCTACAAGGGGCGTGGCTTGAGTTTCGGAACTGATTCCGCCCACTGACAGGCTCGATTCTGCGCTCTATTCCTGCCACGATCGCGCCGGCATTGGTTTAGCAGATCAACACGGGCGACCAACCGGGCGTGGTTTTAGCTTTTGGTGAGGGTTTTGCGCAGGCCAAGCTATCCCTCCCGTCCGTAATGGTTTATCAAATCGCCTTTCCACTGGAGTACGAATATGGCCGCAGCAACGAATGGACGGAATGGAATTCAACCCCTAGGGGGTGGGAGCGGGGGTCTGAGAAAGAGGATGGTTCAGGGTAATTAGAAAGCCAAAACCGGAGGATTCCGTGATGACTGTCGTACACGGGGAGAGAATATCCTCCAGTTTTTCTCCTCTTGAGAAGACTTATGATGAGCTGTGAGTAGGCGAAGACACCAGAGCAGTCGAGGCGCTTCTAGCGAAATATGGAAAGCCCCCATCCCGCCTGTAATGCAACAGTATGGAAAGAAAACGATTCAAGGCCACGCCAGCGGTGGCCTTACAACTGGAATTGTCTAAAACCCCACAGGAATTTGGGGGCGGTTTAAGCCAGATAAACCGCAATAGATTGAGGTAGTTTTAAACAGCATTCTTGATCTGCTTTCGACTGCGTTGCGAGCGTGGCATTATTGCTTTTCGACTACAGCGCTAAGCAGGGATACGCCCACGATGCTCACCGACCAGCAAATCGAAGCCGCAAAAAAAACTATTCGGTACTCAACAACTGAAAAGCCTCTACATGAGCACAACGACTGCATACGCTTTGCCTATGAATGGCTTGACGCTCAAGTCAAAACGCAGGGTCAGACAAAGAAAATATTTCAAGTAAAACATTTGATTGAACGCTGGGCTGGGCGCTATGTATCCACCAGCGACGTCGATGTTGCCGCTCACATTCATCCGGAAGTAAAAGGGCGTTATCCTTTTTATAACATCAGCGCCCGTCTCACGAATCCCTCAACTAATCGAATCTCTGGCCTAAGCCAGGCATTTACACAAGGTCAAAACGAGTCTCACGATCCGAAAAATTACTCGCGTAGCGAATGAGAAAGAATAAAATTGCACCTAACTTTAGGGTTTCCATTGCCTGAGCAACGCGCCAAGCGACAGGTTCAACTCTACAGCACGTCCTTGAAGAAAATGTGATGGCCGAGGCGCAGCGTCTGTTTAGCGCCCACTACCCACTCCGGCGACTGCGGCATGTAGGACGACTTTGAGAGCACCAATTAGGCTCAAGAGCACGAGGGACTATCGACATGAAACCACCGGCGGCCTTGTTTTTTGCCTCAATTGTCGCGTTTACACCAGTTGCGAACGGGGATGCCAAAGACTGTGACGACGGTGTAAATGGCGCGCTTCAAACCGCCCAATGCCTCGGCCAGATTGTAGAAAAGAGGCGCGAGACCGTACAAACCCTTTACCTATCTGCCCTTACGAAAATTCCTGACACGGCTACGGATGCTCGATCTACTCGTCAACAATTTGAGCTAGAGCAGGCTGCTTGGGAAAAGTATGAGTCCGAACACTGCGCCTTCTACGGTGGGGTTTCTGAAGGGGCCAGCGCATGGATTAGCCTTGCGTCTGCGCGATGTGAGCTGAAGGAGCTAGATTCAAGAATAGGTTTTCTGAAGAACATCCCATGGAATCCTGAGCGGTACCCCTCCGATTAGGATAACAACCAAATATTAGGCGTGCTTAGTTCGGGGCTTTAAAGGCTTTCAGGGGGGATTAACCCCCCAAATACCCCTGTAGGGCACTGGATTGGTACAAAAATTGGTACGAGATTTCAGGTCTTGGCCTTAGTAGTTACCCACTCGCTTACCTCGAACAACACCGCAGCATCACCTGTGTTGTTCCAAACTGCTGTGCCTGAGTTCCAGTAGAGCTTGTGCCAAATAACTTCATCGTGCGTTTGCTTAGCTGTAGTTCCTTTCTTGGAATAGAGGCAAACTCGCTCACCTTTTTTCGCTGTAATCTGAGGCAGCCATTTCACGTGGCGGTGTTCATTCGAAATTTTGGTGCCGATGTAAGTTGTATCCATAACGAGGTATCTAGCCAGATCACAGTCTTCCATAACCGTCATCAGAACCCGTTCTTCATTTACATCGCCGTGGGCGTGCACGGTATCTATCCTTAACTTCATTTCATGCTCCTTTGGGTTGCGTCTCACCGAGGACGCAACTCTAGTACATAGAGTATGAATCAACGATCAAACCTTATAATTGATCAGGCCTTAAAGATAGAAACGCTCTAAAACTCTTCTTTGCCTTTTAGAAACACCCTTGAAAAAGATGTGGTGGCCGAGCTTCAGTGTCTGCCTGGCGCCTACTACCCACTTCGGCGGCTTTGGCATGGTCGCAGCGTAATAGTGAGTCGCCCCAGCAGTAGCGTCAGGTTTCAGGCCGTCAATGACCTGCTGAGCGGCGAGCTGGCACGTGGCGAACTCGGTCTTTGGGATTGCCTTAGCGCCACTGAGGAAGGCGTAGTTCGGGTCGTTTGAGTTCCAGCAACTGAACTGCCACGGCTTTTGGCACACCCCAGCATAGCCCTCGCCCCACCACGATCGATCCTTTCCCTCATTCACCCGATTGCGGATCGTCCAGGCCACGGCAACCATCCCCGCCAACCCTTCGCCGCGCGCTTTGCCCCACAGGGTGCGCGCCAGCACATCACGATCTTTGTCGGTCACGGTCATAACTTTTCTCCAGGCACAAAAAAACCGCTCGAGGCGGCTTTGGTTCATATAATGTGGAACGTCTGCACCCGTTGAACGGGTATCAAAAAAACAAGGATGATCACGATGAAATTAAAATGCGCAGTTCTCTTATTTATTGCAGCGCTCGCGGGATGCGCGAACTTCAGTCAAGGCGAGTACAGAGGGATACATAACGCAGGGACTATCCCTTGCAATGCGACACCGCCGAACCAACCGGGCTGTTATTAGGGCCGGCATCTTTAAGCGCTCTTCAGCGTTCCATCTGCGGTGATCGCCGCATACCGCACAGGCCAAGATTCAGTCGCCGTTCTCACCGCCGCGCGTCACATCGTTGGCACCGCCTTCCAGCTCCGAGAACGTGCAATACCGCGCGAACCTTTGCATGCGGTTGTCATTGATCCCGGCCAAAACCTTCGAGCCCGGAATAGACCGCATGATGCCCGCCGCCTGTACCGGCATCATTTCCAGGCTGCGCTGCCAGAGCCCGGTGCCTGAAGTGGTGCCCACGCCGTCATCGCTGTACGACGGAATCGATGTGCCGTCGATCAACCCCACCAGCGCGCCGGGCTCAGCGAACTTCCCGAGCATGATCGGCGTGTAGCAGGCGAACGTCTCGTCCGGCGCGGCGCCGGTCCATGTGATCGGCCCGGGTGCGGCGATGCTCGACATGGTCGTGTTGGCCGGGTTGTACGAAAGCGACTGGTCACCGGCGAACTGCGCCGTGCTGCGCGCTGACACTGGCATGAGCCCGCCGTTCGTAAAGGCCAGCTTCGTCTTGATCTTGAAGGTGGCCAGGTACGGCAGTTCAGCTACATTGAATGCCGACGCAGGCACGGTCTGCGCACGCAACTCACCTGTGCCGTCCGGGATGATCACCGTCTTCGAATTCACATCGAACAGGAACTCCACCACCTTGCCGGTCGAGACCAACTCCATTGACAGGCCGCGCACGTCACCGTTATTGCCGATGTTCTCGCTCAGGCCGGTGCTGCCATCGCGCGACATGATCTC
>Ga0247742_10000775_pt1 | contig 24476 bp, 17 predicted proteins | sample UWRJL208509C2_FD_180944 | JGI IMG/M metagenome (GOLD analysis project Ga0247742, IMG submission 180944) | Plant litter microbial communities from Arlington Agricultural Research Station in Wisconsin, United States - UWRJ-L208-509C-2 | ecosystem: Environmental > Terrestrial > Plant litter >... | reverse complement strand
CGAACAACTACTCGCTTTCCGGCGAATGGTACTTCGCACCTCAGTCCTACTTTGCGATCACGGGCTTCTACAAGAAGATCGACGATTACATCTTCCAGGACGTGGTCGAGGAGCAGCACTTCAACTCGGCGACCTCCACGGACCCGGTCCAGTTCGCCAAGGAACTCGCGGCAGGCCTGTGCACGGCTGACGGCTTCTGTACCTACGACATCTCGCGTCCGGTCAACGTCGGCTCGGGTAAGGTCCGCGGTGGCAACGTCAGCTTCCAGCAGGCCTTCTGGGATACCGGGTTCGGTGTCACGGCGAACTACACCTACGCCAAGGGCACGCTCGATTCCGGTGGCCAGCTGCCGTACAACTCGAAGAATGCGTACTCCATCAGCCCGTACTACGAGTTCGGCCCGTTCAGTGCCCGCATCAACTACAACTGGCGCAGCGCGTACCTCGCCGGTGGCTACGTGGCCGGTGCGCCGCCCGCCACCACCGAGGCTTATGCCGATCTCGGCGCGACGATCGGCTGGAAGTTCAACAAGCAGATCTCGGTCACGCTCTCGGGCATGAACCTCGCCAACGAACAGTACAAGCAATACATCGGCACGAAGGACTTGCCGGTCGCGAAGTACACCACCGGCCGCCGCTACATGGCTTCGGTGCACTTCGACCTCTGATAAGCGTCATGGATCAGCGGCCAGGGATGGCCGCAAACCCCTCGAAGCTTCATTCCCCACGGGCCCGACTACCCATTATCGGGCCCGCTTTTTTTTGTGCGTTTCCGGCACAATCGGGCGGTTGCCCGAATCCGTAGGAGCTATCGATGCGCCGCACTCTCTTCCTCGCCGTGGCCCTTGGCCTCACCGCCTGTGCCAGCCAGCCGAGGCACGATGCCAGTCCTGTCGATAGCACACCGCTCTCGCTCATTCCCCAGCCGGCGTCGCTGCAGCGCCTGCCCGGTCATTTCCGCCTCGATCCCCTGACCTCGATCGTCGTCGCCCCCGGCAACGCCGCCGCGAAGAAAGTCGCGACCCAACTGCAGGGCTGGATCCGCCAGGCGCGTGGCCTGGACATCGCCATCGTCGAGGGCAAGCCACACAACGGCGCGATCGTGTTGCTCACCGACACGACCACCAAGGGCCGCGAGGCCTATACGCTCGACGTCAACGACAACGGTGTGCGCATCGCCGCCAACGACGAAACCGGGCTGTTCTATGGCGCGGTGACGTACTGGCAGCTGCTGACCGACCCGGCATCGCAGAACGGCGTCCCCGCCGTGCACATCGTCGACGCGCCGCGGTTCGCCTGGCGTGGGCTGATGCTCGACTCCGCCCGTCATTTCCAGTCGGTCACCGAGATCGAGCACCTGCTCGACCAGATGGCCATGCACAAGCTCAACACCTTCCACTGGCATCTCACCGACGACCAGGGCTGGCGACTGCAGATCCTCAAGTACCCGAAGCTCACCGAGGTGGGCGCTTGCCGCAAGCCGGTCGGCCCCGACGTCGCGCTCACCGGCGATCCTGAGCGACCGTACTGCGGCTTCTACACGCAGGACGAAGCGAAGCAGATCGTCGCCTATGCCGCCGAGCGGCACATCACCGTGGTGCCCGAGATCGAGATGCCAGGCCACGCGCAGGCCGCTGTCGCCGCCTACCCGCAGTTCGGTGCCGGCAGCAAGAAGCTCGGTGTCTCGACGGACTGGGGCGTCAACACGGCGCTGTTCAACGTCGACGATGGCACGTTTACCTTCCTGCAGAACGTGCTCGACGAAGTGATGGCGATCTTCCCGTCGACGTATATCCACGTCGGTGGCGACGAGGCGGCCAAGGACGAGTGGGAGCATTCCAAGGTCGTCCAGGCAAAGATGAAGTCGCTCGGCATCGACGACGAAGAGAAGATGCAGGGTTGGTTCGTCGAACGCATCGGCGCCTATCTCGACCAGCACGGCCGCCGCATCGTCGGTTGGGACGAGATTCTCGACGGCAAGGTGCCGGCGAGCGCGACGGTGATGTCCTGGCGTGGCACCAAGGGCGCGATCAAGGCGGCCAACGCCGGCCACGATGTGGTGATGGCGCCGTCGCCAACGCTGTACCTGGATCGCCTGCAGTCCACCCTGCCGGATGAGCAGCCGGGCAGCCCGCAGGTGCAGACGCTGAAGATGGTCTACGACTTCGATCCGGTGCCGAAGGACATCGCCGCCGACAAGGCCAGTCATGTCCTCGGTGCACAGGTCACGGTCTTCGCCGAGTACCTGCCGAACTGGTACCGCACGCAGCACGCCGTTTTCCCGCGTATCGCAGCGCTCGCCGAGCGCACGTGGTCGCCGACCGCGGATTGGAACGGCTTCGTCGCGCGCCTGCCGGCGGAGATGTCGCGCTATCGCGCGGCAGGCATCGTCCCCGCCGATGGCGCCTATGCGGTAGCCATCAACGCGGTGGCTTCCGATAGCGACAAGGCGAAGGTCACGTTGTCCAGCCAGACCGGCTACGGCACGATCCGCTACACCACGGACGGCACCTCGCCGAGCGCACAGTCCACGGCCTATACCGCGCCGTTCGACGTGCCGTTGCCGACCACGGTCCGTGCGAACAGCTTCGACAACGGCTTTGCGCTCGCCGGCCCGCGTGAGAACGCCATCGACGCGAAGTCGCTCCTGCGTCGCAGCAGCGACCAGCTCGACACCTGCGGCGATAAGCTCGTGCTGCGTATCGAGTCACCGGACGCGGTCAATGGCGTCCGGCCCGTGTACAAGGTCGACATCATGAACACCTGCTGGGTGTGGAAGGGTGTGAAGCTCGACGGACGGTACGGCGTGGACGTGACGGTGGACCGCCTGCCGTACAACTACGCGTTGTGGAAGGACACCGTGGGCATCGTGTCGCGCAAGGCGCGCTCACGTGCGGGCGAAATCGAGATCCATCAGGATTCGTGCGACGGCCCGAAGATCTCGACCATTGCGCTGGACAAGGCGAAGGATGGACGGGCGACGCTGCAGGGGATCCTGCCCAAGCGCGAGGGTGTGCATGACCTGTGCTTCGTGATCACCGGCAAGCCGGGTCCGAAGATCTGGGTGCTGGGGGATGTGCAGCTTCGTTGAAGAACATCGCCGACAAGTCGGCTCCCACACAGAGCGAAAGCCGCTCTCTGTGGGAGCCGCTTCAGCGGCGATGCTTTTGCCTTAAAACGACATCGCCGTCGGAAACGTCGCATGCCGCTGCAACGCCGAACGCGCTTCCCGCTCGTCATCGCCTTCCAGCGGCATCAGCGTCACGAACTTCCCCGCGATCATCGCCGCCAGCGGCATGCCATCGCGGATCGCGATGCGCGTACCGAGCACAGCCGGGACTTTCGCCGCACCGGCGATGATCGTGCCGATGAGGTTCAGCGGATCGGTCCCCGCGATGCAGACGATCTCGCCGTCGTGCTCGCGGTGACGGATCTGCCTTAGGGCGGGCAGCGCTTCGGGAAGGGCGAACTGTTCACCCACCAGGCCGTCGATGAAGCGGCCACCACGAATCTCGCCGCGCGCTTCCAGACGGTGGAAGACACGTCGTAGTTCGCGCCATGCAGGCAGCCACGCGGCCTCGCGTTCGAGGATGCGCCAGCTGACCACGCCGTAACGGCGAAGCAGCGTGCGTGCCATGTGTTCGAGCCCATCGGCATCGTTGCGTTGTTCGGTCGGCCGACGTGCCAGCGACCAGCGCCCGGCATCCTCGATGCCGCTCATCAGCTGCCGGCGCGTCCGACGATGGCGGCTGCCGTTGCGCTTGGACGCAGGCAGCAACAAGGCGCGCAGGCCAGCAAAGCTGTCCGCCGTCACCCGACCGGCGGCGACCAGCTCACCCAGCGCGTCTTCCAGCTCGGTGCGAAGCAGCCGCGTACTGGTCGCGAGTTCGTCGAAAAACAGGGCGCCTTCATCGCGCAGCGCATCGGCCACGGCCTGCGCCCGTGACGACAGCGGCAGCTCGTCGGCGATCGCTGGCGCCGCCGCCGACCAGATCGGCAACTGGCGCCGGGGCAACAACACGATGGGTGTGGACCGCACCGGGCCGCCGCTACCGGTGCCCAGGCGCAAACGACTCCAGACCACACGGCCGGCGCGGCAGAGGTCGTCGAGCCAGCCGATGCTGTAGTCGCTGACCCGGGCCGGTAGCAGTTCGGACTCCCAGCCACCGGCGGCGGCTTCGAAGCCTTCGAGCTGCGCGATCACGCCTGCCAGCGCATCCGGTCCGGCGACCTGGGTGCCCCGTGTCACGTGTTGCCAGTCGAGCAGGAAGCGCATGAAGTCCCGCGGTGCGACCGGCTCGATCTCCCGACGCAGGCGGCCGATCGTGTAGCGATGAATCCGCGCGAGCAGATGTCGCTCGCACCACTCGACCTCGGTCGTGCCGGGCGAGAAAGGCCCGCGCATGACATAGCCTTCGGTCTCGAGCGAGGTCAGGGCGAGATCCAGGTCGCTGCCCTCCACGCCGAGCGAGGTAGCGAGCACGCGGGCAGTCACCGGACCGAGGCCGCTGAGGCGACCGCGCACGATGTCGATCAGGGCCGCTTCGCGCGTCCAGGCCTGTGCCTGGAACTCCGTCGGCGCGGCGATCGCCGGTGACATGGCTGCGCCGGCATGGATGGCGCGCCATGTCGGCAGGCGCTCGGCGGCGACCCATAGCGACACATCGCCATGGCTCAGCAGGGTCGCGCGCGCGTCCTTCGCCAACGCCTTCAGCCATCCGGCCCATGCCGGATGCTCGCGGACGTCACCTGCGGTCACGGCACCAAGCAACATGAGGGCTTCGTGCATTTCGTCGGCGCTGCGTGCCTCGGGCCAGGCCTCATCACGTACCGAGGCAATCGCCTCGGCATCGAGGCGGCCGAGATCGTCGGCGCTCTCCGCGTCATTCCAGCGGCGCGATTGCACAGCTTGCGTGCGACGTTCTTCCAGCGGTGCGTCGTCGAGAAAGGCGTACGGTGCGGCGTTGAGGATTTCGGTCGCGAGCGGCGACGGCGTGGCGAGATCGCGCGCGATCATGTGAATGGCGCCGGATTCCAGCCCGCGCAGGATGGCGAGCAGTCCCTCGCAGTCCATCGCTTCGTGCAGGCAGTCGTCGATGGTCTGGTTGACCAAGGGATGATCGGGCACTTCGCGCTCGCCGACCAGATTCTCGGCACACGCGACCTGGTCCGGGAACACGGTGGCGAGGAGGTCTTCGCTCTTCATGCGCTGCAGTTGCGGCGCTACCTTCTTGCCGCCGTTGAAGCGCGGGAGGGCCAGCGCTGTGGTGGCGTTCCAGCGCCAGCGCACGCCGAACAGCGGCGCGTCGAGCAGCGCCTGGATCAGCACATGCTCGGCGGTGTTCGAGTGCAGGTAACGTGCGACCTCGTCCAGCGGGAAGCTGTGGCTGGTGGACAGCGAAAGCACGATCGCGTCCTCGGTGGCCGCGGCCTGCAGTTCGAAGTTGAACTTGCGACAGAAACGCTTGCGCAGCGCCAGGCCCCAGGCGCGATTGATCCGGCTGCCGAAGGGCGTGTGGATGATCAGCTGCGTACCGCCGGACTCGTCGAAGAAGCGCTCCATCACCAGGGTGTCGCGCGTTGGCAGGGCGCCGAGCGCCGCGCGTGCACGGAAGAGGTAGTCGACGACCTGCTCGGCAGCGGCGTTGCCCATGCCGAGTTCACCGGTGAGCCAGGCGAGCGCCGCCTCGCGGCCGCCCTCGTCGAACCGCTCGGATATCTCCGCACGCAGTCGCGCCACGCCGATCGACAATTCATCGGTGCGGCCAGGCGCTTCACCAAGCCAGAACGGAATGTTCGGTGGCTGGCCCTGCGCGTCCTCGACGCGCAGGCGACCCATCTCGACGCGCATGATGCGGTACGACCGATTGCCGAGCTGGAACACGTCGCCGGCGAGACTCTCCACGGCGAAGTCTTCGTTCACCGTGCCGACCACGATGGCCTGCGGCTCGAGCAGGACGTTGTAGTCGCCGGTTTCGGGAATCGTCCCGCCCGAGGTCACGGCGGTAAGCTTGGCCCCGCGACGCTCGCGCAGGCGCTTGTTCACGGCATCGCGATGGATGTACGCACCGCGTGGACCGACGCGCGTGGTGAAGCCCTCGGCCAGCATGCGTACCGTCTCGTCGAAGGTCTCGCGCTTGAGTGCGTGGAACGGATAGGCGCGGCGAACGAGGCCGTACAGCGCATCCTCGTCCCATTCCTGGCAGGCCACTTCGGCGACGATCTGCTGGGCGAGTACGTCGAGCGGCTGTTGCGGTATCACCAGCGTATCGAGTTCGCCGCGGCGTACGCAGTCGAGCAAGGCGGTGCATTCGACGAGGTCGTCGCGCGAGGTCGGGAACAGGCGCGCTTTGGGCGTGCCGCCCACGGCATGGCCTGCGCGTCCGGCGCGCTGCAGGAAGGCGGCGATGGAGCGTGGCGAGGCGATCTGGCAGACCAGGTCGATGTCGCCGATGTCGATACCGAGTTCGAGCGAGGCGGTGGCGACCAGCGCACGCAGCTCGCCCTTTTTCAGGCGCTGCTCCGCATCCAGTCGTTGCTCGCGCGACAGGCTGCCGTGATGCGCGGTGACCGCGTCGCGCCCGAGTCGCTCGGACAGATGTCGCGCGACGCGCTCAGCCATGCGCCGTGTATTGACGAAGATCAGCGTGGTGGTGTGTTGCTCGATGAGGTTCGAGAGCCGGTTGTAGACGAGCTCCCACATGTCGTTCGACATCACCGCCTCGAGCGGCACCGGTGGCACTTCCAGCGCGAGATCGCGCTTGCGCGTATGGCCGATGTCGACGATCGCGCAGTCTTCGTTGGCGTTGCCGGTGAGGAAGGCGGCGACCGCTTCGATCGGCTTCTGCGTGGCGGAAAGACCGATGCGGGTGATGCGCCGTTGCGCCAGCGACGCCAGACGTTCCAGCGACAGCGCGAGATGGCTGCCACGCTTGCCCGCAGCCACCGCATGAATCTCGTCGACGATCACTTCGCGCACGTTGCCCAGCATCGCGCGACCCGAGGCGGACCCCAGCAGTACGTAGAGCGATTCGGGCGTGGTCACGAGGATGTGCGGCGGCCGCTTCTTCATGCGTTCGCGATCGGACGACGGTGTATCGCCCGTGCGGACGGCCGTACGTATTTCCAGATCGGGCAGGCCCTGCTTGCGCAGTTCGTCGCGAATGCCGGCCAGCGGTGCCTCGAGATTGATGCGGATGTCGTTGGACAGCGCCTTGAGCGGGGACACGTAGAGGATGGTCGTGCGATCGGGCAGGCCACCATCGCGCACGCCCTCGCGTACCAGCATGTCGATGGCCGACAGAAAGGCGGTGAGGGTCTTGCCCGAGCCGGTCGGCGCGGCGACCAGGGTGTGTCGGCCCGAGCGGATGGCCGGCCACGCCGCCACCTGCGCCGGCGTAGGCTCCGGAAACGTGTTCCCGAACCAGGCGGCGACGGCAGGATGGAAGGCAGCGAGCGGCATCGACTTTTGTGAATTCATTGAACCACTTAAGTGGGGTCTGGCGGGCCACGGGTCAAGCTCGAGACTAACCCGAAGCGGTCTCGTGGGTTGCGATAAACGTGTTACTGAACGAACGTGGAGGCTTCCCAACGGATCGACTTCCCGACCATGCCCGATACCGCCCGCCGCACCGCCCTCGCCTTCGCCATTACCGTCGGCCTCGCCGCCAGCGCCAGCGCGGCCTCACCGCCCGCCAGGCCGTGGATGGATCGCTCGCTGTCGGTGGATCGCCGCGCCGAGCTCGTGGTCGCGGCCATGACCGACGATGAGAAATTTCGCCTCATCCGCTCCGACTTCGGCCTCGCCAGCGACAAGCACGGCGTGCCGGAAGGCGCGGTCAGCGGCGCGGGTTATGTGCCCGCCTTGCCGCGTCTCGGCCTGGCGGCCATCAACGAGACCGACGCCGGGCTCGGCGTGAACAAGCCGGGCATCGACGGCAAGGGCGCGATCTCGCTGCCTGCCGGGTTGGCCACCGCCGCCAGCTTCGACACCGCCGTGGCACACGCCGGTGGTCGCATGATCGGTGGCGAGGCGCGTGGCAAGGGCTATGCCGTGTTGTTGTCCGGCGGCGTGAACCTGGTGCGCGATCCACGCAATGGGCGCAACTTCGAGTACGCGGGTGAGGATCCGATCCTGGCCGGCACCATCGTCGGCGCCACGATCAAGGGCATCCAGGAACAGAAAATCGTCGCGACCACCAAGCATTTCGCCATCAACGACCTCGAGTCCGGCCGCAACACGCTCAGTTCGGATATCGACCCCGTCGCCCTGCGCGAATCGGACCTGCTCGCCTTCCAGATCGCCATTGCGCATGGCGATCCGGGTTCGGTCATGTCCTCGTACAACCGCGTCAACGGCACCTTCGCCGGTGAGCACGACTGGCTGCTCAACCAGGTGCTCAAGCAGGAATGGGGCTTCAAGGGCTTCGTCATGTCCGACTGGGGCGGCGTGCACAGCGGCGCCAAGGCGGCACTCGCCGGCCTGGACCAGGAGTCGGCCGGCGAGGTGTTCGACGCTGAGGTGTACTTCGACAAGCCGCTGCGCGCTGCCGTCGCTTCGGGCGAGGTGCCGAAGGCACGCCTGGACGACATGGCCCGGCGGATCATGCGCAGCCTGTTCGCCCACGGCGTGATCGACGACCCGATCCCGACCAAGCCCACCACCCCCGTGCCCTACGACGCGGATCGCAAGATCGCCCGCGACACACTCGAGGCCGGCGCCGTCCTCCTGCGTAACGAAGCCGGCCTGTTGCCGCTGTCGCGGACGGGCCAGTCGGTGGTCGTCATCGGTGCGCACGCGGACAAGGGCGTCCTGGCGGGCGGCGGATCCTCGACCGTCACCGACGTCGGCGGCGACCCGGTCCCGGGACTCCAGCCGACCGGCTGGCCGGGCCCGGTGCGCTACCACGCCTCCGCACCGCTCACCTTCATGCAGAAGCTCGGCGGCAAGGTCAGCTTCGATCCGGGCACGGATCCCGCGGCGGCGGCCAAGGCGGCCGCGGGTGCCGACGTTGCCGTGGTTTTCGTGACCCAGTGGGCCGCCGAATCCTTCGACGTGCCGGACATGAGCCTTCCCGACGGTCAGGACGCGCTGGTCGCCGCGGTCGCGAAGGCCAATCCGAAGACCGTGGTCGTGCTGGAAACCAACGGCGCGGTGAAGATGCCGTGGCTCGATAACGTCGGTGCGGTCCTCCAGGCCTGGTATCCCGGCTCGGGCGGCGGCGAAGCCATCGCGCGCCTGCTCTACGGTGAAATCTCGCCGTCGGGCCGCCTGCCGGTGAGCTGGCCGAAGGATGAAGCCCAGTTGCCGCGTCCGACGATCCAGGCCGCGGGCCTGTCTTCGAAGGCCAAGCCGGCGGACAACGTCGACTACAACATCGAAGGCGCGGACGTCGGCTATCGCTGGTTCGAGAAAACAAAGCGTGAGCCGCTGTTCGCCTTCGGCTATGGCCTGACCTACACGAGCTTCGCCTACAGCGACTTCACCGTGGGCAAGGATGCGAAGGGTCATCCGGTCGCCCACGTCACGGTGAAAAATACCGGCAAGACGGCGGCGGCCGATGTGCCGCAGATCTATGTCACTGCGCCCGGGGCCGCCACGCGGCGTCTCGCCGGCTGGAGCAAGGTCGCGCTGAAGCCGGGAGCGAGCCGCCGTATCGACATCACGCTCGAACCGCTGGCGCTGGCCCGGTATGACGACGCAGGCAAGCGCTGGCGCGTCGCCCCCGGTACGTATGCGGTGAAGCTGGGGCGCTCGGCCAGCGACATCGCCGCCGAGGCCACGATCGCGGTCGACGAAAGCTTCCCGGTGGTGAAAGCGCCCTGAGGCCCTGCACGACACGGCGACATCGGATAGCCACAATGCGCGCATGAACCTGCGCCCTCTTCCGATCGTCGCCGCCCTCCTTTGCCTCGCATCGGCACCCGCCTTCGCCGATCCGCCGGACTTCGACCGGCCCGGCGCGGGCTTCGCCACCAGCGTGCTCCCCGTGGGCACGCTGGCGCTCGAGCAGGGCTTGCCCACCTACGAGCGTCAGCGCCAGGACGGGCTGCTCGACAAGACCTACACCGCCGACAGCCTGATCCGGATCGGTCTTGGCGGCCCGGCCGAGTTGCAGGTGGGCGGGTCGGCCTGGAACCGCCTCGAAGAGCGCGGCGGCGACGCGCGGCGCCATGCGGTGGGCCACGGCGATACCAGCGTCGGACTCAAGATCGCCCCGGGTGGCTCGGCCGACGCCGGCACGCTCAGTTGGGCAGCCCTCGGCCAGGTGACGTTCGCCAACGGCGACCAGGATTTCAGCAACGGCGCGAAGCAGTACACGCTGGGTGTCACCGGCCAATGGAAGCCGAACAACACCTGGCAGGGAACGCTGTTCGCCAACGTCGATCGTCTGCAGGGCCGCAACACCTGGACCCTGGCGCCGACCTTCGGCCGCAAGTTCGGTGATAACTGGATGGCCTACGTGGAGACGGATGCCATCCACGATGCCGAGGACGGCAACGAGCTACAGGCTGGTGGCGGCGTGGCGTACACCATCGGTGACCATGCGCAGTTGGATGCGTACGCGCTGCATCGCATCGGCACGCATGGACCTTCCGTCGTCGCCGGTATCGGCGTCTCAGTGTTTTTCGGGAAGAAGATCTAGCGCCCGGGCTTTGTGTTTGCGCCGGCTTTGTGTGGGAGCCGGCTATGCCGGCGATGGGTCTGCGGCAACCTGGTTTTCGCCGATGAATCGGCTCCCACAAGAGCGCGGTTAGCGGTTGGCTTTGCGCATGGCGCGGACGAGTAGTGCCGTGAGTACGAGGCCGATCACCAGGCCGATGCCACCGCCCCAGACCGCACCGGCACGTGAATCGACCAGATAGCCGATCCCGAGACCGAGCAGCATGAACAGCGGTAGAGGCAGGCATCCCATCGGGCGATGCTAGCCCAGGCCAGGCCAGGACGGGCAGGCAAAAACATGGCCCTCGCGCTCACGCGGAGGGCCATGAAGGACGTCCCTGGGTCCGGTGGCATGAGCCACACCAAAACGCGGCCCGACGAAGCCGGCGCGGCGTTATCGCCGATGAAGGGGGGATCGATCCTGATACTAGGGACTGACGGCATCCTGCCGTCGGATCGGTCATCGGCGATTCGGTCGTCCCGCCAGGCTTTCGCCGGGCGGGACACGGGATCTATCTTGCGTAGGTGCGCCGACGACGGATATAGGAGGAATCTTAAAAATGCCTGCTTATTTCTGACGTCGGCGCCGCCCATGCGAAAGGGCTCATGCGCCGGTATAGCGCTCGGGGCGCGGTCGCACGCGGTGTTCGCGGACGTCACGCGGCGGTGTTGGCGGGGCCGGCTTCGGCGCGGCCTGGGTAACGGGCACGCCACGGCTCGCCAGGTTGCGCAGGCGTGCGCAATCGGAGGATCCGTAGTCTCGCTTTCCCGGTTCTCGTTGCATCGATCGTCTCCTGCCTTCGTCCCGCCCGAGTGACCAGCGTGATCCGGAAAAGAGAAAATTCCGGTGGCGCGGCCGTGAACGTTTCGTGACAGGTCTTCACGGGCCCGAGGGCCCGAAAAACGTTAAGGCGACGTGGAGGCGGGTGCCGGGATGGCCGGGGCCGTCTCGGCGGGCATGCGCTCGATCAACTCGGTGGCCAGCTGTTCGTAGTTCTCGTCGAAATGGTGCGAGCCGGCCTTCTTGTAGACCGTGACGAACGCGGGAAGCTTCGGATCGGTGCAGCCGCTGTCGTCCGCATCTTCCGTGCCGTAGTAGCAGGCCATCGGCGGCTTGCCGCCAAGCGCCAGGATCGGCGGGACGGCATCGGTGTGGACCACGGGATTCAGCCACTGCAGCAGGTTGTGCGTGTGCGTGGTCCACCAACCCTGCTGCATGTAGCCCTCGAGCTCGATCTCGAAGTTGACGTCACGGCTGGCCGACAGCAACACGAGCTGGCTCAGTTTCGCGCGGTTGTCCGGGCGCAGCTTGCCGACGATGGTCGGCAGCACGTCGGCACCGAAGGAGTAACCGATCAGGAGCACGCGCTGCTTGTTCCACTGCGCGGTATAGCGATCCAGCAGGCCGTCGAGATCGTGGGCCGACTCGTCCGGCGAGCGATAGCGCCAGAAGTACTTGAAGGTGCTCACCCCCGCCACGGGAATACCGCGTTGGGTGAACACCGCGCCCAGGCGCTGGTCCAGATCCCACCAGCCGCCGTCACCGGAGTAGATGACGACGAGCAGGTCTTCCTCTCCCGTCGGCGCGGCCTTCAGCGCGGGCAGTTCCACGGTCGACACTTCCATCGACGCACGGCTCCACGGGTGCCAGGCGAGCAGACCGAGAACGACCGCCGCCGTGACGGCGATCAGGACATAGCGCAGGACACGTTTCATCGACGCACCACGCCGCCCAGGCCACCCGAGATCAGGCTGGCGACGTTCGCCAGCGCCAGGGGCAAGCCGATACCGCCGCCGACGGCGATGTAGCGCGGCTCCCACTCGGGATCGAACTTGTCCTTGTAGCGATGCAGCCCGCGGAAGTTGTAGAAGCGCTCGCCACGGCCGAACACCATGGCGCCGAAGCGGCTCCACAGCGGCGCCGTGCGGCGGTTCTGCAAGCCCGAGAGCGGGGCCATGCCAAGGTTGAACCAGCGATAGCCTTCGGCTTTCGCCCAGACCATCAGTTCGATGAACAGGAAATCCATGATGCCGGAGGGTCCGTCGGGCAGGTGGCGCATCAGGTCGACCGAAGCTTCTTCCTTCGTGACCGTCACGAAAACATTGGCGAAGGCGACGGGCTCATCGCCCTGCCAGACCACCGCCATGGGGGTGCGCGAAAGATAGCGCTCGTCGAACAGGCCGAGCGAGAAACGCTTCTCTCGCACCTTCTTGTCACGCATCCACGCGTCGGAGATCAGCTTCAGCCGTGGCAGCAGGGCCGGCACGTCTTCGACGGGCACGATCTCCATGCGCAGGCCGTCACGGGCGAGCTTGTTCACCGTGCCGCGCAGGGTCTTCTTCGACTTGCCGTCGAGATTGAAGGTTTCCAGGCGCACGCGCGCTTCTTCGCCGATCTTCAGCAGGCTCATGCCGACTTCGAGGTAAAGGTCGAGGTCTTCGGGGCGTACCTGGTAGAACAGCGGCCAGCCGCCGGCACGTTCGCATTCCTCGCGGAAGCGCCAGACGAGTTCGCGGCGCGCATCTTCGTTCTCGCCGACCGGGTCGCCCATGGCCACCCAACTGCGGCCTTCGATGTCGTACATGATGAAAGCGCGGTCATCCGGCGCGAACATCAGCATCTTGTCGCCGACCAGGGCGAGGTGGGCCTGGGCCGACGAGAAATGCTTGAGCAAGGGCATGGCGCGGGCCAGGTCGGCATCGCCGGGGAGGGCGCGACGGGTACGCACGGGACGGATCAGGTTGGCCAGGGCGAACAACATCACCACGGCCGTCGCGCCGACCAGGGCGCGCAGGGCGCGCGGTGCACCGCCGTGGTGGAAGCTGAATTCCCACCACAGGTTGTTGCTGTATTCGACGTGCTTGAAGCTGAAGAACACCAGCCAGGTAGCGCAGCCGAGCACGGCGGCGATGGCTGCCATCCAGCCCATCGAGAAGCTGGCGCGGAACAGCGAGGCACGGCGGTAGAAGTGGCGGTGTGCCGGGGCCAGCGCCAGGGCAAGCAGCGACAGAAGCGTCGCTTCCTCGTAGTCGATGCCCTTGAGCAGGGACAACACGGCGCCGACGATCAGCAGCACGAGCGTCAGCACGTAAGCGGCGTCCAGGCGACGCTGCAGCCCGCGCGCGAGGATCAGCAGGAGCATGCCGACCACGCTGGAGAGGAAATGCGAGACCTCGACCAGGGGCAAGGGCACGAAGCCGCGCAGGATCTCCATGCGCCCCGGAATCGCCAGGGTCGCGCCGGAGAACAGCAGAACCGCGCCCGAGATCAGGGTCAGCCCGGCGAAGAACGGCGGCAGCAGGCCACTGAACCACGGTGTGATCAGGGCGGTGTGGCGAAGGGCACGGATCTCGCGCCAGATCACCATGAGCGTGGCCACGCCCAACGGCAGGAGGTAATACACGAGGCGGAAGGCGGTCAGCGAGCCGAGGATCGGCGCTTCCAGGCCGTGGTTTCCGGTCGCGCCGAAGCCGGCCAGCATGACGGCTTCGAACACGCCCAGGCCGCCCGGCACATGGCTGATCAGACCGGCCATCTGGGCCAGCACGAAGATCGCCAGGAAGTGGCCGAAGCCGCCGACGATTTCCTGCGGCATCAGGACATAAAGCACACCCGAGGCCAGCCCCCAGTCCAGCGCGCCGATAAGGATCTGGCGCGCGGCCACCTGTGGGGTCGGCGTGCTGAATGCCCAGCGCCCGACCCGGATCGGCCGACGCACCAGCGCCGCCGCGGCGAACCAGGCGAGCGGGACCAGGGTGAGCACGATCGCCAGCGGGATGCGCAGGCCCGACAGTGGCACGTCCGCCGGGATCGGCACGATCAGCAGCGTCACGCCGGTCAGGGCGGCAAGGCCGAGCCAGAAGCTCAGCGTCGTGTAGAGGACCACGCGGGCGACTTCGCCTGTGCTCAACCCGGCCTGCACGTAGAAGCGGTAACGGATCGAACCGGACACCAGCAAGGACATGCCCAGCGCATTGGAGAAGGCGTAGCTGATAAACGAGATGAAGCCGACCCGCTTCGCCGGAAGGCGTCGTCCGATGCTGGCCAATCCGAACCAGTCGTACAGGGTCATGACCGCGAAGCCGGCGCCCGTCAGCAGGATCGCCAGGGCGATGTCCGTGTTCGGCAGGCCGTGCACATAGGCACCGATCTGGCGGTACGTGACCTCGGTGGCCATGGCGTGCAACGCCCACAGCGCCAGGCACAGCAGCAGGAGGGATAGCAACGGGCCGCCGGCGCGACGCAGCAGGGTCGCGTAAAGCGCGGGCTTCGTCAGGGGCACGTCGTTCACTGGCAGCTCTGCCCTCGTCTCGTGCTCCACTGCGTCCGCGACTCCGTTGGTTCTCGTAAGGCCGTGTAGGGTGCCACAGAGCGCGTACAGGCGGCAGGCCGTGAGCGCGCCATCGTTCATTCTTACTCTCACCAACAGCAAAAGCTTACGATAAGGTTCGGGAAAGCCTTGCGTAAGGCGCCCTCTCTACCCTCCTGGCCTACCCTGCCCGCTTTCCGGCTGGCGTCCTTCCGTGAGGCACCATGCGTTCTGATTCTTCGGCCCCGGGCGTCCTGCGCCAGCGTTTTCGGCCCCTGTTGTGGTTCGGCGTCCTGTTCGTCGGCGTGGCCTTCCTGGTCCGCCTCATCCTGCTGATCAAGACCGGACACGACATCCCCCGCGAGCCGGACAAGTGGCTGTACCTGTTCGCCGTCGGCCTGGGCTACGACCTGGTGACCTTCCTTTATTTCGCCTGGCCGATGTTGCTGGTGCTCTGGCTGCTGCCGCGCCGAGCCTACCTGTCGACCTGGGGCCACCGGATCTTCCTGGGTTTCTGTTTCGTTCTGACCTTCGCCGTGTTGTACCTGGGCGCCGCCGAGCTGGTGTTCTGGGGGGAGTTCAGCGCCCGCTTCAACTTCATTGCCGTGGACTATCTGGTCTACACGCATGAAGTGGTCGGCAACATCCAGGAGTCCTACCCGATCGTCACCTGGTCGCTGCTGCTATTGCTGGCGACGGTGCTGGTGGTCTTCTTCAGCCGGCGCACGCTCCGGGCCCGGGATGGCGGCTCGCGTTTCGCCGGTCGCTCGGCTGTGGTCGGGGTCTGGCTGGTGCTGACCGTGGCGGTCAGCTTCGCCGTGGACGGCTCGATGAAGGATCGTTCCACCAACAATTACGTCAACGAGCTGGCCGGCAATGGTATCTACCAGTTCTTCGCCGCGTTCCGGAACAACGAGCTGGATTACGCGAAGTACTACCCGACGATTCCCGACGACCAGGCCTTCAGCAACCTGCGCGAACTGGTGAAGACACCGAACGCCACCTTCACCAGCAACGATCCGAAGGACATCACGCGGACGATCACCGCCGATGGCACCGAGAAGAAGTTGAACGTGGTGCTGATCAGCGTGGAGAGCCTGTCCGGCGATTACGTCGAAGGCCTCAACGTCAGCAAGCACATGGGGCTCACGCCCAACCTCGACGCGCTGGCCGCGAAGAGCCTGTTCTTCACCCAGCTCTATGCCAACGGCACGCGCACGGTACGCGGGCTCGAAGCCTTGTCGCTGTCCGTGCCGCCGACGCCGGGCGAGTCCATCGTCAAGCGCCCGGGTAACGAGAACCTCAATTCGCTGGCCGACGTGTTCAATGCGAAGGGCTATACCTCCGAGTTCGTCTACGGCGGTTACGGTTACTTCGACAACATGAACCACTTCTTCGCCAGCAATGGCTATACGGCGGTCGACCGCAACGTCATCAACAGCAAGGACATCCACGCCGAGAACGTCTGGGGCGTGGCCGACGAGGATCTGTTCACCCTCGTGATGAAGCGGATGGACGCGTCGTACGCGAAGGGCAAGCCGTACTTCGGTCATGTCATGACCACGTCGAACCATCGCCCGTACACCTTCCCCGAAGGTCGCGTGAACGCGAAGCAGGGCGCGCGGAACTCCGCCGTGCGCTACACGGACTGGGCGATCGCCGATTTTCTCAAGCGGGCATCGACCAAGCCGTGGTTCGACGACACCATCTTCGTGATCACTGCCGATCACTGTGCGAGCAGCGCCGGCAAGACCAGCCTGCCGGTGGACAAGTACCACATTCCGCTTTTCATCTACTCGCCCAAGCACATCGCGCCGGGTCGCATCGATCGCCTGATGAGCCAGATCGACATCCCGCCCACCGTGCTCGGCCTGTTGAACTTCAGCTACACCTCGCACTTCTACGGCTACGACCTGTTCAAGCTGGAACCGGGGCGTGAGCGTACGTTCCTGAGTACGTACCAGGAACTCGGCTACATGCGCGACGGGCGTCTTACCTCGCTGATCCCGCGTGAGCCGGTGAAAGAGATGACGCCTGACCTGGTCTCGGGCGATGCCACCGTCGCGAAGGCCAATCCGGCCGATGCGAAGGATGCGATCACGTATTACCAGACAGCCGCCTACCTGTTCACCAAGGGGCTGATGACGAAGAAGGGCGCCGCTGGAACGGCTCCGCCAACACCCCCGGCCGCCCCATAAGCTCCGCCCCAAACGGTAGGAGCCGATTCATCGGCGATCCCGCGGCAGCGGGCAAGGATTCGGCGAGCGCCCTATCGCCGATGAATCGGCTCCTACAAGAAGCGGGTGGTCGCTCAGCGTCCGGCGGCAGCGCGTTCGCGCACTTCCGCGAACGTCCACTCGCGCACGAGCTCACCGTTTTCCCACACGGTAACCATGACCTCTTCCCAACCGGGTTCGAGGTCGGCCGGCGACAGCGACACGGCGTCATCAGGCAAGGCCACGGTGCGGTAGCTGCCGTATTCGCGATGACGCACCAAGGTCATGCGGCCGCGCTTGGACATCTTGCCCTGGTCGGTGACGGGATCTTTCCAGACGTCGCGCCACGCGCCGTCGATCCGTGCGGCCGAGCACTTGAGTGCGAATTTCTGGGTATCGCGCGTGAGCTTCTGGAGCAGCGCGCCGCCCATGCCAAACGCGAGGTTATCCGCCGAGTAGCCCGCGCCGGTGATGCGCTCGAGGATCGCCCGGATACTTTCCGGATTGACCCCGTCGCCCTGGATGACGCGCACATGGTTGAGCACGCGGAAGCCCTTACCGTTCACCGTGCTGCCGAAGGCGTCGTTGAGCAGGCTGACGCAGCGATGGACGACCTCGACCGGGTCGCCGGAGTCGGGACGCACGACGACGGTGGCGCCGGAGGCGATCACCTCCTCGCGCAGCGTCTTGCCCCAGTGCTCGGCGATCGCGTGGTAGATGTCGTAGCTGTCCGAGACCACGGCGACGAGCCCGCCGGGCTTCGCGAAGCGCTTGAGCATGTTCCGGTAAGCATCGACCTCGTGCTCGCGGCCCCAGCTGGTGATCGTGCTGTGCTCGGCGGCGGGAATCGAATAGCCGGCCATCGGTTCGCCGTAGAACACTCGCGCAGCGAGAACGCCTGAAACGGTGTCCGTGCCCATGAAGTTGACCAGATGCGCCATGCCACCGAGTCCGGCGGACTCGGCGCTGGACACGCCGCGCGCACCGAAGTCATGCAGCTTGAAAGCAATCTGCCCGGCGGGATCGTCGGAGGTCTTTTCCAGGTACTGCAGGATCGTGCGCCGTGCCTGCCAGCTGATCGTCGACACGGTCACCGGATACCACAGGCGAAGCAGCAGCGTTTCGAGATAGGACGGTAGCCACGCGGCTTCCGGATCGGTCGACTCGATGGTCACCAGGGCCTGATGGGTCGGCACGACGCTGCCTTCGGGCACGGCGCGTATGCGCACGGGTAGCCGCCCACCGTGCACCTCGATGATGCGTCGCCAGCCGGATTCATTGAACGGTTCGCCATGGGCGGCGAAGAAATCGCGCGCAGCGTCGACGTCCGCATGCGTAACCGGGCGGCCAAGGCGCGACTTGAGGACGGCCTGCAGGCCGAAGAACACCGTGCTCTCGTAGGTACCGCCGCGCGATTCCACGTAGAAGAACGTGGCGTCGGTGCCGGGCGGGTACTGCAGCCAGTGGCTGGCCTTGTAGCTGTCGGTGTCGAGGATGGGATTGTCGAGGTAGGACATGCCGTGGGTCGTCATGACCCACAGCATACCCCCGGTGTCACTTACGCCGCGCTGTCGACCAGCACCAGTTCGGCATCGGCCGAGGCGGTGATGCGCAGCGTGGTCTCGTCGCGGATCGCGGCGCCGTCGCCCTTGTTGAGCGTCTTGCCGTTGATCTCGACCGAGCCTTCGGCCGGGACCATGTACGCGAAGCGACCTTCGCCCAGCGTGTACTCCACGGTCTCGCCGGCCTTGACGCTGGCGCCGAGGACGCGCGCGTCGGTACGGATCGGCAGGGCGTCGTCATCGCCGGGCATACCGCTGGCCAGGGTGATGAACTGGCCCGAACGTGCGCCCTTCGGGAACGGACGGGTACCCCACGACGGTGCCTTGCGCTCACCGTCCGGAATGATCCAGATCTGGAAGATCCGGGTGGCCTCCGGTTCGGCGTTGTACTCGGCGTGGCGAATGCCGGTGCCGGCGCTCATCACCTGGACGTCGCCCGCCTCGGTACGGCCCTTGTTGCCCAGGCTGTCCTCGTGGGTGATCGCGCCTTCGCGGACGTACGTGATGATCTCCATGTCCGAATGCGGGTGCGGCGGAAAGCCGGTACCGGCGGCGATGGTGTCGTCGTTCCAGACGCGCAGCGCGCCCCAGCCCATCCGCTTCGGATCGTTGTACGAGGCGAAGGAGAAATGATGCTTCGCGTCGAGCCAACCGTGGTTGGCACCGCCAAGACTGTTAAAGCTGCGGACGTCGATCATGTGAAGCTCCCCCGGAATTACCGGACTGGGTGAGTGGATCGGTGTATTTTCCTCCCCGGCCACGGGCTGCGGAGCATCGTTCCGCCGAACGGATTGTTTCCCTGGAATCGCTTGTGAGGGTTGCAAACCGCCCCCTCGCCGCCCATCTGGAACGGATTGGCGGTTCGCCCGCCTCCCCCTTTCAAGAGGTGTCTGCGGATGATTCCGTTCTCGGTACTCGACCTGTCCCCGGTGGCGCGCGGCTCCAACCCCGGCGAATCGCTGCGCAACTCGCGCGATCTCGCCCAGCACGCCGAAGCCCTTGGTTTCCATCGCTACTGGCTGGCCGAGCACCACAACATGACCGGCATCGCCAGCGCGGCCACCTCGGTCGTGATCGGTTTCATCGCCGAAGGCACCAAGACCATCCGCGTCGGCTCGGGCGGGATCATGCTGCCGAACCATGCGCCGCTGGTGATCGCCGAGCAGTTCGGCACGCTGGCCTCGCTTTATCCGGGGCGCATCGATCTTGGCCTCGGCCGCGCACCAGGCACCGATCAGGGCACGGCGCGCGCCCTGCGACGCTCCATGGGCCCCAGCGACGACCGCTTCCCCGACGACGTGCAGGAGCTGCAGCTCTTCCTCGGCCCGCAGCAGCCGGGGCAGACGGTGCGGGCCGTGCCGGGCATGGATACCAACGTGCCACTGTGGTTGCTCGGCTCCAGCCTGTTCAGCGCGCAGCTCGCCGCGCATCTCGGCCTGCCGTTCGCGTTCGCCTCGCACTTCGCGCCGGACATGATGATGAAGGCGCTGGAGGTGTACCGGCACATGTTCCGTCCGTCGGCGGTGCTCGACAAGCCGTACGCCATGCTCGGCATCAACGTGGTCGCCGCGGAAACCGATGCCGAAGCGCGTCGCCTGTTCACCTCGCAGCAGCAGGCGTTCTGGAACCTGCGCCGTGGCGCGCCGGGCCAGCTCCCGCCGCCGGTCCATTCGATGGACGGTGTCTGGACGCCGATGGAGAAAGCGCAGGTGGATCATGCGTTGTCCTGTGCCGTGGTCGGCTCGCCGGACACGGTGCGCGAGGGCCTCGCCGAATTCATCGAACGCACGGGTGCGGACGAACTCATCATCACCGCGCAGATCTTCGATCATGCGGCGCGCAAGGAGTCGTATTCCATCGTTGCCGCCCAGCATGCGAAGCTCGCCGAGCGTTCGGCGGCCTGATCGTATGCGCGTCGTGCTGGACACCAATGTCTGCCTCGACGCCTTCGTGTTCGACGATCCACGCGCCGCGACACTCGTCGCGGCGCTCGCCGCGGGTACCGTCGAAGCGGTGACACGCGTGGATTGCCGCGACGAATGGCTGGGCGTGCTGGCGTATCCGGCGTTGAAACTCGATGAAGCGCAGCGCGAGGAAGCGGTGTCGCGTTTCGATCGGCTGGTGACGTTGCTGGACGGTTCCGGGTTGGACGAGGCTGGCGCGACGCCGGGTGCGTCACCTGGCGTGGCGTTACCGAGGTGCCGCGATCCGGACGATCAGAAATTCCTGGAGCTTGCCGCGGCATCGGGGGCGAGTGTGTTGTTCTCGCGCGATGCGGAAGTGCTGCGACTGGCGCGACGGACGGCGCGCGATGGCTTGTTCGCGATCATGAAGCCTGAAGATTGGTCTGGACCGGTCTAGGCAACCTGCCCCGCTGCCGCGAGATCGCCGATGAATCGGCTCCCACAAGTCAGGGCTGGAAACTGTTCCCCAGGTTGGAACCCGCTCCCTGTGGGAGCCGATTCATCGGCGATGCTCTACGTCCCCCACCGCCACTCGTCCTTCAATCGCTCCGCACAGAAATCCACGAAGTGCCGCACCTTCGGCGCCAAATGCTGCGCATTCGCATACACCGCCTGCAACGGCGCCGCAGGAATCGCGTAGTCGGGCAGGACGCGTACCAGGCGCCCGCTGCCGAGATCGTCGCCGACATCCCAGATCGATTTCTGCACGATGCCTCCGCCCGCAAGGGCCAGCGTGTGAGCTGCCTCGCCGTCATTGGTGATGAAGGCAGGACTGACGCGTACCGAGACCGGCTCGCCCGCATGCTGGAAATGCCACTCGCGCGTGGGTTGCTCGCCGAACACGATGCAGTCATGACTGGCCAGGGCCACGGGCTCAGCCGGTAGGCCGCGCCGTGCAAGATAGGAAGGCGCCGCACACAGCACCCGAAAATTAGGTGCCAGCGAACGGGCGATCATCGACGAGTCGGCCAGGCTGCCGAAGCGGATGGCCAGGTCCACGCCTTCGTCGACGATATCCACCAGGGCGTCGGTCAGCGTCAGATGCACGCTCAGTCCGGGATGTTCGAGGCGGAAGGCCACCGTGAGCGGTGCGATCCGGCGACGTCCGAACGCGCGTGGTGCAGTCACTCGCAGCACGCCAGCCACCGCATCGCGACTGCGTGACACCGCCGCCTCGGCCTCCTGCACCTCGGCCAGGATGCGGACGCAGCGGGCGTGGAAGGCCTCGCCCTCCTCGGTCAACGATTGCCGTCGCGTGGTGCGCTGGAGCAGGCGGACGCCGAGCCGTGTTTCCAGCGCACTCAGGCGCTTGCTTACCACGGCCAAGGAGAGGTCGAGTTCGCGGGCCGCGCCGGACAGGCTGCCCGCCGAAACGATGCGGGCGAACACGGTCAGCTCCAACAGGTTGTCGATCATTCTTCGGCCCTGGGCAAGAGTCTTTCGGCGTCACGAGCCTTTGTCGGCTCCTGGGCAAGGATCATAGTGTTCCCACCTTTTCCCCGCTTGCAGAGGCTCACCATGTTCTCCTTCACGAACCAGGACGTCCTAGTGGTCGGCGGCAGCTCCGGTATCGGCCTGGCCACCGCAAAAGCGTTCGCCGCGGCCGGTGCGCGCGTCACCATCGCCTCCCGTTCCAGCGACAAGCTCGGTGCCGCGCTGAAGGAGATCGGTGACGGTGCGCGGTCCGAGGTGCTCGACACCGGCGACGCGCAGGCGGTCGAGAGCTTCCTGGCCGCGCATACCTGGAACCACGTCGTGGTGTCGGCGGCAAAGACGCCGAGCGGTCCCGTGCGTCAGTTGTCCCTGGAAGATGCGCACACCGCCATGGAGAGCAAGTTCTGGGGTGCGTATCGTGTCGCCCGCGCGGCGCGGATTCGCGACGGGGGCTCGCTGACGATCGTCTCGGGTTTTCTCTCGGTGCGTCCGAGCGCTACGTCGGTGTTGCAGGGGGCGATCAACGCGGCGCTTGAGAGCCTGGTGCGCGGCATGGCCCTCGAATTCTCGCCGGTACGCGTCAACGCCGTATCGCCCGGCATGATCCGCACACCGCTGTGGAGCGGCATGGATGACGACAAGCGTGAAGCGATGTTCGCCGCGGTGGCCGAAAAGCTTCCGGCCAAGCGCGCCGGCGAGCCCGAGGACATTGCCAACGCCATTCTCTACGCCGCGGCGACGCCGTTCACCACCGGCTCGACGATCATCGTGGATGGTGGCGGTTCCATCGCCTGAGGCGCGGACGCTTCAGTCCGTAGGCACCAGTGCGATGAAGTTACGCAGGCTGTAGTAGCGATCGTGCTGCGGCCACTCCACCGAGGCGACCGCCTTGTGCCCGGCGGCCCAGGGTTCGTTGTCGAGCAACACTTCGACCTGGGTCTTGCCGTCACCGACGTTGCCGTAGAACACGCGGATCCAGTGGACGTCGTTGGTCAGCGGTGCCGTGGAAATCGCCGCTTCCAGGGCGGAAAGGCCGTCCTCGGGTATTTCCATGGGGGCGTCTTTCTCGCCGCGTAACGTGAAGTCGCCGATGTACGCGGTGAAGCGATGCACACCCGCCGTCAATTCATGGACGGCGAGCTTGTCCTTGTTCACGGTATGCCAGCAGGCCGCCAGGACCACGTGGAAATCGTTGCGCGCAAAACTGTCCAGCGCGTCGCGACAACCGGCCTTGCCGCCACCGATACCGCCGAAGCTTTCCTCGACGGTGCGCTCCTCGTCGAGCACGATGTCGAGGTCCAGGCGACCCATGCCGCCGTCCTTGCCTTCGTGCCAGATGCCGCGCAGGGCCGGGTAGTCGTCGCCTTCGGTGAGCAACCAGTCTTCGTCGGCCTCGAGCGCCACGCCGTGCTCGGCAAAAAGGTCGATGAGGGTGTTCTGGATGAGACGGTCCATGGGTCGTCCGTTTGGAAAAGAGGGAGATTATGCGTTGTCGACGAGTTTGCCGAGCGCCACGGCGGCCGAAGGGTTGCGCTCCTTGGCCGCCGAGATGAAATAGATGAAGACGTCCCGGGGCGGGCCCTTGGCCGATGCCTCGCCCACATGAGGCAGATCCAGGGGATCGCCACCGGCTGCCCACGTGCTGGCCTGTTTCGCCCAGGCCTTCAGTTCCTTGGCCGGATAGCCGTTCTTCTCGCTAGCCCTGCTGCCCATCAGTCGCGCATACACGAAGGCGCCGGTGAGGTCGGCGAAGGACGGATGCTCGGACGAGTCGGTGAACACAGTGGCCACGCCACGGTCGCGCGCCAGTGCCAACCAGCGATCGTCCATGAAACTCTCGTTACGCACCTCGACGGCATGACGCAGGGGCACGCCGCCGGCCTTCTCGGGCAGCAGGTCGAGGAAGGCGGCCATGTCGTCCGGGTCGAACGCGCGCGTGGCAAGGAATTGCCAGAGGATCGGGCCGAGACGGTCGCCAAGCGCACTGGCGCCGTCGACAAACCGTTCGATCCGCTCACCCGCCGTCGCCAGCTGTTTCGTCTGCACGATGTGGCGCGGCGCCTTGACCGAGAAGACAAAGCCCTCAGGCGTTTCCGCAGCCCATTTCCGGTACGTCGCCGCATCGGGGGCACGGTAGTAGGTGCCGTTGATCTCGATGGCGGTGACGTGCCGGCTGGCGTATTCCAGCTCGCGCTTCTGTACCAGGTCGTCCGGGTAGAACACGCCACGCCATGGCGCGAAGACCCAGCCACCCATGCCGGTGCGGATCGTGCCGGGGGCCTTGGCCTTCTTGCTGTCGCGCGGGGTCGCCATGGGTCGATGCTCGC
>Ga0247742_10000774_pt1 | contig 24479 bp, 25 predicted proteins | sample UWRJL208509C2_FD_180944 | JGI IMG/M metagenome (GOLD analysis project Ga0247742, IMG submission 180944) | Plant litter microbial communities from Arlington Agricultural Research Station in Wisconsin, United States - UWRJ-L208-509C-2 | ecosystem: Environmental > Terrestrial > Plant litter >... | reverse complement strand
ACAACATCCTGATCAGCAACCCGCGCGACCTGTCGGCGATGGTCAAGGAACTGTCGAAATGGAAGTTCAGCGGCTTTGTCGGCCTGAACACCCTGTTTGTTGCCCTGTGCAACAACGACGCCTTCCGCAAGCTGGATTTCTCGGCGCTGAAGGTCACCCTGTCAGGCGGCATGGCCCTGCAACTGGCGGCGGCCGAGCGCTGGAAAGCGGTCACCGGCTGCTCCATCTGCGAAGGTTACGGCATGACCGAAACCAGCCCGGTGGCCACCGTGAACCCGATCCAGAACATCCAGATCGGCACCATCGGCATTCCGGTGCCGTCGACCCTGTGCAAGGTCATCACCGATGACGGCGTCGAGCTGGCACTGGGTGAAGTGGGCGAGTTGTGCGTCAAGGGCCCGCAAGTGATGAAGGGCTACTGGCAACGCGAAGACGCCACCGCCGAGATCCTCGACAGCGAAGGCTGGCTGAAGACCGGTGACATCGCGATCATCCAGCCGGATGGCTACATGCGCATTGTCGACCGCAAGAAGGACATGATTCTGGTCTCCGGTTTCAACGTCTACCCCAACGAGCTGGAAGACGTGCTGGCGACCCTGCCGGGCGTGCTGCAATGCGCGGCCATTGGTGTGCCGGACGAGAAGTCCGGGGAACACATCAAGATTTTCATCGTGGTCAAGCCGGGTGCCAGCCTGACCAAAGACCAGGTGATGGAGCACATGCGCGCCAACGTCACCGGCTACAAGGTGCCCAAGGCCGTGGAATTCCGCGATGCGCTGCCGACTACCAACGTGGGCAAGATCCTGCGCCGCGAACTGCGGGACGAAGAACTGAAAAAGCTGGGTTTGAAGAAGTAAATCGGCCCCAACAAAAAGCCCCGCAGATGCGGGGCTTTTTGTTGAACGCTGATCCGGCCACTTGGAATGCAATCCAAATGTGGGAGCGGGCTTGCTCGCGAAAGCGGAGTGTCAGTGACATATCGGTGACTGACACTCCGCTTTCGCGAGCAAGCCCGCTCCCACAGTTTTTACCGTATTCCTACAGTGCGAACTGCGCGAAGCTCACACCGGCACCGGCCGGGCGTACGTCCTTGAGGAACGAGTCCTTGTCGGCACTCAGCTCCAGGGTAATCTCCGGCTTGCGCTTGCCGGCATTGCGCACCACCAGGCCTTCCAGCTTCTCGCGCAGAAACACCGTTGGCACCTTCAGGTGCAGCAACTGGTCGCTCTCGGCGTTGTGCATCAACAAGTGGATCCACTCGTACTGGCCCACGGCAATCCGGCCCACCGGCAGGTCGAACCACCAGATGTTGCGTTTGCGGTCCAGGTCGGTGAAGTGGCAGTTGTTGACACCGAGTACGGCACCGCCCAGTTCCTGGTTTCTGCGGGCAATGGCCTGTGCTTTATTGAGTTTCATAACCTTCCTACGGGATCTGTTACCCAGCGCTTGCGCCTGGATGTGCCCGGCATTCTCGTGGGTTGGCCGCAAAACATAAAGCCAAACCTGTACGGCGCGATGAAATGCCGCTGAAAAAATAATTGAAACTCTCTGGAAAGGCCAAGGGTCAACGATTACGTAGTGACCAAAATCCTTGATTGTTCCCAGGAGAAATACCATGAGCAGCACATCGGATAAGGCAAAAGGTTTGGCGAACGAAGCCGTAGGCAACATCAAACAAGGTGTTGGCAAAGTCACCGGCAACGACAAGTTGCGGGCTGAAGGCGTGGTTCAGGAAAAGAAAGGTGAAGTGCAAAAAGCAGTCGGCGACACCAAGGACGCAGTAAAGAAAGCGGTCAAATAGTCCCGACCTGGCTGCCTGCACTCCAGCAGCCCGACGGCCATCCACGGATGGCCGTTTTTGTGTCACCTGCAGTGATTAAAGTTTGGAAATTGTTTCAAGGTCGCCAAATAAGCTACCTTGATGTAGAAAACGGCCCCTGAGTCGCCCACGAACTCAACTTTTTGCGGCGAAAGGAGACGCTATGATTTTTCCGGTATTACAAGGCTTGCCCCTGCACAAAGTGCTGGTGCGCACTGTCACAGAGTTCCTCGATGACGAGATGCCTACGTACGCCTCGGCGCTGGCCTACCAGATGCTGTTCTCGCTGTTTCCCTTCCTGCTGTTCCTGATTGCCCTGATCGGTTTCCTGCACCTGCCGGACTTCTTCACCTGGCTGCGCATGCAATCGGAACTGGTATTGCCGCCCCAGGCCCTGGAGCAGGTCAACCCGGTGATCGACCAGTTGCAGCAATCCAAGGGTGGCCTGTTGTCGGTGGGTATCGTGATCGCGCTGTACACCGCCTCGGCGGGTGTGCGCCTGATGATGAGTGCGATGAATGCCGCCTATGACGTGGTGGAAGGCCGACCGATCTGGAAGCGCTTCCCGCTGTCGATTTTCTACACCGTAGGCTTCGCCGGCATGCTGTTGGCCGCCGCCGCCTTGATGGTGCTCGGGCCGCAGGTAATGGAATGGCTGGCGGGGCAGATCGGCATGCAGGAATTCGTGGTCACCCTGTGGACCATCCTGCGTTGGCCGCTGATCGTCATCCTGTTGATGTTCTCCGTGGCGTTGATGTACTACGTGATGCCTGACGTGAAGCAGAAGTTTCGCTTCATCACCCCGGGTTCGGTGCTGGCGGTGGTGGTCTGGATCGTCGCTTCCCTGGGTTTTGGCTACTACGTCAAAACCTTTGCCGACTACAACGCCATGTATGGCAGTATCGGCGCGATCATTGTGCTGCTGTTGTACTTCTACATCTCGGCTGCCGTGCTGTTGCTGGGGGCGGAGATGAATGCGGTGATCGAACACATGTCGGCCGAAGGCAAGGATCCTGGTGAAAAGGACTTTGGCGAGCACGACGAAAAAAAGCATGTCTCAGGCCTTGGCCGCGACCCTTCCCTCAAGCCCACTACCGATGAAGTCTGATCGATGATCCGTGAAATCCTGAAAATGGGCGATGAGCGCCTGCTGCGTATTGCCCCGCCGGTTCCGCCGGAAATGTTCGACAGCCCCGAGCTGTGGCAGTTGATTGATGACATGTTCCAGACCATGGAACACGTCGGCGGCGTCGGCCTCGCCGCGCCACAGATTGGAGTGGACCTGCAACTGGTGATCTTCGGTTTCGAGAGCAGCGAACGCTACCCGGACGCGCCCGCCGTGCCCCAGACCATCCTGATCAACCCGCTGATCACGCCGCTCAGCCCGGTGCTGGAAGAAGGCTATGAAGGGTGCCTGTCGGTGCCGGGCTTGCGCGGGGCCGTGGACCGTTACCAGCAGATTCGCTACGAAGGGTTTGACCCCAAGGGCGAGCCGATTGTGCGGATTGCCGAAGGCTTTCACGCGCGGGTGGTACAGCACGAGTGCGATCACCTGATCGGCCGGCTGTACCCGTCGCGGATTACAGATTTCAGCAAGTTCGGGTTTATCGAAGTGATGTTCCCGGATATGGATCCGACGGCAGACGAATAACCCTCAGGCAAAACACACCTCAAACTGTGGGAGCGGGCTTGCTCGCGAAAGCGGAGTGCCAGTCACCGAAGATATAGACTGATCCACCGCATTCGCGAGCAAGCCCGCTCCCACATTTGTTCTGCGTGCATTCAGCTTATTTTGCGGGCTTCACAAACCGCAACGTCATCCGGTCCGACTCACCAATCGCCACATACTTCGCCTTGTCCTTTTCCCCCAACGTCAACGCCGGCGGCAAGGTCCAGACCCCATCCGGGTAGTCCTTGGTATCTTTCGGGTTGGCATTCACCTCGCTCTGCCCCTCAAGCTTGAACCCCGCATCCGTCGCCAGTTTCACCACATACGCGGTGGTCAGGTAACCGCTGTGCTTGATGTCTTCCAGCGACGCCCCGTCCTTGGCCCGGTGATCCACCACCCCCAGCACGCCGCCCGGTTTCAACACCTTGAAGAACGCCTCGAACATCGCCGGCGCCGTATCCGCCATCACCCAGTTATGCACGTTGCGAAAGGTCAGCACGGTGTCGGCCGAGCCAGGCTTGCCCAGCACCGGAGCCTTGGGGTCGAACTCGGCGAAGCCGGCCTTGGAATAATGCACCGGGTCTGCGGCGAATTTCTTTTTCAGGTTTTCTTCTGATGTACGCGCGTAGGCACTGCTGTTCGGCGCCTGCACGGCGGCGATGTAGTGGCCGTTATCCTTGAGCAGCGGCGCCAGCAGCTCGCTGTACCAGCCACCACCGGGGGTGATTTCGATCAGGGTCTGGTCGCCCCGCAGGCCAAAGAATTCCAGGGTCTGCTGCGGGTGGCGATAAACATCGCGCGCGCTGTTGGCCGGCAAGCGCCAACTGCCGGCGAGCACGGTTGCATACTGCTCGGCGGAAACCGGCGCTTCGGCTGCCTGGCTCAAGGCCGGGGCGAGGAGGGCTGCAAGGGATAAGGCTGCAAGGGTCGCTTTCATGATCATCCTGTAATGGGCCGCTGGTGCCGCCGAGGCTAGCATGGGGCCCACAACGGCTGATCACACTTTATTGAAGGTCGACCTCACCAACGGTTCTAAGCCCATGGCGATCATGGGCTTGTTGCGTTTGTAGCGCACCAGGCGCTCCGACAAGGACTGCGGCAGCAACGTGTCCTGGGTAAAACCCAGGCGTTGATAAAAGCCTTCCAGGTCCGGATGGCACAGCAGCCACACCGTGCCTTCAACGCTTGCGACCGAGGCGCGAATCAATTGCGCCGCCAGCCCCTGGCCACGCAGCGCCGGGTCGACAAACAGCCCGGTCAACCACTGCCCACCCACCACCGGCGTCAGGCACAGGCCCGCGACAATCTCGCTGCCCCTGGCCACCCACAACTGGCCCCCCTTGAGGGCCTTCATCGGTGAGTTATGGCTGCGATAGAACTTGTTCAGCAGCGGCCACAACGGCTCTGCCAGTCGGTCAATGTGCAACTCGGGCATGGTTTTCAAACACGCGAATCCAGGGGGTGCAGATTATAAGTCGGGCAAAGCGCCTTCTGTTGGGCAATCGGTGTTATACCCAGTGTTACATCCCCTGTAAGTGGAGCACGCATCATGGCCAAAGGTCTGAATTCCAAGAAAGCTGACAAGAAGAAACCGGCAAAGACCGCCGATGAAAAACGCGCCGAGAAAAAGGCCAAGAAAACCGACAGCAACCTGTTTGGTCATTAAGTTCTAAGCTAAGCACCAAACGATCTGCAAGATTTTCCCGCCCCATTGCACAGAGCAGGATGAAGCCGACTTTTTCGTCGGCCACGCCTGCCCTGAGCTGCCGATGTCCAACTACCTTGATGAAACCCAGCGCCGGGAAATCGAAGCCCTGGCCCAGACCTTTACCGCCCGCACCGAGTGGCCGACCTGGCTGCTGTTGATCGGCGTCTATGCCGGCTGGTTTGCCGTGATCCTCGCCAGCCACTGGCTTGGCCTGTGGCTGAGTACCGCACTGTTGATCCCGCTCGTGACGCTGTGGATGTCCCTGCAACACGAACTGCTGCACGGCCATCCCACCCGCTTCACTGCCTTGAACAAACTCCTCGGCTACGCACCGTTTGCCGTCTGGTACCCCTACACCCTGTACCGCAACTGCCACCTGGTGCACCACAACGACGAAGACCTGACGGTGCCCGGTGTCGACCCGGAAAGCCGCTACCTGAATCAGCGGCAGTGGGACGACAGTTCGCTGTTCGAGCGCACCTTGCATTGGCTGACCAAGACCGTCCTGGGGCGCTTCCTGTTGGGTTCGCCGCTGGCGCTGTGGAAGCTGGCGCGCAACGAGGTCAGGCGCCTGCGCAAAGGCCAGCGCCAGGCGTGGCTGATGTGGCTGAGCCATGGCACCGTGACCGTGCTGATGCTGACCTTCATCGCCCACTACAGCGTGCTGCCGGTGTGGCACTACGTGGCGCTGGTCAGCGTGCCGGCCTTGTCGGTGGCGGCGATCCGTTCCTACTATGAGCATCGCCCGCACCCACAACCGGAACAGCGCACGGTGCTTAACGAAGCCGCCTGGCCGTGGACCTGGCTGTTCCTCAACAACAACCTGCACCTGGTGCATCACGACTTGCCGAAGCTGCCGTGGTATTTGCTGCCCACCGTGTACCGCGCGCGCCGCGAACAATGGGTGGCGCGCAGCGGCGGGTTCCTGGTGCAGGGTTACGGCCAGTTGATCGGCCGTCACGGGCTCAAGGCCATCGACAGCCCACGGCACCCCTTTGCTTGAGAGACGACCATGAGTGACCGCTACGCCGAACTGCTGATGTACGTGGCGCCGCAGCAGGTGCAACAGGCCAATGAGCGCTGGCTTTCGCGCATCCTTGAGCGCCTGGGCGCGACCCGCCGCAAGGCTGATCATCTCGACCTGCGCAGCCTGTGGCGTGCCCCGCAATTGCTGCTGACGCAAACCTGCGGCTACCCGCTGATGACCGAGCTGCGCGGGCAAGTCCAGGTGATTGGCCGCCCGCGCTACGAACTGCCCCACAGCAGCGGCGGCCAGCATTGCAGCCTGCTGCTGACCCGCGACGACAATCCCCGCGTTGCTTTGGCGGACTTCCAAGACAGCCGCGGCGTGATCAACGGCCATGACTCCAACAGCGGCATGAACCTGCTGCGCGAACGCCTGGCGCCGCTGCAGCAGGGCGGTCGGTTCTTTGCCGAAGTCGGCATCAGCGGCGCCCATCGCGAAAGCCTGCGCTGGCTGCGGGAAAACCGCGCCGACCTTGCCGCCATCGACAGCGTGACCTACGACTACCTCGCCCGTTTTGCGCCAGAGGAAGTGGCCGGGCTGAGGATCGTCACCCGCAGCGCGCCCAGCCCGACGCTGCCTTACATCAGCGCGCCGGGCTCAAGTGAACACCTGCGGGAGGTCATGAACCTGGCCTTGCAGGATCTGCCCGAAGTGGTGCAAACCCTCGGCGTACACGAAGTGCTGCCCGCCACCGAAGCGGATTACCAGGTGCTGCTGGATTACCGGCAGCAGGCTGAAGCCTTGGGTTATCCACGCCTCCAATGATCGTTCCCACGCTCCGCGTGGGAATGCATCCTGTGACGCTCTGCGTCACCATTTCAAAGCAGACGCAGAGCGTCCAAGGCGGCATTCCCACGCAGAGCGTGTGAGCGATTGGTTATATAAAAATACTTTTTAAATATTATTAAAGAATAAGCAGCCTTGCTAGGATCGCTCCACCGGAACACCGGACATAACGCGCAACCTACTCAGATGGAGCCACTATGTCCGGCGCCGACACTTCTCACAGCGATTACGTGGGCGGATTATTCCGCAGTCATTACGACTGGCTGTGCGGCCGTTTGCACCGCCATCTCGATTCCCGTGCCCACGCCGAAGACATCGCCGCCGACACTTTCGTCCAGCTCCTGAGTTCCCCGGGCGTGGCGCCGATCCGCCAGCCACGCGCCTTGCTCACCACCATTGCCCAACGCCTGATGTACCAGCTGTGGCGTCGCCGTGACCTGGAGCGCGCCTACCTCGACGCCCTCGACCAGGACGAAACCTCGCCCGCGCCATCCCCTGAGGATTTGGCGCAGATGCTCGAAGCCCTGCAGGCCATCGACCAGTTGCTCGACGGCTTGCCGGCCAAGGTCAAGGCGACCTTTCTGCTGTCGCAACTCAATGGCCTGACCTACCCGGAAATCGCGGCCGAGCTGGGCATTTCCCAACGCTCGGTCAGCGACTACATGACCCGTGCCGTCAACCGCTGCCTGCGGCTGTGCCTGGAATGAGCGACGACCTGATCGACAGCGCCACTCGCTGGGTGGTGTTGCTGCGCTCCGGCGAGGCGAGTGCCGCCGACTGGCAGCGTTACCATCAGTGGCGCGCCGCAGACCCGCGTCACGAAGCCTTGTGCCAACAACTGGAAACCCACCTCGGTGTGTTTCAAATTCCGCAGACCCAAGGCGTCAGCGGCAAGGTATTGCAGCAGGCACTGGACGCGCCATCCAGCCGCCGCACCGTATTGCGCGGCGCCCTGGTGGGCGCTGGCCTGATGCTGGGCGCCGGTTGGCTGGCCCGGCCGGTGGTGGAGGATTTGACCGCCGATATCCGCACCGGCACCGGCGAACGGCGCACTGTAGCGCTGGCGGATGGCAGCGAGTTACTGCTCAACGCCCGCAGTGCCGCCGACATCCAGTTCGACCCGCAACACCGCTTGGTGCGCCTGCGCGATGGCGAGTTGCTGGTGAAGATTGCCAGGGACAGCAACCGACCGTTTTTCATCCAGACCGATCAAGCTCGACTGCATGCCTTGGGCAATCGCCTGTTGCTGCGCGAGCGCGAAGGGCAGGGCCATGTGGTGGCGCTCAACGGTGCCCTGGAGATCGACGGCCAGAACGGTGAACGCCTGCAACTGGAGGCCGGGCACGAGGTGACTTATGACCGCTTCGGCTTCGGCCCGGTGCTGGCCAGTTCCTCGGGGGCGACGGCGTGGATCGACGGTTTCCTGCAAGTGCGCGACCGCCCGCTGGTGGAAGTGATCGACGCACTGCGCCCGTATCACAACGGTGTGCTGCGCCTCGATCCGGCGGTGGCAGAGTTGCGGGTCAGCGGCCTGTACCGCCTCGACAATCCCGACCAGATCCTCGACACCCTGGCACGCACCCTGCCGATCCACATCACCCGCCGGACCGGGTTGTGGGTGACCGTCAGTGCCACCTGAAAACGGTTCACCTCGGTCAATGTGGGAGCTGGCTTGCCTGCGATGCGAGCACCTCGGCCTCTCAGATGTACCGCAGCGATACCATCGCAGCCTCGCTAAAGCTCGACAGCTCCCACAGTTGACCGCGTCGTTTCCGAATGTCGGTTCTAACGACATAACCAAACGATCTGCAAGTTTTCCCCCGGCCATCCCACATCACTCCCGTAAGCGCTGCGGGGAGCAGCGCTCAGGAGTTTCCTTGGGGGGAGCCAACGTGAGCCCATTCAACCGTACACCGCTTCGAACCTTTGCCCTGGTGCCGTTGGCCAGTCTGTTCCTGTCTTTCGCTGCCAGCGCCGAAGAGGCGCGCCAGGTCTACCACATCGCGCCCGGCCCGCTGGACGAAGTGCTGCTGAACATCAGCCGCCAGAGCGGCCAGGTGATTTCCTTCACGCCACAATTGGGCAACTATTCCTCGGCGCGGGTCGACGGTTCGCTGTCGGCGCAACAGGCGGTAGACGCCGCGCTCAAGGGCACCGGCCTGCAAGTCCAGGTCAGCCCGGACGGTGCATTCATCATCAAGGAAGGCGCCAAAGTCGCGCCTGCCAGCAACAGCATCAAGGCGCAAACCGCCGAAGCCCAGGCGCCGACCCTCGACCGTGTGGTCGCCATCGGTACCCGTCGCAGCGACGCCACGGCCCTCACCAGCAGCGCCCCGGTGGATGTGATCAACGCCGAAGAACTCAAGCAAACCGGCGCCACCAGCCTCAACCAGGCGCTGTTCCAACTGCTGCCCTCGTTCAACTTTCCGCAGAACAACAGCGCCACCCGCGGCCAGGATCCGAAAGGCGCCTCCCTGCGCGGCTTGTCCCCGGACCAGACCCTGGTGCTGATCAACGGCAAGCGCCGGCACACCTCGGCGGTGGTGAACATTTCCGGTGGCGTGCCGTTCATTGGCGCGCAGCCGGTGGACCTCGACATGATCCCCATCAGCGCCATCGACCACGTCGAAGTGCTGCGCGACGGTGCCTCGGCGCAATACGGTTCGGACGCGGTGGCGGGGGTGGTCAACATCGTGCTCAAGGAGCGCGACAGCGGTGGCGGCATCAACACCCAACTGGGCAAATACGCCCAGGGCGACGGCTTCAGCAAAACCACCGATGGCTGGTACGGCATCGGCTTGCCGGGGGATGGTTTCCTGACCCTGAGCTTCAACACCCTGAACAACAAACCCGATGACATCGGCGACAAATACGTCGCCGACGGCCAGGTACAAGATCCGCGCTGGGGCGGTGCCGGGCGCGACAAATACAACCTGGCGGCCAACGCCGAAATCGGCCTGAACGACCAATGGCGCCTCTACAGTTTCGCCACCTTCGGCCAGGACACTTCGGTAAACAACACGCCGCCGCTGCTGGCCAGCAGCCCGAACAACGTGGCCGGGATCTACCCCAACGGCACCATCCCGAAATACCGCTATCGCTATGAAGACGGCGCCGTCACCGTCGGCACCCGCTATGAAGACGAGAGCATCGGCCGCTTCGATTTGAGCGCCACCTATGGCCGCGACGAGCACGACGAACTGGCTTTCAACACCGTCAACCCGAGCTACGGGATCAACAGCCCGACCAAGTTCAACGTCGCCACCCTGGTCAACGACCAGACCAACATCACCCTGGATTACGCCAAGGATCTGAACGTCGACTGGTCGAGCCATCCACTCACCGTTTCAGCGGGCGTTGCCTACCGGCATGAGCAATACCGGCTGGAGGCCGGCGACTACGATTCCTATTCCTACGGTGGCATCGACGGCGTGCAGGTTGGCGCGGTGCAGGCTTCGGGCCTGACCCCGGACGACGCCGGCACCTTCAAGCGTGATGTGGGCGGCGTGTATTTCGGCCTGGAAAACCAGGTCACCGACAAGCTCCAGGTGGGCATTGCCGGGCGTACCGAGCACTACTCGGACTTCGGTTCAGCCACTACCGGCAAACTCTCGGCGCGCTATGACTTCACCCCGAAAGTCGGCCTGCGGGCCACGGTCAACAATGCCTACCACGCGCCCAGCCTGGGCCAGATCGGCACCTCCTGGACCACCACCACCAACCTCGACGCCAACGGCAACCCGGTGCTGACCCGCATGCTGCCGGCCGACAACCCGGCCGCCCGTGCCCTCGGTGCGCAGCCGCTGAAGCCCGAGAAGTCCACCAACTTCTCCCTGGGCCTGGTGCTGCGCCCAACCGACCAGGCCTCGCTGACCATCGACGCCTACCAGATCTCGATTCGTGACCGCCTGCTGTTCAGCGGTGGTATTTCCGGGCCGCTGGCCGAGCAGATCCTCAAGGACGCCGGCTACGGCCAGTACTCCTGGGCGCAGTTCATGACCAACGCCGCCGACACCCGCACCCGCGGCGTCGACATCGTGGGCAAGTACAACCTGGACCTTGAGCAGTTCGGCAACCTGAACCTGTCGGCGGGCTACACCAAGGCCCGCACCACTATCGAAAAGGTCCACGAAAACCCCAACGGCTTCGAAGTGCTGACCCGTGAATCCCGTGGCTTCCTGGAGCACGGTTACCCGGAAGACAAGCTGGTGTTTGGCGCGGTCCACAAGCTCAACCAATGGACTATCGCCCTCAACGAAACCCGTTACGGCAAGTACCGCAAATATGCGTCCAGCGAAGCCAACGCCCAGTACGACCAGACCTTCAGCGCGCAATGGACCACCGACCTGGACGTGAACTACGCCTTCACCAAACAACTGCGGGTGTCGGTGGGCGTCAACAACCTGTTCGACAGCAAGCCTGACGACTACAACACCCGTTTGCGCCAGACCCCGGGCCAGCAATACAGCTACCTGTCGCCGACGGCGCCGGAAGGGGCGTTTTACTACACGCGGCTCAGTTATGACTTTTAAACCCTGATGCAAAACCTGTGGCGAGGGAGCTTGCTCCCGCTGGGGCGCGTAGCGGCCCCAAGCACTTTGGGCCTGCTGCGCAGTCCAGCGGGAGCAAGCTCCCTCGCCACAAGAGCACTCTTCATGGAATCACCACGAGGTAACACATGAAAACAATCAAGAACCTGCTCGGTGGCTCGCTATTGGCACTCACCGTCCTGGCACAATCAGCCACGGCCGCCGAACCTGCCAAACCGATCCACTTCGGTGACATCACCTGGGAAAGCGGCAGCCTGATCACCGAAGTGCTGCGCCTGATCGTCGAGAAAGGCTATGGCCTGCCCACCGACACCTTGCCCGGCAGCACCGTGAGCCTGGAGGCCGCCCTGGCCAAGGACGATATCCAGGTGATCGGCGAAGAGTGGGCCGGGCGCAGTCCGGCGTGGGTCAAGGCCGAAAGCGAAGGCAAGGTGTTCGGCCTGGGCGACACCGTCAAAGGCGCCACCGAAGGCTGGTGGGTGCCGGAATACGTGATCAAGGGCGACGCCGAACGGGGCATCAAACCCCTGGCCCCGGAGCTTAAATCCGTCGCCGACCTGGCCCGCTACAAAGACGTGTTCCGCGACCCCGAAGACCCGACCCGTGGGCGCTTCCTCAACAGCCCCACCGGCTGGACCTCGGAGATCGTCAACAGCCAGAAACTCAAGGCCTATGGCCTGACCGACAGCTACGTCAACTTCCGTACCGGCTCCGGCGCGGCGCTGGATGCCGAGGTTGCATCCTCGATCCGTCGCGGCAAGCCGGTGCTGTTCTACTACTGGTCGCCGACGCCACTGCTGGGGCGCTTCAAGTTGATCAAACTGGAAGAACCACCGTTCAACGCCGAAGCCTGGAAGACCCTGGCCGACGCCAACAACCCGCACCCCATCGGTACTCGTTCGATGCCAGCGCACCTGGCGATTGGCGTGTCGGCGCCGTTCAAGGCGCAGTACCCGCAACTGGTGACTTTCTTTGAAAAAGTCGACCTGCCGATTGACCTGCTCAACGGCATCCTCGCGCAAATGGCCGAGAAACGCACCGCGCCGCGCCAGGTGGCCGAAGCGTTCCTGAAAGAACAGCCGCAGGTCTGGCAGCAATGGGTGCCGGCGGACGTCGCGGCCAAGGTCAAGGAGAGTCTCTGATGCGCAAGTTTATCGCAGCCACACTGCTGGCACTGTGCGCCGGGCCGCTGCTGGCGGCAGAACCGGCCACCCTGCGCGTCGGCTACCAGAAAAGCTCGGTGAGCATGGTGCTCGCCCGTGAGCATCACCTGTTCGAGCAAGGGTTGCCGGGCACCAAGGTCGAGTGGATCGAATTCCTCGGCGGCCCGCCGCTGATCGAAGCCCTAAATGGCGGCAGCATCGACATCGGCAATATCGGCGACATCCCGCCGATCTTCGCCCAGGCTGCCGGCATCGACATTCGCTACATCGGCGTCGAGCCCAATGACGGGCGCACCGAAGCCATCCTGCTGCCCAAGGACAGCACCGTGCAAAGCGTGGCCGAACTCAAGGGCAAGCGCGTGGCGTTGCTCAAGGGTTCCAGCGCCCACAACCTGTTCCTCAAAAGTTTGCTGCGTGCCGGCTTGCAGTGGAAGGACGTGAACGTGGTGTACCTGTCGCCCTCCGACGGCCGTGCCGCGTTTGAACAAGGCAAGGTCGACGCCTGGGTGGTGTGGGACCCGTACTACTCGGCGGCCGTGGTGGACGGTTCGGCGAAGGTGCTGGGGGATGGCCAGGGGCTGAACCCGGCGGGCAGTTTCTTCATCGCCAGCGGGCCGTTTGCCAAGCAGCACCCGCAGGCGATTGCGGCGATTCTCAAGGTGTTTGCCCAGGCGCAGCGGTTGTCGCTGGACCAGCATGACGAAAGCGTCGCGCTGATGGCCAAGACATTGGGCTTGCAGCCGGCGGTGGTGGAGAGTTACTTCCAGCATCGCTCGCCGACGCCGAGCCGGCCATTGGAAGCGGTGGATATCGCCAACCAGCAACGTACGGCCGACGCGTTTTTTGCCAACGGCCTGATCCCGAAAAAGGTCGATGTGCAGCAGGTTGTGTTCAAGGCCCCATAACTTTATCCCTGTGGCAAGGGAGCTTGCTGTAGGGAGGGAGCTTGCTGTGGCAGGGGAGCTTGCTTTAGGGAAAGAGCTGTTGTGGCGAGGGAGCTTGCTGTGGCGAGGGAGCTTGCTCCCGCTGGGCTGCGTAGCGGCCCCAAAAAAAACGGGAGCGCTGCGCACTCCAGCGGGAGCAAGCTCCCTCGCCACAACAAGCTCTTCACCACAACAGGCTCCTCACCACAACACGCTCCCTCCCCAAAGCAATCTCCCTCACCCCATAAAAGCATCTTCAGCATCGACCTTCGCAACCCATCAGTGAGCAGACCATGCAACCGATCTACATCGACTTCCTCAACGGCCTGGACATCGACGAACTGGCCCTGACCAACGACGAAATCCTCAACGCCATCGAATCCAGCCTGGCGATCCAGGGCCGCAGCGAGGCGGTGATCGAGCCGCGCATGCACCTGATTCCCGGCGGTGAAATCAACGGCCACTTCAACGTGCTGCGCGGTGTATTGGGCGGCGCAATCGGCTACGCCGGGGTCAAGGTGGTGGGCGACTTTGTCGATAACTACCGCAAGGGCCTGCCCTCGGAACTGGCGATTCTCAACCTGCTGGACCCGGCCACCGGCATCCCCAAGGCCATCCTGGACGCCTCGGCGATTACCGACATGCGCACCGGCGCCGTCACCGCCATCGGTGCCAAATACCTGGCCCGTCCCGACAGTAAAGTCCTCGCGCACATCGGTGCCCGTGGCACGGCGTATTGGAACGTGCGGCTGCTGGACCACCTGTTCGACTTCGACGAAATCCGCGTGCACTCGCGCCGCAGTGAAAGCCGCGAAGCCTTCGCCGAACGCCTGCGCCGCGACCTCGGCAAGCCGGTGATTGTCACCGACGACTGGGAGTCCACGGTGCGCGGCGCCGACATCGTGGTGGAAGCTTCACGCCTGGATCAGCCGCAACCGTTGCTGCACACCGAGTGGATCAAGCCCGGTGCCTTCGTCGTGCCCTACGGCACCATGAGCGCGGTGGAACTGTCGTTGACCGATATAATGCACAAGCTGGTGGTGGACGATTGGGGCCAGTGCAAGGGCGGGATGTTCGGCGCATTGCGCGCCCATGTCGACGCCGGAAAACTCAGCGCCGAGACCTTGCATGCCGAGTTGGGGCAGATCGTGGCCGGCTTGAAGACCGGCCGGGAAACCCCCGAGGAAACCATCCTGTTCTGGCACCGTGGCTTGAGCCTCAGCGATATCGCCCTGGGCCACGCACTGCTGGAAAAATCCAAACGCCTGGGGATCGGCCAGCGGTTGCGCTGGGCATGATTCACTTCGATCCCGCCGGTTTGACGATTGAGGATTTGCTGTCGATTGCCCGCCAAGACGCACCGGCTGACTTCAGCGATGCGGCCCGCCAACGTATCGACGAAGGGCATCGACTGTTGCTGCGCCTGGTGGCTGAAGGCACGCCGATTTACGGGGTGACCACCGGCCTCGGTGCGGCGGTGGATACGCAGGTCGCGCCGGAACAGGCAAACATTCCTTTGGGGCGTGCGGTGGGCGTTGGCCGCCTGGCCACGCGTGAGGAATTACGCGCGATCACCGCAGCCCGCTTGGCGGGGTTGGCCCAGGGGCGTTCGGGTATTTCGCCGGGTGCGGCGCAGGCGCTGTTGGCGTTACTCAACTGCGGCATGGAGCCCGCGGTGCCGTTGCTCGGCTCGCTGGGTGAGAGCGACCTGGCGCCGTTGGCGCATTTGAGTCTGGCGCTGAACGTGCCATTGACGGGCAAGGATGGCCTGGCGCTGGTGTCGGCCAACTCCGCGAGCATCGGCCTTGGCGCGTTGCTGGTGGCCGAGGCCGAACAGGCATTGCAGGCCGTGTTGGCGGGGCTGGCGTTGTCGTGTGAAGGCTATCGGGCCAACCTCAGTCCGTTTCAGCCGTGGGCTTCGCGGTTGCGCCCGGCGCCGGGGCAAAGCGGGCAATCAGCGGCGTTGCTGGAATTGCTGGCGGGCGGCGAATTGGCCGATAACCCGCGCCGGCTACAGGACCCGCTGAGCTTTCGCTGTGCCACGGTGGTTCAAGGCGCGGCGCATCAAGCGATGCTGCAACTGCGTGAACTGGTTGAGCTGGAGCTTGCCAGCGGTGCGGACAATCCGGCGTTGATCAGCGAAGACGTGTTGGTGCTGGCCACGGCCAATTTCGACAGCACCCATCTCGCGCTGGCGGCCGAAGGCTTGGGCCTGGCGTTGAGCCGTGTGGCGGTGTGCAGCGCCGAGCGGATTGCCAAGTTGCTGTCGCCGGCTTGCAGTGAACTGCCGCGCTTTCTGATCAACCAGCCCGGGCACGTGGGCATGGCCGCCTTGCAGCGCACCGGTTCGGCGTTGGTGGCGGAGATCGGGCACTTGGCCAATCCGATCCCGGCGGTGAGCGTGCCGGTGGCGGATCGCGTGGAAGATTATGCGGGGCAGGCGCTGGCGGTGGTCGAGAAAGCCCGGCAACTGGTGCAGCGCGTGGTGTGGCTGGGCAGCATTGAGTTGATCGTGGCGGCGCAGGCGGTAGACCTGCGCGGCACGGTTCAACTGGGGCAGGGCACCCGGCGTATTCATCAGGCGGTGCGTCGCCAGGTGGCGCACCTGGATCAGGATCGTTCGGGGTCGGTGGATGTGTTGGCGTTAAGCGCATTCATCGAAAACGATGGCTTGAAACCCATTCTCTAAACCAATGAAGACCCAATGTGGGAGCTGGCTTGCCTGCGATAGCGGTGTTGGATTCACCATCGCTATCGCAGGCAAGCCAGCTCCTACAGGTTGATCGCATTTCAGGTCATGGATTTTCAGCGGCCAGGGCGGCAATCACCGCCGGCCGCTCGCCGACACGCTGCTGAAACTTCGCCAACGCCGGCCACTGCTGCAAGTCGATATCAAACAACCCCGCCCAGCGCAGCACCACAAACAGGTACGCATCCGCCACCGAGTACTGCGCGCCCAGCAGGTAATCCTGGCGCTCCAGGGTCTGCACCAGAATCGCAAAGCGCTTGAACAGCGTGGCCTTGAACAGCGCCTTCACCTCATCGGGAATCGCGTCCTTGAACAACACTCCCAGCCCGCCATGAATCTCGCTGGAGACATAGTTCAGCCACTCCTGCAAACGCACCCGCTCCCAGCTGCCATTGGCCGGCGCCAGGCCCGCTGCGGGTACCCGGTCGGCCAGGTATTGCAGGATGGCGGCACCTTCGGTCAGTACCTCGCCGTTGTCCAGTTGCAGTGCGGCCACATAGCCCTTGGGGTTGATCTGCAGGAAATCATCACCGTCAGCCGTGAGCTTTTTCTGGTTGTCGACGCGAATCAATTCAAACGGCAGGGCCAATTCCCGCAGCGCGATATGGGAGGCGAGGGAACAGGCATTCGGGGAAAAATACAGCTTCATCGGGGCAACTCCGCAGGACAGTTGCCTTCAGTCTCGTGGGCATGGCACCTTGGGTAAAATTAATCTTTCAGAATCCTGCCATAAGGACAGCTACTGCCATGATGAACCTGATGCACTGGCGCCTGCTGGTGGCCGTGGCGGACAACGGCAGCATCACTGCCGCCTCCGAACGAGTGGGCATGACTCAGTCCGCCGCCAGCCAGGCGATGGCGGCCATGGAGGCCAACCTCGGTGCGCAGTTGTTTGTGCGTGAGGCGCGTCAGACCGTGCCTACCGCCCTGGGCCTGCAAGTGATCGAGCAGGCGCGGGTGATGTTGGAAGCGTTGCAGGCGATTCGCACCACCGTGGACGAAGCGCGGCCGATGCTGCGTGGGACGATTCGCATCGCGAGTTTCCCCATGGTGCTGGCGGTGTTCCTGCCGCCGCTGCTGCGTCGGTTCAACCAGCTTTACCCCGGCATCGAGGTCACGGCCCTGGAAGTGACCGACGATGAAGTGAACACCTTGCTCGACGCGAATCTAATCGACCTGGGCGTGGTGCTCAACCCGCCGTCCGAGCGCAATGCCGCCGTGCTGGGGCGCGATAACTGGGTGGCGGTGCTGCCGATGGCCCACGGGTTTTCCCGGCGCCCGGCGCAGGCAACCGTGACGCTGGAAGAATTGGTGGAGCAACCGTTCGTGCTTGCCACCGGCGGCTGCACCGTCAACGCCCGCAGCCTGGCGCAGGAAGCCGGCCTGGTGCTGCGCGAGGTGCGGGTGGAAGTGCGCGAGTGGAACAGCGCTTTCAGCCTGGTGCGTGAAGGCGTGGGAGTGACGCTGGTGCCCGAGATGACCCTGCCGGCCCAGCGCCAAGGCTTGCGCATCATGCCCCTGGCGGAGCCGGTGCATCGCGAGTTTGCGTTGGTGACATCACGCCACCAACCGCCCTCCGCAGTGGTTAATGCTTTGTTGCAAATGCTGGCTGACTAGTGGCCTTGCATAGCGCCAACGCCTGTCTATGCTCACCCAGAACCGTTGATGACGCTCGGCATATAAAGCGTTTCGGATAGGTTTCCCCATAAAGGTCTTCGATCAAGATTCAAACCGTGAATGGAATGCGCCCGCGTGGGCGTCGGGAAAATAAAGGGTGATCTGACATGTTCAACCGCCAACACAAATCCGACCTGCTGGAAATCGAACGTTTCTCCTGTGCCCTTACCGAAGCCAAAGCCAAATTGGCCGCCATCAGCCGTTCCATGGCAATGATCGAGTTTGATCGCGACGGCATCGTGCTGGATGCCAATGAAAATTTCTGCAAGACCATGGGCTACCGCGCCGAAGAAATTCGCGGCAAGCATCACCGGATTTTCTGCGAAGAGGCCTACACCCACACCGACGCCTACGCCAAGCTCTGGCGCGACCTGGCGCGGGGCGAGCCCCTCAGTGGCACCTTCATGCGGTTGAACAAGCATGGTCAGGAAGTGTGGCTGGAGGCCAGTTACATGCCGGTAATCGGTGCCGACAACCAGGTGCAAAGCGTGATCAAGGTGGCCTCGGACATCTCGGCGCGGATTCACCGCGAGCATGAAAACCAGAGCCTGATCGACGCCATCGGCCGCTCCATGGCGGTCATTGAATTCACCCCGCAAGGCCAGATCCTGAATGCCAACGACAACTTCCTGAAGACGGTGAAGTATTCCCTCAGTGAAATCGTCGGCCAGCACCACAGTCTGTTTTGTCATCGCGGTGAGACCGATTCGCCGGCCTACAAGGCATTCTGGGCCTCGCTCAACCGCGGCGAATATCACTCCCACCGCTTTGAGCGCAAAGACAAATTCGGCCAAACGCTGTTCCTGGAAGCCTCCTACAACCCGATCTTCGATGCCAACGGGCGCCTGTACAAAGTGGTGAAGTTCGCCAGCGACATCACCGACCAGGTCACCACCTTGCGCACGGCTGCCGACTCGGCTCACGCCACCTCGGTGCAAAACGACGCCTGCGCCCGCAAGGGTTCGGAAGTGGTGCAGCAGACCGTGCAGATCATCGAAGAAATTTCCCGTGACCTTAACGAAGCGGCCGTGAGCATCGACGCAGTGAGCAAGCAGTCGGACATCATCGGCACCATCGTCCAGACCATCCGCGGCATCGCCGACCAGACCAACCTGCTGGCGCTGAATGCGGCGATCGAAGCGGCCCGGGCGGGCGAGCATGGGCGCGGGTTTGCGGTGGTGGCGGATGAGGTGCGCAGCCTTGCGGCGCGAACCAGCCAGGCGACGATCGAGATTGTGGATGTGGTGCGCAAGAACCACGACCTGTCGATCAGCGCGGTGTCGAGCATGCAATCGAGCCTGAGCCGCACGGGGCTTGGGGTGGAGCTGGCGAATGAGGCGGGGCAGGTGATCCTGGAGATTCAGGAAGGGTCACGGCATGTGGTGGATGCGATCAGTCAGTTCAACTCGACACTGCAATTGCAGTAACACCGCAGATCAAATGTGGAATGAGCTTGTGTGGGAGCGGGCTTGCTCGCGAATGCGGTGTGTCAGTCAGCACATGGATTGACTGACACACCGCATTCGCGAGCAAGCCCGCTCCCACATTTGGTTTGTGGTGTGGCTTAGATCGCAGCCAGGGTCTCTTTCACCGTCTGCGCCTGCGGGTCAGCCGTCTTCGCCGCTACCTGCTGCGCCTGCTGCTCCTTCAGGCGTTCTGCCACTTCTTTGGAAATAGCATCCTGCTTGTCCTGAGGCATGTTCTTCACATCATCCTCGGTCAAACCCTGTTCCTTGAGCAGTTGCTCGCGGATGCGCTCGGCCGGGCTTTTTTTCATGTAGTCGGTGAAGTCACTGCGGGCGGACGTGGTGGAGTCGGTCTTGGCCGTATCGGTGGTCGAGGCGGTTGCGGTGGTGGCTTGCAACTGCACACGGGTCTTGGCGAAGGCGGCATTGATGTTGTCGGCAGTGGCGTCGGCCGCTGCCTGTGTGGTCGATACAGTCGTAGTGCCCTGTTGCACGTTTTGCGCAGCACCGCTGTACAGCGCGCTGGCCGCGGCGTTGGCCGGGTCCATGTCTGCGCGCTTGATGCGTTGGATCGTCGACTGAGCCTGGGGGTTGTTGTTGATCAGCATGATCAGGACACCTGTGGATGTGGGCGGTGCCACAGGTGGAGCAATTAGCGTGCCCAGTGGTATGGCCCCGTGTTTACGGGGCTTTTGGCCGCTACCGTCGGCAAGCTTCGGCGTGCCGACGGCCATTGTTTGCCGCTAGTGGGCAATGTTCTCCAGCGCCAGGTTGCGGGTGCGCGGGCCGAACCAACTGATGGTGATCATCACGATCAACATGCTGCTGGCGATAAACGCCAACACGCCGGGCGTGCCGAGGTGTTCGAGGATCACGCCGATCAACAGGCTGCTGAACACCGTCGACAACCGGCTGAACGAATAGCAGAAACCCACCGCCCGGGCGCGGATGTTGGTGGGGAACAGTTCGCTCTGGTAGGAGTGATAACTGAAACTCAGCCAGGCGTTGCAGAAGGTGATCATCACCCCGCAGATCACCAGGCCCACGGCGGTGGTTTGCAGCGCGAACAAACTGCCGAAGATCACCGCGCCGAGCGCCGAGCCGACAATCTGCCATTTGTTCTCAAACCGGTTCGCCACCTTCACAAACAGCAGCGGCCCCAACGGGTAGGCGAGGGTGATGATGAAGGCATAGCCCAGGCTGTGAGTGACGCTCACGCCCTGGCCCGAGAGCAGCGCCGGCAGCCAGTTGCCGAAGCCAAAAAAGCCGATGGCCTGGAACACATGAAACACAATCAGCATCAACGCCCGGCGCCGGTACGGCGGTTGCCAGATATCGGCGAAGCGCCCTTGGCCCTGCACGCTGACGGCTTGCGGTTCCGGCTCATCGAGTGGCTTGCCGTGGTCTTTTCGGCAGCGCGCTTCGAGGCTGTCCATGATCTGCCCGGCTTCCTCGAAACGGCCTTTTTGTGCGAGCCAGCGCGGCGATTCCGGCAGGCGCTTGCGCAGTTGCCAGATAAACAGCGCAAATACCGCACTGCTCACCACTACCCAGCGCCAGCCGGAAATCCCGAACGGTGCCTGGGGTACCAGCCACCACGACATCAACGCCACCGCCGGCACCGACAGGAACTGGATGAAAAACGCAAAGGCGAATGCCGAGCTGCGCATGCGCTTGGGTACCAGTTCCGAGAGGTAGGCGTCGATGGTCACCAGCTCGATGCCCAAACCAATGCCCACCAGGAAGCGCATGCAGATGATGCCCAGGGCGGAGGTCTGGATACCCATCAACACCGTGGCGACGGTGTACCAGATCAACGCAAAGGTGAAGATCGCCCGGCGCCCGTAGCGGTCGGCAATCGGGCTGAGCAGGCTGGCGCCGAGGAACAGGCCGAGAAAGGTCGCCGAGGCAAAGGCCGCCTGGTCGGAGAAGCCGAATACGCCCTGGCTGCCGGTGTGGAAAATTCCGTCACTGATCAGGCCGGGGCTGATATAGGCAGTCTGGAACAAGTCATACAGCTCGAAAAAACCGCCAATCGACAGCAGCGCCACCAGGCGCCAGACAGTGGCGACGGCGGGCAACCGATCAATGCGCGCGCTGATGTGGGCGGCGCGGATCGGGTCGATAACGTCTGCAAGAGAGGGTGAAGACATGGGCAGAAGACTCAATAAGTGATCGGGATCTCGAATTCCTGGAACGCATCATCCACCGGTTGGTAACCCAGCACACGGGTTGTTTCGCTGAGGTCCAGGCGTTTGAAACGGTTATTGGAAATGCCATGGGCGATCAGGTGTTTCACCCCGATGGTTTCCACCGAGCGTTGCAGCAGTTGCACGGCGTCGCGGGGGCTGAGCCAGGCGCTGAGGTCGCGGGCGTTGTTCAGGTCGTGGGTTTCGGGGAATTCAAACGCACCGATGCGCAGGGCGATGGTGGAGAGCGGGGTTTTGGCCGCGTAAAAACCGCACAGGGCTTCGCCGTAGCATTTGCTCACGCCGTACAGGTTGGCGGGCAGTACCGGCATGCCCGGCGTGATCTGCCGGTCTACCGGGTAGCCTTCGATGGTCTGGGCACTGCTGGCGAACACCAGGCGCTTCACACCTGCGGCCACGGCAGCTTCGAACAGGTAGGTGGTGGCCAGGATATTGTTGGGCAACAACTCGTCGAAGGTCGCGCTGGCGTGGGGGATGCCCGACAGGTGCACGATCACGTCAATCCCGTCGAGCAGGGCGGCGAGGGCGGTTTTGTCGCTCAGGTCGGCGTGGATGAAACGGTGCTCGCCGAGGGCGAAATCCGGCTCGATGCGGTCGGTGAGGGTGAAGCGGTAGCGGTCTTTCGACGCTTCGAAAAACGTCTTGCCGATGCGGCCACAGGCGCCGGTGAGTAGTACGTTGAGTCCGTTCATTGGGTAGTCCTTGTTTTTAGTTGTGGCCGTCGAGGGCGAAGGTTTTGAAGCCGGGGCGTTGGCTGAGGGTTTCGTAGTAAGCGCTGACCGCCGGGTAGGACGGATGCTCCATGGGCGTCATCCACCAGCGGTGCACCGACAGGCCGATGAGGATGTCGGCGAGTGTGAAGTTGTTACCGGCGACGTAGGCGCCGGTTTTGATCAGTTGCTCTTCAAGCAGGCCCATCTTGTCGTTCCAGCTTTTTACCCCGGCTTTGATGCGTTGCGGGTCCTGATAGTCCGGGTTCTTGCGTACCAGAGCGTGGAAGGCGTAGCCCCACGACGGGTTGAGTTCGGTGGCTTGCCAGTCCATCCATTGCTCGACCCTCGCACGGGCGACCGGCTCGGTGGGCAACAGGTCGTGGCGTTGGTGCAGGCTCACGAGGTAGCGGCAGATGGTGTTGGATTCCCACAGCACGCCGTTGTCGTCGATGATCACCGGGACTTGGGCGTTGGGGTTCAGGGCCAGGAATTCGGGGGACTGGGTGGAGGCGAAGCCGATGCCCCAGTCTTCGCGGTCGTAGGGGATATCCAGTTCCTGGCAGGTCCACAGGACTTTTCGCACGTTGATGGAAGAAGTGCGACCGAGGATTTTCAGCGAGTGGCCCATGGTGCTTTCCTGACGAGGGTGAGAAGGCAGGGGGCAATTTAGCAGGGGCCAGAAGGCACGGCGAGGGTGTTAAGTGGGCAGGATCAAAAATGTGGGAGCGGGCTTGCTCGCGAATGCGGTGTATCAGTGATGGAAAGCTCGGCTGACACACCGCATTCGCGAGCAAGCCCGCTCCCACAGTTTGACCGCGTGCGGTCTGTTAGATCAGCGGTGATTCCTGGTCCATCAGCTTGCCCATCAGCAATACGCCCAACTCACTCAACTGGTGAATCGCCAATGCGGTGTCGCGGTCTTTGCCGGTGAGTTCATCAGACAGGTCGAGCAATAACGTGCTGACCGAGGAAAACGTCTCGTAGCTGTTGGCGATCAGACTTTCGCTGCTGGCGTCGGGGCTGACGGTGAATAAGGCGGGAGGATTTGGGGTTGCTTTGAACATAGGTGAGTTCTCTAACTGGGCCACCACCTGATCGCTACTAAACGAAAGGGTGGCGGCTGCACGCAGGTTAGTAGACCGGTAGACCCTCACAAAACCCGGCGCGCCACGAGGGCGCCCTGCGCACAGCCACCATCAAGCACAGACAGGTAAGTCCGATAGATGAAGCTCATGCACATTTGTGAGGGGTTGCTCGGGCTACTAAACCCGATCACTGAGAAATTCAGCGACCGGGCAACCTTAGAGAGCCCTACCCAGGCGCACAAGCCGGCGGATTCTGACGTACCTGTAGGTAACGGAGCAAGGCGCTGCCATCAACACCAGCCACTTCCTACAGCTACCGCCTAGGTACTCTCGCGCACCTTCAACTCAAACCCCATGTCCACCACCGGCCGGGCGATCTTGTTGCCGGCCATCACCGTCAACAAATGCTCGGCTGCCCGCCGGCCAATGGCTTCACGCGGGGTGCTGATGCTGCTCAAACGCGGCACCATGAACGAGGAAGACGGCAGGTCGTTGAAGCCCAGCACCGAGATCTGCTCCGGCACCTTGATGCCATGGCGCAGCGCTTCCAGCAACGCACCCTGAGCCAGGTCGTCGTTGCCAAAGAAGATCGCGTCCACGTCCGGATGGCTGGCCAGCAGTTGCAGGAACAGCTCACCACCCAGGCCCAGCGACGATGGCCGTGGCGTCAGCACTTCGAGTGCCGGGTCGTACAACCCCGCCTGCTGCAACGCCCGGCGAAAGCCTTCACCGCGCAACAACGTGCGCTGGTCCAGTTGCGCGCCAATGTAGGCCAGGCGCTTGCGACCCCGTGAGATCAAATGCGCGGCCGCTGTTTCCCCGGCGTTCAACTGCGAGAATCCTACGCAGTTCAGTCCGGCGCCCGGGTCCAGGTCCATCATGTACACACACGGCACATTGCTCGATTCCACCATGCGCCGGGCGCTTTCCGTAC
>Ga0247742_10000772_pt1 | contig 24490 bp, 25 predicted proteins | sample UWRJL208509C2_FD_180944 | JGI IMG/M metagenome (GOLD analysis project Ga0247742, IMG submission 180944) | Plant litter microbial communities from Arlington Agricultural Research Station in Wisconsin, United States - UWRJ-L208-509C-2 | ecosystem: Environmental > Terrestrial > Plant litter >... | reverse complement strand
TCCCCGGCTCGATCATCGCGATCGTCGTCGCCTCCATCGTCGCCGGGCTGCTAGCGCTGCCGCTCGAGCAGATCGGCGTGCTGCCCAGTTCGCTGCCCGCCCCGCAACTGCCCGCGCCCGACCCGGCAGTGGTGCAGTCGCTGATCGGACCGGCACTGACGGTCGCAGCGCTCGCCGCGATCGAGTCGCTGCTCTCGGCGCGAGTCGCGGCATCCATCTCCAACACGGGTTCGTACGACGCCGATCGCGAGCTGGTGGGCCAGGGGCTGGCGTCGGTCGCGTCCGGATTCTTCGGTGGGATGCCCGCCACCGGCGCCATCGCGCGCACCGCCGTCAATCTGCGCTCGGGTGGCCGCACCCGCCTCTCGGCGATCACCCACTCGCTGGTGCTGATCGGGGTCGTCTACCTCGCGACCGGCGTCGTCTCCCAGATTCCGCTCGCCGCGCTCTCCGGTGTGCTGATGGTCACCGCCGTACGAATGGTCTCGCTCGCGACCGTGCGCAGCGTGGTCGGGTCGACGCGGTCTGACGCGGTGGTGTTCGTCGTGACGGCGATCGTCACCGTCTCCGTCGACCTGATCGTGGCGGTCGGCATCGGGATCGCTGCCGCCGCGTTCTTCGCGCTCCGGTCGCTCGCCAAGTCCGGGGGAGTGCACCGGGAAGAGCTGCCTGGCGCCGCCCAGCCCGACGACCGGCACATCGCGCTGTTCCGACTCGACGGCGCGCTGTTCTTCGGCGCCGCCGACCGCATGATGGAGCGCGTCACCAGCATCAGCGATGTCTCCGTCGTGATCATCCGGATGTCTCAGCTGCAGGTTCTCGACGCGACGGGCGCGCGGGTGATCACCGAGATGATCCACGGGCTCGAGAACCGCGGGATCACCGTTCTGGTCAAGGGCATCCAACCCGAGCACCTGCGGGTGGCGACGCGGGTCGGCGTGATCGCCTCGCTGCGGCACCGCAACCACCTGTTCACCGAGCTCGACGCTGCCGTGGAACACGCGCGCAGCCACGTGGAGCGGAGCTCCGCGACCGCCGGGTAGCGCCCTGCGTCACGCGAGCAGCGACATCCGCTTCACGAGCTTGTCGATGCTCTTCCGCGGGCCGACCAACCCGACCGCGAGCGGCGCGGACTCGGCAAGCGCCGTCGCCGCCATCACCTCGAGGTACTCGGAGTAGACCCGCGTCGACTGGGCCGGCGCGGGCATGTCGACCACGAAGACATCGTCGAACTCCTCCGCCTTCAGCCGCAGGGCGGAGAGGGCTTCGGATGTCGCGCCCAGCACCGAGCATCCCGCCCACGGCAGGCCGGGATGCTCCGTGCCGTCCGCATCCACGGCGTCGGGACCGAGGAGCCCGGCGACTCGTGCGCTCGTCGCGGCGCCGATGCACACCGCGGCGTTGACCTGGCGACCGGCGGGTAACGCCTCATCGACCACGACAACCCACTTGAGCCGCGCCGAGCGGGTCGGCTCGTCGATCCTGATCTCGTCCGGGGCGAAGCCGACGGCGTCCATGGCGGTTTCCTTTCATACGACGGGTTCCGGCTACTCTAGGCAGTTCCGAGGCGGAGACGATCCGCCGCCGGATTAAGTACGGGAGAGAGGGCAATATGACTCAACTCGACGCCATTGATGCGGCCATTCTGCGCGAATTGCAGTTGGATGCACGGCGCACCAACCGAGACCTCGCCGCTGCGGTGGGCATCTCGCCGACCACGGCGCTGGATCGCACCCGGGCGTTGTACCGGCGCGGGGTCATCCGCGGGTCACGCGTCGACGTCGACCTGCCGGCGATCGGGCGGTCGGTGCAGGCCCTCATCGCCGTGCGGATCCGGCCCCCGTCACGGCAGAACATCGACGGCTTCCGCAGCTGGGCGGTCGAACTCGACGAGACGATCGGGGTGTTCGTCACGACCGGCTCGGAAGACTTTCTTGTGCACGTCGCCGTTGCCGACAACGACGCTCTCTACTCCTTCGTGATCGACCGGCTGACCGAGCGACCCGAGGTCGCCGACGTGCGGACCAGCGTGGTCTACGAACATGTGCTGCCGCGGGTCATCGAGCCGATGGGCTGAGCTGGGCGCACCTCAGACGCCGTCGGTAGGGTGGCCGGATGCAGATCGATCTCGGCGGCAAGACCGCCCTTGTCACGGGTTCATCCAGTGGAATCGGCTACGCGATCGCGAAGACCCTCGCCAGCGCCGGCGCGACCGTCGTCGTCAACGGGCGACGTGCCGACTCGGTCATCGAGGCCGTCGAGCGGTTACGCGAGGAGCTGCCCGGCGCGGAGTTCGTTGGCGTGGACGCCGACGTTGCCAGCGAGGCCGGTGTCGATCGTCTCCTCGCCGAGGTGTCCGCCGTCGACATCCTCGTCAACAACCTGGGCATCTTCGGGGCCCAGCCCGCGCTCGAGATCAGCGACGACGACTGGCGGCGCTATTTCGAGACGAACGTGCTCTCGGCGGCGCGACTGATCCGCACCTACCTGCCCGGGATGATCGATGCCGGGTGGGGCCGGATCATCGACATCGCGAGCGACTCGGCCATTGTCATCCCGATCGAGATGATCCACTACGGAATGTCGAAGACGGCGCTGCTCGCGGTCTCGCGCGGGTTCGCCAAGGCGGCCGCCGGGACCGGGGTGACGGTGAACTCGGTGATCGCCGGGCCGACGCACACCGGTGGCGTGGAGGACTTCGTGTACGAGCTCGTCGACAAGGACCTGCCATGGGAGGAGGCGCAGCGCGAGTTCATGCGACTGCACCGGCCCCAGTCGCTTCTGCAGCGGCTGATCGAGCCCGAGGAGATCGCGAACATGGTCGCGTACCTCGCCTCCCCGTTGGCCTCGGCGACAACCGGCGGTGCGCTGCGCGTCGACGGTGGCTACGTCGACTCGATCCTGCCCTGACCGCTACCGTCCGCGCGGCCCCGACGACTGCCGCACGACGAAGGTGGTGGGCAGCGGGGTGCTCTCGGCGACATCATCCGGATCCTCGATCGCGATGAGCACTTTCTGCATCACGAGGCCGCCGAGCGCCGCGAAGTCCTGGCGCACCGTGGTCAGCGGCGGCCGGAAGTAGGCGGCCTCGGGCACGTCGTCGAAGCCCACCACGCTGACATCCTCCGGCACGCGCAGGCCGCGATCGTGCAGCGCCGAGATCAGCCCGAGCGCCATGTAGTCGTTGGCCGCGAAGACGGCAGCCCCCGGCCCGATATCGGTGAGCTGCATGCCGAGGTCGTAGCCGCTCTTCGGCGACCAGTCGCCGTTGGCGGTGGGATGCACGGTGAGCCGGTTCTCCTGCACCTCGTCACGCCACCCGCGGATCCGTTCAATAGCATCGGGCGCTTTCGGCGGGCCGGCGAGATGGAAGATGTCGGTGTGGCCGAGCTCGATGAGGTGGCGCACCGCCGCGCGGGCTCCGCGGTACTGGTCGATGGAGACCACGGCGGGGCTGCGGCGGGCGGAGGCGGCGACGATGACGATCGGGATGCTCAGCTCCAGCGACAGCACCACCTCGAGCACGGCGATGTCGGCGATGACGAGCACGATGGCATCCACCCGCTGCCGCAGCAGGGATTCCACGATTGCGCGCACACCCGCCGGGTCGGAGTCGAGCGCGCTGACGGTGTCGACACTGAACCGGGCCGCCCGTGCGGCGACGTTGAAGTTCATCGCCGTGGCGGTCGGTCCGTACTCCGAGGTGCCGGGCGTGATGAGCCCGATGGTGCGGGTGCGCTTGGTGACCAGGGCCCGAGCCGCGGGGGAGGGGCTGTACCTCAGCTGCGCGATGGCCTGCTCGACGCGCACCCGGGTGGCGGGCCGCACGTTCGGCACGCTGTTGATCACCCGTGAGACGGTCTGGTGCGAGACGCCGGCGAGACGGGCGACATCGAAGATGTTGGCGGCGCGCGCCGATTTGTCGTCGCCGGGCCGGCGCGGCGGCTCAGCTTCCGTCATCGGGCTTGGCGATCATCGCCAGGAGGGTGTCGACGGTCAGCTGGTCGGAGGGCACCGTCTCGATGGCGCGCCCGTCACGCAGCAGCATCACCCGAGACGACACCCTCAAAACCTCTTCCAGTTCTGCGGAGATGAACACCACAGACATCCCATTCTCGGCAAGCTCACCAACGAGGCGCTGCACCTCGACCTTCGCGCCGATGTCGATGCCCCGCGTGGGTTCATCGAGCACCAGCACGCGCGGGGCGAGGGCCAGAAGTCTCGCCAGCAGCACTTTCTGCTGGTTGCCTCCCGAGAGTACACCGGCGCGCAGTTCGGTCGATGCGGGCCGGATGCCCAGCGCCTCGATCCAGCTGGCGGCGAGCTCGCGCTGCCGCGACTGCCGCATGCGCCGGAAGATTCCGCGCTGCGCCTGGAGGGCCAGCGTGATGTTCTCGGCGACGGTGAGCTCGGCGATGATGCCCTCGGTGCGACGGTTCTCCGATGAGTAGGTGAGGCCGAGACCGATAGCTCGGTGCGGCGACCCGGGCGCGACATTCTTGCCGTCGAGGATGACCGAGCCGCCGTCGGCCCGGTCGATGCCGGTGAGCAGCCGCGCGAGCTCGGTGCGCCCCGACCCGAGCAGCCCCGCGAACCCGAGCACCTCGCCCTCGGCGAGCACCAGGGTGATGTCGCTCACCCGGCTGGAGCTGAGCGCCCGGGTCTCGAGGATCGCCGGCTCCGACTCCACGTCGACCTCGGCTCGGGGCAACAGCACGAGTTCTTCCGTGGAGCGACCGAGCATCTTCTGGACCAGGTCGATGCGCAGCAGCTCCCGGGTGAGGTACTCGCCCACCAGGTGCCCGTTGCGCAACACGGTGACCCGATCACAGATCTCGTACACCTGGTCGAGGAAGTGGGAGATGAACAGAATGGCAACGCCGCGGTCTTTCAACTCCCGGATGATGCGGAACAGCTCGGCCACCTCGTCAGTGTCGAGGCTCGAGGTCGGTTCATCCAGAACCAGCACCCGCAGCTCGCCTGACACCGCTCGCGCGATCGCGACCAGCTGCTGTACCGCGAGGGAATGCGTTCCGAGCAGCGTGCCCGGGTCGATGTCGAGCCCGAGTTCGTCGAGCACGGCGGCGGCCTCGCGCTGCATCGCCTTCCAGTCGATGCCCCACCACCGGCGCGGCTCGCGACCGAGCATGATGTTCTCGGCGACGGTCAGGTTGGGCAGCAGGTCGATCTCCTGGTACACCGTGCGCACCCCGGCGTGCTGCGCCTCGGCCGGGCCCGCGAAGTTAGCCGGGGCGCCGTCGAGCATGATCGTGCCCGAGTCGAGGTGCAACGCCCCGGTGATGCCCTTGATCAGGGTCGATTTGCCGGCACCGTTCTCGCCCATGAGCGAGTGCACCTCGCCCGCGAACATCCTGAAATCGACGTTGTCGAGCGCCGTTTCGGCCTGGAACCGCACGGTGGCGCCCCCGACCTCGATGACGGGCTGTCTCGTCTCAGACATGGCCTCTATCTTGGCGTAGTTCGGCCCCGCACCTATCGGCGGCTGGAGCGGGCGACGATCACGCGCTGCACGACCACGAAGACCAGCAGCAGGCCGCCGATGGTGATGCGGGTCCACGACTGTTCGGCGCCGAGGAACGAGATCACCGACTTGATGGCGCCGTAGACGAACACCCCGATCATCGAGCCGAGCACATAGCCGCTGCCGCCGGTGAGCAGGGTGCCGCCGATGACGACCGCGGCAATGGTGTCGAGCTCGGTGCCGATGCCGTTGAGGGGATACGACGCTCCCGTGTAGGCCGTGAAGACCACGCCGGCGAGCCCCGCGCACAGGCCGCTGATCGTGTACGCGAGCAGCTTGGTGCGCACGACCGGCAGCCCCATGAGGCGGGCGGATTGCTCGTTGCCGCCGATCGCGTAGATGGTGCGCCCGAACCGCGTGTACGCGAGCACGAGGGTGCCGATCACCACGACCAGCAGGGCGAGGATGCCCGTCGGCGTGATGAACCAACTTCCGGGAGCGGCCTGGATGCGCGTTCCCTGCAGCCACAGGATTGCTGGCTCCTCCACCCGGATCGACGACAGGCTCACCATGAACGCGAGGCCGCGGGCGGCGAACATCGCCGCAAGCGACGCGATGAAGGGCTGCACCCCGAAGTACTGGACCAGGATGCCCACGCCGAGGCCCAGCGCGGCGCCGACGAGCAGCATCACGGGCACGACGACGGTGACCGGTGACCCGTCGCGCAGCAGGCTCGCGCCGAGCATCCCGGTGAAGGCCATCACTGCACCGACGGAGAGGTCGATGCCGCCGGTGAGGATGACGAAGGTCATTCCGACCGCGAGGATCAGCAGGTACGCGTTGTCGAGCAGCAGCGACGAGATCACGCGCGGGGTGAGGAAGTTGCCGAAGTAGGCCTGCGCGCCGACGAACATGATGATGAGAATCAGCAGGGCCGCGAACACCGGCACCCACGATCCGCGGCGGCTCAGGAACTTCTGCACTGCGGAGGCCACGGGGTTCGGTGCTACCGCCGGCTTGGTCATCGTCATGAGGCCACCTCGCTGTTCGCCCTGCGGTTTCGCAGGGACTGGCTGATTCTGTTCGAGACATCCCGAAGCCGCTGGGATTGCACGAGCACCACGATCACGACGACGATCGCCAGGAAGAGGGGGCTCACCGCCGGCGGTACACCGAGGAAGGTGATCGTCGACTTGAGGGTCTGGATGGTGAATACGCCCACGACCGTGCCGGCGAGGCTGAACTTGCCGCCCATCAGTGAGGTGCCGCCGAGCACCACCGCGAGGATCGCGTCGAGCTCGATGTAGAGGCCTGCGGCGTTGGCGTCGGCGGCCATGATGTTGGAGCTGTACAGGATGCCCGCAAGGCCCGCGAGCAGGCCGCTCACCGCGTAGGCGGCCCAGATGATGCCGCGCGATCGCACGCCGGCGAGGCGGCTGGCCTCCGGGTTGATGCCCACCGCCTCGGTCAGCACACCGAGGGCGGTGCGCCGCTCGATCAAGCTGACCACGACGACGGCGGCGACCGAGACGTACAGGGCGAACGGGAATCCAAACACGTAGCCCTGCGCCATGAAGCGGTACGGCTCGCTGTTGATCGTGGTGATGAAGCCGCCGGTGATCAGCAGCGCGATTCCGCGGCCGGCGAGCATCAGTACGAGCGTGGCGATGATCGGCTGGATGCCGACCACCGAGACCAGGAAGCCGTTCCACACGCCGAGCACGAGAGCCACCAGCACCCCGGCAACGATGGCGATGAGCACGGTGCCGAGGCCGTTCGGGTCGGATGAGCCCTGGATGATCGTGAGCGCGACGGCTCCGGAGACCGCCATGATGGCGCCCACCGAGAGGTCGATGCCGCGGGTGGCGATGACCAGCGTCATCCCGAGCGCCACCAGCATCAGGGGAGCGCTGTTGCGGAGGATGTCGATGAGCGGGCCGTACAACTGCCCGTTCTGCACGGTGATGCTGATGAACGACGGCCGGGCGATCGTGTTCACGATGATCAGCACGATCAGCGCGGCGATCGGCCAGAAGAGCCGGTGCTGGACGATTGTCTTCATGCCACGTTCTCCGGGGTCTCGGCCTTGTCGTGATCCTGCGCGATGAAGTCGATGAGATCCCCGACTTCGATGTCGTGTGAGACGAGCTCGCCGATCTTCCGGCGGTCGCGCATCACAATAACGCGCTGGGCGATGCGCAGCACCTCTTCGAGCTCCGAGGAGATGAAGACGACCGACAGGCCCTGGCTCGCGAGTTCGGCGACCTTGCGCTGGATGTCGGCCTTGGCGCCCACGTCGATGCCGCGGGTGGGCTCGTCGAGGATGATGAGCTGCGGCGCGGTGGCGAGCCAGCGCGCGAGCAGCACCTTCTGCTGGTTGCCGCCGGAGAGGTTGCGCACGAGCCGGTTCGGGTCGGCCGGGCGCACCCCGAGGGCGGCGATGTACTCGGCGACGACCGTGGCCTGCTCGGCCTTGCCGACCTTGCGCAGCCAGCCACGCTTGGCCTGGATGCCGATGACGATGTTCTCGGCGACGGTGAGGTCGCCGATGATGCCCTCCGCGCGCCGGTCTTCCGACGAGAACGCGATGCGGTGGTCGATCGCGTGCCGGGGGGTGGTGATCTTCGCGGCGTCGCCCCGGACCTCGATGGAGCCGGTGTCGGGGCGGTCGGCGCCGTACATGAGGCGCACGAGTTCGGTGCGGCCGGAGCCGAGGAGCCCCGCGATGCCGACCACCTCGCCGTCGTAGACGGAGACATCCGCCGGCTCCAGCATGCCTTTGCGGCCGAGGTCGGTCGCCGAGAACACCGGCTGGGCGTCGCGATCGATCGGCCGCACCGCGGAGCGCGACAGGGCGTCGAGCTCGTCGAGCTCGCGGCCGATCATGAGAGAGATTAGGGTGCCGCGAGCGAGCCCGGCGGCCGGGTACTCGCCGACAAGCGTGCCGTTGCGCAGCACGGTGAGGCGGTCGGAGATCTCGTAGACCTGGTCGAGGAAGTGCGTGACGAACAGGATGGCGACGCCCCGGTCACGCAGGTCGCGGATGACGCCGAAGAGCTGCTCGACCTCGCTGCGGTCGAGGCTCGATGTCGGCTCGTCGAGCACGAGCACCGTGGAGTCGGTCACCATCGCGCGGCTGATGGCGACTAGCTGCTGCACCGCGATCGAATGGCTGGAGAGCTGCGAGCGGGTGTCGATGAAGACACCGAGATTCTCGAGGTGGCGCGCCGCCTCGCGGTGGGTGGCCTTCCAGTTGATGCGGCCGGCAGTGCGCACCTCGTGGCCGAGCATCACGTTCTCGCCGACCGAGAGGTTCGTGCAGAGGTTGACCTCCTGGTACACGGTCGAGATGCCGGCGGCCTGGGCATCCGCCGTCCCGGAGAATTCGCGCACCTGGCCGCCGACGGTGATGGTGCCGCTGTCGATCGCGTAGACGCCGGTGAGTGCCTTGATCAGGGTGGACTTGCCTGCGCCGTTCTCGCCCATCAGGGTGTGGACTTCGCCGGCGCGGAGGGTGAAGTCGACGTTCGCCAGGGCTTTGACGCCGGGGAACTCGATGGTGATGCCGCGCATCTCGACGACGGGCTTCTCGACGGGCGGCATCTCGACGGGTGGGACTTCGGTGTCCGCAGGCATGGAGGGTCCTCGCGTGTTCGGGGGTGGAGCCCGCCGGGGGCCCTGTGCGGCCCCCGGCGGACGGGTGGAACTGGTACTGACTAGATGGGTGCTGACTAGTACGGACGGGTCGGGAGTAGCTCGACCGCGTCTTCCTGCGTGAACGCGCCGTCGGGCACGATCTCCGACTTCTCGACCTCTTCGCCGGCGACGACCTTCTTGACGAGCTCGGCCACCTTCTCGCCGAGGATCGGGTTGCACTCGACGATGAAGTTGAACTCACCGTCGGCGAGCGCCTGCATGCCGTCCTTGACCGCGTCGATTGTCACGATCTGGATGTCCTGCCCGGGAACCAGACCGGCAGCCTTGATCGCGTCGAGCGCGCCGAGACCCATGTCGTCGTTGTGGGCGAACAGCAGGTTGATCTCGCTGCCGTACTTCTGCAGGAAGCCCTCCATGACCTTCTTGCCTCCGTCGCGGGTGAAGTCACCCGTCTGGGAGTCGAGGGTCTTGATCGCCGTGCCCTCGATCGCCTCGTTGAAGCCGGTTGCCCGGTCGAGCGCGGCGGAGGAACCCGTCGTGCCTTCGAGAACGACCATGTTGGCGCCGGTCTCGCCGAAGTTCTCGGCGGCCCATTCACCAGCGGTGCGACCCTCCTGCTCGAAGTCGAGTCCGACCCAGCTCGCGTAGAGGTCTTCGGATGCCGACACCGTGCGGTCTTCCAGAATGACCGGGATTCCGCATCCTTGGCCTCGGTGAGCACGTCGTCCCAGCCGTCAACCGTGATCGGTGCGATGACGATCGCGTCGACACCCTGGTTGATGAAGCTACGGACGGCCGCGATCTGCGCCTCCTGCTTGTTGTCAGCCGCGTTGAAGACGAGCTTGAAGCCGTTCTCCTCCGACAGTGCGTCTTTCAACGACTCGGTGTTGGCGCTGCGCCATCCGCTCTCAGAGCCGGTCTGTGCGAACCCGACGGTGATGATTCCGTCGTCGGCCGCCGGTGTGTTCGATCCGGCACAGCCCGTCAGCGCCAGTGCAACCGCACCGGCCATGGCGAGCCCGCCAATGAATTTCTTCTTCATATCCAAAACCTCCTTGTTCGGGACCCGGCGAGGCCGGATTCTTAGGTGAGAAACCTGCCGTAGGGATAATGACCTCGATGGCATTGCGGCAATGTTAGCGTTCACATCCGCCGTCACAACATCACGGTTGGGTAACGGATCGTGGCCGCGCATGCGGGAGCTTTGCTCGATTCACCCCCAAGGGGACCGACAAGTGAGCGTTCACAACCGGGTCTTCACGCCGGTTACGCGCGGAGTTAGCCCGAAACGTCTACCGGCTGCAACGTCGCGCGCTTGGGCTCGCGATTGTCGCCGGATGAACGGCCGGTCAGGCGACGTCCGATCCACGGCAGCACGTACTCGCGCCAGTAGGCCGCTGCCTGTGGGCGCGCGATGTCGTTCTCGCCCGCCGGCACCGTCGGAACGGGCACCTTCAGCGCGGTGAGTACGTTCGCCGCCACCCGGGCGTGCCCGAGTGAATTCAGGTGCAGCTTGTCGCGCGACCAGTACTGAAGCTCACCGAGCTCGGTGTCTGACCAGTTGTCGACCCAGGTCACGTGCTCCTTGGGCAGTCGGGCCTTCACGGCGACCGCGAGCTGGTCGCCGCGCGAGCGCATGAGGGCGCCCATCGGGAGGTGACGGCTCGGGTTCGCACCGCTGACCAGCAGCACGTGCATCCCGGCTCCGGTTGCCTGGTCGACGGCACGTTCGAGCCCGTCGGCGACCGACGCGATCGACACCCGCGGGCGCATGATGTCGTTGCCGCCCCCGTTTATGCTGAGCAATTCGGGGTGCAGGGCTAGTGCCGCCTCGAGCTGTCCGCCGACGATGGGGGCGAGCAGCTTGCCGCGGATCGCGAGGTTGGCGTAGGTCACCGGCTCAGGAGAGGCCTGGGCGAGACCCAGCGCCACGAGGTCGGCCCAGCCGCGCACGCTGCCGTCGGGGAGGTCGTCGCCCATGCCCTCGCTGAAGCTGTCGCCGATGGCGACGTAGCTCGAGAAGATCATGGCTGAAGTCCACCACAGTTGTGCCTAGTGCCGTTGGTCGATCAGTCGTAACGTGCTGGCATGAGCGAACTCGACGACATCGTGGGCACCTGGCTGGAGAACTACCGCATCGCCTGGGCGTCCAACGACCCCGATGACATCAGGGCCCTGTTCACGGACGAGGCCACCTACGCCGGGGGCCCGTACGACCCCGAGCCGTGGATCGGCATCGACGAGATCGTCGAGGGCTGGCTGCGGTATCGGGATGAACCCGGCACCTGGACTTTCGAGGGGGCGCCGCTCGTGTATTCCGACGGAATCGGACTCGTGCAGGGCGTTACGGCTTACGACAACGGGCGCGATTACGCCAACCTCTGGGTGATCGGGTTCGCTGACGATGGTCGAGCCCGGTCATTCGTCGAGTGGTTCATGGTGCCGGGGCCGGTGCGGCTGGAGGAGGAGTAGCCGGTCGCTGCCCGCCCTCCCCACGGTGGCCGGACCTCAGGAGCTGAAGCCGCCGTCGACCGGCAGGATGACTCCGCTGATGTGACTGGCCAGGTCGCTGAGCAGCCACGCCGCCGTGTTGCCCACCTCGGTGGTGGTGCCCACCTTGCGCAACGGGGTGGCGGCGATCCGTGCCTCCACGCCGCCCGGGATCGCCTCGCGCGTCTTCTGCAGCATGGGCGTCTCGATGGGGCCGGGCGCGATCGCGTTGACGCGGATGCCGTCGGGGCCGTTGTCGTGGGCCGCGGTGCGGGTGAGCCCGATGACCGCGTGCTTGGTGGCCTGGTACGCGCCCATTCCCGAGCTTCCGCGCAGTCCGCCGATGCTGCTGACGTTGACGATCGAGCCGCTGCCGCCCACCCGCATGGCGCGCAGTTCCTCCCGCATGCACAGCCACACGCCCTTCACGTTGACGGCCATGAGCCGATCGAAGTCGTCCTCGCTCACGGCGTCGAGCTTGCCGGCGCTCGTCATGCCGGCGTTATTGAACGCGCCATCGAGCCGCCCGAACGTCGAGACGGTGGAATCGACGAAGCGCGCCACGTCGGCTCCGACACTGACATCACCGGTGACATAGGCGGCGGAGAGTCCCTCGGCGATGAGCTCGTCGGTCAGCGCTCGCAGCGGCTCTTCAGAGCGGGCGGCCAGCATGACGGATGCGCCGTCGCGGGCGAACACGCGGGCGGCGTCGGCGCCGATGCCGGCGCTGGCCCCCACGACCAGTATCACTTTGCCCTCGAGGAGTGCGGTCATGGTGTTCCTTTCAATCAATCTTGGGAAGGCTACGCCCGAAGTGACGGCGCCTTGAACGGGTGGTTCGGGGAGCGATGCTCGGAGAAGGCTGTCAGGCGAACCGCACGGTGCGCCCAGCTGCGGCTGCCGCAGCGGCAGCCGCGCCGAGCATGCTGGCGTCGTTGCCCATCACCGTGAAGGAGTAGCCGGCGTCGACGGCCGCCTGCACGTGGGCGGCGGTCGGGGCGCCTGCGTTGCCGATCGGAACACCCACGGCGAGGGTGTCGCGCACCGCGGCTTCGATGAGCTCGATCACGTGGGGAGACGACTCGGTGCCGCCCTCGACCGTCGAGAGGTCGGCCGCGCCGATCAGAAGACAGTCGACACCGGGCACCGCGGCGATCGCGCCGGCGTTGCGGGCGCCGAGCCCGCTCTCGATCTGGGCGATCAGCACGACCTCCTCCTGGCCGTACCGGATGTAGTCGGCTCGCGACATCGCCCCCCACGCGCCGGCGCGGCTCGTGGAACCGACGCCGCGCGTGCCGATCGGCGGGAAGCGCAGCGCGCTCACCGCGGCCTGCGCCTGTTCCACGGTGTCGACGTGGGGCAGCATGATCCCCTCCGCCCCGGCGTCGAGCAGGCGCTGAACGATTCCCCCGTCGAGCGCGGGGATGCGCACGATGGGCGAGACCCCGGCGAATAGGGCGGTGCCGATGAGCCCGTAGGCGGTCTCGATGCTCATGGCTGAGTGCTCGAGGTCGATCACGGCGAAGTCGAACCCGGCGAGCGCGACCAACTCCATGCTCTCCATCACCGGCAACTTGACCCAGGTGCCGAGCGCGGGGCCGTCGGGATTGGCCAGAGCCGCGCGGAACAGGCTGGTGGGACGGGGGAGCAGGGTCATCGCGCGGGGTAATCGTCGGCGTTCAGAACCCAGCCCGAGGCGGAGAAGTCCTCCCGCGGTGCCGAGAAGATGTCGATCAGCTGCTGGTGGCCGCCCATGCCCTGGGTGGTGTGCACGGTGGGCGGCGGGATGATGCAGATCGACGGGGTCGCGATCTGGCGGTGCTCGTCGGGCCGCCACTGGGCCGAATCCGGGCCCCACGGGTAGCGGATGTGGTGCACGAACGTGCCCTTCACGGCGAGCGAGACCTGCTCGAAATCGTCGTGGAAATGCGGCGACAGTTTGTGCTCGTCGCGGGGAGCGGGCTCCTCGGCCAGGAAGTTGACCATGAGGTTGGTGGTGCGGAAGATCCGGCCGAAGCGCCCGGGAGCGATCGGGGTATCAGCGAGGCGGTACACCCGCAGCGTGAAACCGCCGACGGGATCGGGCCAGGCCTGCAACGGGGTCGCCCGCAGGTCGGGCTCGGCATAGGCCGCGGCGTTGAGCGCCGACTCGCGCAGGTCGTCGGCGACCACCGAGAACAGTCGGATCAGGATGCCGTCGCCGGCGACCTCGATGACGCTGTCGCCGGGCGGCACCACCACGAAAGCTTCTTCGTCGACCTCCTCGGTCTTACCGTCGGCGATCACACGGATCGGGGCGCTCTCCGAATACATGAGCACGGTGTACTCGTCGGGCTGGCCGGAGCGGGTGAAGACGTCGCCCGCCTTGGCCACGGTGTAGCTGATCACCAGGTTCGCGGCGCGGGCGATCCAGGTGCGGCTGCCCTTCTCGCCCACCTCGGTGGGCTCCAGTGCGAGGAACTCGATCCACTGGGAGGGCTTGATCGGCGTTGCTGGATCGACGGTCGCCGTGGGCGTCGTCGACGCGGCGAGGGTGGACCGGATGTCATCTTTGGCGTACATCGTCATGGAGCTTTCCTTCGTTACTTCGTGATGGTGACGCCATCGAGCCCCTTGAGCCCGAGCATCCTGCGCGCGTCGTCTGGCGTGGCGATCGTCTTGCCGAGGTCTTCGACAACGGCGCGGATCTTCTGCACCTGCTGCGCGTTGCTCGTGGCCAGCTCGCCCTTGGTGATCCATAGGCTGTCTTCGAGGCCGACCCGCACGTGGCCGCCGAGCCAGGCGCTGTGCGTGCCGAACTGCATCTGGTTGCGCCCGGCGGCGAAGGCCGAGAAGTAGTACTGGTCGCCGAAGAGCTTGTCGGCGATCGCCACCATGTGGGTGAGGTTCTCGTGGTCGGCCCCGATGCCGCCGAGGATTCCGAACACCCCCTGGATCAGGAACGGGGGCTTGATGAGGCCCCGATTGATGAAGTACTCGAGCGTGTAGAGGTGCCCGATGTCGTAGCACTCGAACTCGAACCGGGTGCCGAGCCCGTCCCCGAGCGTGCGGAGGGTGTGCTCGATCCGGTCGAAGGAGTTGATGAACGGGTGGGAATACGTGTTCAGCACGTACTGCTTCTCCCAGTCGTGCTGCCAGTCGGTGACCTTGTCGGCGATCCCGGAGTACACGAAGTTCATCGAGCCCATGTTCAGCGAGGCGAGTTCCGGCGCGAACCGGAGCGCACCGGCGAGCCGCTCGTCCATGCTCATCGCCGATGAGCCGCCGGTGGTGATGTTGATCACGACATCCGCCTGCTCCAGGATCGCGGGGATGATCTGCTCGTAGATCTCCGCCTCCCAAGCCGGGCGGCCGTCGGGGTGCCGGGCGTGCAGATGGATGATGGCCGAGCCGGCAGCAGCCGCCTCGAGCGCCGACGCGACGACCTGCTCAGCGCTCAGCGGGATGTACGGGCTCTGCGACGGAACGTTCACCGACCCGGTGACGGCGGTGCTGATGATGACCTTCTCCGCCGGGAGCACTAGTTCGTCTCCTCCAGCCCGAGCAGGAAGGCGGTATTGCGGCAGATCATCTGGCGCACATCCTTCTCCGACACCCCGTGATCGAGCAGCTGCTGGATCACGTAGATGTAGCCGTCAACGGGCAGGGGGTTGGTCTTCTGGCCCAGGTCGGAGTCGATGACCGTGCGCTCGGGCCCGACCTTCTCGATCCAATCCACGAGCTGCGAGATGGGGAAGCCCGGAGCGGGCACAGCCGGGTGATACATCGACATCTCGTGCTCGACGAACGCGCCGTAGCCGATCATCTCTTCGACGTCGGTCTCGGAGGCGTTGACGATGAAGTCGGGGTGATGGAGCAGAAGCCGGGTGACCCCGTTCTCCTTGGCGGTCGCGAAGAACGCCTTCATCGACTCGGCGTCGAGGTGACCGCCGGTGAGCATGATGCCCGCCTCGGCGACGAGCTGGGTGACCCGAACGGCCTCGGCCGAGACGTTGCCGTCGGCACCCCAGATCGACTCCTCCTTCTCCTCCAGGTTCGAGCCCGCCGTGGGGAAGCCGTCGTCGTGGCTGTGCGCCGCGATGTGCTGGGCGGCCGAGACGGTGGGGCCCCAGACGGCGCGACCGCCCATCTGGATCGCCACCGCCACCGCCGACGGGTTCACGCCGCCGACCTCGGAGTTGAGCGCCACTCCGCCGTACGCGGGCGTCGGGGCATCCTTCAGCTGCTCCTGCATGGCGAGCAGGTCCATCACGGTGTTGTGGTGATGGGACTTGATGAGGATCGCCCGCATGTTGATGCGCGCGGCGTCATAGGAGGCCTCGACATGATTCAGCCGCCGCGGGAACGGGCTCGGCCCGGAGTGCACGTGCAGGTCGACCGCACCGTCCAGAACCTTGAGTAGGGCGGGCGAGGGGGCGATCGAGTCTTCGGAGACGAGCATCCGAGAACCTCCTTGTTGTTCGGATTGCGTAAGTGATGTTCAGAATACGGATATCACGTGGCGCTGTCCACTCGGCAATGCCACCGAATTGACGCACGCACCGGGTCCGCCGTATGTTCATAATCTGAAACGCACGATTGCACTATGAACATTTGCTTGCTTTACTGAGGCTCACGTTCAGCCCCGATTACCTCAACGAGGAGGTGCCAGATGACCAACCCAGCCGCGGAAACCGACGACGACATCGTCGTTTCCCTGCCCGACGCCGACCGGGGAGTGATCCAGTCGATCGAGCGCGCGGCCATGGTGCTCGCGTTGTTCGACCAGCACACCCGGACGTTGACTCCGGCCTTCGTCTCCGAGCGGCTGGGGCTGAATCGCACCACCGCCCATCGCTACCTGCAGTCACTGCAGGCCTCCGGTTTTCTGAGCCCCGCCTACGGCCCGGGCCCGCTGGTCGACCAGCTGTCGTCGCTGGTCTCGGCTCGGCAGCAGATCCTCACCATGGCCCCGAACGTCATGCGACAACTGGCCGATCGCTCCGGGCTGACCTCGGTGCTGAGCTTCCTCGGCCGCTCGGGTGCCGTAGTGAGCATCGTCGAAGAGGCCAACGCCGGCACGATCGTGCTCACCGTCCGGGTCGGGACGGTGCTCGAGTTGAAGGCGGCACAGTCACGGGTGCTGCTGGCCTTCCAGTCCGACCCCAACGTGGTCTCGCGCATGCACGCCGGCCTTACTGGAATCGAGGCGCGCGAGGAGCAGGCTGAGCTCGCGCTCGCGCGTCGCAACCGCGTCGCCTGGGCAGACCTCGGTCGGGTCGGGTTGGCCTCGGTCGCCGTTCCGGTGTTCGGGAGTCAGGACATCCAGGCGGCCATGGCGGTGCTCGGCACCACCACCATGCTGCCGCCGGGCGATCTCAGCAACGGCCGGGTCGACATGCTCAAAGAAGCGGCCGATCAACTCAGCACCATGATCACGATCTAGCGACCAACCCCGAACGGATGAATCACTGATGAGTACCACGTCACGAACGCCCCGGCGTCCGGTCGCGAGCTGGCTGCTGCTGGTCCCCGCCCTCGCCCTCCTGGCGGGCATCCTGCTGGTCCCGCTGTTCCAGAGCCTGCTGCGCAGCGTCGGCACCCCCGACTTCACCCTCGACCACTATGCGAGCCTGTTCACCGACGGCGTCACGATTACGGTGCTCGGTCGCACGGCGGCCACCGCCGCAATCGTCACGGCGGTGACGTTCCTGCTCGGGTATCCGTACGCCTATCTGATGACGCGGGTCGGACCGCGGCTTCGCGGAGTGCTGCTGGTCATCGTGCTCATCCCGTTCTGGACCTCGGTGATGGCCCGCAACTTCGCGTGGATCATCATCCTGCAGCGCGGCGGCCCGGTGCAGAGCGTGTTCGAATTCTTCGGGGCGGACGACGTCGTGTTCTACGGCAGCGTGGTCGGGGTGACCATCGCCATGAGCCAGGTGCTGTTGCCCTTCATGGTGCTGCCGCTGTTCAGCTCGCTCGGGTCGATCGACCGCAAGCTGCTGCTCGCCGCGCGCGGGCTCGGCTCCTCTCCGCTCGTCGCGTTCTGGAAGGTGTACTGGCCGCTGTCACGGGGAGGTGTGGTCTCCGGCCTCATCCTGGTGTTCACCCTGAGCCTCGGCTTCTACGTGACCCCGGCGCTGCTCGGCTCGCCGCAGCAGTCGTTGATCGCGCAACTGCTGGCACAGCGCACCACCCAGCTTCTCGACTTCGCCGGGGCGGGAGCGCTCGGGATGCTCGTGCTGATCGTCACCCTGGTGCTGGTCGCCTGGGCCAACCGCTTCGGCGGCAGCATCTCAGCAATCGGCGTCGTCGCCACCTCGCGCACGAAGGACACGGTATGAGCACCACAGTCACCCCCGACACCGCCCGGCCCAGCAGGCCGACGCGGCGGCGCGACCGGGGCGTCGACCCCATCCCGTTCTGGCTCAAGGCGATCGGCGTACTCGTGGCGCTGTACTTCATCCTGCCGACCCTCGTCGTCATTCCGCTCAGCTTCTCGTCGGGCACCGCGCTGCAGTTCCCACCCAAGGAGCTGACCTTGCGGTGGTACGAGAACTTCTTCACCAACCCGGTGTGGCTCACCTCCCTCGGCAACTCGTTCCTGGTCGCGATCCTGGCGGCGCTGCTGGCCACCGTCGTCGGCACGGCGGCCGCGGTGGGGCTCAGTCGCCTGACCGGCCGGCTCGCGGGCATCGCGCGCACGCTGCTCATGATCTCGATCGTGACCCCGGCGATCGTCATCGCGGTTGCCGTGTACATCTCGTTCCTGCAGTGGCACCTCACCGGCACCCTGCTGGGTTACGTGCTCGCCCATGCGGCACTCGGAGTGCCCTTCGTGCTCGTCGCGGTCACCAGCGCCCTCGGCGGCTTCGACCCGAAACTGCTGCGCGCATCCGCGTCGCTCGGCGCCTCGCCGTTCAGCTCGTTCGTACGGGTGACGCTGCCGCTGATCAGCCGTGGCGTGCTCAGCGGCGCGATCTTCGCGTTCGTCACCTCCTTCGACGAGGTCGTCATCGCCCTGTTCCTCAGGTCACCCACGTTCCAGACGCTGCCCGTGCAGATGTACAACAGCGTGACCTATGAGCTCGACCCCACCATCTCCGCCTCGTCGAGTCTCGTCGTCGTCGCGGTGACCATCATCTTCCTGGTGCCGCAACTCGTCGGTAACCGCAAGAAGACCCGCTAGGAGACCGTTGTGACCATCGCAAGCAAAGAAACATCCGCCCCGGCCGCCCCGGCGGAGGGCATCGCTCGGCAGGGCACCCAGATCAGACTGGATTCCGTCACCAAGGATTACGGGCTGGCCATCCCCGCAGTGGAGAACATCTCCCTGACGATCGAGCCCGGGGAGTTCATGACGCTGCTCGGGCCGAGCGGCTCGGGCAAGACCACGACGCTGAACCTCATCGCGGGGTTCGAGACGCTCACCTCGGGCACGATCGCCCTGAACGGCGCCGATGTCGGTAACCTCCCGCCGCACAAGCGCAACCTCGGGATGCTGTTCCAGAACTACGCACTCTTCCCGCACATGACGGTCGCGCAGAACGTGGCGTACCCGCTGCGGGAGCGCAAGGTGCCCAAGCCCGAGATCGCCCGACGGGTTGCCGAGGTGCTCGAGTTGGTTCAGCTTCCCGACCGCGACGACAACTACCCCTCCCAGCTCTCCGGTGGGCAGCAGCAGCGGGTGGCACTCGCCCGGGCCATCGTGTTCAACCCGAAGGCACTCCTGCTCGACGAACCTCTCGGTGCCCTGGACCGTAACCTTCGTGGCGCCCTCCAGATGGAGATCCGTCGCATCCACCGGGAGGTGGGCTCCACGTTCGTCTTCGTGACGCACGACCAGGAGGAGGCGATGAACCTCTCCGATCGCATCGCGTTGTTCAACAGCGGACACATCGAGCAGGTGGGCTCGCCCGAGGAGCTGTATCGGGCGCCCGAGACGCTGTTCACTGCGCGGTTCCTCGGTGATTCGAACGTCTTCGATCTCGGTACGACGCCGGTGGGCGCGACGACCGGCTGGGAAGGCGAGACCTGGTCTGTCGATCCCAAGACCGTGTCGCGCCACGCGGGTGTCCGCGAGCACGCGGCGATCGTGGTTCGCCCGGAGGATGTGTCGATCGCCCCCGATCGTGATGCGGTTCCGAGCGGAGCAAACTCGGTAGCCGCCCGGGTGCGCGACCTAGAGTACATGGGCGCCTACCGCACCGCGATGCTCGACCTCGGCTCGAGCGGCCGTTCCGGTCGAGCCCGCATCGACGCGCTCGACTCCGCACTCGCGCTCGGCGACGAGGTGGTGGCGTGGTGGCGACCCGAGCGCCAGCGAGTCGTCGCCGTCTGACGCCGCCCCTGCGGCTATCCGGTCGCCTATCGTTCATAATGCGAACGAGCAACCACTTCATACGAACAAATTGGTAACGAATATCCGAAATCGACCCTCATCCGCTCGCGCGGGCGACTCGATGTTCATAATCTGATAACCGGAATCGTATTCCGAACAGGATCCCCGCCCGGGTGAGTTACCGGGCCTAACCGGAGGAAATGACAATGGTGTCCATATCCAGGACCGCCCTCGTGGGCGTCAGCATGATCGCAGTGGCAGGACTGCTCGCCGGCTGTGCCGGCGCGGCCGAACCGAGTGACGACACGTCGGCTGAGCCGCCCGTGACGATCACCTACGTCGGTTACGGCGGCGATGGGCAGGCGGCGCAGATTCAGGCGTGGCAGCAGCCGTACAGCGTCGAGAACCCGAACGTGACGTTCATCAACACCTCGCCGCCCGACGTCGCGCAGGTGAAGGCGCAGGTCGAGGCCAACGCCGTGCAGTGGGACGTCATGGCCATCGCGCCCTACGCCGCGCAGCAGAACTGCGGAACCCTCTTCGAGAAGCTCGACCTGTCGGCGGTGGACCAGACCGACCTGGTGCCCGGAACCGTCGGCGAGTGCTATATCGGCAACTGGATCAACGCGACACCGCTGGCGTACCGCACCGACGCGTTCCCCGAGGGCAAGGGGCCGAAGTCGATCAAGGACTTCTTCGACACCGACAAGTTCCCCGGACAGCGCGGCATGGTCACCAACCTGCAGAACGGCATCCTCGAGTACGCCCTGACGGCCGACGGAGTGAAGCCCGACGACATGTACCCGCTTGATGTCGATCGTGCCCTCGACAAGCTCGACGACATCCGCGATGTGACCACCTTCGCCCCGAACGTCGGAGCGCTTCAGCAGGCCGTTGCTGCAGACCAGATCGATATGTTCTTCCTGCCGGACTCTCGCCTGGTGCCATTGCTCAAGAGCGGCGACGAGATCACCGTGGTGTGGGACGTGACGGTCGCGTCGCTGAACGCGTTCGCGGTGCCGCTCGGTTCCACCAAGAAGGCGGCGACCGAGGCGTTCGTGTCGAGCGTGGTCGAGGCCGGCCCGGTGGCGAAGATCTCCGAGCTGCTCGGTGTGGCCCCGGTGAACCTCGCGGCCAAGCCGAAACTCGATGAGTTCGCCTCGCAGGTCGAGGTCTACGGCGACGTGAACACGGGAGACACCATCCTGCAGGATGTCGACTGGTACGCGGACAACTTCAACGAGACGTCCACCAAGCTGACCACCTGGCTCGCCGGATGACCCTCGGGCCCGCGCTGATGCCGAGCCGAGCCGGTGATGTTCCTCATCTGAATTACCATTCAGCCATGGCGAACACCGAGGTCAGCAGCGAGGCGTCCAGTTCCGACATTCAAGCGGTCGCGCGCGTCGGCCAGATCTGCGCCCTGTTCGGTCCTCACACGACCGAACTGACGGCGGCGGATGTGGCCGACCGGCTCGGCTTGAACCGCACGACGGCGTATCGCTACTGCGCATCGCTCGTCGTCGCCGGGATTCTTCAGCGCGGGCCCCGCCGGGGCACCTTCATCCTGGGCGGGCTCATGCTTCAGCTCGGGATCCATGCCCTCGGCCGCCGACGGGTCGTCGAGCTGGCCCCGCCGTACCTCGCAGAGCTGGGTGCCGCCGTCAACATGACGGCGGTCCTCAGCCTCTGGGGTGCGCGCGGCCCGGTCGTCGCCCTCGTGGAGGAAGACAGGAGCCGCACGGTGGTTGTCACCGTCCGCGCGGGATCCCTCCTCGACCTGGCGGCCGCGCAGACCAGCGTCTTCCTCGCCCACCACTCCGACCCGAGTGCGATCGAGCGAATGACCGAGTCGGCCACATCGGACGAGCGACTGCAGGTGGAGTCAGCCATCTACAGCGCCCGCCGCAACGGCTACAGCGTCGCCTACCACTCCGGAGGGGTCTTCGGTGTTGCCGTTCCCGTCTTCGACGAGTACGGCATCGCCGCGACGGTCGCGCTTCTCGGCGCTGACCCGACCGCCGACCTGCAACCCGGATCACCCATACTCACCCAGCTACTGGGAACCGCGGCCGCGCTCAGCGAAGAACTGGGTGGCGGCCGAGAAGGACAACAGATTGCCGACCTACGATGAGCTGTCCTCGGCGCAACCTCCCGGATCGAGCTGGGACGTCTTCGGGCGTGATGACCAGCTCGGCACCATCAACTTCCTCACGCCCGACCGGGTCGCGGCCGCGGCGAGCACCATCCGTACCGGTCGACGGTTCGGCCTCGACCACCCGGTAACCGCGTTCGAGCCCTACCCGACCGGTACGCGGCGGGCCCTCGAGCACTCCGTCTTCTCCAACAACGAGTGGCACCGTGACGACTGGGTCGATTCCTTCTACCTGCAGTCCTCCTCTCAGATCGACGCGCTGCGCCACATTGGGCATCCCGAGCATGGCTTCTACAACGGTCTGAGCTCGGCCGACAACAGCCCCGAATCGACCCGCCTCGGCGTGCACAACTGGGCCGAGCGCGGCATCGCGGGCCGGGGTGTGCTGCTGGACATCCCGCGGTTCTTCCGTGACCGCGGTATCGACTACGACCCGAGTTCCACCGTGGTCATCGACGCGACGATGCTCGACGAGGTGGCGCAGAGCCAGGGGGTGACCTGGCGCGGCGGCGACATCCTGCTGCTGCGCACGGCGTGGGCGGAGCAGTACCTCGCGAAGACTCCCGAGCAACGACTCGCGACGCCGTGGCGGCAATCACCGGGGCTTGCGCAGCGGGAGAGCACGCTGCGCTGGCTCTGGGACCACGAGATCGCCCTCGTCGCCGCCGACAACCTGGCGGTGGAGGCCGACCCGGTCATCGACTCTGATTTCCGCACCCCCGGCGAGACGCCGCCGGCCAAGGGGGTCGATCACAGTGGCATGCTGCACCGGCCGCTGATCGCCCTGCTCGGCATGGCGCTCGGCGAACTCTGGAAGCTCGACGAGCTCGCGGCAGACTGCGCGGCCGACGGCGTCTACGAGTTCTTCGTCACCTGCAAGCCGCTGAACATCATCGGCGCCGTCGGCTCGCCGCCGAACGCAATCGCCATCAAATAGCAGGAGAATCATGGATCACTCCCTCACCGGCACACTGCGGATGCCCGCCCGTGTGCACTTCGGATACGGCACGCGCGCGCAGATCCCGCAGCTGCTGGCCCTGCACGGCACCCGCGTGCTCGCGGTCGTCGACCCATTCCTCACCTCGACGGCCATCTTCATGGAGCTGCTGTCGCAGCTGGAGGCCGCCGGTCTCACCGTTCAGGTGCACAGCGACATCACGCCCGAGCTGCCGGTGGCGACCCTCGACGCCGCGGGAGATGTGGCGCGGGCCTTCCAGCCCGATGCGATCCTCGCGGTCGGCGGCGGCAGCGCGCTCGACGCCGCCAAGCTGATCGCCCTGCTCGCCGCCCACGGCGGCCCGCTCTCCTCCTATTACGGCGAGAACGCCGTGCCCGGCCCGGTGGTCCCGATCGTCGCGGTGCCCACGACCGCGGGCACCGGTTCTGAAGTCACGCCAGTCGCCGTCGTCTCCGACCCCGACCGCGAACTCAAGGTCGGGATCTCCAGCCCCTACCTGGTTCCGGTCGCCGCGGTCGTGGACCCCGAGTTCACTCTCGGCGCCCCAGCGAGCGTTACCGCATTCTCGGGGATCGACGCGCTCGTGCATCTCGTGGAGTCGTACACCGCGACATCCCTCACCCTGGACTGGTCGGCGACGGCCCCGGTCTTCACCGGTCGCAACCTGTTCTCGGAACTGATCGCGCTGAACGGCATCGAGCGGCTCGGTCGTTGGTTGCCGATCGCGGTGGCTGAGCCCGCGCACCGCCGGGCGCATGAGGAGGTCGCCTTCGCGGCGATGCTCGGCGGAATGTCGTTCGGCCCGACCGGAACCCATCTCTCGCACGCCCTGCAGTACCCGATCGGCGCGATCACGAAGACCCCGCACGGCCTGGGCACCGGGCTCATGCTTCCTTACGTCATGGACGCGATCCGGGTGGACGACGACGTGACCGACCGGCTCGGCGCCGTCGGCTCGGCGCTGGGTTCCGACGCGACTTCGGCGCAGGGTCGGGCCGACGACGCCATCTCCGCGGTGGTCGAGCTCAACCGGGCGATCGGCGTGCCGCCGAGCCTAGCGGCAATCGGAATCGACGCGGCTCAACTGCCACAGATCGCCGAGCTCGGCCTCGCGTCGGGTCGTTTGGTCGGCATCGCGCCCCTGCCGGTCACCAGAGACGTGCTGCTGGACATCCTCACCCGCGCCCACGAGGGCACCCTGACCGAACGGATCATGGCATGACCTACCTGGCCGACCTCTTCATCGACGGCGTCTGGCGCCCCGGCTCGTCGGGGGAGCGGTTTGACGTCATCAATCCCGCGGATCTCACGGTGATCGAGCGTTTCGCCGTCGCGACCGAGGCCGACTGCATGGCGGCGGTGGACGCGGCCGCCGCGGCCCAGGAGCCCTGGGCGGCGACCGCGCCGCGGGAGCGCAGCGAGCTG
>Ga0247742_10000771_pt1 | contig 24518 bp, 29 predicted proteins | sample UWRJL208509C2_FD_180944 | JGI IMG/M metagenome (GOLD analysis project Ga0247742, IMG submission 180944) | Plant litter microbial communities from Arlington Agricultural Research Station in Wisconsin, United States - UWRJ-L208-509C-2 | ecosystem: Environmental > Terrestrial > Plant litter >... | reverse complement strand
CGCCGCCGCCGTGGCCGATCAGCGCGAGCTGGCGGGCGAGATCGGCCTCGAGCGCGGCGAGGCTCACGCCTGATCTTCCAGCCGCAGCAGCACGATCTTGCCGATTTCGGCGATGGCGGTGGCGATCTCGGTGTCGCGATCATGTGCCAGCCGGCGCTCCATCGCGGCGAGGATGCCCGCCTTGTCGGTCAGCCGCACGCAGATGATGAAGGGAAAATCGAATGTCTCGCGATAGGCGGTGTTGAGCGCGTGGAAGCGCTCGAACTCGGCGGGGGTGAGCCGGTCGAGGCCAGCCGACGCCTGTTCGGCCGCCGATGCCTCGGTCAGGCTGCCGTCGATCGCCGCCTTGCCGGCGAGTTCGGGATGCGCGCGGATCAGCGCCAGCTTTTCGGACGCCGTGGCGTCGTACACGACCTCCATCAGATCGTGATGGCGGTTGCCGCTCGATGGCCGCGCGTCGGCGCGCGCCTCGACCCACGGGCTATGCTCGAAAAGGGCGCTCAATGCGTGCTCCCCTCCAAGCTGACGTGCGCGGAGACGACTTTCCAGCCATCGGCGAACTTGACCCACGCCTGCGTCTGGCGACCGCGCCGGTCGCTGTTCTCGCGGAAGAATTCGGCATCCGCCGTGGCGAAGCTGTCGCCGTACACAGTGATCGCGACGCGCCCGAGCGTGCGCTGCGGCGAGCCGCCACGGCCTTTGCGAAACTCCCGGATTTCCTCGATGCCGTACAGCACTTCGCCGACACCGTAGCGGTTGGTGGTCGGTGCGTCGTGGAACAAAGCGTCCATCGCCGGCACGTCGTCGGCCATCAACGCGCGTTCGTAGGCCTGGAACGCTGCCGTCACTTCGGCGAGCAGAATGGGATCGTCGATGGTCATTGCGGGTGAACCTCCAGCCAGTGTCGGGCGATGTCGATACGGCGCGCGACCCACGCATCGCCGCTATGCATGACGTGATCGAGGAAGCGCGCCAGCGCGCGGGCGCGGCCGGGGCGGCCGGCGATGCGCGCGTGCAGGCCGACCGACATCATCCGTCCGCCTTCCTCAAGGAGTTGGTCGAACGTGTCGCGCAGGTAGCGGAAGAACTGCTCGCCCTCGGTGAAGCCGTTCAGCGCGACGATCTTCATGTCGTTGACGTCGAGCGTATAGGGCACGATCAGTTGCGGCTTGCCGAAGCGCTGGTCGTAGTACGGCAGATCGTCGGCATAGCTGTCGGCATCATAGACGAAGCCGCCTTCCTCGACGATCAGCCGCGCGGTGTTGGGCGAGGTGCGGCCCTGATACCAGCCGAGCGGGCGGCTGCCGGTCAGCCGCGTGTGCAGCGCGATCGCCTCGGCGATGTGGGCGCGTTCGGTCGCTTCGGGCACGTCCTGATAATCGATCCAGCGCAGGCCGTGGCTGGCGATCTCCCAATCGGCGGCGAGCATCGCTTCGACGGCGTGCGGGTTCATCTCGAGCGCCTTGGCGACGCCGAACACGGTGACGGGGAGGTTCCGCTGGGTGAACAGCCGGTGCAGCCGCCAGAAACCGGCGCGGCTGCCATATTCGTAGAGGCTCTCCATCGCCATCGCCCGAGCCGGGTGGCTGCCCGCGCCGACCATTTCGGAGAGGAACTTCTCGGAGCCGGCATCGCCGTTAAGGACGCTGTTTTCGGCGCCCTCCTCGTAATTGATGACGAACTGGACGGCGACGCGCATGCCGCCGGGCCATTGGGGATCGGGCGGGGTAGCGCCGTAGCCGATGAGGTCACGGGTCATTGTGGGCGCTCGCCCACAAACCACCGTTCGCCCTGAGCTTGTCGAAGCCTGTCCTGAGCGGCTGGCTTTGCCAGCCAGCCGAAGGGGGCGTGTCCCGAGGCGCGTGCTTCGACAAGCTCAGCACGAACGGAGTGGTGGGGGATGAACATCACGCTTCCCACGCCTCAAGCGCCGCGCTCACGGCAGCGCCCGGCGGCAGGCTAAACCCCTCGCGCAGCAAACACGCTTCCAGCGCGCCCAGCGTAATCAGCACCTTATGCTTCATCGCATTGTAGCCCATCGCGCCGATCCGCCAGATACGGCCGGCGAGCGGACCGAAGGCGGTGCCGATCTCGATCTCGAAATGGTCGCGCATCGCCGCGCGGACGCGCTCGCCGTCGATGCCCTCGGGGATGTACACGCCGGTCACGTTGGTCATGCGGAAGCGATCGTCGCCGAACACGGTGAGGCCCATCGCACGCAACCCCGCCGTCACCGCGCGCCCGGCGGCGGCGTGGCGGGCGTAGCGGGCGTCGAGCCCCTCGCCGAGCGCCACCCGCGCGCATTCGCGCGCCGCGTAGAGCATCGAGGTCGCCTCGGTATGGTGGTTGAGGCGCTTTTCGGACCAGTAATCCATGATCATCGCCAGATCGAAATAGTTCGAGCCGATGCGCGCGCCGTTGCCATCGACCGTTCCCGCTGCACGAATGCCCGCTTCGACATGGCGGCGCGAGACAATGTGCTCGGCGGCGGCATCGGAAATCGTGATCGGCGCCGAGCCGGACGGCCCGCCGAGGCATTTCTGCAACCCGCCGGTGACGATGTCCGCGTCCCAGCGATCGGCGGCGATCTCCATCCCGCCGAGCGTCGCGGTGGCATCGACATAGAGCAACGCGCCCGCCGCGCGGCAGAGATCACCCAGCCCCTCGAGCGGCTGCGCCATCGTCGTCGAGGTGTCGCCGTGGATCGTCGCGACGACCTTCGGCGCGGTGCGTTCGATCGCGGCGGCGATCGCATCGAGCGGCACCGTCTCACCCCACTCAGCCGCGACGGTTTCGATGCGTGCGCCGATGCGGCCGAGGATTTCCGTCAGCAGCAGCCCGAAGCGGCCGAAATTGACGACCAGCACGGTGTCGCCGGGCACGACGAGGCTGACCAGAGCCGCCTCGATCGCGGCGCGGGCGGTGCCGTCGATCAGCATCGTCTGGCGGTTCCCTGTGCCGAAAATCGGGCGGTAGAGCGCCATCACCTGGTTCATATAGCCGGTCATCTCGGGATCGAACTGACCAAGCAAATCCGCCGACATCGCGCGCAGCACGCGCGGGTGCGCGTTGACCGGACCCGGCCCCATCAGCAGCCGCTGCGGCGGATCGATCTCGCCGAACAGGAGGGGGTCTAGCGTCACGAGGCATCTCCAAGGTGATCGATGAAGCCGAGCATCACCTGCAACGCGATCTCGGCGTCGGCGGGGTCGACATGCTCGGCGGGGTTGTGGCTGACGCCGCCCTTGCAGCGGACGAACAGCATCGCGGTCGGGCACAGCGCGGCCATCACCATCGCGTCATGCCCGGCGCCTGAGACGAGCTGGCGGATCGGCTGGCCGGCGGCGGCGGTGGCTGCATCGAGCAGGTCCATCAATGCGGGGTTGCACGGGCTGGCGGGGAGATCGTGGATATGCTCGACGTCGAAGTCGAGGCCACGCGTGTCGGCGATGGCGGCGATCGCATCAAGTATGGCCTCCGCCGCCCGGTCGCGCCGCCCGGGGTCGCCCGAGCGGATGTCGATGGTGAAGCGCACTTCGCCGGGGATGACGTTGGCGGCGCCGGGCAGCGCTTCGATCCTGCCAACGGTGGCGACGAGGTCGGAGGCGTCGCGGCGGGCGATGGTTTCGATCGCCAGCAGCATCTCGGCCGCGCCGGCGAGCGCGTCGCGGCGCAGCGGCATCGACGCTGTGCCGGCGTGGCCGGCGATGCCGATGACAGTCGCCTGGAAGCGCAGTTGCGCGGCGATGCCGGTGACGGTTCCGACCGCGAGGCCCTCGGCTTCGAGGACCGGGCCTTGCTCGATATGGGTTTCGAGATAGGCGAGCGCGGTGCCGGGTGCGCGAACTGCGCCGAAATATCCGTTCGTGCTGAGCGAAGTCGAAGCACGTGTCCCAAGCGAAGCACTCGCGGCCCGTCCTTCGACTTCGCTCAGGACGAACGGTGGGAGGGTGGCCAAGGCGTTTTCCAGCGTCACCCCGTCCGCATCCGCCATGTCCAGCGCCGCAGCCGCCAGCGTGCCCGCCACCGCGCGGCTGGTCAGCATCGCGGCGGGAAAGCGTGAACCTTCCTCGTCGCCGAACGCGATCACCTCGATCGGGAAGCGCATCCGCCGGCCCGCCGCGTGCAGCGCCGCGACCGCCTCGACGCCGAGCATGATGCCGAGCGGACCGTCATAGCGCCCGCCATCGCGCACGCTGTCGAGATGGCTGCCGATCAGCAATGCGGGCGCATGCGCGTCCGCGCCTTCGTAGCGGCCGATCAGATTGGCGGCGGGGTCGCGGCGTACTGTCATTCCCGCCTCGGTCATCCAGCCGGCGAGCGCCTCTTGTGCGGCGACATAAGCGGGCGTCAGATAGCCACGATACAGCCCGCCTTCCATGTCGCTGTGCGGCGCGACGCCGAGAGCGTCGCAGCGCGCCACCGCGCGGGCGCCGCCTACCATGCCGCCACCCCGCCGTCGCTGCGCGGATCGGTCGCGCCGTCGAGCGTGCCGTCGGCGTGGCGGACGATCGCACCCGCGTGGCCCATCATCGCCGTCAGCGCGCCGACGCGCTCGACATCGTGGCCCGCCGCCGCAAGCTCAGCGTAAAGCGCCTCATCGAAACCATCTTCCAGCTTGAGCGTGGTCGATTGTTCGCCCCAGGTGCGCCCGAGCAGCCAGCGCGGGGCACTGATCGCCTCCTGCACATCCACGCCGTAGCGGGCGTAGCGTGTGAACAGCGCCGCCTGGGTCTGCGGCTGGCCCTCGCCGCCCATTGTGCCATAGGCCATCACGCGGCCATCGTCGAAGCGGGCGAGCGCGGGGTTGAGCGTGTGGAATGGTTTCCGCCCCGGCTTGAGCGCGTTCCAGCCGGTCTCCGCGAGCCGGAACGAACTGCCGCGATTCTGCCAGGTGATGCCGGTTTGCGGCAGCACCAGCCCCGAGCCGAATTCGAAATAGGTCGACTGGATGCAGCTCACCATGCGACCATCGGCATCGGCCGCGCCGAACCAGCAGGTATCGCCCCATTGCGGCGGCTGCGGCCATGCCAGCGCGTGCGCCGGATCGATCCGCGCCGCCATTGCATCGAGTGCCTCCGCGTCATCAAGCAAAGCCTGCGGCTCGCCGTGCATCCACTCGGGATCGCCGCAATGCTGGTCGCGCCACAGGAATGCCTGCTTGGTCGCCTCGATCAGCCCGTGAACATGATCGAAGCCGTCGCATTCGCTCGCGTTGAGGCGGTCGAACAGCGCGAGGATCAGCAGCGAGGCGATGCCTTGAGTCGGCGGCGCGCTGTTGTAGAGCGTCGCGCCGGCGATGCCGACCGACAGCGGTGCGGGCGTGGTCGCGCGGTGCGCCGCCAGATCGGCGCGCGACACCGGGCTGCCGAGCGCTGCGAGGTCCGCCGCGATCCGGTCGGCAAGCGCGCCGTGATAGAAATCGTCGAGGCCGTTCGTCGCCAGCGTGCGCAGCGTTTCGGCAAGCAGTGGCTGCGTCAGCACGTCGCCCTCGGCGAGCGGTCGCCCTTCCGGTTCGAACACGCTGGCGTAAGCGCCCGGCTGCACGCGCAGCTCCGCACCCTTGGCGGCGGCGATGCCCGCCCCGCCCGCCGTCACCGCGACGCCAGCCTCGGCGTGGCCGATCGCATCGCGCAGCAGCCGATCGAGCGGCAGCGTGCCGCCACTCGCCGCCAGCGCCGCCGCCCAGCCCGAGACCGTGCCCGCCACCGTGTTCGCCGCGAGCGGCCCGCGCGTCGGCACCGCCGCCAGTCCGGCATAGAGCGACAGGTCGGCCCGTGCCGCCGCCGCGCCGCAGCCATGCACCGAATGGACGCGGCCATCGGGTTCGGCGATCACCCAGAAGCCGTCGCCGCCAAGTCCCGTCATGTGCGGATAGACCACCGCCAGACAGGCCGCGACCGCGACGCACGCCTCGACCGCAGTGCCGCCGTCGCGCAGCACCGCCAGCCCCGCCTCGGCGGCGAGATAGTGCGGCGCGGTGACGATGCCGCGTGTGCCGGTGACGGTGTTCAGCACCGCGCTCAATCCGGTAGCGCCGCGACGAACGCACGGACGACATCGGCCGAATTGACCGAGGCGAGCGCCATGAAGGTGTTCATCTGGTTCGCACCGGCATCCCCGCCGGCGAGATCGGAGAGGCTGCGGAACACGATCACCGGCGTGCGGTTGGCATAGGCGACCTGCGCGACGGCGGCACTCTCCATATCGAGCACACGCGCCTTGTACGCGGCCGAGAGATAGTCGCGGAACTCGGCATTGTCGGCGAACACCCCGGCGCTGACGCCGGTGCCACCGACGACGATCTTGGGTTGCGCCGCAAGACACGGCGATGCCGCCATCGGCTCGCGGGTGGCAGCGTCGAGCGGCTTGGCGAGGCAGCGGCGCAAGGTCACCGTGCCGGCGACGGTGCGGGCGAGCGCGAGCAGCTTGGGATCGACCGCGATCGTATAATGGCGCCGTACCGGATCGGCGGCGTTGCCGAGCCGCACGCCGCGCGGGAACATCATGCCGAACGGCGCGGGCGCTTCCTTGTCGACCGCCTCGGGCACCACCCAGCCGTCCGCCGTCTTGCGCGCGAACGACACCTCCAGATATTGCGCCCAGTCCGCCGGCACCACGACATCGCCGATGGTGAGGCCGGGATCGACCCCGCCCGCTATCCCTGAGAACACGATGCGTTTCACCGTGAAGCGATCGAGCACCAATTGCGTGTTCATCGCCGCGTTGACCATCGACACGCCGCTCTGCATCAGCAGCACCGGCTTGCCCGCGATCGTGCCGGCGACGAAGGTGAGGCCGTTGCGCGTGTATCGCTTCGGCGCTTTGACCGAGGACACCAAGGCGGCGAACTCCGGCGGAAACGCCGTCATCACGACGGTACGCGGCGTGCGGTCGATCGTCTCGGCCGCCGCCGGCGTCGCGGCGAGCATCAGCAGCGCCAGGATGACGCGCCTCATGCCCCCGCGCTCATCCACACGAAACGCACCACGAACAGGCCGGCGAGTACGAACAGGAACCAGTCCGCCTTGCTGACGCTGCCGCGCAGCAGCTTCAATGCGGCGTGCGCGGTGATGCCGAAGGCGAGGCCGTTGGCGATCGAGAAGGTGAGCGGGATCATCGCCACGGTGAGGAAAGCGGGGATCGCCGAGAGCGGGTCTTCCCATTCGACTTCGGTCAGCGGCAGCAACATCAAGCCGCCGACGACGATGAGCGCGGGCGCGGTCGCCGCCAGCGGGACGAACTGCGCATAGGGCGCCACGAACATCGTCGCGAAGAACAGCAGCCCGGTGACGACCGCCGTCAGCCCGGTGCGCCCGCCCGCCTGCACGCCCGCCGCGCTCTCGACATACGACGTGACCGTGCTGGTGCCCGCCATCGAGCCGACGATCGTCGCGGTCGCATCGGCGATGAGGATGCGGTTGAGACCGGGGATTCGCCCGGCGGCGTCCATCAGCCCGGCGCGTTTGGTGACCGCGACCAGCGTGCCGATATTGTCGAACAGATCGACGAACAGGAACACGAAGACGATCTCGAACACCCCGCCCGAGAGCTTGAACACGCCGGGCAGATCGAGCTTGAACGCGGTGCCGGTCAGCGCGGCGAGGCTGTACGGTTCGGGCTTGAACGCGACCAGCCCGGCCAGCCAGCCGACGATCGTCGTGCCGACGATGCCGATCAGCATCGCACCGCGCACGCCCCAGATGCTCAGCGCGCCGATCAGCAGCAGCCCGAACAGCGCCAACGCCGCAGCCGGTTCGCGCAGATTGCCGAGCGCAACGAAGGTGGCGGGGTTGGCGACGACGATGCCGGCGTCCTTCAGCCCGATGAAGCCGATGAACAGCCCGATGCCGCCCGCGACCGCCGCGAACAGATAGGTCGGGATCACCGCGACGATCAACTGGCGCACGCCGGTCAGCGTCAGGATCAGGAAGCACACGCCTGAGATGAACACGCAGCCGAGCGCAACCGGCCAGGGCACATGCATCTGCTGGACGACGGTGAAGCTGAAATAGGCGTTGAGTCCCATGCCCGGCGCGAGGCCGAGCGGGGTGTTCGCGACCAGCCCCATCAGGATCGAGGCGAACGCGGCGGCAAAGCACGTCGCCGCCGCCACCGAAGCGACCGGCATGCCGGCGAGGCCGAGGATCGCGGGGTTGACCAGCACGATATAGGCCATCGTCAGGAAGGTGGTGGCGCCGGCCAGCACTTCGGTCCGCACCGTCGTGCCGCGCTGCGCGAGCGAGAAGTATCGTTCAAGCCGCCCCGCAGCCTGTGTTTCGCTCATGCCATGCTCCCCTGCAACACCCCCGCCGGCGCCGAAACGCCGACCATTCCCTGTTCTTCCAGCATCGCGGCGAAGCGGAACAATGTCCGTTCCGTGCCCGCGCGGCCGATCGCTTGCAGCCCGAGCGGCAGCCGCCCCGGTCGCGCCAGCGGCATCGCCAGCGACGGCAGGCCGAGGAAGCTGATCGGCTGGCTGTGAATACCGAGATCGGCGCGCGCTAGGCTGAGCGCGCCGTCGATCGTGATGCGCGGGTCGGCGATCAAAGGCGCCACGCAGGGCGTCGCCGGCGCGAGCAGCACGTCATAGGGCGCGATCAGCGCGGCGATGCGCTGTTTGAAGGCAGCGCGGAACGCTTGCGCTTCGTCGTACAACGCTTTCGGCAGCAGCGCGCCGGCGATCAGCCGGTCGCGAACTTGCGGGTCGAACGCCATCGCCTGTTCGGCGAGTGCGGCGCGGTGGAGTTGGCCGCCTTCATAGGCGGTGATGACGAACGCCGCCGAGCGCGCGCGGGCGATGTCGGGGAGTTCGATGACCGGCGCATCGGGCGCGATCGCCGCCATCGCGGCGAGTTGGTCGGGATCGGCATTCTCGCGGAAACGCCCGCCGAGCAGCGCGATGCGGAGCGGTTGGTCGGTCGGCTCTGCCGTGGTTCCGCTCAGCACATCCCAGACCAGGCGCATATCCGCGACCGAAACGGTGAACGGACCGACATCGTCGAAGCTTGCAGCAAACGGGAACACGCCCGCCATCGGCAGCGCATCATGCGTCGCCTTGATGCCGTACACGCCGGTCAGGCTGGCGGGGACGCGGATCGAGCCGTTGGTGTCCGATCCGAGCGCGAACGGCAGCAGCCCGGCCGCGACCACCGCCGCCGATCCGCCCGATGAACCACCCGCCAGCCGGGCCGGATCATGCGGGTTGCGCGTGGTGCCATAGGCCGCGTTGATCGTCGCGAAGCCGTAAGCGAACTCGTCCATGTTGAGCGTCGCGACCAGCACCGCGCCGGCCTTGCGCAACCGGCGGATCGCCTCGGCATCGGTTCGCGCTGGGGCGGCATCGGCGTAGAGCGTCGAGCCGGCGGTGGTCGGCAGGCCGGCGACGTCGAACAAATCCTTCACGCCATACGGCACGCCGGCGAGCGGCCCCGGATCGCGTCCGGCGGCGATCTGCGCATCCACTGCCGCCGCTTCGGCGCGCGCACGATCGGCGAGGATGCGGGTAACGGCGACGAGGTCGTCGCGGCCGAGCGCTTCGAGGCACGCCTCGACGATCGCCGAAGCTGTGACCCGCCCGGCGCGCACATCGGCGGCGATGTCGATCGCCTGCTTCATTGCGGCGTGCCGCGCAGCGTCGCCGCATGGCGGTCGAGCAGTGCGAGGTTGGTGGTCACGCCCGGCAGGCATTCCTCGGGGATTTGCACGCCGACTGCTTTCGCCGCCGCCGCGATCTCGGCTTCGGTGCGGGGGATCGCCGTCGCAGTCTCGCGCGCTTCCGCCACGCTGCGGAAGCGCCCCGCCAGCGCCGCGCAGACGAACAATTGCAACTGGTGGAAGATCATCAGCGGCAGTACGATCAGCCCGACATGCGCCGGCGCGAACAGCGCTCCCGCCATCGGCACGCCCGAAGCGAGGCTCTTCTTCGATCCGCAGAACAGCAAAACGATGAAATCCTCGCGCGACAGACCGGCGAGCCGCGCGGTCAGCACGTTGACGCCCATCACCGCCGCCAGCAGCACCGCGCTCAAGCCGAGCAGCCCGGCGAGATCGGCGACGTTCACCTGAGTCCAGATGCCGTTCACCACCGCCGCGCTGAACGCCGAATAGACCACCAGCAGGATCGAGCCGCGATCGACCGGCTGGAGGATCTTCTTGTTGCGATCGACGAACCCGCCGATCACCGGGCGCAGTAGATGCCCGGCGACGAACGGCAGCAGCAATTGCACCGCGATCGTCCAGATCGAATGCCAGGACGACACCGCGCCCTTGCCATCGACCTGCATGAACAGCGCGACCAGCAGTGGCGTCAGGAAAATGCCGAGCAGGTTGGACAAAGACGCGCTGCACACCGCCGCCGCGACATTGCCGCGCGCGATCGCGGTGAAAGCGATCGAGGATTGCACCGTCGAGGGCAGCAAGGTCAGGAACAGCAGCCCCGACAGCAAAAGCGGATTACCCCAGCCGTGCAGCAGCGCCACCAGCGCCAGCCCGAGCAGCGGGAACAGCACGTAAGTCGAAGCAAGCACCAGCGCATGCAGCTTGAGATTGCCGATGCCCTGCACGATCGCCGCGCGCGACAATTTGGCGCCGTGCAGGAAGAACAGCAGCGCAATCGCCAGATCGGCAGCGAGATCGACCCAACCGGCCGCCACCCCGCGCACCGGCAACAGCGACGCACCCACCACCACCGCAATCAGCAGCAGCAGGAATCGGTCGATAGACAGTACCAGCTTGAACGCGCGCCCCATGATCGCGCTATGCCCGCTCAAGCCCTACCGATCCAACACAATGACGAACACGGATCGTTGCAAAAAAGCGTGCAGCCCACATGCATTGCACGGGCGTGTCGCGATCAGGCGAAGCGGCGCGACGTCCAGGTAATGAGGACCGAAACCGCCATCACGCCCAGATCGACGGCCGCCTGAACGCGGTGCGGCGCAAGGTCCGAAGGATCGTGGAGCAGAACGCGAAGATCGGCCGAGGGATGCCGCACGGCCGCGACCACCACCAGCGCCAGTGCAACGAAAAGAGCGATCCGTCGATTGCGCATGGTCCAGTCTCCTGCGGCGCGTTTACCGTAAACACGCTCAAGCGACAAGCGCGGTCAGGCGGCGAAGCGGTGGAGCGCGGGCGCGTCGCGCACGCGGTCGCGACCGGCCTTCTTCGCCTCGTACAAAGCGGCATCGGCCGAGCGATACAGCGCCTTCCAGTCGGCCTCGCGCGTCAGCGGGCCGCGGCACTGGCCGATGCTCGCCGTCACCGTCATGTCGAACGGCATGCGCGCAGTTCGCAGCCGATCGAGCACGTCGTCGGCGAGCGTGTCCTTATGGCTCGCGATCACAACCGCGAATTCCTCGCCGCCGAGCCGCGCGACCAGAGTGCCGATCGGCAGCGCCTGACGCAGCGTGCGCGCGAAAATGCGCAGCACCTCGTCGCCACCGTCGTGGCCGATCGTCTCGTTGACGTGTTTGAAGTGATCGAGATCGGCGAGCAGCAACGTGAAATCGCCCTCGTGCCCGACCGCGCTGCGCAGGAAGGCGCGGCGGTTGAGCAGCCCGGTGAGCGGATCGGTATCGGCGAGCAGCAGCGCGGCGATTTCCTGTTCGCGCGCCTCGTCGCGCTCGCGGGTGAGCAACAGCACCCGGTGGCCGATCGCGAGGCTCGAGAGCAAGGCTTCGATCGTCATGGATATGACCGACGAATTGTCGATCCAGAAATCATACGACCAGCCGAACAGGCTCGACGCCGCGCGCACAACCGCGAAGGCGATCGGCACCGCCCAGGCGATCGTGAAGAACGGCAGGAACGCACTGTGCCGCCGCCAGGCGTTGACGAGGATCGGCACGATCGAACCGAGCACGAACAGGAAGCCGAACGCATAGAGCATGTCGAACAGACGGAGTCCGAACGGCGCGAATACAGCGATGCCGATCGCCGGCACGCCGACCGACACCGCAGCGGCGACGCAGACTCGCTTGAGCCACGGCGTCATCACACGCTGTTCGAAGAAGTTGCGCAGAAACGCGAGCGCGGACACCGCCACCAGCGCGAGCAGCATGTAGTTGATCCGCATCCGCGCGGTGTTGGCGATGCCGGGAATCAACCACGCGAGCGTTCCCGATGAACTCAGGTCATAGGCGAGCAGCGCGATCATCATCAGGCAATAGAACGGCATGAAGCGGTGACGCAGCGCATAGGCGAGGCCGAGATTGAACAGCAGCAGCGCCGCGCACGCGCCGCCGACCCCTGCGTACAGCGCGGCGAGACGCGTATCGGATCGCGTCACTTCGCCGCCCGTCGCCAGCGTCGGCGCGAGCAGGATGCCGCGCAAATTGGCGGCGCCCTCGACATGCCAGAGCAGGCGCACCAGCGGCGCCGGCCGCCGCGGCAGCCAGCGCTGAAAGATCGCGCCGAGCCTGAGGTGGCGCGAGGCCGCGACATCGTCGCTGCGGATCGAGACGATCGTGCCATCGGCGTAGAGCGCGTGAACGGTCATCGCGCGCTGCCACACGCTCGCCGAGCGTACCGCAAGCCGGCTTTCGGCGGTGGAGATGTCGAGCGGCTGGCCGAGCAGCCAGAAATCGCCACCGCCGAGCCGCCCCTGCGGCGTCGCGCAGTCGAACCGTTCGGGCGCGTGGAACAGCTTCGCCGCGGTCAGCCCGGGCGCGTCGCGCAGCACGCACGTCCGAATCGGGGTGCCGACCGGCCCGACCTGCGCGTTCGCCGCACCCGCGCACAGCGAAACGAGCATCGCTACGAGCCAGGCAAAACAGCGAAGGAGTGAGCGCCACGGCATTGCCAAACGCGGTAGTCGCATATGCACAACAATCGGTAAATTTTCACGCGAACGGAACCAAAACGGGTCCGTTGCGCTATATCCCGTTACGCTGAGTGAAGCCAGCCGCGCAATGCGGTGTTGACCGCGCCCGCCACCGCCCAGGGCGTAAAATGCCCCGCGTCGAGTTTGACCAGTGTCAGATCGGTAACCAGCGCATCGATTCCGTCGATCTGCACCGGTAGCAGGTAGCGGTCGCGCATGCCCCAGATCACCAGCGTCGGCTGCGTGATGACCGGCGCGGGCGTCGTGTCGCTGGCGGGAGTCATCGCCGCGGCGGCGCGATACCAGTTGAGCATCGCCGTCATCGCGCCGGGCTGGCTCCATTCGTCGAGATGCGCGGCGCGCTCGCGCCCCACCGCCAACGTGGCGAGTCGCCGGACGAGGCTGTTGCCGAACGCCGCCGCGAGCAGCCGCGACCGATCGATCCGGGTGTTGCGGATGAAGCCGATATAGCCGCTCGCACGCTGCTGCGCCGGATCGTCGCGCAAGGTCTGCTGAAAGCGGTAGGGATGCGGCGCGTTGAGGATCACCAGCCGCTCCACACGGTGCGGCTGCGTCATCGCCGCGCCCCAGGCGATCGCCCCGCCCCAGTCGTGACCGACCAAGGTGAAGGTGGCCCGCCCGAAATGATCGGCGAGCGCGAACACGTCGGCCATGATCTTGTCGGGCGCATAGTCGCTTACCGCCGCCGGCTTGGACGAACGCGCATAGCCGCGCTGGTCTGGCGCGATCACGAAATGCGTCTTGGCCAGTTCGGGAATCTGGTGCCGCCAGGTGCGGTGCGACTCCGGAAAGCCGTGCAGCAAGATGATCGCCGGATTCGCCGGATTGCCCGCCACCGCGACGTCGAGATCAACCCCGGTGGCGAGCGCGACGCGGATCACGGATAGCTGACCGTGAGCGGGATTTCGGGGAGCGGAATCCACTCCTGGTCGTCGCCGGGCACCTTGGGAAATTCCTGCGCCTTCCACGCGCGCTTCGCATCGTTGATTCGCTCGCGGCGCGACGAGACGAAATTCCAGAATACGTGGCGCGGCGTGGCGAAGGCCTCGCCGCCGGCCAGCATCACGCGCCCGCCGGTCGCCGAGCGCAACGTCGGCGTGGTGCCGGGGCGCAGCACGTAGAGCGTCATCGGCTCTAGCGTCATGCCGTCGAGCGTCGCTTCGCCGAGCGCGACGTACAACGCGCGCTCGTCAGCGGAGGAGTCGATCGGAATGCTGCCGCCCGCGCCCAGCACGATGTCGCCGTAGATCGTCTGCGCATAGGTCGTGGTCGGCGCGCGCACGCCCCACAGCTCCCCCATGATGACACGCGCCTGCGTGGTGCCGTCGCCGAACACCGGTAGCGCCGCTTCGGTCACATGCTCGAACGCGGGGTCCATCTCCTCGTCCTTCTCGGGCAAAGCCAGCCAGGTCTGGATGCCCGACAGTTCGGGGCCGCCGGCACGCTCGTCGGCGGGCGAGCGTTCGGAATGGACGATGCCGTGCCCGGCGGTCATCAGATTGACCGCACCCGGCTCGATCCGCGCGTCGCTGCCGATCGAATCGCGATGCTCGATCGCGCCGCCGAACAGATAGGTGACGGTGGCGAGGTTGATATGCGGGTGCGGCCGCACGTCGATGCCCTGCCCGACCGCGAGATGCGCCGGCCCCATCTGGTCGAAGAAGATGAACGGGCCGACCATCGTGCGCGGCTTGGCCGGCAAGGTGCGGTGAACCTTGAAGCCGCCGAGATCGTGAGTCGTCGGCAGCAAAGTCTGGATGATGAGATCGTCGGTCATTCGGCCTCTCGCAATGCGATCATGTCGAGCAGATCCTCGGGGAAGATCGGTTCGGGGAAGGTGGCGATCTCGTCGCGCGTGAACCAGCGCCATTCGCGCATCACGCGCTGTTCGAGCGGGGTGTGGCCGCTGGTATCGACCTCGACCGCACCCGCGTCGATGCGGAAATAGCGTTCGTCGGCGGTGACGGGCACGCCCTCCAGCGTGATGAACTCGACAATGCGGCGCGCCACTTGCTCGCCCGGCTCGGCGACGATGCCGGTTTCCTCGAACAGTTCGCGCCGCGCCGCCGCTTCATAGCTCTCGCCGGGATCGACCGCGCCGCCCGGCGTACACCAGAACGGCGGCCGGTCGGCGGGATCGAAGCGGAACAGCAGGATTCGCCCTTCACCGTCGAGCAGCAGAATGCGCGCGGCCGGGCGTGGCGTGCGTGCAGTCATGCCGCGTCGAGCTCGGAATAGTGGCGGAAGATGCCCTGCGTGTTGAACGCGATCCGACGGTCGCTGGCGAGATACGCCTTGATGCCGTCGAGGTCCGCCACGCGATCGTGCAGCGCGATCAGCTTCGGGTAGCCGCTTTCAATCGCTGTCATCCGCTTCGGGAACATATAGCGCAGCCCGGCGACGATCTGGAACAGCGATGTGTCGCCGTAGCTCCAGCGCTCGCCGATCAGCCAGTCGCCGGGGTTAGCGGCGAGCGCTGCCTCGAAATAGCCGAGGAACTTGGGCAGGCGCTGCTCGCGGAACTGCGCGGCGGCGCGCGCGGCTTCGGGTTTCTGGTCCTCGTAATAGTCCATCATCGCGACCGGGTGGTGGACGTTGTGCGCCTCGACGACGAGATCGGCGATGGTGAGCTGGATCGCGTTGAGCCACTGCCGGTCGGCGAGTCCCGACGGGGCGATGTCGTGTTTTTCGCCAAGGTAGGCGAGGATGTTGGCGACCTGCGAGACCACGCCGTCGTCAGTCTCCAGATAGGGCGGCGCGAACGCCCCGCGCCCGGCGAGACCATTGAGGTTCGCCATCAGCGCCTCGGCACCCTGCTCGCGCGCGCAATCCTGATAGGCGATACCGCCGGCCTCCAGCGCGAGCCGCACGAACTCGCCGCGCCCCTGAATGTCGGGCCAATACCACAGCCGGTAGCTCATCTCATTCTCCCGGCGCGCGCGCCTTGATGGCGAGCGCGTGGATACGCTCGGCGAGCAGATCGGCCAGTGCCTGATTGACGAGCCGCTGGCGCTGAACGCGCGAGACGCCGGTAAAGGCCGCGCTTTCGACGATTACGGTGAAATGCGATTCGCCCGAGCGGTCGTCGCCCATATGGCCGGCATGATGGTGGCTGTCGTTGACCACCTCCAGATGCGACGGCGCGAGCGCGGCGGTGAGACGGGCGGCGATCTGATCCGCGACGGGGCTGGTGGCGAGCGTGTTCATCGCCCCTATATACGCCGTTTCGCCAATTCAGGGAGCCGGGGTGGCACGCCAGACCGAAAAGAAAGACCGACCCAACATCCGCTTCCACGGCCGCGTGGAGGGGAGCGGACGCGTGTGCGATCAACCTGGCTGCGATCTGCCCGGCGAATTCCGCGCGCCCGCCGAAGGCCCGAGCAACGACTTCGAAGGGCCACGCCCGTACCGCTGGTTCTGCCTCGATCACGTTCGCGCGTTCAACGCGCGCTACAATTTCTTTGCCGGCATGAGCCCCGACGAGATCCACGACGCACAGCGCCCGTTCGCGGGTTGGGAGCGCGAGACGCGCGCGTTCACCGGCAACGGCGGCGCCGACCGTCCGCCGCGCTGGGCCGACTTCGCCGACCCGCTCGACGCGATCGGCGCGCGCTTTCGAGGCGCGACGGCGGCGGCGGGTGCGCGGAAGGACGGCAGGCCGCTGTCGGACAGCGATCGCCGTGCGCTGAAAGTGCTCGATCTGCCGACCGACATCGACCGCCGGGGCTTGCGCCAGCGCTATGCCGAACTGGTGCGGCGTTATCATCCCGATCGTAATGGCGGCGATCGGAGCTTCGAGAAGAAGCTACAGGACGTGATCGCGGCCTATACCCAATTGAAGGGCGCAGCGGCCTTCGCCTGAAGCCGTCGCCCCGGCGAAGGCCGGGGCCGCTGTGTGTTTGGCACCCGGTTCGGCAAATTACGCAACGGCCCCGGCCTTCGCCGGGGCGACGTCAGTTTTTCGCTAGCGTCGCAAGCTGGTCCGCGACCACACCCCAGCCCTGCGCAAAGCCCATCGCCTCGTGCTGCGCCTTGGCCTCGGCGGTCCAGTGGCGGGCCGTCGCGGTGTAGCGGGTCTTGCCGCCCTCGTCGGCGAGGTTGAAGATACCGGTCATGAACGGCGCTTGCGGCACCCAGCCGGCGGCATAGGCATCGGTGAAGACGAAGCGCTTCCCCGGCACCACCTCCAGGAACACGCCTTCCTGCGCATGGCGCTCGCCGTTCGGGCCGTGCATCACCATCGCCGAGCGACCGCCGGCGCGCCAGTCCATCGCAACGATCTCGGTCGTCCACGGCTTCGGACACCACCATTCGGTGAGCCGCTCGGTGATGATCGTCCACACCCGATCGACCGGCGAGTCGATCAGCCGGGTGACCGACAGCTCGTTGCCCTCGCTCATGCCGCATCCTCCCCGGCGACCGCCGCCTCGATCGCGGCGATATCGATCTTGCGCATCGTCATCATCGCCTGCATCGCGCGAGCGGCGGCGGCCTGATCGGGGTTGGCGAGCGCGGCCATCAACACGCGTGGCACGATCTGCCACGACAGACCGTAGCGGTCGCGGCACCAACTGCACGCGCTCTCGGCGCCGCCGTTCGAGACGATCGCGTCCCAGTAGCGGTCGGTCTCGGCCTGATCGTCGGTGAAGATCTGAAAAGAGACCGCATCGGTGAAGGGGTGCCCGGCACCACCGTTCAGCCCGATGAACGATTGCCCGCAAACGGTGAACTCGACCGTCAGCGCATCGCCCGCCTTGCCGGCCGGATAGTCCGCCGGCGCGCGGTGGACGGCCGTCACGGCGGAATCCGGGAAGACGCCCGCGTAGAAAGTGGCGGCCTCTTCGGCCTTGCCGTCGAACCAGAGACAGGTGGTGATCTTGCTCACTGTCCGCCTCCCGAAACGAAGCCGACCGAGGCGCCGGTCGGATCGAGCGCGATGACGATGCGCTCGCCCCCGGGCACCTCCATCGGCCCCATGATGATGGTGCCCCCAGCCGCCGCCACCTGCTCCGCCGCCGTATCGACATCAGCGACGCGGAAGTAGAAGGTCCATTTGACCGGCTGCTCGGGCGCGGAACGGTTCATCATCGCGCCGATCTGGGTCTCCCCGACTTCGAGGAACAGATAATCCCCCATCGGCCCCATCGACATCGACTCGGTCGAGACCAGCCCGAGCAGATCGCCGTAGAAGGGTAGCGCGGTGGTCGTGTCGAGCGTGGTCAATTCGTTCCACGCGCAACGCATCGGCAGTGTCGTGGAGAAAGCGGTGCTGTCCTGATCGCCCATCGCCGGATCGGGCGTCATCAAATACAGCGGCACGCCCTGCGGATCGGCGATCAGCGCGATCCGGCCGACATTGGCGACATCGATCGGCCCGAAATGCGTTGCCCCGCCCGCTGCGCGATTGGCGGCGACCTTCGCTTCGACATCGGCGACGTGGAAATAGCCGAACCAGCCCGGCCCCGCCGGCGCGTCGGCCATCTCAAGCAGCCCGCCCACGCCGACCCCGTCCGCGTTCCAGATCGTGTACGGCATGCCCCCGTCGGGCGACGGGAATTCGCTCGTCGTCCAGCCGACGATCGCGCTGTAGAAGGCTTTGGCGGTGGCGACATCGCCGGTGATGAGTTCGTACCAGATCGGCAGTCCATAGGCGCTCGGCATCGTCTCTCTCCCGTTGGCGTCTTCAGCTTTCCATATCGCCGCTGTCGAACAGCGGCTCGAAACCGCCCCAGAACATGCGCTTGCCGTCGAAGATCGGCGGCTCGGGCGATTGCATGCGCTCGTCCTTGAGCATCGCCGCGCAGCCGGCATCGCGCGCGTCCTTCGATGGCCAGACCACCCAGGAGAAGACGATCGCCTCGCCCTCTTCAGCCTTCACCGCCTTGTAGAAATGGGTGTGGGTGCCGTGCGGAACGTCGCTGCCCCATGTCTCGACGATGCGCAAAGCGCCGTGATCGCGAAACAGCGGCGCGACGCGTTCGGCCATGTCGCGATAGGCTTGCTTGTTGGCTGCCGGCACCGGCAACACATATCCGTCGATATAGCCATCATGCTCTCTCCTCGGGCTTCGCGATGAGTGGCAGCAGCGCCCGCAGCCGCGACTCGCGCAACCACAAGCCGCCCCACAGGATCAGCCCGATATACACCCCGAACAGCGTGAAGCCGAGCAGCGGGCTGCCGACGCGCAGATGCGCCGCGACCGCGCCGCCGAGGTAGCCGGTCAGCAACACCGCCCCCAGCATCGCGGTGCGCGGCCAGGCGTAGAGCGCGGTGCAGACCGCCAGGATCGCACCGAGCAGGCGGTAGAAGGCCGGGTCAGCGGGCAGGCCGAGCGGCGGGCTGTTGGCGATCATCACGTTCGGCGCGAACAGCTTGCCGCCCGCATCCATCGCGAGGAACAGAATGGCGAGACCGCTCAGCCCGCGGCCTACCCGGAGCGTTCTGCGGCCCATGTTCAGGCGGCCTCGGCTGCGGCGGCCGGAACGTCCATCCAGAACGGCCCGAAGCCGTGCCCGTCGAAATCCTCGAACGCGCGGCTGTACATATAGCCTTCGTCCTCGGCCGGGTGAAGCTCGCGCCCGCCCGCCGCCAGCGCCGCCTCGGTGAAGGCATCGACGGCGGCACGGTCGTCGAACGACAGCGCATAGAGCGCGCCACTCGTCGTCCGGGCGTCAATGATCGTCTTCCTGGTGAAGGTCGCGTAGAAGTCGTGGCTGAGCAGCATGACGTAGATCGTCTCCGACCAGACCATCGCCGAGGCCTTGTCGTTGCTGAACTGCGCGTTCTTCTCGAAGCCGATCGCGTCGTAGAAGGCGGTCGATTTCGCAACGTCGGCGACCGGCAGGTTCACGAAGATCATTTTGGGCATCGCCAATTCCCCTGTGTCGAATCGTGCTTGGCAGGGCATGCCGCTTCGAGTTATTAAAAGCAACCATGAAGTTAGAAAAAGTAAGTAAGCGTTGGTATGACGATGCCTGCGGCACCGCGCTGGCGATGGAACTGGTCGGCGAGCGCTGGTCGCTGCTGATCGTGCGCGAGCTGATGTTCGGCCCGCGCCGCTTCGGCGAGATCAAGGGCGGGCTCGGCGGGATCAGCGCGAACGTGCTGACCCAGCGGCTCGACGGGATGGAAGCGGCGGGCATACTCACGCGCCGAAAACTGCCGCCGCCGGCCTCGGTGCAGGTCTATGAACTCACCGAATGGGGCTATCAGAGCGAAACCGCGATCCAGGAACTCGGCCGCTGGGCGGTTCGCTCGCCCGCGCATGATCCGACTTTGCCGCTGTCGCCGGCCTCGCTGATGATGTCGTTCCGCACGATGCTGGCGCGCGAGGCGGTCGGCGATCTCGACGCGGTGATCGGCTTCCGGCTCGGCGCGGACGTGTTCCGCACCCGGCTCGATGCCACCGGCCTCGCGGTCGCCCGCGCCGAGCCCGACGATGCCGCCGTCATCTTCGATGCCACGCCCCCCGCCATCGCGGCGATCGTCTATGGCGGGTTGCCCCTCGCCGATGCGGAGGCCGCCGACATGCTGCGGCTCACCGGCGACCGCGCGCTCGCGGAGCGCTTCGTCACGCTGTTCCCGTTGCCGCCAAAGACACGATGAGTTTGCGCCGGTGAGGCCCGATGGCGCTTGACGCGCCGCACGATCGTTCGCACTGAGCATCGCACGAAGTGCCGTTCGTGCGCGTCATGCGTTATCGGGGCTTCTCGACAGCCCACAAGACGGTACGCACATCCATGACCGACATCCCCAACACCCAGCCCGACAGCCGCGAGACGACGATTCTCGACGCGCCCGATCGCATGGCCAAGGTCCGCGATCTGTTCGGGATCGATTCGGACATGGAAGTCCCCGCGTTCAGCGAAGCCGACGAGCGCGTGCCCGATCTCGACCCGGCCTATGTGTTCGACAAGGACACCACGATCGCGATCTGCGCGGGCTTCGCGCACAACCGCCGCGTGATGGTGCAGGGCTATCACGGCACCGGCAAATCGAGCCATATCGAGCAGGTCGCCGCCCGGCTCAACTGGCCGTGCATCCGCATCAACCTCGACGCGCACATCAGCCGGATCGATCTGGTCGGGCGCGACGCGATCGTGCTCAAGGACGGCCAGCAGGTCACCGAATTCCGCGAGGGGCTGTTGCCCTGGGCGCTCCAGACCCCGACCGCCTTGGTGTTCGACGAATATGACGCCGGCCGCCCCGACGTGATGTTCGTCATCCAGCGCGTGCTGGAGACCGAGGGCAAGCTGACGCTCCTCGACCAGAACCGCGTGATCCGCCCTTCCCCGTGGTTCCGGCTGTTCGCCACCGCCAACACGATCGGTCTGGGTGATACCAGCGGACTCTATCATGGCACGCAGCAGATCAACCAGGGCCAGATGGACCGCTGGAACATCGTCGTCACCTTGAACTATCTGCCCGCCGCGGTCGAGGCGCGGATCGTGCTCGCCAAATCGGGCGAATATGACAAGCCCGAGGGCAAGCAGCAGGTCGACCAGATGGTCAAGGTCGCCGACCTGACGCGGCGCGGCTTCATGAACGGCGACATCTCGACCGTGATGAGCCCGCGTACCGTCATCACCTGGGCGCAGAACACGCTGATCTTCGGCGACATCGGCTTCGCGTTCCGCCTGAGCTTCCTCAACAAGTGCGACGAGGCCGAGCGGCCGCTGGTGGCGGAATATTACCAGCGCGTGTTCGGCAAGGACTTGCCCGAGAGCGTGGCGGCGAAGGGTTGAGGTTTCGCGCCGATACCGATTGCGGTACGATGTGAGACATGACCCGAGCCGAAGCCCTTGCCGTTCTCAAGCGCCGCGAAGCCGATATCAGGCAACTCGGCATCGAGCGGTTGTCGATCTTCGGCTCTACGGCGCGTGGCGATGAAAAGCCGGATTCCGATGTCGATCTCGCCGCGTCACTGGATCCTGACCGTCCGATCGGGCTTTTCGAGTTCGTGGATATGGAGCAGCAGCTTGCCCAAATGCTCGGCAAAACGGTGGACCTGGTAACGGAGCCATCGCGCAAGCCAAGCCTGCAAGCTCAGATCGACCGGGACCGCGTGCGTGTTTTCTGAGCGGACCCAGTTGAGACTCCGCGATATCGCGGAATATCACCGGATCGACCCGAAGCAGGTCTTCGTTACGGTTCACGACGAGTTGCCTGCGCTTCAGGCGGCGATTACGCAGGCTTTGCAGGACTGATGACCACCGACACCCCGCTCGACCGTTTCAAGACCGTGCTCGGCGGCGCCACGCGTGCGCTCGCGCGCGAGCCGGAGATCGAGCTTGGCTTCACTTCCGATGCGCCGACCCAGTCGGGCAAGCACGTCAAGGTGCCGATGCCGGCGCGCACGCTGCCCGCCGATCAGGTCGCCGAGGCGCGCGGGTTCGCCGATGGCTTCGCGTTGCGACTGCGGCATCACGATATCAAGCTGCACGCACGGCAGGCCCCCGCCGAGGCGGTGGCGCGGGCGGTGTTCGATGCGGTCGAGGATGCGCGGGTCGAGGCGCTTGGCGCGCGCGGCTATGCCGGCATCACCGACAATCTCGCGACGGCGCTCGACGCCAAGCTGCGCTCCGATCCGATCACGCGCGCGCGCAACCGCGACGAGGTGCCGCTGTCGACCGCGCTCGGCCTCGTCGTGCGCGAGCGGCTCACCGGTGTGCTGCCGCCCGCCGCCGCCGCGCCCGGCATGGCGCTGGTGCGACAGTGGATCGAGCAGAAAGCCGGCGCCGATCTCGACTCGCTGGCGCTGGCGATCGACGACCAGCGCGCCTTCGCCACGCTGACGACGCGGTTGCTCGAAGATCTCGACCTCATCGAAGGCGAACTCATCCCCGAGGAGACCGACGAGGGCGGCGAAGAGGACGAAGGCGCCGACGAGCAGGAACAGACCGACGACGCCGACGAGGGCGACGGCGATACCGAGCAAGGTCAGGGCGAGATCGAGGCGCGCGGGTCCGAAAGCGAAAGCGATCAGCAGGACGGCGAAGGCGACGAGCGCAACGACGACCAGTTCGAAGACGGCGACGGCGAGCCCGGTGACGATGGCGAGGACGGCATGCTGCCGGTCCGCCCCAATCGCCCGATGTCGGACTTCCCACCGCAGTTCGAATACAAGGCGTGGACGACACGCTTCGACGAAGTCGTCGCCGCGACCGATTTGTGCGACGCCGACGAACTGGTGCGGTTGCGCGCCTATCTCGACCAGCAGCTCGTCCATTTGCAGGGCGCGGTCACCAAGCTCGCCAACCGGCTGCAACGCCGGCTGATGGCGCAGCAGAGCCGGAGCTGGGATTTCGATCAGGAAGAAGGTTTGCTCGACGCGGCGCGGCTGGCGCGGATCGTCGTCAACCCGATGCTGTCGCTGAGCTACAAGATCGAGCGCGAGACCGAGTTCCGCGACACGGTCGTTACGTTGCTGATCGACAATTCAGGCTCGATGCGCGGCCGGCCGATCTCGATCGCGGCGATCAGCGCCGACATCCTCGCGCGCACGCTCGAACGGTGCGGGGTCAAGACCGAGATACTCGGCTTCACCACGCGCGCTTGGAAGGGCGGCCAAAGCCGCGAGGCGTGGCTCGCCGCCGGACGCCCGGCCCAGCCCGGCCGGCTCAACGACATCCGCCACATCGTCTACAAACAGGCCGACGAGCCGTGGCGGCGCGCCAAGACCAACCTCGGGCTGATGATGCGCGAGGGGCTGCTCAAGGAAAATATCGACGGTGAGGCGCTGCTGTGGGCGCACCAGCGGCTGATCGCGCGGCACGAGGAACGCAAGATCCTGATGGTGATCTCGGACGGCGCGCCGGTCGATGATTCCACGCTCAGCGTCAATTCCGGCAGCTATCTCGAACGGCATCTGCGTCAGGTGATCGGGTGGATCGAAAACCGCTCCCCGGTCGAGCTGGTCGCGATCGGCATCGGCCATGACGTGACGCGCTATTACGCGCGCGCGGTCACGATCATGGATGCCGAGCAACTTGGCGGGGCGATCATCGAGCAGCTCGCGGCCCTTTTCGACACGCCCTGAGCGCTTGAGCGGGATTTCCGCCCCGCCCGGCGGGTTCGCCGGCCCGGTCAAACGCTCGGTGACGATCGCCGGGCATCCGACGTCGATCAGCCTCGAACCCGTATTCTGGCACGCGCTGGAACAGGCTGCGCACGCGCACGCGCTACCACTCAGCGCGTTGATCGCGGAAATCGACGCCGTGCGGATCGTCGCCGCCGACCCGCCCAATCTCGCCAGCGCAATCCGAAGCTGGTTGTTCGTGAAATCGCACGTGGACGGTGAGAGTTACTCTCAATAGCGTTGACAGTGAAAGTGCCTCGCAATAGCTGACCCCGCAACGAATAAGGGGGACATCCATTGCCACGCCACATCAACCGCCGCGTCGTCGCCAAGCCCGCGTTCCTCGCGCTCTCCTGCGTCGGCGCATTCGCCGCGATGCCGGCTTGGGCGGACGATGCCAGCGCTCCCCACGTCAGCGACGATCAGAGCCGCGATGACGTCATCGTCAACGGCCAGCGCGACACCGGCGCGCGCGACCCCAAGCAGGTCGCCCCGCTCATCAACACGCCGAAGTCGATCGTGGTGTTGCCGAGCGAAGTGATCGAGCAGACCGGCTCGACCAGTCTTCAGGATGCGCTGCGCACCGTGCCCGGCATC
>Ga0247742_10000770_pt1 | contig 24533 bp, 22 predicted proteins | sample UWRJL208509C2_FD_180944 | JGI IMG/M metagenome (GOLD analysis project Ga0247742, IMG submission 180944) | Plant litter microbial communities from Arlington Agricultural Research Station in Wisconsin, United States - UWRJ-L208-509C-2 | ecosystem: Environmental > Terrestrial > Plant litter >... | reverse complement strand
GGCTGACTCGCTCTCGGCGATCAAGTACGCGACAGTCGTGCCGGTTCGAGACGACCGGGGCCTGATTGTCGACTACCAGGTCGACGGCGACTACCCGGCGTTCGGCAACGACGATGACCGTGTCGACTCGATCGCGACCATGCTCACAGAGAAGTTCATGGAACTGCTGCGCAAGTACCCGACCTACCGCAACGCCGAGCACACCCAGTCGGTGCTGACGATCACGTCGAACGTGGTCTACGGCAAGGCCACGGGCAACACGCCTGACGGCCGCCGCGCCGGCGCCCCGTTCGCTCCCGGGGCGAACCCGATGAACGGTCGCGACACCCACGGGATGCTCGCCTCCGCGCTGAGCGTCGCCAAGCTGCCCTACGACTCCGCGCAGGACGGCATCTCGCTGACGACCAGCATCGTGCCGAGCGGACTCGGGCACAACGAGTTCGAGCAGGTGACGAACCTGGTCGGAATCCTGGATTCGTACACGGGCGCGCAGGGCTATCACCTGAACGTGAACGTGCTCAACCGCGAAACCCTGGTCGATGCCATGGAACACCCGGAGAACTACCCGCAGCTGACAATCCGGGTCTCCGGGTACGCCGTCAACTTCGTGCGGCTCACCCGGGAGCAGCAGCTGGATGTCATCAGCCGCACCTTCCACGGCAGCGTGTAGCGGCGATCCCCGCGGCTCGCGTCAGTCGATCCAGAGCACGACGCCCGTCAGATCAGTCAAGACAGCGGCCACTCCGGCCCGCACCGCGGCCCCGCATCGTTCCACCGTGAACGTTGCGGGGTCGTAGGTCGAGGATGCCCCGACACCTGCCCCTCGGAACGACGCGCCCGTCCAGTCGACGGCGGTGACGTTGCCCGTGGGCTCGGCGATCTCAGCCCCCAGCACCAGGAAGTGGCGGTCGAGGTGATTGGGGCTCACGGTCGCGAGCGCATCGACCAGGTCGTTGCCGACGCTGATGATCAGGTCGGGGTTCAGTTCCATGGCCCGCACGATGCCCTCGACGTGGTCCTCTGACGCGTCCACCGTTCGGAGTTGGATGCCCTCCTCGACGGCCCACGCATCGACGACGGCCGCGAGCGTGCGGGTGGGCGCGTCGTCGCCGGCGGAGAGCAGGACCACCCGATAGTCGGGCGACGGGTGCACGGAATCCCAGGACCCGACTGCGGGGCTCAGGGTCGCTTCCGGAGTAGGCGGCGCCGACGGCAGGAATCCGGAACCGGGTGACCCGAGGGCAGCAGGCGCAACCCGGGGTTCCCAGTTTGACGGGGTGCAGCCCGCCAGAACAGCGACGGAGAGAGCCGCACCCAGAAAGAGGGCGGCCAGCGGGGGCAGTCGCAAGATGTGTTCTCCGGATGTGACGGGGCGGTTCGGTGCCGTTCCAGCATGCGAGGTGGATGCAGCGGGCACCAGTCCGCGAGCGCGATGTTCGCCATCCGTTGGTCGGCGGTCTGCTCACAGTTCATGGGTTCGGGACAGCCTGCTCTGCGTACCAAGGAGGTCACATGTCCCGCACCGCCCGACGATTCGCCGTCGCTGCCCTGCTCGGCGTGGCAGCACTGGCGCTCGGGCCGCTGGCCGCAACGCCCGCCGCGGCCCACGGATTCACGTCCGTCGCCTACGTCGACGTCACCGCTGGCGAACCGGGACATGTCACCACCCAGCTGCAGCTGGAGTACGACCTGCTCGTGGTCTCGGCCGCTGATGCCGAGGGCGAAGACCCGCTGTTCCAGGACGGCACGGCCGCGTTCGAGAACGGCGATCCCGCCGAACAGGCCTCCGCGCTGGAGCGCCACGCCGACACCGTGCTGTCCTACGTCAGCGACCGGTTCACCGTGACCTCGAGCGAGGAACCGTGCACACCGGCCCTCGATGACTCCGTCGCGATCGGGCAGCAGAACGGCGTTCCGTACGCCACGCTCGTGCTCGATTACGCATGCCCCGTGCCGGGAGACTCGCACGAGCTCACCAGCACGCTGTTCTCTGACGACGAGGGCTACGTCACCGACACCAAGACGATCCTCAGCTACGACATCGACGGTCATTCCGGGAGCGCTGCCCTGGACTCGGCAACCCCCTCCTTCTCGACCGAGCAGGGGTTCGGCGAGCGCTTCTGGGAATTCTTCAGCCTCGGCGCTGAGCACCTGCTCGGCGGCATCGACCACATCCTGTTCCTCCTCGCCCTCATCGCCGGGTCGCGACGACTGCGAGAGGTGGTGCTCACCGCCACGGCGTTCACGATCGCCCACTCGGTGACCTTCATCCTCGCCGCCACGGGACTGGTCGCCGTTCCGTCGCAGATCGTCGAGCCGATCATCGCGCTCTCGATTGCGGTGGTGGCCGGATGGTTCCTCTGGCGGCTGTGGCGGCGCGGTGACGACGTCAACGTGCTGGAGAAAACGAGCGGGCCGTTCGGTCTCGATCGCGCCGGGTGGATCAGGCTTGCCGTGGTCTTCGCGTTCGGCCTCGTGCACGGGCTCGGCTTCGCGAGCGCGCTCGGAATCGACGAACCCTGGTCGTGGACGCTCCTGTGGTCGTTGCTCGTGTTCAACCTCGGCATCGAGGTCGTGCAGCTCGGAATCATCGCCGTGCTGTTCCCGCTCCTGGCCCTGCTGCGTCATCGAGCGCCACGCGTGGGCCTCTGGATCACCGGCGCAATCGCCGTCGCCGTGACCGTCGCGGGACTCGTCTGGTTCGTCGAGCGACTGCTCGCGCTCTGACCCCCTCGATGTTCGCCCGAGCGGCCCCGTTTGCGAACGAGGTGTTGTCCATCCGTTCACCGAGCAGGCGAAGTTTGGGAAAGAGCGGGAGCGTCGCTCCCGAACCCCCCAACAGATCAAGAAATGGACGACCCATGCCTTCCCCCAGTCCAATTGCACGGCCACGTCGCTCCCTGGAGCGTCGCGCGTTCGCGTGGCTCACGGCATTCGCGCTCGGCGCCTCCGCCGCCGTAGGGGGCATCGCCCTCCCCGCGACAGCCGCCGATAGTGCGACCCTCACCGGCATCATCCTCGGCGTCGGCGCCGACGAGTCCCAGCGCATCGTCACCTGGTACTCATCCGCAGACACGTCCCAGTCGGTGCAGCTCGCGCCCACCCCGACGCTGAACGCCGGTGCCTTCCCGGCCGACGCCTCCACGTTCGCCGCCAGCGGCACCGCCAACATCCTCACGAGCGGGGGCTTCAACCGCCACGCGACGCTGTCGGACCTGCAGGAAAACACCGCGTACTCCTACCACGTGGGCTCCGAGGGCAACTGGTCGCCGACGTACACGTTCACGACCCAGTCGTTCGACGGCGCCTACGACTTCCTGTTCTACGGCGACCCGCAGATCGGCGCATCGGGAAATGTCGCGAACGACCAGGCCGGCTGGCAGGACACGCTCGACGTGTCGCTCGCGGCGAACCCCAACGCCGAGATCCTCGTGTCGGGGGGTGACCAGGTCGAGACCGCCAACACCGAGAGCCAGTGGACCGCGTTCCTCGCGCCCGACAAACTCCGCCAGTACCCCTGGGCTGCCACGATCGGCAACCACGACGTCGGCGGAAAGGCCTACGAGCAGCACCTCTACACCCCCAACACCGACAAGTCGGCGGCGTACTACACGTCACCGCAGGCGACCCGGTCGGGCGGCAACTACTGGTACATCTACAAGGATGTGCTGTTCGTCGACCTGAACAGCAACAGCTACGCGACCTCGCAGGGTGGCGGCGGCGACGCCGCGCACGTGCAGTACGTGACCGACGTGATCAACCAGCACGGTGCCGAAGCCAAGTACACGGTTCTCGTCTACCACCACGCGATCTACTCGCCGGCGGCCCACGCACAGGACTCCGACGCCAAGGTTCGCCGGGTCGATTTCCCGACCACGTTCTCCAACCTCGGTGTCGACCTGGTGCTCCAGGGCCACGACCACGCCTACTCGCGCAGCTACGAGATCAAGAACGGCGCGAAGGCAGCGGCCGACGAGCAGCCCGGTGCTGCTGACGTCTCCCCCGGCCCCGGCGGCGTGATCTACGTGACGGCGAACTCGGCGTCGGGCTCCAAGTACTACGACATCTCCGCCCCGAACACCACCACCAACAGCGGCACGAGCGGTGCCGGCAACGGCCCCGACCCCCTCAACCCGGGTAGCTACTGGTACAACTCGGTGCAGAGCCAGGAGTATGTGCGCTCGTACGTCAAGGTGCAGGTGCAGAGCGACCAGCTGGTCGTCGAGAACGTGCGCAGCCAGATGGCGCCCGGCGGCGGCGTCGGATCGATCGTCGACTCCGTGGCCATTCACCAGAACCATGACGGCGGCGAAGACATCCAGGTCACCGTCCCCGACGCACCCGCCGGGGAGTTCGGCTGGACGATCGACGGCGACAACGGCCTGGTCGACATGGGCACCGCGGTCAGTCACAACGGTGACTACTTCGAGGCCACCGGCGAGATCAACCCGATCACCGTCTCCGACACGCGTCGCTCTCTCGCTCCCTGGTCGATCTCGGCCTCGGTGGGCGAGTTCCGCGACGGCACCGAGACCTTCTCCGGCAAGTACCTCGGCTGGACCCCGAAGGTGATCGAGGCGGGGGCGGGCGCCATGCCAGGCGCCCCGATCCAGTCCGGCTACGACGTCGGAGACGGCCTGTCCGTCTCCCGCGGCCTCGGCTCGGCTGACCAGGGTCACGAGCGCGGCACCGCCAAGCTCGGCGCCGACCTCGACCTGAAGATCCCGGGCACCGTCGACAAGGGCAGCTACCGCGCCACCCTGACGATCACCGCGATCAGCAGCTAACAGCACCAACCGGCCGCGGATGGGGCGGGCGCCACAGGGCGTCCACCCCATCCGTGCCGTTCTTCCCTCTGTTCCGACCCCGAGGATTCCCATGAACCTGCGCCCTCGCACCACCGTCATCCAGTCTCTCGCCGTCGCCCTGATCGCGGCTCTCGGCGTGGCTCTCGCCCCCTCCCCCTCGGTCCAGGCCTCCCAGGCCGCTCAGGCCGCCCAGGACGACGTGACCTGGACAGTGCGCACCGCCTCCAATGACTACGGTGCCGAGCGCAGCAGTTTCAGCTACACCGTCAACCCCGGCGCGACGGTTGAAGACGCCCTCGTTGTCACGAACCATGGTGACCAGGCGCTCGACCTCGACGTGTACGCCGCCGACGGCTACACCACCGACAGCGGCCAGTTCGACCTGCTCGTCGCCGGGGCCGAATCCGCCACCGTCGGCGCGTGGACCGAGCTGAAGAGCGACAGCATCACGGTCGCTCCGGGCGAGAGCGTCGACGTTCCCTTCAGCCTGACGGTTCCGGATAACGCAACGCCCGGCGACTACGCCGGGGGCATCGTCTCCTCCCTCACCGAGGAGGTGCAGGAGAACGGAATCAGCGTCGACCGCAGGCTGGGCATCAAGATGTCCTTGCGAGTCGGCGGCGAACTGACGCCGAGCATGGCCATCGAGAACGTGAATGTCGCCTGGAACGGCGGCCTGAATCCGGTCGCCGGCGGGGATGCCACCGTCAGCTACACGATCCACAACACCGGCAACGCCGTGCTGTCGGCGCAGGAGGCGGTGGGGGTCGCCGGACCGTTCGGCGTGCTGGGTGTGCAAGCACCACCGATCGACCAGTCACCGACGCTGCTGCCGGGCGAGAGTTGGGATGTCACCGTCGAGGTCGACAATGTGGCGGCCGTCTTCTGGCTCTCGGCCACCGCGACGGTGACACCCCTGGTCGTCGACGCTGCCGGCTCGACGAACGCCCTGACCCCGGTGACCGCGACAGCCGGCGCGCTCGCGGTGCCGTGGATGCTGCTGCTCATCGTCCTGGCGCTCGCCGCGCTCGTGTACGCAGTGCTGCTGCTACGCAAACGCGAGCGTGCTCGACAGCGGGCTCGCGAAGACGAGCGGGTGCAAGAGGCCGTGGAACGCGCGCTCGAAACGGTGGACGCACGGTAGCCGCCGCGACGTCGTGCCCGGCGGGACGTTCGGCCCTGTCTCGAGGCAGCGGCTCGGCGGAGTCTTGACTACATGGTCTCCGTCCCGCTCGGCTCCCCCGGCGTCGGTACGCCGCGAACAGGTTTTCCGTCGACATCGTGCGCGACTGTTGCGCTCGAGCATCCGGAGCCCGTCGACCTGCAGCTGGCCGACTTCCGGCATGCCGAGCTCGATGGCATCCGCGAAGGTACGGTCGCGAGCGTTCATTCCTGGGAGCTGGTGACCGCGGTTGACGGACCGGGTACCCGGATGACGCTGTTCCTCGACGGCTGCCCGCTGCGCTGCCAGTACTGCCATAACCCCGACACCTGGCGCATGCGCGACGGGGCGATCACGGGCATCGACGAGGTCATGGATCGCGTTCGGCACTACCGCAGCGTTTTCGACGCCACCGGCGGCGGCCTGACGGTCTCGGGCGGGGAACCACTCATGCAGCCCGCATTCGTGCGGCGACTGTTCGAGCTGTGCCACGAGGAGGGCATCCGTACCGCCCTGGATACCTCCGGCTTCCTCGGGCGTCGGGCGTCAGAACGGCTGCTCGCCAACACCGACCTCGTGCTCCTCGACGTCAAGTCCGGCCTGCCCGAGACATACCGCGCGGTGACCGGCGTCAACCTCGCCCCGACCATCGAGTTCGGCTCCCGGCTCGCCGAACACCACATCCCCGCCTGGATCCGGTTCGTGCTCGTGCCCGGCCTGACGGATGCTCCGGAGAACGTGGCCGCGGTGGCGGAGATCGTGTCGCAGTGGAGCAATGTCGAGCGGGTCGAGGTACTGCCGTTCCACCAGATGGGGGGCAGCAAGTGGGAGCGGCTGGGGCTGTCGTACCAGCTGCACGACACCGAGCCGCCATCGGCCGAACTGCAGCACCGGGTGCGGGAGCAGTTCCGCGCCGCCGGCCTCGCGACCTTCTGAGATCCGGGTGACCACCGGTACCGCCGTCGTGACCCCGACGGTGACCAAACGCGACGGCAGGCGATGCTCATTCGACGACTCCCGGATTCGTGCCGCCCTCGCGAAGGCGTTCGCTGAACTCGGGGAGTCGACCCCGGCGACGCAGCGGACCCTGGATGAGCTGGTCGACCGGATCGATCGTGAGATCACCGACCGCTTCCCGATCGATGTGCAGATCTACGAGATTCAGAACGTCGTGGAGCACGCGCTGCTCCAGACGCACCATTACACGGTGGCCGAGGCCTACATCAACTACCGGGTGAACCGTGATTTCAGCCGCAGCCGGTCAACCGACATCAACCATTCCATCGTCCGCCTCATCGGCAAGGACGAGTCGGTCGTCAACGAGAACGCCAATAAAGACAGCGACGTCTTCAACACCCAACGCGACCTCACTGCGGGCGCGGTCGGCAAGGCGATGGGCCTGCAGCTGCTGCCCCCGCACGTGGCCAACGCCCACCAGAAGGGCGACATCCACTACCACGACCTCGATTACCACCCGTATGCGCCGATGACGAACTGCTGTCTCATCGATTTCGCCACCATGCTGCGCGACGGCTTCCGCATCGGCAACGCCGACATCGAGACTCCGCGGTCGATCCAGACCGCGACCGCGCAGATCGCCCAGATCATCGCGAACGTGTCGTCGAGCCAATACGGCGGATGCTCGGCGAATCGGGTCGACGAGCTGCTCGCCCCCTACGCCGCCCGCAACTTCGAGAAGCACCTCGCCGAGGCGCAGCGCTGGATCCCCGACAGCGCCGCGCACGACGCCTTCGCCCGCGAGCGCACCCGCAAAGACATCTACGACGCCATGCAGAGCCTCGAGTACGAGATCAACACCCTCTTCACCTCGAACGGGCAGACCCCGTTCACCTCGCTCGGTTTCGGCCTGGGCACGAGCTGGTTGGAGCGCGAGATCCAAACCGCGATCCTGCGCATCCGCATCGATGGCCTCGGCAGCGAGAAGCGCACCGCGATCTTCCCCAAGCTCATCTTCACCCTGAAACGCGGGTTGAACCTCGAGCCCGGGGACCCCAACTACGACATCAAGCAACTGGCCCTGGAGTGCTCGACCAAGCGGATGTATCCCGACGTGCTGAACTACGACAAGATCGTCGAGCTGACCGGCAGCTTCAAGGTGCCGATGGGCTGCCGGTCGTTTCTTCAGGGGTGGCAGGACGACGACGGCAACGACGTGTCCGAGGGCCGGATGAACCTCGGCGTGGTCACTCTCAACCTGCCGCGAGTAGCGCTGGAGGCGCAGGGCAGCATCGACCGGTTCTGGGGCATCCTCGACGATCGCCTGGCGATCGCGAAAGACGCCCTGCTGTTCCGCATCGCGCGGTGCACGCAGGCCACCCCCGCGAATGCGCCGATTCTCTACATCTACGGCGCGTTCGGGCAGCGCCTGTCGGCCGAGGACCCGGTCGACACCCTCTTCGCCGGAGGGCGAGCGACGGTGTCGCTCGGCTACATCGGCCTCTACGAGGTGGCGACGGCCTTCTTCGGCGGGCAGTGGGAGACGGATGCCGCCGCCAAGGCTTTCACCATCGACATCCTCCGCGCCCTCCGGGACCACACCCGACGCTGGAGCGCCGAAACCGGCTACCACTTCAGCGTCTACTCGACCCCCAGTGAGAGCCTCACCGACCGGTTCTGCCGTCTCGATACCGCGAAGTTCGGTGTGATCGCCGATATCACCGACAAGAGCTACTACACGAACAGCTTCCATTACGACGTTCGCAAGAATCCGACCCCGTTCGAGAAACTCGACTTCGAGATGGACTACCCGCAGTTCGCCTCGGGAGGGTTCATCCACTACTGCGAGTACCCGGTTCTCCAGCACAACCCGCGAGCGCTCGAGGCGGTGTGGGACTACGCCTACGACCGGGTCGGCTACCTCGGCACGAACACGCCCATCGATCGCTGCTACGAGTGCGGGTTCTCGGGAGACTTCGACCCGACCGCCCGCGGGTTCCAGTGCCCCGAGTGCGGCAACGCAGACCCGCTGACCTGCGACGTCGTGAAGCGCACCTGCGGCTACCTCGGCAACCCGCAGGCCCGGCCCATGGTGCACGGCCGGCATAGCGAGATCACCGCGCGGGTCAAGCACATGCCGACGGTCGCGAGCGATGCGTGAGCCCCAGCCCGGTGGATGGACGTCGCGCAGGCTGAGCCGGGGCAACGTCGCCGATTACAAGCCGTTCCAGTTCGTGGACGGGGAGGGCGTGCGTTGCAGCCTCTACGTCAGCGGGTGCCCGTTCGCGTGCGACGGGTGCTTCAACGAAGCGGCGTGGAGCTTCCGGTACGGGCATCCGTACACCTCGGAACTCGAGGATCGCATCATCGCCGACCTCGCGAACCCGTACGTGCAGGGGCTCACGCTGCTCGGCGGCGAGCCCTTCCTGAACACCGGTATCTGCCGGCAACTCGTCTCCCGCCTGCGCGGCGAGTTCGGCGCCACCAAGGACGTGTGGGCGTGGTCGGGATACACGTTCGACGAGCTGGTCGCGGAGGGCGCCGACAAGCTCGCCCTGCTCGCCCAAGTGGACGTCCTGGTCGACGGCCGGTTCATCCGGCAGCTGCACGACTCCGCGCTGGCGTTCCGCGGCAGCAGCAACCAGCGCATCATCGACGTTGGCGCGTCGCTGGCGTCGGGCGCAGTGCTGCCCTGGCGCAGGACGACGAGAGAGCGCGGCGTACCGAGCACGACAGAATGAGCGGATGACCGAACTCGACGATTCCCGTAGCGCACGACTCCTGGCCCTCTACGACGAGCAACTGCGCGGCGAGAGCGAGACGCCGAGCGCCGTCGCTGTCACCCTGCTCGGGCCGCTGCGACTGGTCACCTTCGCGGGAGGGCGGGGGTTCGTCACGTACCGCGACCTCGGCGACGCCGATGAGCTCCGGATCGGCGGCCTCGTCGATGCTGCCCTCGAGCACTACCGGGCCGACCCCGGCATCAGTCGGGTGGAGTGGAAGACCCGCGGGCACGACCGAGCTCCCGGCCTGATCGACGCGCTGCTGCGCAACGGGTTCGTGGCCGAGGAGCGCGAATCGATCATGATCGGCGACGCCTCGGCGCTCGCGGACGAGGTTCCCCTGCCCCCTGGGGTGACCCTGCGCCGGCTGACCGAGGAGGCCGACGTTCGGGCGATGAGCGCGATGCAGGACGAGGTATTCGGCGACCCCGTGTCGGCGGAGATGGCCGATGCGCTGCTGCGGCGACTGGCCCGGGACGACGGGATGCAACTCTGGGTGGCGGAGGCGCAGGGCGAGATCGTGACTGCTGGGAGACTCGAGCCGGTCGCGGGTTCGGACTTCGCCGGCATCTGGGGCGGCGCCACCCGCGAGTCGTGGCGCGGCCGCGGCATCTACCGCGCCCTGACCGCCGTTCGCGCGCGCGCCACCCTCGACGCTGGCAAGACCCTCATTCACAGCGACTCGACCGAGTTCTCGCGACCCATCCTCGAACGTTCCGGCCTCGTCGCCGTCTCGACCACGACTCCGTACCGCTGGACCCGCTGAGAGTCAAGGCCGCCGCTTTACCGACCGCGCCCAGCCGAGACGACCTATCGTGAAGGGAGAGCTACATCGACTAGAGGAGCATCGTGAAGTATCGCCGCATTGGATCCAAGACCGTCAGCGCGATCGGGCTCGGCGGCATGCCGATGTCGATCGAGGGTCGCCCCGACGAGTCGCGGTCGATCGCGACCATCCACGCCGCCCTCGACGCGGGGGTCACTCTTCTCGACACCGCTGACGCGTACCACCGTGACGCCAACGAGGTCGGGCACAACGAGACGCTGTTCGCCGAAGCCCTGCGCAGCTGGGGCGGCGACAGCTCGGAGGTTCTGGTGGCCACCAAGGGTGGACACCTCCGGCCCGGCGACGGATCGTGGACCCAGGATGGCCGACCCGAGTACCTCAAGGAAGCGGCGAAGGCTTCGGCCAAGCGTCTCGGTGTTGAGGCGATCGGTCTCTACCAGTTCCACCGCCCCGACCCGAAGGTGCCGTACGCGGATTCGATCGGCGCGCTCGTCGAGCTGCTCGACGAGGGGGTCATCGAGATGGCCGGAATCTCCAACGCCTCGGTCGCCCAGATCGATGAGGCACAGGACATCCTGAGCGGTCGCCTGGTCTCGGTGCAGAACCAGTTTTCCCCCGCCTTCCGCTCCAGCCTCGGCGAGTTAAGGCACTGCGCCAAACTCGACCTCGCCTTCCTGCCCTGGTCGCCTCTGGGCGGAATTCAGCGCGCGGGCCAGGTCGGGTCGAGCCACGCCGCCTTCGGCAGGATCGCCGAGGCGCGCGGCGTGAGCCCGCAGCAGTTGACCCTGGCGTGGGAGCTCGCCCTCGCTCCCGTGGTCATCCCGATACCCGGAGCGACCCGACCCGAGAGCATCCGCGACTCGGTGCTCGCCGCTGACCTCGAGCTGACCGACGACGAGCTCGCCGAGCTCTCGCAGGACTGAGGCGAACCCACTATGAAGACCGTTCCCCTCGGAACATCCGGAATCGACGTCCCGAACGTCGTCCTCGGCCTGATGCGAATCGGCGATCTCGACGACGACGCCGTGCGTGAGCTCATGCGCACCGCCCGCGACTCCGGCATCGACTTCGTCGACCATGCCGACGTCTACGGCGGCGAACTGCACGGGTGCGAGCGACGGTTCGCCGAGGCGATGCAGCTCTCGCCGTCGGAGCGAGCCGAGCTGACCATCCAGACCAAAGCCGGCATCGTGCCCGCAGGGCCGTACTTCGACTTCTCGTACGAGCACATCATCGAGTCGGCCGAGGGGTCGCTCCGCGCGCTGCAGACCGATTACATCGATGTGCTGCTGCTGCACCGGCCCGACGCCCTCGTCGAACCCGACGAGGTTGCCCGCGCCTTCGATGAACTCGAAGCGGCTGGCAAGGTGCGCGCATTCGGCGTCTCCAATCACACCCCCCGCCAGATCGATCTGCTGAAGCGCTCGGTGACGCAGCCGATCGTCGCGAACCAGGTGCAGCTGTCGATCACCCACGCGCCGATCGTCGCGCAGGGGGTGGCGGGCAACATGCAGGGCGAGGACCAGTCGCTCACGCTCGATGGCGGCGGCATCGTGGACTACTGCCGCCTGAACGACATCACCCTTCAGGCCTGGTCGCCGTTCCAGGCCGGATTCTTCACCGGCGTGTTCCTCGGATCGCCGGAGTACCCGGAACTGAACGAGGTGATCGACCGCCTCGCCAGCAAGTACGACGTGCCGGCGATCGCGATCGCCGTTGCCTGGATCACCCGGCACCCCGCCGGCATCCAGGTGGTGCTCGGTACCACCACACCCGAGCGGGTCAGCGGAGCTGCCCAGGGTTCCGATCTGCCGCTCTCCCGCGCCGAGTGGTACGAGCTGTTCCGGGCGGCGGGGTACCGCGTCCCCTAGCGGCGGCCGCCGCCGCAGTGGCGAGAAAACTTCGCGATTCTGGAAGGCGCACTGTAGGGTCGGGACACGGCGGTTTCTTCGCCCAGCTCCCCGGACCTCGGTGCTTTCAACACTCTCAAATTCGTTGAAAGTCGTCAGTGACCCCCGACTCCACTCCCGTCGAGCAGCCCGGACAGTCGATGTCCGCCCGCGAACTCTGCGCACCGTTCATCACGGGACTGTTCGTGGATGGGGCATCCATCTCGGTGTTCGACTTCGCCGGCCGACAGTCGACCGTGTGTGCCACTGACGGGTTGGCGGCACGGGCTGACAGCCTGCAATTCGAGTTGGGTGAGGGCCCGCATTGGGAAGCCCTGGCAACGGGGTACCCGGTGCTCTGCCCCAACAACCGCGATTCGAGCCGGTCGGCCTGGCCGATGTTCGCGACGACCGCCCAGGGCCTCGGGATCGCGGCGGTGTTCGCGTTCCCGATGAAGATCGGCGCCGCGATCGTGGGCGTGGTCGACCTGCTGTGCATCACGCCGCGCCGGCTCGACCCTCACCACGTTTCCCTGGCGGCATCGATGGCGCACCGCACTGCCACTGCCGCGGTGCGACTGGCCACTCGCCTGGCCGACGACGCGACGAGCGTCGAGTATGAGATGGCCCCGGCCCTGCGCCGCGAGGTGCACCAGGCCACCGGGATGATTCAGGCCCAGCTCAACTCGACGACGACCGAAGCGCTGGCCCGGCTTCGAGGCCACGCCTTCGCGCTCGGGGCTCCCGTCTCCACCGTCGCGTACGCGGTCGTGCACGGCCGCCTCGATTTCAGCACCCTCCCCGAATGACACCACTGAAGGGCACCACCCATGAACGACCTCTCCCGCGAAAGCCGCATCAGTTCTGCCTTTGTCGCCGTGACAGACACCTCACCTCTGACTTCGACGTTGTCGACCTGCTGCATACCTTGGTGGCCCAGTGTGTGGACATCCTGGACACCGACGCTGGCGGGCTGATGCTCGTCGACCCGAGCGGCAGCCTGCAACTGATGGCGTCCACCAGCGAGGCGGCCGACCTGGTCGAGGTCATGCAGTTGAACGCCGACAGTGGGCCCTGCATCCAGTGCTTCGCAACCGGGGTCGCCGTGTCGGTTGCCGACATCTCAGCCACCGAGGAGTGGCCGGTCTTCCAGCGCACGGCCCTGCTCAACGGGTTCAATTCCGCGTACTCCATACCGATGAAGCTGCGCGGCCAGATCATCGGCACGATGAACCTGTTCGGGGTGAAGCCCGGTGCCCTGTCAGAGCGTGACGCAGCCGTTGCGCAAGCGTTGGCCGACGTCGCAACCATCTCGATCCTGCAGGAACGGCTCACCCGGGAGAGCACGATTCTCGCCGAGCAGCTGCACCGGGCGCTCGACAGTCGCATTCTGGTCGAGCAGGCGAAAGGGGTGATCGCGCAGTCGATGGGGATCGATATGGACCAGGCATTCGACATCCTGCGCAGCTACGCCCGCAACAACAACGTCACCATCCGCTCCGTCGCCGAGGGCATCAGTGATCGCGTCATCCCGGCCCAGCGCGTCGCCGCCGACGCCGGCCACGCCAGCTGACCGGCGCCCCGGGTCAGCGCCGCGGCTTGCGGAGAATCCGGACCAGCACCACTCCGGCCAGCACCCACGGGCCGGCGACGATGATCGGGTCGATCCACGTGTGACGAGTGTCGTACCGCTTCCTGCCGTAGCGCGACCTGAATCCGTGTCGTCGGCCCTCGCTGAGAATGCCGGTCTCGGTGATGGGGTTGTCGGGCCGGGTCGTGACGAACGACGCGAGGTGGCTCTCGATCGCGTCGACCCGATCGGCGCCCAGCAGGATGAGCCAGTGCGCGGCGCGACCCTCGCTGAAGCGTGCGTAGGCGAGCTTGCGAAGGACGCCGGAGAACCCCTTCAGCGGGGCGGTCGTGCCGAACACCGGAGTGAGCATCGCATGCTCGATCGAGCGCTCCCGAGGCTCGAGCTCGGGCTGGCGCTCGGGGAAGTCCCAGTGCGCCCCGGTGTTCAGCCGCTGCTCCCGGGGCACCGAAGGCCGGTCGGCCGGGTCGAGGTCGGCTCCCCATCCGGGAATGCGGGCGCGGAGCTCATCTGACGAGAAGCGCGGGGTTGGTTTTTCTGCGACGTATGCCATCAGGATTCTCCTTATGCAGCGTTCGGAACGATCAGCGGCTTGATGCAGTCATCGAGCTTCGCCGAGAAGATGTGATAGCCCTCCGCGATGTGCTCCAGAGGGATGCGGTGCGTGATGATGTCGCTCGGCTCGAGGTAGCCGCTTCGGATGTGGTCGAAGAGCCGAGCCCATTGACGCTTGACCGGGGCCTGGTTCATCCGGAGGGTCAGGCCCTTGTTCATCGCGTCGCCGAACTTCACCGCGCTGAAGAACGGTCCGTACGCGCCCATCACCGACACCGTGCCGCCCTTGCGAACGGAATCGATCGCCCAGTTCAACGCGATCGGCGAGCCGCCCTGCAGCTTGAACTTCGCCGCGGTGATGTGCTGGGTCAGGTTGCCGTCGGCCTCGGCGCCCACCGCGTCGATGGCGACGTCGGCGCCGATGAAGTCGGTGATCTTCTTCATGTGCACGATGATGTCGTCGTACTCGGCGAAGTTGTAGGTCTCGGCGTGCGCGAAAGAGCGGGCCTTCTCGAGCCGGTACTCGAGGTGATCGATCACGATCACCCGGCCGGCACCCATCAGCCACGACGACTTCGCGGCGAACAGGCCCACCGGTCCCGCGCCGAACACCACGACGGTGTCACCCTCGGAGATGTCGCCAAGCTGGGCGCCGAAGTATCCGGTGGCGAGCGCATCCGTCATCATCAGCGCGTCATCGTCGCTGATGTCGTCGGGGATGATGCTGGGGCCGACATCGGCGAAGGGCACCCGCACGAATTCCGCCTGGCCGCCGTCGTAGCCGCCGCAGGTGTGCGAGTAGCCGTAGATGCCCCCGACCGCGGTGGCGTTCGGGTTCACGTTGTGGCAGTTGGAAAACAGGCCGCGAGCGCAGAAGAAGCACGAACCGCAGTAGACATTGAACGGCACCATCACCCGATCGCCGGGCTTCAGGTTCTGCACCGACGAGCCCACCTCGTGCACGACGCCGATGAACTCGTGGCCGAAGGTGGTGCCGACCCGAGTGTCGGGCATCATGCCGTGGTAGAGATGCAGATCAGAACCGCAGATCGCAGCAAGGGTGACGCGGATGATCGCGTCATTCGGGTGCTCGATGCTTGGGATGTCTTTCTCCTCGACCCTCACTTTGTAGGGGCCGCGGTAGGTCATCGCTTGCATGGATCTCCTTCTTTCGGTTGTTACTTCGCGTACCCGGCCTGCTGGGTCTCTTCGTCTGCGACGCGCACGCCGTAGCGGTAGGTCATCTCTCCACCCAGGAAGCCCGAACCGCCGAGCAAGACCAGGGCCGCAATGCTCAGCACGAGGCCGAGGGCCCCGGGGTCACCCGACTCGCTCGTTGACCGGACGATCAGGGAGACCAGGAAAAGCAGCGTTGCTCCGGTGTTAAGGAGCATGTGCGTCAGGCCGATCTTGCGGACCCGGGTGCCGGAGCTCAGCGTGCTGAGATCGAGGATTCCCACGACCGCGGCGACGACCGCGCCGATGAGCCCGACGAGAATCAGCAGGGACGCTCCCGCGTGGAACGGTTCAGGGTCATCCTGGAATCCGGCGACGATGTCGAAGATGAAGCTGGCCGTCCATGCCCCGATGGGAATCGTGACCAGCAGCGCGTGGAACGGATGGCCGTATGGGCCGGCCAGGATCGAGCGCGGCCGCTTGGCGCGGCGCAGCTTCGATTCGGTGTCACTGTTCGTATAGGGCATGCCTCGTCCTTCAGTTCAGGGTTGGGGAGCTGACGCCGGTCGCGGTCTCGACGACGTCCCACAGGCCACGGGCTCGGACGAGACTGCGCGAGGCGAGGGATCCGGCGAACGCGGTGGGATGCCCGCGAAGGGTGAACCCGCGCGGGCCGATGAGGTAGCCGCCCCGCATCCGCGGGAATGTCGCCGCGAATAGCACCGGCCACGCCGCGACCTCGGTCGATTGCGCGGGCAGGTTGTACAGCGCGATGATTGCGCGCTGCGCCCAGTCCGGTCCGCCCGCGAACACGTTGCCCGCGATGTTCGACTCCGCGATGCCGGGGTGAGCGGCAACGCTCAGCGTGCTGGAACCCGTCGCGGTCAGGCGACGCTGAAGTTCGCGGGCGAAGAGGATGTCGGCGAGCTTCGTTCGAGCGTAGTTGCGAACGCGGTGGTAGTGCTCACCGCGAAGCTCCGGCCCGATCGCGGTCGGATCGAACGCACCGAAGTAGTGCGCGATGCTACTCACCGTGACCACGCGGCTGCGGGGCGCGTTCAGGATGGCGGGAAGAAGCTGCCACGTGAGGGCGCCGTGACCGAGAACGTGGGTTGCCCACTGCGACTCGAACCCATCCTCGGAGAGCATCAGCGGAGGAGCGATGATGCCCGCGTTATTCACGAGCAGATCGAGCCGCCTGTCAGTCAGCGACTGGACCTGCTGCGCGGCCGCCGTCACAGACGCGAGGCTCATCAGGTCGAGGTGCACCAGCTCGGGCTGGGCGTCGGTGGCTGCGGCCGATACCTGGGCCAGCGCGCGAGCGCCCTTCTCCGCCGACCGGCTACCGATCAGTACCCGAGCACCCTTGGCCGCCAACTCCGTCGCGGTCTGCAGCCCGAGCCCGCTGGTCGCTCCGGTTACGAAGGCAATGCGGCCGCGCTGGTCGGGCATCTCGGCGGCAGTCCATGTGGTCACATTTCGAGGCTACGTCTGACAGGTAATTGCGGCTGGGGGTTGACGCGGGTCGCTCGCCGAAGGTAACGCGAAGCTGCGGGCGGGGCGCGACGGATCCGCCGGCGCTCAGGGTGAAGCCCGGGCCGTTAATAGAGCGATGAGGCCAGGTCGGCGAGGCGATCGGCCGAGTCGCTGCCGGCTTCCGCGTGATAGATCACCAGGGTGAGGCCGGTGCCGACAAGCGCAAGTTTCTCCCGGTGGAGGCGCAACTCCCCAGCGTCCGGATGACGAATGATGCTGGCGGCGGAGCCGTTGAGACGGATGTCGTGGCGAGCCCAGAGTTGCCGGAACTCCCTGCTGCGTACGGATAACTCTCCCACGAGCGCCCGATACCGGGGATCGGTGTCGTCCGTGCCGATGTCGGCCCTAAGTTGCGCGACAGCGTCACCGATGCTCTCATCCCAGTCCGGGTGGTAACCGCGCGCTTCAGCATCCGTGAACAGTGAAATCAGTCGATTGTGCCCCACGCGGAGCGCCGGCAGCACCCGAGTCGCGAGTGGGTTCGCGGCGAGGATGTCGCGGTACTTGTTCAGCACGAAGGCTGGCGCATTGATGGTTGCCAGCAACATCTGCACGCCATCGGGGACCTTCTCTGCAACGACAGCCCCGGTAGTGGAATTGTTGGGGGTTCGATCCCGCGCTAGTTCGAGAGTGTGATCACGGCTTGCTTCGTCAAGTTGGAGTGCGTCGGCGATCGCCCGCAGTACCTGCTCTGACGGGTGCCGGTCACGTCCCTGTTCCAAGCGGAGGTAGTATTCCGGGCTGATCCTCGCGAGAGCTGCAACCTCTTCCCGTCGCAAGCCAGGCACCCGACGACGCGAGGTCACGGGAATGCCGAGCTGCGCTGGTTTGACCAGCTCGCGACGCGCTCGGAGAAACCCGCCGAGCAAGTTCTGCTCATTCACGCGAACAGGATAACCGCGGAGCTGCCGCCGTGGTCGCCCGAGACTGTCCCTCTCAGTGCTAGGAAGACTGCGGCCTAGCCTCGCGTGCCGCCCCGGGCGCACCGTGGATACCGGCCGCGACACGGCGCGGACGCTAAGACGAAAGACAGGGATATGGCTCAGCGCACATGGTTGATAACAGGGTCAAGCAGCGGATTCGGGCGGCTGATGACGGAGCAATTGCTTGCTTCAGGCGACCGCGTCGCGGCGACCGCTCGAAACGTCACGAGCCTGCACGACCTGAGGTCCTCGTACGGGGATCGGCTGTGGACAGCCCGCCTTGACGTCACCAACACGAAGGAACTTCGGTCGGTTGTGGAGCGAGCCTTCGCCGAATTAGGGCGGATCGATGTGATCGTGAGCAACGCAGGTTATGGCCTCTTCGGCGCGGCGGAGGAGCTGACCGACCAGCAAATACAGGATCAACTGGAAACCAACCTCATCGCTCCGATCCAACTGCTTCGCGCGGTCGTTCCGCACCTGCGCGCGCAGGGCGGCGGCCGGATCATCCAGCTCTCTACCTACGGCGGCCAAGCAACGAATCCAGGGGCATCCCTCTACCACGCCAGCAAGTGGGGTGTTGAGGGCTTCATGGAAAGCAACGCTCGCGACTTGGCGCCCTTCGGGATCGGCATCACGATCGTGGAACCGGGAAGTGCGGCAACGGGCTTCAGAGTCGGCAGCTCCCGCCTGTCCGATCCGCTCCCGGCCTACGACGGCACACCCGCCGCGATGACGCGCGGTATCCAGAATCCGGCGCTCCCCTCAGTGAGCGACCCCGGCAAAGTGGCGGCCGCCATCATTGCCTCGGTTGATGTCACGCCCGCGCCATTGCGACTCGTGACGGGAAGTGACTCCCACCGCTATGTCAGGGAGGCGCTGTTGGCTCGCCTCGACGACATCGACGCACAGCAGGCGACCGCGGCGTCAACAGACCTGGGCCGCCCGTGAGCACCGGTCGACCGCGCGGAGTCGCCGTCGTGACGGGCGGTACTCAGGGGATCGGGCTCGCGATCGCTCACGCGCTCGCTGACGATGGGTGGCCGGTGGCGATACTCGGTCGAAATGAAGCGACGGGCCGCCGAGCAGCCGCCGAACTGGGCGGAGAGCACCGATTCGTCGAATGCGATGTCTCCGACGAGACCTCGATCGAGGCCGCGTTCGCGGAAATCGAGGGAACGCTCGGCCGCGTGGAGACCCTCGTCAACAACGCCGGCGTTGGACGGCCCGCGACGATCGACTCCCTCCGCAGCGAGGAGTGGGATGCTCTCATGGCGGTGGACCTCAAAGCGGCGTGGTTGTGCGCCACCGCGGTACTGCCAAGCCTGCGGAACGGAGGTGGATCGGTGGTGAATATCTCGTCCATTCATGCGCACCTAACCAGGAGGGGCCTCTTTCCTTATGCGGCGGCGAAAGCTGGCGTACTCGGATTGACGCGGTCGATGGCACTGGAGCTGGCGGAAGACAACATTCGGGTCAATGCAGTCTGTCCCGGCTACGTGCGCACTCCCCCGATGCTGGCTCAGTATCGAGCCATGCCGAACCCGGAGGAGGCCTGGGCCCATCTGGAGTCGATCCACCCATTGAAGAGAATCGGTGAACCCAACGAGATCGCTGCGGTGGTCGCCTTCCTGGCGTCCGACGCAGCGAGCTACGTCACGGGAGCCGTCTGGGACGTGGACGGCGGCCTTGGGGCGCGATTCGCGTCCTGACGGAATTCTCGTCTCCAATAGTTCGGCTCCCCGTGTAGTGCGGGGAGCCGACCTTATTGGGGCGGATGTAGCTACAACGCCGCTATCGCGGCCGCGGCCACCTCCGCATCTTGATCAGGGGTGCCCCCGCCCGAACCAACGGCCCCGATGAGAACACCGTTCGCTATCAGAGGCGCTCCCCCCGCGACGAAGGTGAGTCGCTCGGCCGCGGAATCCCCAAGCGTGAACAACGGGGATCCCGGCTGGATCGCCGGGACGAGATCAGCCGTAGTCGCTCCGCCGAAGAAGACTGAGGTACGAGCTTTTGCGAAGCTGGAGTCGATGGACACAAGCGGCGCCCCATCCTGACGGACGGACGCGACAAGACGCGCGCCAGTGTCCAGAACGGTGACCGTCGACGGGACGTCGAAATCCGCGGCCTTTGCGAGCGCTGCATTGATTACACGCTGCGCCTGCTCGAGAGTGATGGGCATGGGCTTTATCTCCTTCTGTTACGGATGTTTCGTGCGGTGGAACCCAGCCGCGGCTGGGGGTCATGGGGTACGACGGGCCACCACGGTCTTTCCAATGGCTGCTCCGCCGTCGACGGTCAGGTGTGCCCGTCGAATGCTCTCCGCAGTGAAACCGTCGAATCGTTCGGTGAGCGTCGACTGGATGTGCCCGGCATCGACCAGAACTGCAACCTTCTCCAAGAGGGCGCCTTGCTCGCCCATGTCCGGTGTCGCGTACTTCGACCGGGTGAACATCAGCTCCCAGTGCCACGCGATGGATTTGTCCTTCAGCGGCAGGAGATCGAGCCCCGACGGCTCATCGATCGCCGCGATCTCCCCAAACGGTTTCAGAGCCTTTGCGAAGGCGGCAACGTTTCCGCGGGAATGAGAGCTGAATATCCATTCCACGCCGTCGGGAGCTACGGCTCGCACGCTCCCCGCGAGATCGTGGTGGTCGATCGTCGAGTCGGCGCCCATCCGCACCGCCCAGGCGCGGGATGGACCACGGGACGCGGTGGCGATCACCCGAACGCCGGTGAGCTCCTTTGCCAGCTGCGTCATGATCGACCCCACCCCGCCAGCTCCGCCCAGAACAACGAGAGTCCCCTGCGCGTCGTTGCGGAGCCGAAAACGGTCGAACAGAATTTCCCAGGCAGTGATCGTCGTCAATGGCATCGCCGCGGCTTCGGCGTGGGACAGGGACTTCGGTTTGTGACCCACGATGCGCTCGTCAACGGCGTGGAACTCTGCGTTGGTGCCGTCGCGTGTCACGTCGCCCGCGTACCAGACCTCCTCCCCGACCGAGAACCCCTGCACTTCGGGGCCGATCGCGTGCACCGTCCCCGACGCGTCCCATCCGAGGATCTTGCTGTTGCCGGCGGGAATTCCGGCCCTGCTCTTCGTGTCGGCGGGATTGATGGAGAACGCCTCGACTCGCACCAAAATATCTCGAGGGCGAAGGGTCGGAACCGGCCGACTCTCAGCGACGAAAGCATCCTCGTCATTCAGGCTCTTGCCTCCCTGAGCCACAAGCGCCGTCATCATGGTTGTGGTCATCACAGTTGTTCCTCGCTATTCGTCTGCGTTGTTGCACTGGCAGCGAGCCGAACAGGAGCTCTGTCCACCCGAGTGCGGATGAGGAGATACGGCGGGATGCGGTCATCGCTGCCCCCGTTGAACAGCGGGCTCCGCGGCAGTTGGTTCACGCTGACGTAGAGGTGACCGTCCGAGGCGAGCGACAGGGTGTCGGGCCACAGCACGTCCGGGCCGTGAACGAGCGTCGTCCATCGCCCGTCGGTGTCGCGCCTGATCACTGCGGAGTGCTCCACCGCCGTCGCGTACACCGCTCCCTCCGCGTCGGCCTCGAGGCCGTCCGAGGCGCCTTTGTCGCCGAGGTCGACGAGGGTTTCCGCGACCGCGTCGTCGTCCAGCAGCTCATCGCGCAGCGCCGCGGTGGCAACCGAGTAAAGCCGGCGACTCGACAGCGAGCTGAAGAACAGGCGTGCTCCGTCGGCGCTCAGTGCGATGCCGTCGCTGCCGACCCGGTAGCCCTCCCGTACTTCGCCCTGGACCATTGCGCGGAAACCCTCGACCGCTCGGGTGGAGGCGTGGCCGCGCAACTTCGCCCACGATCGCCCAGAAGCCAGATCCACGACGACGAGCCCGCCTGACTCTTGGGAGTCGGTGATGTAGGCGAATCCTCCGAGCCCGACTGAAAGATCAAATCGGACGTCGTTGAGGTAGGTCGTGTCGGTGATGGACTCTTCGGACGGATGGATGACCCGGACCACCGAGTTGCTCGCCAGATCGATCTCGACCAACTTCACGCCGCCGGGAACAATTGGACCGAACTCCGGGGCGCCGGTGTCGAGGAGCCAAAGGCGACCGGCGGGGTCGACGACCACGCTCTGAACGGAGACGAGCCGGCCGGCCGGGTCCCCGGGCTTCCAGTGATTCATCTCGATGGTCGGATACGGACGTATGCGTCCGTCGACGAGTTCGCCTACCGTGAAGGGCACGTCGTCTCCCCACCGCGGGAACGAGACGAAGACCCTCCCGTCATCGGACACGGTTAGGCCGGTAGGCATGTTGTCGTAGATTCTCGCGACCACTTCGTAGTCGTCTGCCAGCCATTCGCCGAGCGGACGCGATGTTGTGGTCATGTGATCCTTCTTTCCGGGGTCGTGTAGGGCTCGGTGAAGACGCTATCCAGCCCGTCCGCTCCAGTCCTGCCCCTCCGACAGACACCGTTAGGCGGGTAGCGGCAGGATCCGATGTTGACCGTGCCCGCTCAATCAACGGCAGGGCTAGGTTGGGAGCGTGAATAGCCGAGCTGGGCGCAGAGCGCTTGTCATCGTCGGGGCGATCGCCTTAGTGATTGGTGCGGTTTTTGCCGGCCAGGGCGCCAACCTGATCCCGGGCAGTTCCATGACGGGAGACCGCACGTGGCTGTACATCGGGCTGATCGTCGCAGCGGTGGGCGTCATCCTGATCGTGCTCGGCAGGCGCCGCCACACGAAGTAGGAAATGGCGAAGTGCTGCCGGGTTAACTGGATGAGGGCCGCTTCTCAGCGGCCCTCGTTGTCTTCCAGTCGGGCTGACAGGATTTGACTCCCCTACTGAGCCGCCGGTCTATTGCCCGTCAAGCACTGAAGAGCTGACCCCGTTGTCGCAATAGTCCGGACTGCTCAGCGGGGGCCCACGAGCAGCTTCGCGTCCGAATCAGGCGACCGAGGCAATGAGAAGGACCGTAGTTAAAGCAAGAAGGACCGCACTACATGGCGGTCCTTCTCATTGCCTCGGTCGGGCTGACAGGATTTGAACCTGCGACCCCCTGACCCCCAGTCAGGTGCGCTACCAAGCTGCGCTACAGCCCGTGACAACTGGAATAGCTTAGCGTGTTCGCGAGTGGCGAACTATTCAGGTCGACCCGACAGGATCGGATGTCGTGGGAATAGGTCATGATGTTCACGACGTTTACTTCCCAGCGGCCAGGGTTGCCCGCGACCTCTTTCCGAACCACCGACGGGACCCCTGTGACCGACAAGACCATCTCCCCGGCGCTCGCCGGCGACGCCCCGATCGTTGACCACACGGTCCGCAACCGCCTCGTCATCAACCTCATGTTGGTCGCCACCTTCGTGGTCTTCCTGAACGAGACCATCATCGGCGTGGCCATCCCCCGAGTGATGGAAGATCTCCAGATCGCGGCATCCACCGCGCAGTGGCTGTCGACCGCATTCATGCTGACCATGGCTGTTGTCATCCCGACCACCGGCTTCCTGATGCAGCGCCTGAACACCCGCACCGTGTTCATCCTGGCGATGAGCCTGTTCAGCCTTGGCACCGCGATCGCCGCGGTGGCCCCCGGGTTCGAGGTGCTGCTCGCCGGCCGCGTCGTGCAGGCCAGCGGTACCGCCATCATGATGCCGCTGCTCATGACCACGGTGATGACCCTGGTACCGCCGCACTCGCGGGGTAAGACCATGGGCAACATCTCCATCGTGATGTCGGTTGCCCCCGCGGTCGGGCCGGCGGTGGGCGGCGTGATCGTCCAGTCGCTCGACTGGCGATTCATCTTCATCCTCGTGCTCCCCATCGCCATCGCCGCCCTTGCGCTCGGCGGAATGCGCGTGCAGAACGTCACCGAGCCGCGCGCCGTTCCGCTCGATGTGCTCTCGATCATCCTGTCGGCGTTCGCGTTCGGCGGCCTGATCTTCGGCCTGTCCAGCCTCGGCGAGGCCGCATCCGGCGCCGCCGTCGTCGCGCCCTGGATCCCGCTGACCGTCGGCGGGCTATCGCTCGTGCTGTTCATCGCCCGGCAGCTCGTGCTGCAGAAGGGCGAGCGAGCCTTCCTCGACCTGCGCACCTTCACCTCGCGTGGCTTCACCGTCGCCATCATCCTGATGGTCGTCATGATGGGGGCGCTGTTCGGCACCATCATCCTGCTGCCGATCTACACCCAGGATGTCTTGGGCCTCGAGCCCGCCGCCAGCGGGTTGCTGCTGGTACCCGGCAGCCTGCTCATGGGTGTCGCCGGCCCGTTCATCGGCCGGCTCTACGACAAGGTCGGGCCGCGGCCGCTCATCGTGCCCGGCGCGATCGTGGTCAGCCTCGCGTTCTGGTCGCTGACGATGCTCACCGAAACCACGCCGTGGGGCTTC
>Ga0247742_10000769_pt1 | contig 24548 bp, 20 predicted proteins | sample UWRJL208509C2_FD_180944 | JGI IMG/M metagenome (GOLD analysis project Ga0247742, IMG submission 180944) | Plant litter microbial communities from Arlington Agricultural Research Station in Wisconsin, United States - UWRJ-L208-509C-2 | ecosystem: Environmental > Terrestrial > Plant litter >... | reverse complement strand
CTGGTGACCTCCGACTTCGTGGCCAACGCGGGGACCGATCTTTCCAATTACATCCTGCCGACCACGGGCGCGGGCAACAACGGCGTAATCCAGTCGAAGGTGATCGACCTTACCGGCACGAGGGTCTACGACAGCACCGCAACGGCTGACAGCTCGCTGTTCGGCGTCCTGCAGGGTGTGAATGGCGAAACGCTTGGCGTCACGGGTAGCGGCACGCTGGTCGACAAGAACGTCGGCGAGGAAAAGGCGTTTCTGGACATGGGCAACCTCGCCCTCGCCAACGGGGGCAACGGCGGCCTGGCCAGCAACTACACGCTGGTCGGCGGCGTCGACTGGGTGACCATCACGCCCGCCATGCTGACGGTGAGTGGCACCGTCGCCGACGACAAGGTCTACGACCAGACGACGACGGCCCATCTTTCGGGGGCGACGCTCCATGGCGTGTTCGCCGGTGACGCCGTGACGCTCGCCGACGATGCAATCGGTCAGTTCAGCGACAAGAATGTCAATCCCGTCGGCAGTCCGAAGACGGTCACCACCTCGATGACCATCGATGGCGGCGACATCGGCAACTACGTGCTCGTGCAGCCGACCGGTGTAATGGCCAATATCACGCCGAAGTCGATCGCCCCCACCGCCACGGCGCAGAGCAGGCAATACGACGGGACGACGAATGCCACCACCGCGCTGGGCGGAGTGCTCAGCGGTGACACCGTGACGTTCGCCAGCACCTCGAGCCAGTTCGACGGCAAGGATGTCGCCAACGGGCGCACGGTCACCGTGAATGGAATCACGATGTCCGGCGGAGCCGACGCAGGCAACTACGTGCTCTCCACCAATACGGCGACGACCACGGCGAACATCACCCAGCGCGTCATCAACCTGTCCGGCACGCGCGTTTATGACACGACGAAAGCCGCCGACGCGGGTACGCTGGCCATGAGCAACGTCGTGGCGGGCGAATCGCTTTCACTAGGCGGGTCCGGCCTGCTGACCAGCAAGAACGTCGGTACATACAAGAACGGTGCAGGTTTCGGCCTGGGTTCGCTTGCCCTTTCCGACGCACCGGGCGGCCTGGCCAGCAACTACACCCTGGTGGGCGGCGCGGACAACTACATCGTCACCAAGGCCACCCTGAACATCAGCGGCACCGTGGCCGAAAACAAGCCCTACGACGGAAACACGGTTGCAGCCCTCCATGGGGCGACGCTCGACGGCGTGTTGAGCGGCGACACGGTGGGCCTCACCAACAACACGACTGGTACCTTCGACACCAAGAATGTCGGCACGAACAAGCCGGTCACGACGGCCATGGGGATCGACGGTACGGATGCCGGCAACTACAACCTCGTCCAGCCTTCAAACCTCATGGCTGACATCGCCGCCAAGTCCATCACGGTGGTCGCCAGCGGCGTCGACAAGGTGTATGACGGCACGACGAGTTCGGCGGCTACGCTCTCCGGAGGCATCGTCGCCGGCGACGACGTGACGTTCAACTTCGTGACGAACACGTTCGACACCAAGGACGTCGGAACCATTAAGGCCGTGACAGTCGACGGCATCACAGCCAGCGGTACGGACGCCTCCAACTACATCCTGACGAACGGCACCGCGCATACCACGGCAGCAGTCACGCCGTTCATCATCAACCTCTCAGGGACGCGCGTTTACGACTCCACGACCGGTGCCGTCGCTGCGCTGTTCGGGGCGAATGGCGTGGTCAACGGCGCCAATAACGAGACGCTGACCCTGAGCGGATCGGGCAAGACGTCCTCGAAGAATGTCGCCACGTACAACCGCGCGGCCGACGGCACGGGCAATTTCGACCTCAGTACCCTTGCGCTCACGGGCAATGGGGGCGCCAGCGCCAGTAACTATTCCCTGGTCGGCGGCGTCGACAGCTTCACGATCACGCCATTTGCCTTGACCGTCGACGCACACGGCATCGACAAGGTCTATAACGCGAACACGGCGGCCTCGGTCGCTCTCTCGTCTCTGGGCATCTTCCATGGCGATACGGTCGACTTCGCTGCCGGCACGGCGACGTTCAACAACAAGAATGTCGATCAGAACAAGCCCATTTCGGTCGCGGGGATCACGGCCAGCGGCGCCGATGCCGGCAATTACACCTGGAACGCGACGGCCAGCACCACAGCCAACGTCACGCCCCTCGCCATCAGTGGAAGCATTCTCGCGGATGACCGTGTCTATGACCGGACCACGGGAGTGATGACGCACGGCACCCTTAGCGGCGTCCTGACAGGCGACGACCTCGGCTACACGTCCACCACGGGCAGCTTTGCCGACAAGAACGTCGACAGCGGCAAGACGGTGACGGTTTCAGGTGTGGTCGGCGGCACAGACCTGAACAACTATATCGTGACGAGCAACACAACGACCACGGCGTCCATCACGCCGGCCACCATCGTGGTGACGACGTTGGCCCCCAACAAGGTTTACGACGGGAACACCACCGCATCGGCGACGCTCTCGACGGCGGGGATCATCACCGGTGACGACGTGACGTTCACGGGCGGCCCCTCGGACTTCTCCGACGCCAACGCCGCCAACGGCAAGACGGTCACCACGGTCGGCATCGCCGGCGCGGGTCTGGATGCCCGTAACTACGTGTGGAACACGACGGCGACGACCCTCGCCAACATCACCCCCTACGTCATCAGCCTCCACGGAAGCCGTGAGTACGATGGCTCGGCGACCATCGCCGCTTCCGCCTTCGCCAGTGACTTCCAGGTGGCCGGCCTCAATGGCGACACGCTCACGCTGAGCGGCGCGGGTTCGGTCGGCGATAAGAACGTCGGTACGGCGAAGGTGCTTACCGCACTCGGTACGCTCGGCCTCCAGGGCAATGGTGCGGCGCTGAGCAGCAACTACACGCTGGTCGGCGGCACGCACGACGCCACGATCACGCCGAAGCAGATCGTGGTCGACGCCACCGGTTCGAACAAGGTCTACGACGGCACCACGGTCGCCGCGGCAGGGCTGGGCTCGACCGGCGTGGTCGGGCTCGACCAGATTGTGTTCACAGGCGCGGATGCCAACTACAGCGACAAGAACGTCGCCAATGGCAAGACAATCACCGTCGATGGCATCACCGCCTCGGGTGCCGATGCCGCCAACTATCAGTTCAACCAGACCGCGTTTACTTCGGGCAACATCACGCCGCTCGGCATTGCCGGCAATATCATCGCAGGTAGCAAGACCTACGACGGCAACACGGCGACGCAGACCAGCGGCACACTCGCTGGCGTGCTCAACGGCGATCGGCTTGGCGTGAGCACCAGTGGCAGCTTCGCGGACAAGAATGCCGGCAACGGCAAGACGGTCAACGTGGCGGGCGTACTCACGGGTGCGGACGCGGGCAACTACACGCTGACTACCAACGCGACCACGACCGCCGATGTCTACAAGGTCGTGCTGAATCTCGACGGTACGCGTGTCTATGATGGGGGCACCGTTGCATCCGCCGGTATGTTCGGTAGCGCGGGAGTGATCGCGGGCGTGGCAGGCGAGAGCCTGATCCTCAGTGGCCAGGGCGTGCTGGGTAGCAAGAACGTGGCGACCAATCGCCCGCTGGCGGGTCTCGGGTCACTTGCGCTGAACGACGATGGCGCAGGTCTCGCGTCCAACTACACGTTGATCGGCGGCAACCACGTCGCCACGGTGACGCCGCTGGGTATCAACGCCGGCATCTCCGCGGACGACAAGGTCTACGACGGCAACACCGGGGCGGTGACGCACGGCGTCCTGACGGGCGTACTCGGAGGCGACCAGGTCACTCTGTCGACCAACGGCGCATTAGTCGACAAGAACGCCGCGAACGGCAAGACCGTGAATGTCGACGGCACGATCGTCGGCGGTGATGCGGGTAACTACGTGCTCACCTTCAATCCGACCACGACGGCGAGCATCACGAAACGCCCGGTCGTCGTCGATGCGAAGGGCACCGACAAGTTCTTCGACGGCAATACGGCCGATCGCGCCACGCTGTCGAGCAAGGGCATCCTCCCGGGCGACGTGATTGCCTTCGGCGCCGCCAGTGCATTGTTCGGCGATCCGGCCGTCGGTATCGGCAAGGCCGTGTCGGTCACCGGCATCTACGCCACGGGTGCCGACGCTGGCAACTACGCGTTCAACACATCGGCGGACACGACCGCCAGCATCAACCAGAGCGCGTCGCAGGGTGCCTCCGCCATCGTGCTGGCGCAGATCGACGGTGTCCTCGGTCCTGACCTCGTCGCAACGCCATATGGCGCGGCGTCGAATGTCACCGTCGGTCCGTTCTCCGGCAATCACAAGAAGACCCGCCAGCCGATCGAAAAGAACGTACAGCGCGCGGACTTCGTTCCCGGCCTGTCGTTGCAGGTCGTCGATGGCGGCGTGCGTCTCCCGGCGGACGCGATGCAGTGATGCATCGCGCCGCCACGCACGACTTCATTCACTCTTTCGTATCGAATTCCTGATGACCATGGCCATTCTCTCCAAGCGCGCCGCGAACGTTCTCGGCGCAAGCATCCTCCTCGCGCTGGCTTCCACGGCTGCAGCGCAGGTGCGCCCGCCACAGAGCGGCGACCTGCTGCGCCAGGTACCTGCTACGCCGCAGCCGTCGAAATCCGACGACACCGGACTGAAGCTGGCGCCGCAGGCCAGGGCTGACCAGGGCGACAGCGCGCCTTTCCACGTGACGACCATCGAGATCACCGGGGCCACCCTGATCCCCGTGGAGCAGCTGCACGCCCTGGTGGCGTCCGGCGAGGGCAAGGACATCACGCTGCGCGAGCTCAACGCGCTGGCGGACCGCATCACGGCTGAATATCGCGCCAAGGGCTATCCGCTGACGCTTGCCTATGTGCCCGCGCAGACACTCAGCGGCGGCGCCGTACGCATCGCGGTGCAGGAAGCGCGGCTGGGCAAGGTCGTCCTCGAAAACCACAGCGCGACGCACGATGGTCCGCTCAAGGCGACGCTCGATCCACTCACCAGTGGCGCACCGATCTCCTCGCACGGCTTCGACCGCAGCCTGCTCCTGCTCGGCGACATTCCGGGCGTGATGGAAACCTCCGCGCTTCGTCCGGGTGACGAGCCGGGCACGTCGGATCTCGCTGTCCGCACCGACGACCGTCCGCGTTACACGGGGCTGCTCGCGCTCGATGACTATGGCAACCAGTACACCGGACGTGCCCGCCTGACCGGTACCTTCAACGTCAACGGCCTGTTTCACCAGGGCGACCTGCTCGATGCTACGGCGCTTTCGGCGGGCTCGAACATGAACTATGGCCGCCTTGGTTACCGTTACCTGGTGAACGGCGAAGGTACCGTGGTCGGGGCATCCGTTTCGTCGCTCGATTACAAGCTCAAGGGTGACCTGCGCGTACTCGATGCGCACGGCACGGCACAGGTCGCCAGCCTGTTCGTCAGCCATCCTTTCATTCGTTCGACCGATGGCAACCTGTACGGCCAGCTCGGCTACGACCGTCGCCATCTGAACGATTCGATCGATATCGTCGGCATCCGCACGTTGCGGCACACGTATGGCTGGACCGCTACGTTAGCCGGCGATCAGCGCGACGCGCACGGCGTGACCAACTTCAACATCGCCGCCACGTACGGCCTGCTCGGCTTCAACGATGCGTTCGCGGAGTTCATCGATGCGATCAGCACGCAGACCAAGGGTCACTACCTGAAGTACACCGTCTCGGTAGCGCGGCTGCAACAGCTTTCCGAGAACAACGCGGTATACCTGGGTTTCCAGGGCCAGTGGGCGAACAAGAACCTCGACACCGCCGAGCAGTTCTACCTGGGCGGCGCCAACAACGTGCGCGGCTACGATACCGGCGTGCTGGCCGGCACGCAGGGCCAGATGGTTAACCTCGAGTTTCGTCGCACCCTGCATGTGGGGTTGCCGGGCAGCTGGACGGCGCTGGCGTTCGCCGATGCTGGCCACGTGACCATCTACAAGGATCGCTTCGCCCCGGGCACGAACAGCGCGCACATGCAGGACATCGGCCTGGGCATGCGCTGGCAGGGCGACGACCAGTGGTCGCTCAGCGCTGATGTGTCGCATCCGGTGGGTGCGCGCCCGTCCCTTGCCGGCGAGACGCACGACATGCGCGCCTGGGTGCAGGTGCAGAAAGGTTTCTGACCGGCCGTTTTTGGGTGGGCCGGATCATTAATCCGGCGGCGATGGCGGACAAAACCGCCAGGCCCGCCGAAAGCCACATGACCCGGCGGAAGCCCGCGACAAACGCCGCATCGATCGCATGCCGCGCTGCCTCGTTCGTTACCTGGATGCCGGCGAGTTTCGCCTTCTGCGCCATCACGCTCTGCACCACGTCGGCAGGGATGCCCGACGCCAGCCCGCCACGCAGCGCCGCGTCGAAACCCTGCGTCAGCACGATGCCGAACACCGCGATGGCGAGCAGGCCAGCCACGCGCGAGACCGCGTTGTTCACGCCCGATGCCGTCCCTGCCAGCGCCGGATTCAGCGCGTTCATCACCGTCGTCGTCAGCGGTGCGATGGTGATGCTCATGCCGAGGCCGAGCACGCAGGCGGCCGGGAAGAAGGTGGCCCAGTACGAGCCGCCGACGCCAGGCAATGCATACAGCGCAAAGCCCAAACCGGCGATGGTCGGCCCGACGATGAGCGGCAGGCGCGCTCCGACGATGTCGACGAGCCGACCGGTCCAGCGCGACAGCAGGAACATGATCGCGATGAAGGGCAGAAACGACGCCCCCGCCCCCGTCGCGCCGTATCCCTGCACCTGGATCAGGTTCAGCGGGACGAAGAACATGCTGCCGCCCAGTGATGCGTAAAGGAGCAGGGTGAGCAGGTTCGCCCCCGCGAAGTCACGGTCGCGAAAAAGGCCCAGCGGCAGCATCGGTGCCGTGATACGCATCTCCACGATGACGAAGATCGTCAGCGCGACGATCCCGATGAGCGCGGACGCGATCACACCAGGCGCTAGCCAGCCATGCAACGGCGCCTCGATGAACGCGTAGACGACGCCTGCCAGTCCGATCGTCGCAAGCACCGCGCCGACGATGTCGATGTGTCCGGCATTCATTCCCTTGCTTTCGGGCACGCGCCAGAAGCAGATGGCGACCAGCAGGACGCCGAGCGGCAGATTCACCAGGAACGCCCAATGCCACGACGCATGCTCGACGAGAAAGCCACCGAGCACCGGGCCTATCGCTGCCGTGATGCCGCTAAACGCCGACCACGTGCCAATCGCGGCGCCGCGTCGTTCCTTCGGATAGGCCGAGCTGATCAACGACAGGCTGCCCGGAATAAGCAGCGCGGCACCGAACCCCTGCAGCGCGCGCATGCCGATCAACCATGTGATGGTGCCCGAGGCGGCGCAGCCCAGCGAGGCGAGGGTAAAAACCACGGCACCGATGACGAAAACGCGGCGCCGGCCATAGTGATCGCCAAGCACCCCACCCACCAGCAACAGGGCGGAGAGCAAAAGCGCGTAGCTCTCCATCACCCACTGCGCATCGGCCGTCGTCGCGTTCATCGCCCGCTGGATAGCCGGAAGGGCGACGTTGACGATGGTGCCGTCGACGAAAGCCATGCCCGAGCCGACGACAGCGGCGACCAGGGTCCAGCGCCGTGCGGATTCGCTGCAGGCGACCGCGTCTTCTCCGGTGAGGTCGTCGCAGGGGGAGGTGGCGGGCTGGGTCATCGTCACAGCCTAACGCGCCGGGGGCCGGTCTGCCTTGGACGTGACGTTGACGTCAATGGTGGTTTGCTGGGCGTTCGCGATGCGGAGCCCCTCATGAAAGAGCGCGATACCTACGACGAACCGACCACCGGATCGGGCGACCCCAACCACGGCGACGGCCCCCGGCCGGTCGAACCGGTGAACACGGGCTCTGGCGACCCACAACACAAGCTTGTCGATCCGGCCGCTCCCCGTTCGACGTAGACATGAAGTCCTAACGAAGGAGGCCACCATGTCAGGCCGTTTCCAGCGAATCACACCCTTCCTCTGGTTCGATACCCAGGCCGAAGAGGCCGCAAACTACTACGTCTCGATCTTTCCGAACTCACGGGTCACCAGCATCACCCGTTACACCAAGGAGTCGGCGGAGGCTTCAGGTCGCCCACTGGACTCCGTGATGACCGCCGCCTTCGAACTCGACGGCCAGCAGCTTACGGCCCTCAATGGCGGCCCCATCTTCCGGTTCAACGAAGCGCTGTCGCTGGTCGTGCGTTGCCATGACCAGACCGAGATCGACCATTACTGGAACACGCTTTCCGCTGGCGGCGATCCGAACGCCCAGGCCTGCGGCTGGCTCAAGGACAAATACGGCCTGTCCTGGCAGATCGTGCCGGACGACATCGAGGCGCTGGTGCAAAACCCGCGCTCGGTCGCCGCCCTTATGCAGATGAAGAAGATCGACATCGCGGCAATGAAGGCGGCCGCCTGAGCGGTTCGCGTTACGCCTGCTTCCAGGCGGCCGCGGTCTCGCGTGCGAAGTCACGGTAACTGCGCGGGGCGCGGCCGAGCAGCGAGGTCATGATGTCCGTCGCGGACGCCTTGGCCAGCATGCCTTCGGACTGGAAGCGGGCGAGCATCAGGCGCAGGTCGTAAGCGGCCCAGGACGGTGCATTTCGTGCGATCGCCGCTTCGGCCGCGTCGAGGTCGTCGCCGCCATACGTGACGGGTCTGCCGAGCGTGTCGCTCCAGATGCGCGCGGCCGATTCACCGGTGAGCGCGTCCGGTCCCGCCAGTTCGATGACTTCGCGCGGCAGCGCACCGGAAGCGCGTTCGCGACGCAGCAGGGCCGCGGCGGCGATGTCCGCGATATCGCGGATATCCACCATCGACACACCCACCTGGCCCAGGGCCATCGGGTAGACACCGGCCTGGGTAAGCGGCACCTGCAGGCTCGCGTCGTTCTGCATGAAATACGACGGGCGCAGCACCGTCACCGGGAGGTCGAACTGCTCGATGGCGCGTTCGATGGTGTATTTGGCGGAGAAGTGCGGCACGTCCGCGAAACGGTCGCCATTGAGCACCGAGAGATAGACGATGCGACGGATGCCGGCGTCGCGAGCGAGGCCGAGGGCGGCCAGCCCCTGGGTCAGCTCGTCGGGAACGACGGCGTTCAGCAGGAACAAGGTGTCGACGCCCACGAGCGCGGCGCGCATCGAGGGAATGTCGGTAAGGTCACCAGCCACAGCGTGGACGCCTTTGGGTGCTTTCAATGTGTCCGGACTGCGCGTGAGTGCGCGCACATGGGCGCCGGCCTCGGCCAGTCGCGCGGTCACGGCGGAACCGATGTTGCCCGTGGCGCCAGTAACGAGAATGCTCATGACGAACTCCTTGCGTGGGTAGATGAACAGTAGATTGGGCGTTCCATCGCGGGGACGAAAGACGCACAATCGGGACGCCCTGTCTCATTGGTGGAACACGCATGGACCTGCTCGCCCTTGCCGACTTCGATGTCGTGGCGCTTCACGGCGGGTTTGGGGCTGCCAGCCGCGCTACCGGCCGGCCCAAGGCAACCCTATCGCGGCGTGTGCGTGAGCTTGAGGACAATCTAGGCGTCCGCCTTATCGAGCGTGGCGCCCGGCCGTTCCGCCTGACCGAGGAGGGGACGACCCTGCACGCCGAGGCTCACGCCATGCTCGGACGCATCGAGGATGTGGCTGACGGCCTGGTTGCCCGGGCAGGCGCACCACGCGGCGCGCTGCGCGTCAGTGCGCCCGTGCTGTTCGCGCACCGCGGGCTGGGACGGCTCGCGGCCAGGTTCGCCATGAGGTATCCCGCCGTGCATCTCGAAGTGGTCATCGACGACCGCTTCGTCGATCCGCTGAAGGAAGGCTTCGATGTCGTCATTCGCGCGAACCCCGCGCCATCGACCGAGCTCGCCGGCCGGTGCTTCCTGCGCGATCGGCTCGTGGTTGCCGCCGCACCCTCGGTCACCGAGCCGGCGGACGGCGACTCCTTCCCCGCCATCGTTCTGGGTGGCGGCCAGTTGTCGGCATGGCGATTGACGGCCGGAGGGCGGGCAAAGACGATACTGCCGCGCGAGATGGTCCGTCTCTCTTCCATGGCACTGGTTTACGACGCGGTGCGTGAAGGCATTGGCGCCGCCATGATGCCGGCCTCGCTCATTCGCGACGACATGGCCACCGGCGCGCTGGACACGTGGGGCGAGGTGGATGGTCGCTCTATCGAAGTGTGGGCCCTGTACCCGCCGCAACGTCATGTGGCGGGCAAGGTCTCGGCGTTTGTCGGCATGCTCGTCGATCATTTCCACGATGCATCCCCCGCGCATTTCGACACGCTCTGACGCGGCGGGCACCGCTATGTATGATGGCCGCGCGATGACCCACAACGCGGTAGCAGGGGCGGAACATTGGAAGACGTACAGATCTGGCTCGGCCTGAACGGCCAGCGCTTCGGGCCGTATACGCTGGCGACAGTCCAGCGCTGGCATCACCAGGGAGTGCTCGACAGCGGCAGTCTCTGCTGGCGCGAAGGCATGACCGATTGGCTGCCACTGGATACGTACCTGCGTGAGAACGGTGGCGCCGGTGCCTTCAACGAGCCGCCTTCCTTCGAGGTGCCGCCGCCGGGACTCACGCCGCGTGCCTCGCTCGCCGTCGCTCCGCGCGCTGACGTGCCTGTCGCGCCGTCGCTTCACTGGGGCTGGGTCGCGGTGCTCAGCGTGCTGACCGTAGGCATCTTCGCCCTGGCCTGGATGTTCGTGCAGTCGGTGTGGGTGAAGAAGATCGATGCGCGCAGCGGCGCGACGACTTACTTCATCATCGGCCTGGCCTGCGGCATCGTCGGCGGTTTCTTCGGCGCCACCTCGGTCATGAACTACGGCTTGCAGGTCGTCGACATCGTGCTGGTCTACATGGGCTACTTCTCGATGTCTTCGTCGCTGAAGCGCTTCGGTATCGAGCGCGGGCTGCCCATGGCTATCGGCGGGGTGACCCTGTTCTTCTTCACCACGTGGTACCTGCAGGGCCAGCTGACACGTATCGCCAACTGGCAGCGCACCGGCGTGATCGAAGACGCGCCGAAGGGCATCTTCTGGGTGATCTACGCGGTGTTGATGGTGTTGCTGCTGCTCCTTGTCGTCATCGCGGTGCAGCTGTTCAACTGACGCCGCGGTTTGACAGCCGCGGCAATGCCAGCGAAAGTCGGTCGTCATCCCATGTGGAGTGCGGCCGTTGAACCGACGTGAGTTCGCAAAGACGCTGGCCATCGCCAGCGTGATCGGAAGTGGAACGTGGTCCGCAGGGCGGGCGAAGGCCGCAGCGGTAGCACCGATCCCGCCAACGGCGCCGGCCAAGCACGTCGCCGTCGATCCGCAACACCTGCAGGCGCTGCAGCAAGCCTTCCTCGACCTTCGCTTCGGCATGTTCATCCACTTGAACATGGCCACCTTCGAGGAACGTGAGTGGGGCGATCCAGCGTTGTCGCCCAAGCTCTTCGACCCGAAGCATCTGGACACGGACCAGTGGGCGCGGGCCGCGAAGTCAGCCAACATGGGCTACGCCTGCTTCACCACCAAGCACCACGACGGCTTCTGCCTCTGGCCTACGAAAACGGGCAGCGCGAACATCATGCAGTCGTCGTATCCGCATGACGTGGTGCGACGTTACGTGGATTCATTCCGCAAGGCGGGCCTCAAGGTGTGCCTGTACTTCTCGATTCTCGATCTGCGCGCCGATATCCGTGCGCGCACGGTCACGCCGGAAAAGATCGCGCTGATCAAGGCGCAGCTCACCGAGATCCTCACCCAGTACGGCCCTCTCACGGCGCTGATCCTCGACGGCTGGAATGCATCGTGGTCACGCATTTCCTATACCGAACTGCCATACCGCGAGATCTACGATCTGGTGAAGACGCTGCAGCCCGATTGCCTGGTCACCGACCACAACGCCGGTAGCTACCCGGGCACGGCGCTCTACTACACCGACATCAAGCAGTATGAGCAGCACGCCGGGCAGAAGATTCCGCCCAACAGCCCCGTGCCTTCGCAGTCCGGTACCACGCTGCAGAGCGACTGGTTCTGGAAGAAGGCGTATCCGACCTCGGAACTGGCTTCGGCGAAGACCATCGTCGATGAGTGGCTGGTACCGTTCAACCAGAATCACTGCAACCTGATCCTCAACGTGGCACCCAACCGGGACGGTCGTTTCGACGACAACGCCGTGGCGCGCCTCGCCGACATCGGCAAACTGTGGAAGAACACCGGCCCTGCGCCGAAGATCGGCCCCTCGGTCACCATCACCACGCCCGATCTCGCCGCCGGCAAGCCCGCCTGGGCCAGCGCAAGCGATGAAGCCGTCGGCCCGGACCAGGCATTCGACGATAACTTCCGCAGCTACTGGCTGGCCGATCGCGGCAAGACCGAGGCCTGGATCGAGGTGCGCTTCGAGCAGCCGGTATCGTTCAACACGCTGTCGATCGTCGAACCGCTCGGGACGGAGGAGTACGGCGACACGAGTCGCATCGCGAGCTACAGAGTCGAGGTGGAGCACGATGGTGCGTGGGTTGAGCTGGTACGCGGCGAACAACCCACGCACTACCAGTTCCACGAGGTGGCGCGGACGACGGCGAGTCGCGTGCGGTTGAACGTGACCGGGCAGCAGCCTGGCATCACGGAGTTTGGTATCTACGACGAGCCCCGCGCCGGCTAGCGACCGATCACCCGCCCGTCACGCCCTTTGGAACCAAAGACTTGCCACCATATCGGTAGCTTGAGGCAAGCCAACGGGAGGTGACCCATGGCAACCGGATGGGCGGGCGATACCGCCGTGCAGGACCAGATCGACGCGACCATCGAGGACGCGGTGAAGCGTGCGCGCAGCCATCTGCCGAAGGGGCCCAGCCTCGAGCGCTGCGAAGAATGCGACAAGCCGATCCCCGAGGCTCGCCGCAAGGCCGTGCCCGGCGTGCGGCTGTGCGTAGCCTGCCAGGAGCAGGCCGATCGCGACGAAGCCAGCTTCAGCGGCTACAACCGTCGCGGCAGCAAGGACAGCCAGCTGCGCTGAAAGCTTTAGACTAGCCAACTCTCCATCCCTGCACGGACGATCCACACGATGCTCGAACACCTGATCCTCGCCCGTCACGGCGAGACGGAATGGAACATCGCGGGTCGAGCGCAGGGGCGTGCCGATAGCCCGCTGACCCCAGCGGGTGTTGAGCAGGCGCGCGCGCTGGGCCGCACGCTCGCCGCGCGGGGTGTTGAACACATCGTGTCGTCGACGCTCGGCCGTGCCCTGCACACCGCCGAGGTCGTGGCCGGGATCATTGGCTGCGAAGTCAGCGTCGACGAACGTTTCGTCGAGCGCGCCTTCGGCGAGCTCGAAGGACGTTTCGTCGCCGAAGCCCTCGCCGAAAATCCCGAATGGGCGGCCGTCGTCCGTGGCCACGATCCCATGGCCGCCGCGGCTGGCAGCGAATCGTTGCACGGCGTCGCGCAACGCGCGCTGCCGGCCCTCGAGGCTGTTCTTGCCCTGCCGTACCGCAGCGTCGCCGTGATCACCCACGGTCATTGCCTGACGGCCCTGCTTGGCGCCCTTCGTGACGGCGGCGATTACGCCAGCTATCGCCACGGCAACTGCGCGTACACGCCGCTCTCCGTCGCAGATGGTGCCTATGTGATCGACCGCTGGAACCTCGACAGCCAGGTGCTCATCGAAGCCTGATCGCGCTGTCCGGAGATTGTGCTGTCCGCTGCATCGACTCATCCGCCGAGGTCACCGACGAGCAGATTCGCCACGTGCTCGATACCAACCTCATCGGCTCCATCCAGGTGATTCGCGCAGCGAATCCGACGCTGTAACAAAACCGAAATAACTGATTGCAAAAGGTTTTTCTAAAGTATCGTCGCGGTCAGCCGTTACCCCTCGCAGTTCCCCGGCCCTCCGATGACGATGCCTATGAACACCCCCACCGGCGGTCGCGAACCGTCATTGATCGAGCAGGCCCTGGCGGGAGACTCGTTGACGGCGGTATTCCAGCCGGTGATTCGCGTGGACACGGGTGAAGTGGTGGCACACGAAGGGCTGATCCGGTCTTCCTTGCCTCACTTCAACCTCACACCACCCGACCTGCTCGATCTCGCACGCGCCCGCGGACGCCTCGGTGAGTTCGAGCTTGCCGCTGCGCACTGCGTTGCCTCCCACTTCGCGGCGCGCGCCCTGACCGGTCGCCTGTTGGTGAACCTGAGTGCCCAGGCGATCATGCAGGATGGCGTGCGCGCCGAAGACGTACTCGAAGCACTGTCCATTCCGGGCTTCGACCTGGGCCGGGTGACGATCGAGATCACCGAGCGCGATATCGTGGAGAATCCGGCGCGACTGGCCCATGCGCTCGGCTTCCTCCGTGCGCGCGGCATTCGCGTGGCACTGGACGACTTCGGCAACGGACACTCGAACTTCGAGATGTGGAACGAGGTGCATCCGGAGATCGTCAAGATCGACCGCTACCTCATCAACGGCCTTGCACACAGTGTGGAACGCCTGGCTATCGTGCGCGCCCTGATCTCGGTCGCGGAAACGCTGGGAGCCGAACTGGTGGGCGAAGGCGTCGAGGACGAAGCCGATCTGCTCATGCTCCGCGAGCTGGGCATACCGTATGCGCAGGGCTTTCTGATCGCGCGACCCTCTGCCGGATCGACCATGGAGGCGCCCGCAAGCGTTACCACCGCACTGTCCATCGCACACGTGCCCGTGCCGCCGCGGTCACGTGGACCCGTGTCCGCGCGGCCGTTCACGGCCGGCCACATGCTGATCGACGCACCGTGCGTATCGCCAACGCAATCGAACGAAGACGTGGTGGATCTGTTTGCGGCGCAGCCACGCCTGCATGCCATCGCGGTCGTCGAAGAGGGGCTGCCCATCGGCATCGTCAACCGGCGTACGTTTACCGAACGCATGGCGCAGCCCTTCGCGCGCGAGCTATTCGGGCGCAAGCCGTGTACGAGCTTCATGCACCCGGAACCACTGCTCTGCGACGAAGAGATGTCGCTTCAGAGCATGGCCGATATCCTGCGCGGCGAAGACCAGCGCTACCTCAGCGACGGCTTCATCATCACCTCGCATGGCCGCTATCTCGGCCTGGGCACGGGCGAAGCACTGGTACGGCGTGTCACCGAGATTCGCGTCGAAGCAGCGCGCTACGCCAATCCCCTCACCTTCCTGCCGGGCAACCTGCCGGTGACCGAACATATCGTGCGTCTGTTGCAGACGGGCCGACCATTTGCCGCCGCGTATTTCGATCTCGATAACTTCAAGCCCTTCAACGACCAATACGGCTACTTCCGCGGCGACGAGATGATCCGCCTGCTCGCCAGCACCCTCACGGGCGACCTGCGCCAGGATGCCGACTTCGTCGGGCATATCGGCGGCGACGACTTCCTTGTCATCTTCCAGGGTGACGACTGGGTCGCACGTTGCGAAGGCATGCGCCTGCGCTTCAACGCCATGAGCGGCAACCTTTTCGACGAGATCGACCGCGCTCGCGGTGGTATCGACAGCGAAGATCGCCACGGCCACCAGCGTTTCTTCCCGATCACCACGGTGGCGGTGGGCGTGGCGTGCTTCGTGGACGCCTATCCGGTCGATCCGGAAACCGTGGCAAGTCTTGCTGCGTCGGCAAAGCGCGTGGCCAAGAACACCGGCGCCGGCCTGCACATGGTGACGTATGAAGCGCAGGCTCCGGTTGTCGTGTAACCAGATATTCAAGCTACTGAAATAAAAGCATAATCCACGGAAAATAACGCTAAAGTTGCCGAACGAACGGCCGACAGGGAGGCATCCCCGCCCCCCGAGTACGCCATGCAACTCCCTCGAATCCCGTTGCCCGTGTTGACCCTTCGCGTGCGTTTGTTGTTGCGCATGGGTGGCACCATTCTTCTTCTGCTCGCCCTGTGGATTGTCGGCGGCGCGCAGCTGCGCACGGCCGACCAGCGGCTGCAATCCGTGGTCGACGAAACGCTCTCTCCCGTCGCCGATGTCGGCCGTATCCAGAACGACTACAACGACCTGCTCGACGCCCTGGTGCACGCGACACTGACCCGCCTCCCGTCGTCGGTCGACGATGCCGTCACCGCCATCGGCAGCGACCGCCACGACATCGACAAGCAATGGAAGTCACTCACGGCCAGCGGACTGGGCAAGGCGCAGAGCAAGCTGGTCGCCCTGGCCGCCGAGCACCGCAAGGCCGCGGACAAGGCTGTCGACGACGTGATCGATCTGCTCAAGGCCGAGCAGTACGATCTCGCCCAGTTGCAGCTCTCGAACGATGTGCAATCCGCCGTGGTGCCCTTGAAAAGTGACTTCTCCAACCTGTTCGCGCTGGCCCTGGATGGCGGTAAGGCCGAGGCCGAGGCGCAGCACGCGGATATCCGCCGCGGCGGCATCACCTCGGCCATCCTGCTCGGTATCGCCCTGCTGGTGGCCAGCGTTGTGGATCTCGCGATCATCCGTTCGCTGAGCCGTCGCCTCCGCCAGGCGTCCGAGGTTGCCGCGGCCATCGCGCGCGGCACGCTGGGCTCCCGCATCGAGGTGGGACGCAGCGACGAGATCGGTACCCTCCTGTCGTCGCTGGCGGCCATGGACACCCAGCTCGGCAACGTCGTCGTGCAGGTGCGCGATCGCGCCGACCATGTCGCGCGGGCGGCTAGCGGCATCGAACACGGTAACAACGCGTTGAACGACCGCACGCGTACCCAGTCCGGGCACCTGCGCTCCACGTCGGCATCGATGAACGACATGGCCAGTGCCGTCGCCGGTGGACTCAGTCACGCCACTGCCGCGCACAGCGCCGTTGCGCAGACACGCTCCATGACCGACGAGGGCCATCGTGTGGCGATGGATGCCATCGGCAACATGCGCGAGATCCGTCGCAGTACCGAACGCATGACCGAGGTGCTCGATGTGGTCGACCAGTTTGCCTTCCAGACCAACCTGCTCGCATTGAACGCGGCCGTTGAAGCCGCACGCGCGGGTGAGCACGGTCGCGGTTTCGCGGTGGTCGCCTCGGAAGTCCGTGACCTGGCCAAGCGCTGCGCCGCGGCGGCGCGTGACATCCGTGGCCTGATCGCAGAGAGCGACGAAGCCGTGCAGGCCGGCGTGGATTCCGTCGACCGCGCGGGCGCCGTGCTCACGGGTATCGGCGAACGCGTGAACGCGTTGTCCGGCCTGGTCGGCTCGGTCATGGACGCGACACGGAGCCAGAATGACGGTATCGCCCGCGTCAACGGCGCCATCCACGGCATCGACGAAACCACGCGCGAGAACGCGGTGCTCGTGGAACAGGCTGCTGCGGCCAGTCGCGCCATGCGCGAGAGCGCGGAGATCCTGCGACAGGAGGTGGCCTACTTCGTCCTGGAGAGCGAAGTGGCCTGACGGGCGCATTGTGGGGGCCGCCCCCTGGTGTTCTATCAGCCGTTTGCCTCGCGCACGGCTTTCAGCGCCTTGTACAAGGTAGCCCGGGACAGACCGAGCAACTGGGCGATGTACGTCGCCGCGTGGCGTACATCGAACAGGCCGCGGTCTTCCAGCAGAGCAATGAGGCCCTCGCGATCGACGATGCCCATCGTTGCAAGCGTCGTCCCGCGATCGCTCACGAACTGCCCGACGATATCGTTGACCTCTTCGCGCCAGTCGTTGCGAAAGAGTGCGGCGGGGCGTGGCGAAGCATCGGCAAAACGCAGGAAGTCCTTCGACATCGCCTGCATGGTTTCGAACATGCTTACGTCGACATTGATGCACAGCAATCCGACGGGTTTTCGGCGACCATCGCGCAACACGGCCGTGATCGATTTCAACGACCGGCCGTCTGCGTTGGTCTTCGGATACGGGCCGATCACCGCGTCGTCCAGCGCGCCAAGGTCTTCCAGCTCGGCCAGCGAGTCGTCGCCCGCTTTCCGCGGCGACATGCGATTGGCGATATGGCGGATCGTCCCGCTGCCAAGGTCATGGATCACCACCTCGGCATGGGGCTTGAACACGCTGGCTATCGCGTCGGCGACGGGGATGAAGGAGGCAAGGTAATCGACCATGCGCCGATCATCCCGGTCACGATACGGATTGTCCAGAATGGACTTCCTGTTTTTCAGCCGGTGTAGTCAAGGCTCGGATACCACTTGGGCCTGCGCCCATCAGGCGTCGCATCCAGCACCGTCCACAACGGCATGAGGTCCGGTGCGCCGCGCGGGTCTTCGCCAGGATCCGCCGAATCACCGCCCATTTCCCCGGCCCAGAACAAGCGGATCGTGCCGTCGCGGCGGGTGAACACGTTGAACGCCGGGACATCACTGCCGTCGTCGGCGATGGCATGGTAGTCGCGGCTGAAGTTGCCGTTGAGATCCGTGTAGAGCCTGAGGTGCCGCCAGCCTCGTTCCTTCTTGAATGCCAACAGCTTCGCAAGTGGTGAGCGCGCCACCACGGCCAGGGCCACGTTCTGCTCGATGTCGCGCGCTTCGCCATCCCATGCACTCAGCAACGAGGTGCACATGGGGCAGGGACGTTCGCGTTCGGGTCCGAACATGTAGCTGTAGACGACGAGGGTTTGTTTGTCACCGAACAGGTCAGCGAGGTCCACTGGGCCATTCACGCCTTCGAACCGGTAGTCACCACGCACTTCACCACCGGGCGGAAGCGCGCGGCGCATGGCGGCGACACGCTCGATGTGCCGGCGCAGTTCGATCTCTTCAGCAAGCAGTGCGTTACGCGCGCCGCGGTATTCGGCGCTTTCGTTCGGCATGCGGACGGTGTTGCGGCTCGCCAGTTCGCTGGCGGGCGTGAGCGGTTGGGTGCTCATCGGGGTTCTCCGGGATCAGTCGCGGTCGGGCGCACCGAGGGGAAACAGCGGGCGGTAGGGGCGGGCCTCGTCGACGGCGCGGGCGAACGAGGGGCGCGCAAGCAGGCGCCGTCGATAAGCGTGCACGTGAGTGAACGCCTCTGGGATCGCGTGGGTCCAGTCGGCGTAGAACAGGAACGGTGCCGCGCCGCAGTCGGCCAGGCTGAAGCGCTCGCCCGCCGCCCATTCACGGTCGGCCATGACCTTGTCCAGCCACGCATAGGCCGTGTCGAGCATCTGCCGGCAATCGGTCACTCCGCAGGGGTCGCGCTGGCCGCCGGGGCGCAGGACGTCGAAGACGATCCGCTGCTGTGGCGTCGAGATGTAGTTGTCGAAGAAGCGATCCATGGCGCGGACCTCGAGCGCCTCCTTGCGATCTACCGGCAGCATGGGCGCCGGACCGGGGTGGTAGAGGTCGAGGTACTCGATGATCGTGCTCGCCTCGGTGATCGTCCGTTTGCCGTCAACCAGGATGGGAAAGCGGCGTAGCGGCCAAAGATCGGCGAACTCCGCGTAAATTTCCGGCTGCTCCGGGGAAAGCATCTTCCACTCGAAAGGCGTGCCGTTCTCGTAGAGGGCGACGAGGGCCTTCTGGCAGTACGACGAGAAAGGGTGGGCGTACAGTTTCAACGGCATCGCATGCACCTCGGTCGGGGACGTAAGACTGGGTTCTTCTTAACGTCGAACGGGGAGTGGGCATTTCGACACGCGGCGGGCGTCGCCGCTGGATCGGTCTTGCTATCCTCCGGTGAAACGGAGGATCACGGATGAGAGTCGCCATCGTAGGCTACGGAACGGCGGGGCAGGCAAGTGCCATTTTGCTTTCCGCGCAGGGACACGACGTCACGGTTTTCGAGAAAAGCCCATCGCTGGGACCGGTCGGCGCGGGTTTCCTGCTACAGCCCACCGGCATCGCCGTGCTGGACCGGATGGGCCTGGCCGAGCGCGCCATGGCCCTGGGCCAGCGGATCGACGAACTCCACGGTGTTACCCCGCGTGGCCGCCCGGTCATGGCCATGCGTTACCGCGACCGGCGCGCCGATTGCTTCGGCCTGGGCATGACCCGCGGCGCTCTCTTCGAGCTACTGCGCGAGGCTCACCACGAGGCCGCGCAGGTGCGCACGGGCGTGTACATCGCCGGCTACGACGCGACCACGCGTTCGGTGGTCGATCATGACGGTGCACAGCACGGTCCGTTCGACCTGACCATTGCCGCCGATGGCGCGCACTCGGTGCTGCGTTCGTGCTGCGAGAACCAGGTCAGCCGCGAGAAGCTCTACGCGTGGGGCGCGGTATGGTGCCTGTTGCGCGTCGACGACTGGCCTGCGCCGACACACCTGCTGCAACGCTACGCGGGCACCCGCGCCATGGTCGGCATGCTGCCGGTCGGCACGCGTCCCGGCCACGCAGGCCGTTGGGCGACGTTCTATTTCAGTCTCCCGGGCGAACAGGTCGATGTCTTCGACGACCTCGCCGTCGCGGCGATGAAGACCACGGTGGCCGGGATCTGGCCCGAACTCGCTCCGCATATCGCGCATCTGGAACATTCCGAACAGCTCAACCGCGCCCGCTATCGCGACGTGGTGTTGCGCCGCCCGCATCACGATCGTCTGGTCGTCATCGGTGACGCCGCGCATGCCATGAGCCCGCAGCTGGGGCAGGGGGTGAACATGGCACTGCTCGACGCCGCGGCGCTGGCCGACGCGTTGCGCGAGCACGAGGAGCTCGACCGCGCTCTCGATGCCTACCGCCGCCAGCGTCACGGCCACGTACGCATCTACCAGCACATGAGCCGCTGGCTGACACCCCTGTTCCAGTCCGACCGGACCATGCTCGGCTGGTTTCGTGACGCGCTTTTCGGCCCGCTGGGGAAGGCCCCTGGCGCGCGTGGGCCGATGTTGAGCATTCTTACGGGCGAGGCGGGTCACCGACGCACGCCGCGAGGCGAGGACGTGCAAGCGGAGGAGCTGCCTGCTCCGTAGGATGCGCAAAACCATACTCGCGCGTGCGGCCATACTCGGTTTACGCTTTGTGCGAAGGGGAACATCGGAGATTCGGATGAAACGCGTTGCCGCTGCCGTCGTACTGTTCGTGTCGCTTTCCACAGCGTCTTTCGCCGCCAATCCCATCCCGGTCTGGGGCGCGAAACAGTCCAGCCCTGCCGACACCCGGCCGGGTGACCTCAAGCCGGGCCAGTGGATCTGGGGCGGCCGCGGTGCCTCGCCCGGCCCGATGGCGGTGATCGTCAGCATCACCGAACAGCGCGCCTACGCATACCGTAACGGCATCCTCATCGGGGTGACCACGGTGAGCACCGGCAAAAAGGGCCATGAGACGCCCACGGGTGTGTTCACCATCCTGCAGAAAGACAAGGATCACCACTCCAAGAAATACGACGACGCCCCCATGCCCTACCAGGAGCGCCTGACCTGGGACGGCGTCGCCCTGCACGCGGGTGGTCTGCCCGGCTATCCGGAATCGCACGGCTGTGTGCACATGCCCACCGAATTCGCGCGTCTTCTGTTCGACGCGACCAACATGGGTATGACCGTCGTCGTCGCCGAAGAGGGCACGGCACCGGTGACGGTCGTGCACCCCAGTGCGGTCATCCCTATCGACCCGCGCAACGGCAGTGACCTGCCACTCGAGCCGCTGGCCGACGGCGTGCCGTATCGCTGGAACCCGGACGCCTCACCCACCGGCCCCATCTCGATGGTGCTAAGCGTGGCCGACGGTCGAGTCATCGTCTTCCGCAACGGCATCGAGATCGGCCGCAGCCGCGTCGAGGTAAAGGATCCGCTGGTCGGCACGCATGCCTTCATCGTCGCCTCCGGCTACATGCCCGACGCGCCGCAACGTGCCGGTCTGCAGATGCCCAACTGGATCACCATCGGCATTCCGGGCCATGGCGACGAAGCCGGCAAGGTCGTCGACGAAGCCCTGGTCGACCGCGTCTCGGTGCCGCGCGAGTTCATGGAAAAGATCGTCCCCCTGCTGGCCCCCGGCTCCGTGCTGCTGGCCACCGACGAGAGCGTGCTGCCGGAGACCACGGGCGGCAAGGTGCAGGTCATCGACTCCAATCCGCCGGGCGTCTGAGCCGGCCGACCGCGAGCGGTCAGTGATCGAAGCCGTTCTCGCCTATGGCTTCCACGAGATACGTTACGAGTGAAGCGATGCGCGCGGAGATGGCGGTATTGCGGTAGTACACGGCGTTGATCGGCTGACGGAATTCGATGGTGTGCTTCGGAAGGACTTCCACGAGCCGGCCTGACTCGCGGTCGTCGCGCGTCATGAAGTCGGACAGGCAGACGATGCCATTGCCTTCGATCGCAAGCTGGCGCAGGGTCTCTCCGCTTGAAGCACTGATAGTGGGCTTGATGTGGACGGGCTGTTTTTTTTCGTCGACCAGCGGCCAGTCATTGAGCGCATCGGGCTCGGTGAAGCCCAGCAGTGAGTGATTCGATAGCTCCGACACCTTGCGTGGTGTACCGCGTGCGTTGAGATAGGCAGGGCTGGCCAGGCAGCGTACGCGGCTGCTGCCGATAGGCCTTGCATGCAGCGTGGAATCCTTGAGCCGACCAATGCGCAGCGCGACATCCGTTCGCCGCTCCAGCAAGTCGATGAAACCTTCGTTGCTGTGCAGTTCCAGGTCGACATCGGGGAACCGCTCGCGGTACCCCGCGATAAGAGGCACCACCACGTGCAGCATGAAGGGCGACGCGGCGTCGACCCGTAGACGCCCTGCGGGGCGGCTGCGTCGCGTGGCCATCTGCTCCTCGGCATGTTCGACCGCGGCGACGATATCGCGTGCGCGTACGAGGAACGTTTCACCTTCGTCCGTCAGCTCGATACGCCGCGTGGTGCGACGGAGCAGGGTGGTCTGCAACTTCTCTTCCAGGCGCCCGAGCGTGCGGCTTGCCGCCGACACCGTCTGGTCCAGTTGCTGCGCCGCCTTGGTGATCGAACCGGTATCGACGACGGCGATGAAGTTCTGGATCTCGTCGAGGGTGATGTTCATCGTTGATTTCGGCGCGAATGTAGTCCGCTTATACGCGGCTTCTTGCGCAAAGGTAAAGCGACCTCACCGCGAGCTACATCCCGCAACTGTCGGCTTATCCGGATCCACCCGCGAATCATACAGATCCCCGCCACGCCCCTTGGTCCACCACACGACCGAACCCGCGGCGTAGCGCACGCCATCGGCGGACATCGTGTTGACCAGGAGAGTCGGTTTGCCGTCGATCGGCATGAGCGCAAAGCTCTGGCCGTTGTCTCCGTTCCAGTAGGTCACCGTGAATGGCTTGCCGGCAGGGCAGTGATAGGTGGCAACGATGGGCTTGCCGAACTTCACCTGAGGAACCATGAGCGAATCCGAGGCAGCGCCGGTCGCGACAAGCAGGAAGGCGGCGGATAAGAGGGCTTTCATGGCAGCGCGAGCTCCGTGGCAGCCTGAAGCAAGGGTTCTCCGGATACACGCAACACGCCGGTATACGGCGCCTCCAGTTCCATGATCAGGAAGATCGAGCCGGAGAAGGCCAGGGCGGCACAGAAAAGAACCAGGCGAACCGAAGCGTTGTGCATGGCGAACGTACCCATGCCGATGAAGATCAGCACGATCCACGCCGTTACGACGATAAGCAGGAAGGTGGGCTCCGACGATCGCTCGTGTTCCGAGGTGAGGATGCGTTCCTTGCCGAGGTCGGTGGTGATCTCCAGCGCGCGCCACTGAAACCAGCGTTTGCCTTCGGTATCCGGCTGCAAGGCGAGGATCGATGCCTGCAACTGGGTGATCAGGCTGAGGCTGGTATGCGGCAGGCGAAATACCACCTTCTCCATCTCTCCATTAGGCGCGACCCGCTCGGTGGCATGAGCCAGGAAGGCGCGCAGGTCCGTGCGGATCTGGGCGGTCTCGGGGCCGTAACCGGAGAGTGCGCGGTCCAGCAGCAGGATCGACGTGGAGACGCCGACGATGTCGTCATTCGCGCGGTCGAAGGTCGCGCGTGCCGAGGTGACCATGAAACCGAGCACCAGCGCGGCCAGCGTGGCCATCATGCTGATACCGAACTGCGCGGCTTTCTGGGCCTCGTAGACGAGGTGTTCCTCCGGCATGCGCCGGGATATCCAGCCGCCCAGGAACAGGCTGCCGCAGGCCAGCACGAGCACGGCAAGCGAAATGACGATCGCATACATCGGTGGTGGTCCCCCCTTTATGCATCGACGGTATGCCGTGCGCCTTATGGTGGCCGCCGGCCGGCCGGATGCCTTTTCGAATACCACGGTTTTTTCGGAAACGAAAGCCGGCCGGAGCGATAGATGCAGCGCGAGCGGCAGGTGGAACACAGCAAGCTCTAGCGCGACTCAAGCCGCGGTAAGCGTGTCGTTCTCGGCATCGGTGACGACACGATTGCGGCCGGCGCGCTTGGCGCGGTACAGGGCCGTGTCTGCCTCGCGGCAGAGGCGCGTCAGCGCATAACCGCACCTGTCCGTCGAAGCGACGCCTACGCTGACCGAAAGCGAAACGATACGACCGTCGTCCGTGACCGGACTCGCTTCGATGGCGACCCGCAGGCGCTGGGCCGTCACCACCGCCTGGCTGCTCGAGCAACCAACGAGCAGGATGCCGAATTCTTCGCCTCCAAGGCGACCGAACAGATCGCTCGGTCGCAGGTGCTCCTGGAGTACGGCCAC
>Ga0247742_10000766_pt1 | contig 24613 bp, 39 predicted proteins | sample UWRJL208509C2_FD_180944 | JGI IMG/M metagenome (GOLD analysis project Ga0247742, IMG submission 180944) | Plant litter microbial communities from Arlington Agricultural Research Station in Wisconsin, United States - UWRJ-L208-509C-2 | ecosystem: Environmental > Terrestrial > Plant litter >... | reverse complement strand
CAAAATTCTAGTAGATTCGGTGGAGCGGAGTCAAAATTGGTAGTTTGAATGAGAACCCTTAATGTATCGCATATCAATTCAATGTGCCACGAGTCCGTTCTGACTTTCAGGGAAGTGAGCATCGAATATCATAGATCGGGTGCGAATATATGGTGTATTCAAAAAATTCGTTGGTACGTCTGAGGCTAATCATTGGCAAATGCCGATACTTAATTGTGAACGGACTTTTGTGTCAAGAAAGCCGTGAATATCAAACGGAAGCAAATGGAAGCAAAATGGAAGCGTTGCCTTTCCGAAATGCTACGCAACACGTAGGCGCTTATCGGCTAGCTGGACCCTGAAGCCTCGTCATCATCAGTTTTCGAATTTTGCAAGCGGCCTGCTTACAACTTATAGATTATTTCATCCTTTCTGAACGTCTCTGCATGTTATATTTGCAAACACATCAGAGCGAAAACGAAGATTTACTATATGTGTGTAAGAATAAGATGTGATATTAGTTTGAACTCGTCTATAGAGTTGCAAGGACAATACTTATGCCTCGTCATCGGGTCTCGTAAATTATATCCTGGTCACACCCAGACTCATGTGTCGGAGCAGAGGTTCCGTCCCCATTTTCTTCCGTCACTGGGGAGTTGCTCGACTCCCTTCCATCCAACACCTCGCTATTTTGATTCGTCGAACTCACGCACCAACCAAAATATGTATCCAGTTCTGCCAATTCAATGCAATTGGTGTCTTCGCCGTCAACTTCAAAGAAGACTGAGGTAAGAAGAATGTCGCCGGTCGCTTGGTATGGCGAAGAGGGAGATCGTTGGGGTTCAATTTTCAGTGTGCGAAGTTTCATGATTAGTCGACATGTCTGGTAATGTCGAGTGTCAGAACGACGAGAAGCGGAGTTTGAGGTAAGGAGATGGCAATGGGAGGGACTCACCATAACACTCAACACAGTAATTGGCCAAACAAACAGTACGAATGGGTTTACTGAGCGGGATTTCATAGTGTATGAGAGCAGTACGGTGACGAGCGCTAAAAGGAAGGGACACCAATAAATTCCCTTCAGCGAGCACGGAATAAGAGGTCAAAAATTGAACTTACCACCCATAATACCAAACGTCCATCCCCCTTGTTTGACCAACAAACTAATGACGAGGGGTGTCTTTGATACTTTTCGGTTCCTTTCTGGATCTTCAGTACTCGGGTCGTTTTGAGGAGGTAGTCCACGATGGTCGAGGTTGTCGCCTACAGGGCATTTCTCCACGCTCCGCACGACTCTACGACGACCAGCGAGGGTAGCAAGAAAGAGGAGAAGGGTGGTCAAGAAAACACTCGCTCTGTTGAAGATGGTGACAGATTCAGAACGGGGCATCGCGTGAGCACCACATAGGGTGGAAAGAATACAGCAAGAAAGTGGCGAAGGGTTGGTAAGCTTTAGTGTCCGGGTGATTTCAACTGGGACACATACGAGATATAAGCACCCTCTTTCGGAATCACTCTCATGTCGCATGTAGCATTAAATATACCACCGACATACCCGTCCGAAGTCGATGCACGATCAGAGTCAAACGCGCCGACGAACACGAACCCGCAACCGATAGCGAATTGCAACACGATAGGGAGGATGAGGACATAAACGATGGGGTTTTTCCTGTACATGGCATAAACTCAAATTTGGAGATGGATCAGTGACTAGAAAGATGAGCGAATAATTATAGTCAGAACCCACCTCGTAGAAAGAGAACTGCATCCAGAAATGCAGCAAGAAGTGTACATCCAGTGAAAAGAAAGAGGAACCAGGCTTGGCAATGGGTTGTGGAGATGGAGGTTGTGGACGAGTAGGCGGGCATTAGAATGGTGTGTATGAGGATGTAATGAACTCTATAAAAAAGAGCAGTGAGTAAATTCCATCGTTCTGGTAAAAGTCCAGTAGCATAGGAGTGGGTGATAAGATGGGATACTGACATCAATACAATCAGCGCGATGTAACGTGCACCAAGGTAAAGAATCTTGACAATAGGACTGCGAGCCCTGTAGTAGAGTAATAGTGGGTCAGCAACTATTACAACAGCAAGACCGAAGGGGAGGAATTGGTAGAGATAGAAGCAACCACTGGGGTAATTTGAAGGATAAGGATTAGAGTCGAATGAAGGTCACAGACCTCCAGATATAGAGGTACTCCGCCTTGGCGGTCGAAAGGTGCTCGACCCCCAAAAAGACGAGTGCTGCCACTGAGTTCCGGTTACCCGGCGATAGGAAGCATATGAGCGTTCAGAACACAACTGAAAGCAGCTGAAAAGTCCTCACGAGATGAGTAGTTTCTGCTATGTATCGCTAGTCCACTCAGACCTAAGCTAGCGGCACTGGCTGCGACAGTCTGCTCATGGTCCATGCCCATAGACACGAGAGGTCCCTTTTCAAGAAAGATGCAGCGGCTGAGGTGTTGATGACGCCCTGACGCAAAGCCTTTCAAACTTCCACCGTGTAGACTAGAGTGAGAGCACGGTTCCGAAGTTGGGAAGATGGGTAACGTTTAAAGCGGTGGAGTCGTGGTCAACCAAACGGACTTGTGGTGTAAAAGCTTCAGTAAACTCACCAGAGCCGATTTATGAGTGGATAGAGGTTCCGGACGCATTATCGGTTTTCAGGGCAGGGCTCACGAGGAAAATATCGTAAGGGGAGTGGGAGCGTGCGTCGTCTTAGCGTCGCCTTGTGCCTGATATCGGAAGGGAGATGCCGCCACTCAATAGTAACAGGAGCTCTTACGAGCGAACACACCGGTGCATAACACCTGTTGAGCCAGATCCTCAGGCCTCACATGGCACAGAACGCTCTGGAACGATTGCAAAGCAGGGCTACCGGCGAATCTAGTTGCACTGCCACATTACTTACCGTCAAACCTTGATATTTTAATTCTCACACCTTAATTCTCAAACAGGCAGTTGCATAGTCGTCAAGCGCCTAAGTCAGAGGTAAACTCTTGGCGAACACGAGCACCATGGCTACAACCTGCCGGTTCCATTAAGACTCTGAAGGCTTTTTCAGAAGAATATCCGCAGGATTGTCGTAGCAGTAATCATGCACTCGGCGATATGTCTCTGCGATATTTGTCCAATCAAACCTTCAATACGGAGGACGGATGTCCTCTGCGTGTCAGGAACTGGGTGAGCCAATCGGCCAAGTTGCATTAAGAATTACTATTCGAATCCTACAAAAGGAGAAAAAGAACAAGAAAGTTATTACTGTCTATAAAATATAAAATCTCGTCAAGCTTCATATATTTTACAATAAAACCCGAACAGCATCAGGCGAGATGTAGGGGGCATATGAGCAGGAAATGAATCAAGCCAATTATACATTCGCCCATAGCCCTTGTTGCCTGAACAGCGACTTGTCCTTCGCGTCATCTTTGCGTCTCGCAAATATCATCGTTCGAAGTACAGTTTACAGCCCCAGACTCAACATTCCCGTTACCAGATTCAGTTACTGGGGCTGATCCTACTTCTCCATTCGATCTCTCGCCATGATGACTGGCCGGGCCTCGACCCCAATAGGACTCTGGGTCCGCCACTTCCTTCGATGTCGCTTCGACCTCAAAGACGACTGTGGAAAGACGAATGTCGCGAGTAGCCACTCTGAAGGGCGACGGTGAACGGTGACTTTCCAAGTCGAGTGTGCGAAGATTCATTATTAGTCGGCATGTCTGTTGATTCATAGAGGGTTAAATTCTGACCGAAGGACGTGGATGAAAGGGCGGCAAGACTTACCAACACACTTAGCATAGCAGTTGGCCAGATGAACAATACAAATGGATTTACACTGCGGGATTTAAAGGTGTATGGGACCATTGAGGCGACAAATGCTGGAACGAGAAATGGTGGTTAGTTCAGAATAAGGTATATCAGAAGAATCAGAAGTAAATACCTCCCATAACAGCACACGCCCATCCTCCTTGTCTTACTACCAGGGTGATGATGACTGGCATTTTCGAGATAGTTTGATCCCGTTCTGGATCCTCAATCCCCCGTCCAATTCTGGTAGCAGGTCGTTCTCGTTGTCCATAAATGGTGACTCTTTCCTTGACTTCACACCCTTCCACGCTCTGAGCGACTTTGCGCCGACCGCTCACGGATGCAAGAAAGAGGGCAATGTTGGTTAAGAAATACGACACACTGCAAGGAATAATTCAGCAAATGATATCGGTACGTAGAAAGAAACAGGAAGGATCACATACGCGAGATAAGGCGTCGCTCTCGGAATCTCCTTCATGTCGCATATACTGTTGAAGACGCCATGAACGGAGCCATCCTCGCCTACATAGTCAAGCACACTGGAGTGCAAAAATACGCCTGTAACAGCGATTTGTATCGCGATTGGCAAGATGAGGATATAGGTGGCGGGGTGTTTCATATACATGGCATACACTTATTATCGCGGAGGTAGGTCAATAAACGGTAGCCTATGCGGTTTAGTCAGAGCTCACCTCGAAGAAAAAGAACCACATCTAGCAATGCAGTAATGACAGTACACCCACCCTGAAGAAATATAAACCAGGCTTGACATTGGGTTGTAGAAATGGAGGTTGAGGACGAGTAGGCAGGTAAAAGGATGGTGTGCACGAGGGTGTAATGAACTCTAGAGAACGGGGAATTCAGTAGTTTGCCGATTAGAATAGACTGTCCGGTAGGCGGAGTAGAGGACCAACATTAACATGATCAGCGTGATGTAACGCGCACTAAGGTAGAGGGTCTTGACGAGAACACTACGAGCCCTGTAGGAACGATCAAGCTGGTTAGCGTTTATTTATAAGCATAAGTCAGAGAATGACGCGGAAGCGGATGAGTGTGTTGAAATTGAGGAAATCACTGAGGTATATCACGAATAGTATGAATCGAGAACACACCTCCAAATATATCGATATTCTCCCTTAATGGTCCAAATGTGTTCGACTACCAGAAAGATGAGTGCTGCCACTAAGTTTGGGTAGGAGGCATGTGAGCGCTCAGGACATAAGGATAGAAAGTAGCAGCAGTGCTCACGAGATGAGTAGTTTCTGCTGTGGATACCAAGTCTGGTCAGACCTAAGTCAGGTCTGTTGGCGAGGGTTTGCTCAAGATCTGACATCGGAGGCTTTGACGATGAGTGTTCTTGAGTGTTCGGGAACCGGAAAGTCCTCAGTCTCTGCGAGAAGGGTTCCCTAGATGGAGGGGGTTGAATTTACAGTCCGCATCCCCAACTTCTTCCGTCGATTCAAATACGATTGAGTGGGCGCATTCTGCGACGAGCAGGGCCGAGCTTTGACTGAACAATGTACAAATGGAGCGTTATAAGGGTTTACTTAGCAGTTTGGTTGATCGGCAAATGCCGATATATGAAAGATTCAGCGGGCGCTTACCGATTGTTACCAGGGCATTACGGGTCGGTATTTGAGCACGTCAAGATGTTCCATGTGCTTACTAGATAGAAATATTGAGAACATTTTACCGCACTTCACGTAGAGGCCTTCGAAACCAAATTGATTTTGATTTTAATTTTTTGAAGAAGGAAAAAACCATTATGAGCTCGCAATTAGAGGAGTAACGCTCATCGTGAGAAACACATGGCGGCTTTGATTTAAACTCCTGCGGGAAGGATAGGAGTAGGCCCTTATTGATAAACCGGAGGGGAGCTTTGCCACGATTGAAAGAGGGAAAGAAATTTGAATAACCGGATTACAATAAACTGACAAGCTCAACCAGAGCTCAACCTCTCCCGACATATCTCTGCTTGTCATATTCCTTCCAAAGCGCCTTCATCGTTTCCTTTCCACCCACATTTAACGCACTGACCATCAATGCATCCCGACTGTGTTCATTCATCATGCCACACAGCGTAAACAACCCCGGCTGCAACTCCTTCCGCACATCCAACGGCAAAATACACAACGGGTCGTTCATTGCCTCAATGTATGCCTTCAACACATATGCTGCGTGTTTAGAAAAAGGTTTTGCGAGCGATTCGGCCTTTTGCGTCTCCAGAGGGGAGGATGTGGGAACTCGGATAGTCGTCTTGGTATTTAGACTTTCAAGCAGACGGCCAAGAGCTTTGGCTTCGTCTGCACCGAATGGTTGTTTGAAGCTTATCCACCGTGGTTGTGTGCTCGTGACCAGCGTGGTTTGCTTTGCACCAAGATTGGGGCGACAAGCTCGTGTCAAGAGCAGCAGTTGACGAAGGATCAACCCGAGATGGGGCAGAGAGGGAGTGACGAGATCCCTACGCAGGCGTATTAGAGAGGTGAGTATGGAGGTGATCTTATGGAAGATGTCCGTTTGAGTATCGTTGTCGTGTGCTTGACTTGGTGCAAGGTACTTTGCTAACAGCAACCAAATGCCAGAGGCGTCTGACGTTCGGAGAGCTGCTTGCTGAAGAAACAGAGCTAAGTTAGTCGCGTTTATATGAGAATTATCATATATATCACTTACTTGGTCTGAGCAATGCTGAGAGATCATCTGTAAGACTTCTAACCTCAGCCTAGGTGGACCGTCGACAAATATAGAATTGCCAGCGAATATTCCCAAACATCGAGTGGTAAACTTTTGAATGTGAATCAACGAATCTGTTCAAGAGAAGTTGAGTCTCAGACAGAATAAGAAACAAGGGATACGAACGTGAGGGGTGGTCTCGAAGCAAGAGTGCAGCTACATGAACCAAATATAGCAGGAGGGATGTCGATTGTCGCTTGACTTCCACTATGGAATCAGCCACAAACGTGAGCAAGCGAACATAGTCTGGCTGAGTAAGACTCTTTGCTAATTGGCTGATCTGTAGATCCATTTCCTTGCAATCTGAGACACCAGACGTCAAGAATAAGCAAAGACTAGAAGTAACCACTTACTGGGCTCAGGCAGTAGTTCACTCAGGTAGACGTAGAAAGAGATGATAACATCTAAATGCTGTGGGTGCTCAGCTTCCGGTCTGCTGTACAATTCCTGCAGAAGGATCGCAAATGTCGTGACAGCTAGTTGATGGAGCTCCGTTCGCCTTGTCGCGTATTCAGGCTTGAAACATTCCGCGACTGCGGAAATGAGCTTCCCAGCAACGAAAGTGGTTGGTTGACCTATGACGGCGAGTGAAACTAAGGACGCAATTTGATGTGGTTATGCAAACTACCTGTATTTCCGTGAAGCCCTAACCACCTGTCTAAGCGTATGAGACTATGCCATTGTGCCAATAGATCAGCATGTTGTTTAACATCTTCTTGCTGGAGATCGCTGGACTTGATTGACTCCACGCGTGAGGAGATAAATGATGAAAGCCTTTCATGAACTAATCTGAGCTCAGTGAAAATATCCTCGTGTATGCTATTGATGACACTGGATTAAGAAGAGCCTCGCTGCCAGACGGAAGGTATGAAACATACCTTGTTGCGGTAAAATCTTTGTAGAGGAGATCAACCATCCCCATGAAAGTCAAAGAAGATAGACTACGAGAAACTTTGAATGTGGCGGGTGTGAAAGTATCTAGGACTTTCAAAGTCGGTTGTGCACCATTTTTGGATGATTTAAAGAGGTGTCTGGAACGAAGGTAATGAGGAAGGTTGCGAAGAATTATATGAAGGTAGACGGACAAAAGATAAATCCCAGCCAACTCGAGCGTGGCACGCGTAAACGCCTCCTTGGCAACATGAGTAATATGGTCCAAAGAGGACGATTCTTCGAATATGCGAATGAGGAACTCTGCCTCGCTTTTCCCCTACCAAACCCACGAATTAGTAAAAATGTAACAAAAAAAAAGCCAACGACTTACCGCATTGTTTGCTACAGAACCGGTGTGCAAGACTGCCCTCTTGAGAAATATCCGTAGGGCAGTAACTGCTCTTAAAGCGTACTCGTCGGATGTCTTCAACACTTGGGAGATCGAATGATCGAAGCTCCAAGCGCGCTTCATGAGGTCGTTCAAGAGGCGCGTTGTGAAGTATTCCAGTGGAAATGCCAATAACAGGCGATATAATCCTACTTTTCCGACCGTCGTTGACGATTGCTGAGAAGACGAGGTATGGTCTAAAATTTCAAGGATCGTCTCTGAGGAAATGTTAGTGACAGGTTGCTGAATCCCCTCTGATAATCCTCACCGCGCATGTTCTCGCGGACGTTTCTGAATTCCCAGAATTGAGCCGAATGTATCATTTGGAGTAACAATTGTGTCTTGTCCATGGCTCGTGGGTTTCCCTCCGTAGGCGAGTCGATTGATAAGATGATCTTCAGGAATCGCTTGAGCTGGGCCGCGGAGGACAAACGGCTACTATTCATCAGCCTGCATCAACACAAAAGTCACGAAAAAAACGAACTCTATTTCTGGCAGCCAGCGTTCGACGACCATGTACATGATGGCGAGCGCAGACTCGGCTTTCCCAACCTCACTTCTCGTCAAATGGTAGCCATTGCCAGACCAGTTTACGCCCGACGGAACAAAGTTTACCTCGAGGTAATTCAAGAGGATTTCTACGACGTCTTGGTAGTTCGAAAAATCTCCTGCGGAAAGATTGTAGAGGAGGGTTCGGAACTACAAATAAAATAAAACAAATTAGCCAGGCCACTTGTTAAGATGGAAAGTTCAATATACCATCTCGAGAATCAACTCAGGCAAGACGTCTTCATCCCCAGATAACATTTCAGTCAGCCTCGAATGTATTTTCGTCTCTGCCGCAAGAGGCAGTACGAGGTTTCTTGAGACGTTCAAAGCGTATAGTAGGCGCAAATTGGTCGCAAGGCAGATCTCCACAGCCCATTTATCCGAGTCATTTCGCTTCTTGAGGGCCTTGACGCCTTTCGATATCGCATAGTGTACGAACTCGTTTCGAAATTCGGCGAGAGAGGGGCGGACCTCCTCCAATGTCTCCGCTGACAGCGATTGAATGGGCAAAGACGACAGAACGACGGAGGCAAGTCGAGAAGCGAGACAATATACTACAGCCACATCGCTGCCATCTGTTTCGTCCCCAGCAGCGATGGATTTGCGTTTGGAACTCCGATGTGAGGAGTCAAAAGCGCGTTCCCAAATAGCTTTGTGTGCTTCAGACACGTATCTTAAGGTCGGAATGCATTGGCTCTCGGTCATGAAATTTTGCAGAGCTTTAGCAAGGCTCTGGAGGAAGAGATTATGCATGACAGGGCTGGCAAATGATAGTTGATATCTTTCTTGCGCGTTGCCGGAATACGTGCTGGATGCAGAGATCGAGTCGAAGAGCAATTCAACCAGCGTGTTCATGGTCCTTGTTTTGGTGTGATAAACAACGAGCAAGTCCAGTAGCTCAAAGTGAGTCGCGCTAGATATAGGAATCTGTTCGTATCAGATAGATGACAAGATATATCATGAGACATGCTCTTACCTGGAGAAGTAGAGGGAGGATCCTCGAGATTACTGCGGCTGTAAGATCGTAATCGATGCGGGTAATGACAGAGAGGCACTGGACGGCGGTTTCTGTGATCTGTAGATTGTCTCCTGCATTGGAAATGTAAGGAAGAGGGATACAGAACGCAATATGGCGACTTACTCTTCCAGCTGTCGTTTAAAGCAATAACAATGAGGTCTAACACGCGATTTATGGCCAACACAGACTCCTGTTGCTTGGAATCAAAGGTGTTCTCCTGTTCCGCCATCCGCAAAAGTGAAAGTCGAGTCTCCCATGCTCTAGCGTCCAGCTGCCTGTCATCGACTAACCCTACTGAAGAAACGAAGAACTTCATTGCCGATTTTCGGAACTCATCCTGCAGTGACCCAGGCTGCGACTGAGAACCCTGACTGAAAAGCGCACCACGGTGCCGCGACAACGCGCGCACATAGCCCATGAAGATGGCTGGGACAAATTCAAACACCAAGTCCCTGTTATCGGCTGCAGTATTCTGCAAACGCTCGAGTACGGCATTTTCGGACTTGGTGTCACGCGCTTGTCTGAGGACGTCCAGACTGAAGAGAGTCTCTAGTCCAGCGTCTAGGAGTGTCTTGTCGTTATCCGAGGCATCGATGTTCGAAAGAGCTTGCAGCCATGATAGTAGATGTACTTGAAGGAAGGTTTGGTGTAGCTGTCCAGACCAAGCTGGTGAGCACTAGAATAATGCATTTTGAGCCACTCGTACCTTCTTCTTGTTCGACGAAGTGGCCAATGAATTCCGATACGAATTTGATATCATGCGTCCAATGCAATTAGTACCATGACCAGAATTTCTCAATGAGGTCTGCGACAGGAAGGCTCCAAAACACTCGAGTAACACTTCGGCGTTCATCCTCTGCACAGCAATCGGCCATAGAGTCGAAAGACATGCGCTAGCAGGGCCGGTGAAAGTGGTTAATTCCCTCGCGGCGACAGGCTTGACGCCATTCAGGAAGGAGACAACAATAGGTCCCAAAGGAACGCGATGTAAGAGTGGTGTCAGCCAGGTCTTTACAGAGCACGAGTCTGCACCGTTCGCGTTGGAATCCCGAGGTTCACATAAGCTAAGCAGAAGGTGCCAGTATCGCGCATCAAACAGAGAGTTTGTTGACCTATTCCAATTCATTCATAAACACATGGAGATCACAAATGGCCAACTACACACACGTTTCCTTGTCTTTTTCCTTCAAAAATTTCGTCAACACCCACTCCGCAATAACCTCTGCCTTGCTTGGGACATAAAACGATTGGCATGCCCATGCCTCTTGTGCAATTTGGATCTTCAAAGGACCTCCTTGAACTGGTGGGTCCGACGCCGCTTTCAAAGCTTTGACGAAATCGTGCGACGACTGAAGGTAAGATTTAGACATCCCAAAGCTTTAAGAATCACCAGTGAGATTGCTTAGCCGGGTCTGAGCATGAGAGATATGAGAAGAATTGAGAGCAACAAATTTTTGGCACAAAGGCGGCTACACAAACCCTAACCCTAAAATTGGGCCTGTGACGCCAGAACGTGTTTTCTAAAGCTTTGCACAGGATATTTCTACTTGAACTCGAACACTCATAGGTCTTCCAAGTCTCCGATTTTGTATTTTTCTGTCGATCGATGTCCCAGTGGGCATTGCATTGACATACACAGCTACCCCCGTTTTTACTCTGGTCACCTCCATAATGTTGGCACTATGTAAGCGCTAAGCGCTACCGCCACCCCGTGAGTCATACCAATTCATAGCTACATAGCGCTGCAGAACTCAGTTGTAACTCGCTGTCGCCGTTAGTGCCTTGCCGATTGCTGTACGAAATCTGTAAAACATCCAGCATATAAATATGCGATGTGGATCTATTCTTGCAACATCACCAAAGGGAACTTAGGCTGTTACAATAATGCCACTTACAGCCCACCTCTCCGAGTCAGCTACTGCAGAAGAACACGAAAAGTGTCGTGCTCTGCAGGCCGAAGAGTACGAAGTGCTGGAGGTAAGCCGTCACATTGACAATTTGCAATTGCACCAGCACTTACACCCGTCAACCAGTCCATCTACCCTGAGTGTATTTCTCTGCAAGGGGGGAATGGATTTATGAGATTGCAAATACCCATCGAGTTCGAAGTTGTACGCTCTGTCTATATCACCACACTCTCGAGGCATAGCCGTTCTTCACCAGACCAAGGGACTTCTCTGGACAAGAATGTTTCTGTCGATTCGTTGCCTCCTCTCATCCTTCAAATTCAGCTTCCAAACTATACCCTCTTCACAGCCCACCCGACATCGTCTCAGTCGGTGCCACCGACGGTTGGCTGCATAATGTCTTCATTCTAGAGCTACAGAGAAAGCTCTCCGAGAAGTGGGAAGTAGGAGACTCGGTTCTTTATCACTGGATTGAATATCTGCGAACGGGTGAATTCATTCCTGAGCTCGAGCTCATTTCCCTAGATGGTTTTGGCTCCATACGGTGAGCACCGTTCATATTAGTCGAGACTTCCCGTTCTGATTCGCCGTCAGCCTTCATCATCCGGACCCACCCTCCCTAGCGCATTCTATAACCTCATACAATACCTTCTCAAAATCAGAACAGTTCTCTCGTAATTCCTACTTCTGCTCCATCTGCCTGACGTCCTTCAAGGGTGCCCAATGCCACCAACTTTCCTGCGGACACATTTTCTGCCAATCGTATCTTGAAGATTTCTGGGGGATGCGTATTCAGGAGGGTGATGTTGCTCGAGTTGGATGTCCTGATCCTCGCTGTGTGAAGGATAACCGGGAGGCGGCCGGGCAAGAGGTTTCCCAGGTGAATTTCCGAAGCCCTGCTTCAACGCTTGAAATGGTTTCGAGAAAAACGAACACTAGAACAAGGTAAGAGCCTCTTGTTGACGACTCTGCTTTATCCAAGGACCTGATTGCTTATTTCCAGATCCAAATACCATGAACTGCCCTATTCCTACATTCCAAACTCTGGTATCAAAGCCTGATCCTGGTGGAACTGATCCAGAATCCGGATGGGACCGTTTCCGCCAATGTTCCCATTGTTCGTTAAGCTTTTGCTCGTTCTGCAAGTACACCTGGTATGTAATAGCTATATGCGTATAACGTTGAGGTTGACTTGCGACACGACCAGGCACGGCCCACTCTCAGCATGCCCTATCAGCCATACAGAGCAGCTGGTTCAAGAATACCTTGCAGCCGAAGAAAATTCGGCTGAACGTACTCTAATAGAAAAGCGCTATGGTCGTTCGCTTGTCATTCGCCTAATTACAGCATACGAAGAAGACAAAGCCACAAAACAATGGATCTCATCGTCAACTATGACTTGTCCTGGATGCGACAGTAGTGTGGAAAAGAGCGAAGGATGCAACCATGTGAGCTATCATGCTGAATTTCACCTCCTTTTTTGACTATCTGTTCATAGATGAGCTGCACAAGATGCCGAAATCATTTCTGTTATCGGTGTGGAGAGGAGCTTGATGCTTCTTCGCCATACGAACACTTTTCAGCTACTGGAACGCCGTGCTACAAGAAACTGTTTGATTGGCAAGATAGTTGGTGAATCTGTAGCATATCTCGTCAATAAACATTCAAGTCTCCGCGATAAAGTGTCGGAAGTGTAGTTTTCGCTCCCTGTTCTAATTTTGGGCTTCCCTATTCCGAAAGGGGCTTTTGATCTGCTGTCTACCGATGAGCCTCCTGCTGCACGCACGAGTCACTTCCGGGCTTGGTCAGCGCCACCACGGCCCTTCTGTTGCGTTCTTCAATTTCTACTTCACATTTGTGTGGATTGACCCTTACCATCACCTCACACGACTGGCTTGCCAACACCCGTTTCAACGCGACCAGCATGACTATTACACTGGCAAATTCCCATGAGGGCACCCTCACATACGATGCTGGGGATATTGAACAATGTAAATTAATGCAGAAGGAGGAGTTTGAGGTACTAGAGGTATGCATGGAACTCACTTGTTCGAAGTACTCGACCTAACCGGTTGTCACCTTCAACAGTCGATTTACCCGGAGTATGTCTCAAGCCAGAATTTAGAAGGAGATTTCAAGCTGGAAATACCAGTTGAACTCGGAAGTCCACGATCCGTAATCATCTCTGAACCAATTGCGTCCACCACCTCCACACCAGAACGCAAGCCTACGTGCCAAACACTCTCTCTATCGACACTACCGCCACTACTGATTCATCTCATCTTGCCCCCCGCGTACCCCATCCATAAACCACCTCAAATCGTGTCGATCAGAGCCACTCATGTATGGTTGACAGAAACTGCACCTCTTCAAGAAGCCCTGCTTGAACTTTGGCAAGCGGGCGAGCCAACGCTCTACAACTGGGTGGAATACGTTCGAACTGGTGACTTCTTGGAGAAGATGAATTTGGTCTCCTCGAATCATGCTGACATTATAATGTGTGTAACTCTTATCACGTCTCTCAGAGCATTCGCTGAACTTTACCCCTAATAAAGGCTAACACATCCTGCCCCGCGAATAATTGCCCCCATACTGAAGACCTCCGAGGAATCATCTCAATCAAGCCAGTTCTCAAAGAACTCGTATCCATGTGCTATCTGCTTAACGTGGTTGAAGGGATCCAAATGCCTTCAACTGTGTTGTAAACACATTTTCTGCCGATCGTGCTTGGAAGACTTCTGGAAGATGTGCATCGAGGAGGGCGACGTAGGTCGCGTGGGTTGTCCAGACCCCGAGTGCGTGAAGAAGGGAACGGAAGCTGGTGAAGAGGAGGTCGCGAGAGTGGTGACAGACGCAGAACTGGAGCGGTGGAGGTGGCTGAGGGAAAAGAGGCATTATGATCGAGGTACGTCATAAAATCTGATGCATTGCAAGAAGCTAATTAGAACCAGATCCTACGATTGTGCATTGCCCTGTGACTGTGTGTCAAGCTCCCGTCCCGAAACCTTCGGACGTCGACACAGAATCGGGTTGGAGTAGGTTGAGACAATGTTCCAAGTGCATGTTCTCGTTTTGTGCATTTTGCAAGCGGACGTGGTATGTCGGCTGTGTCTTGTCCCGAATCATAGGCTGATGTTTGTCTCACAGGCACGGTCCTCTCGACAAATGTCCTATCGCGCAATATGAAGATCTGGCTCTTGAGTACATTGGTGCGGAAGAGGGATCCCAAACGCGCGCAAGACTCGAGCGGCGGTTTGGTAAAGCTAACATTTGTCGGCTAGTCGCTACCTACCAGGAGGAAAAGGCGAATTTGCAATGGCTGTCATCCTCGACGATGATGTGTCCAGGTTGCCGCTGCCATGTCGAGAAGAACATGGGTTGCAACCATGTGCGTGGATCTCCTATGTAACGAGGTTTGAGATTGACGTTATTCCGCAGATGACTTGCTGGAAGTGCTCCCAACATTTTTGCTACCGGTGCGGCGTTCACCTGAACCCGACCCAGGCGTACGCACACTTTTCAATCGCCGGAACGCCGTGCTTCAACCAGCTATTTGATGTAATAGACGTGGATCCTGCGGACTGGGAGCCCATGGACTAGATAGAATTGTAGAATGTAATGTAGGATCGAGGGTTTCCCAGACAACGTGAGGTCATGGAAATTTAAAAGCCCGCGTATGTTTTGGGCCGCGCCGTGGTTGTGAGACTTGTGTCACGGTTGGTGCTGGACTCTGAGATTCGTTTGCTCCTATATCGTGTCGTGTTTTATATCTTGTCTCTGCTTTTCTCTCTTTGTCGTGTCCCAGCTGTTAGTCTTTTTCCTTATATTTCGCAAAAGACTGGGCCTCGATTTCACCATTGATACCAATTCTGTGTCAATACCCTCCTATCAAACATACCCCGTCATCCCTCCTACCACACCATTCCTATAATTCAAAAGGATCACCATGGACGTCTACACAACATCTTTTACTTATCCACGCCGGACGCGCCCCATTCATTCCCCCTCGTCCTCGCTTGACTTCCAGGCCGATGGACTCAAGACTTCCTCCTCGCTCATCGATCCGTTTCCCGCTGCCCACCAGCTCCAGCGTCCAGATCAGAACGTCTCAGACGTCTCAGTGGGTGCTGGCGACGCAGATGCTGTCCAAAAGCTCGCCATGATGGCCATGTCGTTGCACGGTTGCCATGTCTCATATTATATGGTCGACCAAGGCAGAGGATGGAATTTTCATATCACTGGAGCGTATCAGCAGGTTATGGTCACTCGAGGTTTGATACTGAAGGAGTGTCCCATCCAGGTGAGCATCTCTTCTCATCTCGTTCCTTGCATTCTTCGAGCGGCTTTGACCAATTTTTTTTGACACAGCATCGCTCAGCCATCAAGGTGACGCGGTCAGAGATCCTCGACTCACCCTTCTCGAAGCCTACCCTTAAGCCTGAAGTTCGTCGCCGACTCGATGACATCGCTTCTCAAACTTTAGCCCACATTGCTGTCGTCAACAGTCCATTGGCCCTCTCTAATCGCACGCCCCCCGATGGGATTAGCAGCAACGCTGGCTGGTCTGGTCTGGAGACTGAACGCGTTTGTGAGCTTGTCGTCACTGGAACGGAGGATGCTGTTGACCTTGCACGGGTTCGTCTGCTGGTTATGCTGGACGAATTGGTGCGTTACGATTTCTGGCAAAACTTTTCTGCCTCTGACTCCATTTCAGAGTGGTTTGCATTCCGAAGCTTGTGAGATCGACCACAAGCTGCATGCTATCATTGCTGGTCGCAAGCGAAGTGTATTGCAGTCCATACAAGAAGAGACTGCCACCAATATATATTATCCCTCGCCGCTGCAAGATCTCATAGGCCCTGACGTCAATGCTACAAATTCATCCACTGGAGCTAGGAACAGCAACATCATTTGGATTACTGGAGAATTCTTTGGGGTTCAGAGGGCCCGAGACATGCTGTACCAAGTTTCTGTCAGCAAGGTACGTGTTCAATGATTGCGTCCGTTCGTGCGCTTGTCTGACATCATGTTAGAGCAAGTCAGTCATCTCGCGGGATACGGCCATTCTTCCCCGGAAACTCGATTGGATGGTCACCGACAGGGCAGAGGATCTGAAGACAGTCATGAGCGACAATGCGACGTTCATTCAATTCCCTGCCTTGGGAAGCTCAACGAGTTTAATCACAGTTTATGGTGACCATAGAGTCAATATTCAACGCACAATACGATCCATCATGCAACTTGTAAGTTATTTCACAGTGCCATGTCGATGAACTTGAGTTAAAACGATCGTTTCCTTCAGGCTTGTCAATATTACGTTGGTTCGTTCTGGTTGTTACCCGTTCAGTTCAATACGCTGCTCCCACCTGCCAATCTGAACACGGCGACAATCACCGCCCTATTGAAGCAAATATCGACGGCGACTGGCGCAGAGGTTGTGTTCAAGAGTATGTGTTTTGAAATGCATGGACTTGAGCATGAAGTTCGTTCAGCAGTCAATATGATTATGGAACTGGACATAATCAAGGTTAGTCGACTTAGGTCCTTCCTTGACTCGTGCTGACACGTATTACAGGCGTTCCACCATGAGATTCGCTTCCAGATAGAGCTCTCAAATGAACACCGAGAGTTCATCAGTGGCAAGAAGAATGGAAAAATAAACAAGATCATGCAGACCACGAATGTCAAAATCAAATTCGAGACCTTCAACGATCACAACTTCCTCATCGACATTGCTGGAGCCGACGGCTCTGTCCTTCAAGGCCTGGCACTCTTACAAGAAGAGCTCCCGGCCGAGATCTCGTTCCATGTTCCAGAGGGTTATCACAAGCGCATCATCGGTGTCGGCGGGCGGAGCATTCAACGCATCATGAAGAAATACGGCGTTTACGTCAAATTCTCCAATGCGGAAGAGTTCGCTGCACTTGGTGGGTACAACGATAACGATGACAACGTCGTCGCGCGGACGCCAGCGAAGAATGCTGTCAATCTGGAGAACTTGAAACAATCTGTCATGGAATTAGTCGCTCCCAAGGTGAGTATTCTCTAACCGATTTAATCGCTTTACTTAATATTTCTCAGGACAAGGACTTCGTGAACGAGACCGTCTCCATCCCTAGGAGATATCACCGCACTCTGTTGGGGGAGAAGAGCATCTTCATTCGTGACATTGAAACGAAAACCAACTCTCGTGTCCGTTTCCCTGACAAAGAGACGGCTTCTGACGTTGTCACTGTTTATGGACCTGAGAGTCAAGTCCAGATTGCAGCTACTATGCTTTTGGTGCGTCACGTTCTTGGAGTCGTGAAACTTCGTTGACAGACATCTAGGATCACGTTCCGTTCGAAGCGGATATGGCCGTACCGCCTAGCCCCGATCTACCTCGTGTTGTCGCGTCCCCAGAATTCAGTGCCTTGGTCGAGCACGTCAAACGGGAGCTACAGGTGTCTGTTTCTCCAAATTTCAGGCGCCCGAATTCGGCGAATGGCGTCGCTTCAACCGAGACAACGCCCTCAGAATATTCGTTCAAGTTCCGATGCCAACGCAGTAATAGCGACTTCTTGATTACTGCCAGGGAGATGCTGGAGCAGTTCCTGCAGACCCACAACGTCCATGTCTACCCCTCGCCCACTGCCCACACCCACAAGAGGAACGACTCTTTTGCCGAGGCTTTCCCTCACTTCGACAGCAAGGTGCTTTCGACTGCCAGAACTCGTGGCCATGGTACACTATCAATACTTTACGAAATTGTCTCGTACTTACTTTTTTGTGTCCAGAATCCATGGACATGGGCCGCTCCGATATCATGGCCGATCGAAGGCTGAGGCTCGCAAATTCATCTCCAGATGTGAAGGCATTGTTCAATTCACCTGCATACATCTATAACCTCGAAACACAAGAGGATGTAGACTCGAGTTACATGAACACGCCAGTGCAAGGAGTTGACTACTGGACTCCACTCGCACCGATTGTAGGTTTACTACTTTCTCAGCCTTGCCATCGTCTTACCTTTGTATGCAGGGTTCGGGATTGCCTCATCGTTCAAGACATGCGCAAGACGCAATCAAGCGTGGCTCTGACTCGCTATTGGAAGCCAAGCTGAAGGAGCAAATTAACAAACCCCGCTCCCTGAACAATCGTGCTCAGTCACTCGACTTGACGCACTCACTGTCCCGCATTACCGAGATGGGTTCAAGTTATCTACCTCCGGACTCACCCACAACCTCCACCGGGGACACTGGAGGCAACTCAAGCCCCAATTCCGCCACTGCTCCCTCCTTCCCAAGCGTGTACGGACCCCCTCTCTCCGCTCGATCTTCCGGCGTCTTTGGGCAATCCGCAGTGGGCCAAGCTCAAGCCCGGAACGGAGGACATGACGATGACGCCGTTGATGAAGTTTCCCGGGTGATTTCAAATCTCGGATTGTAGATAAAATTTCTTTGGACATTGTTACGAGGATTCGATTGATGCGCGCCGAAATGGCTTCCGAAAAAAATGGACGCTTTATCCCTCTCGATGTATCAAAAGTATCTACGTATATTTTGTGTTTATCTACTTGTTGCTACAACCGTCTTCTTGTTTACCTTTTCCCCCTGCTGCGCATCTATTATTTCCTCGCCGTTCTCTTGTTTTTTTTTGCTCGTCACCTACTCGAGCTTCCCCGGATTCCCTCCTGTACAATCACGCATTCTTCACCATGTCGCTGTCCCAAATGTATATAGTATCTTATCCTACATCGAACGGGCTGGTTGCATGTTTTTATATTAATAAACACAATCTCAAGGAATCCCCTCCACGGGCAAGCATGGAACATACTTAGAAGAAAGAGCGAATTATGCTAAGTGATGACCCAGGGAATCTCGTACAGGATGAAGTCAAAGAATTCTTGGTCCATGATTGTCTGATACTCTCCAATAAAGTCTTCACTGCTAGCTCCTTTGCCTCCTTGCTTAGCAGCATTGGATTTGGAGCTCAAATACGCAAACTGGGCCTGCAGCACGCCGAAAACCTTCTTCGCATTCTTCGTTTCCGGCTGCCGACACCACTTAGATGATGAGCTTACTTCAAATGCCTAACATCGCTTACCTTGACCACGATGCCAATATACTCCGCCGGCAATCCATACCGCAGCACGCTTTCGACGAATAACCGAATGACCTTTAGGTGTACAAGGATCTGGAACGATTCTGAGAAGTTTGTGCGTGCCAGCCGTAGTAGCTCGGTCTGTTCAAGAATGTGAGGTTACAGAAGAGCAACTAAGCGAGATGAACTCCTACCCATAGCTCCTTCTCCGTTGTTCCGGCCATATCCAATTCCTGCTGCTGCCTTGCGATCTCCTCCTCGGAGTAGACAAAGTCTCGGACAATGAACCTGTGCGAAACCCCATGAGCTTGTGGAGTGAACGGAAAGGTGTGGGCGTACTTATTTTCTCGGCACTTCTGGACGAAGTCGTCATGCACTCTCCTGAAGATGACGACACTGAACAACGCGAAATCGTCGTCCTGATCGATCAGGCTATTTATGCAGAGGATGAGCTCAGCGAGCCTCGCTTGTTAAGAGAGACTCACTTTGATGTTCGAGGGACCACCATCTGCGTCAGCCGTTCGTATCCGTTGTTCCACTCCTTTACCAGCATCCTGAATCTCGTTAACTTAGTCTTCAAAATCGTATAACATGATCTTACTTCGGAATGGCCACCAATAATGTTTCCAAGTACTCCGAGTCTTGGATAAAGTCTTCTTTGCGCACGACATCAGCAAGCGACCGAGATGATAGATTTCCTCTGGTCAAGTCATCAGCAGGTTCAAGGTTATTGTAGGCTCAACTCACGTCTTCTTTCGCTGCATTTGTGTTAATGAACCTTTTACCATATTATAGTTGTTCAATTTCGCTTTCAAGGCGTTATCAATCGCATTCATTTCCTGGATCGCGTCGCGCCAATCAGAAAGTTCTGGAGCTTCATTACTCGAGCATTAGACACACCTTGTTCAAAGTGTCCACTAATTCTCGCAAGCTCTTTTGAACGCTGTACCTACCCTCCTTCCATTTCCACCCATTCAGAACATAGCTATCCACGCTGCTCTCGTCCACCAAGATATGCTGCGCCAGCTTTGTTGGATCATTATTTAGGAGATTGCGAAGGGTGTCCACCGTCTTCGCAACTGTAGCAGTGAAGAAATTCTCTTGTTTAGGCAGATCTTCAGAAAGACCAATAAGTAAATCAAGGGTTCCAGTCTAAGTTCATCCGTTCATCGATTTATAGAATGCCGAGTAACTGAAGGGCCGACCTTAAATGACGGAATGACGAGCTGCCCAATGTTTCGAGGTGGTAGCTTTGCCTGTCCAGTTAGTTTGCTGGCAGTCTTGTCAAAAAGTCCCTGAGGGTCATGGCCTTGAGGTGCAGAGATGAGCCAGGTACTCTGATCTGAAGGCATTTCGATATTCACGATTGGATGTCAGGTATGGAACACCACTAATGAGGGCTATCGGCGGAAGTTGTTGATCCTTGTTATCATCAAGGACCTTCACCCTAATCTGGTCAGAGCCCCTGTTCAAAGTCAAATATCCCCCACAAGTGGCAATCCCTAGTCTCCAAAATCACAAATATCTGCTTTATTTTGCCCTTTTAAATTTACATTGTGAAGAGATTTTGTATTTTCTGCCTTGCCTTGACCTTGCCAACTTTATCAGCTGCTATGACGTACACGGCGCGAGAGCAACTTCTTACTAGTGAACTCCCATCTGCTAAGCATGACTCTTCTCATACCACGAACATTCCTCAAGGTCTTGCCAACTTCTCCCTTTGCTTCAACAAGGAAAATGTCTGCTGGTGTACCTTTCTTACTCTCTCCACTGGAGGTCAAAGATTTGACCAAGTCTGGTGCTGCTTCCGTGTCTCTGCTTGATGCAACATGGTTCATGCCAAATGCCCCAAGAAATGCAAAAGAAGAGTTTCTTTCTAAAAGGATTCCAGGTTCCCAGTTCCTCGATCTCGACGAAGTCGCCAGTCCTCACGAACTTGGACTGAAGCATATGATGCCCGACTCGAACACCTTTGCTCAAGCATGTGGTGGGTGCCATACTCATGCCGACGCACCAAGAATACTGACTGTAGTTCCTTCTTCAGAAAAGCTCGGGATTTCACCTTCAACACATGTCGTGATGTGAGCCTACACTCATCCCATAGTGGACAAACGTATTAACCTTATGTAGCTACGACACTCACGGTGTCTTTTCGTCCCCTCGAGCCCTTTTCATGTTCAGGACCTTTGGACACAAGAACTCTAGTATTTTAGATGGTGGATTACCACGCTGGGCAGATAACGGTCAAGAAGTTAGTAGCTCAGCGCCTACTGAACCGAAGTCTACCAACTACCCGCCGCCTCACCTAAACGAGAAGGCTATACGAAGTACACCAATGCCTTCAATCTGAGATCTGATCCTAAAACCTTGCATGACCAGACTATGAGCAAATTGTCTCCAACGCACACCTTGACCCTTCCTCCGACTCTGCATCGGAGATTGTCCTCGACGCTCGACCTAACGGAAGGTTCGTGACTTTACGCAGTACCCGGATTCGGTCAATTTAATAGATACCCATCTAGATACACTGGCGTAGATCCTGAACCACGTCCTGGTCTATCCTCGGGGCACATGCCCCATTCCTACTCCCTTACGTTCAATTTATTCCTCCAAAAGCACAGCGGCAAGAACGGCCAAGAATACACCACGTTCCTCCCACCATCAGAAATCCGCAGGGCACTAGACAACGCTGTTGGTGTAGGTGAAGCTGAGAAGATAATTCGCGGCGAAAGATCTGTGATAACTAGCTGCGGAAGTGGCATGACTGCGGGCGTGCTTTGGCTTGGCCTGCAACTGTTAGGCGCCCCACACGTCAGCCTTTACGACGAGGTACGGTTGGCTTCAAGTATACAGATGACATGAAGCTTACCTTCGATCGATTAGTCGTGGACAGGCTATGCTATGCGGCCATCAAGTCAGATCCAAAAATCGACTTGAAAATCAGATAAAATACATGATCTTATCGTCGGCGCCCGTCAGAAAAGTAGACGCGTAGTCGCAGCGGCACAGCAATCACCTGCTCGCCTGCCTGTATACGTTTGTTCCTATATGGATGAAATATATGTCCATTTGAAGGTGTATGTGGCTTCGCTGTCTCTCCTTTCCATGGACATATTCACTGCCTTGACACATCTCCAATTGTTGGGGATCGGCCCTTGAAACCCGCTGACTAGCTCACGAAGACATATCACCCTTTGGTTCGCTTGACACCTTGCCCAAATTGAAGACTCTCGAGGCAATTCCCATAAAATCTCGGTTCCTTTGTGAATCCGAATTTGTTTTGGCAATGGAATCCGCCTCAACCAACCGACCGCTGACATGTTATAATGACACATAGAGGCGCACGAGGCATTGTGAAATAGGCCACGACGAGCTGTCCAACGTTCTCTCTCGCATTCACTTCGAGCTTCTTTCCGTTGTCAGAGGGGATTGGCATTGCACTACTTAATGCGTGGATAGGTGTACACTACAATTACAAGCTTATGACCATACTTTTACAGCTATATTATCGCTGACCGATAACTCTTTTTTTATCAGTAGACCCATAATGTATGTTAGGAATAAATAGATGATGATAGCAATGTCCGAGGGCATAGTAGGCGGAGTGTGAGCTACCACCCTGTAACATGAGCCTAGTCGCGGGTCTGAAGCACGGCCATGAAAGGAGGATGTCGATGCGGCACTTTATTTTGAGCACAAGCGGCTAGAAAAATAGTGGGGTAAGCGACTGCTCAGACATGTACCAGAGCAAAGGAGACTCACGACGACCACCGTACTCGACCTCTATCCGGAGCATTTTAGCTTTCCGATAAACAGTTACTTTCCAGCTAGAGACCTCGGTTAGCATGTCTCCTCGGCGGTCTAGATGAAACGCTGCTCACCTCTCGAGTAATAGAACATTATAGCCATTCTTCTTCACCTCCTCGAACAATTGTTCTCGAGCGAAGGTGACAGTCTTAGGCAGCATGCCGGAGTCTTTCTTGAAGGCTTCACGTTTGACCTCCACAACATATGTCCGCCGGACATTGCCCCCTTTGACGAAGACGAGGTCTAGTTCTGTGAACGTGCTTAGTATGCGGGTGGGAATAAAGAGCTGATATCTCTTACCTTCATCGTCGTAGTACATAGGAACGGGATCGACATTCCGACTGTCGACTACCTCCCAAGGAAGCTCTTTGCGACGGAAAAGCATTGCTAGTAGGTTGCACGAGAAAGGCGCCAGTTTCGTGTTGGTAGTGCAAGCACAAAAGAGGTAAAGGTGAAAGCCAGGACACGGGGGAGGCTATTTCACACTGGTGAGGCGTGCCCTCAGTGAGGAGGAGTCTTTATAAGATCTCCATTGCTACCCTGATAAGGATAGCTATAGTAGAATCGGCGATTTCAAAATCACGGCACCGCCACTACCGTGGAAGTCGAATCGCAGTCAGCTAACTGACAAGTAGAGCTGCGCGAACTTGATGTGTCATGAACCAATCCGAGGGAGATATCTGTGGGTCGGCGGTAGCAACGACTCCGGCCACGTAACCCACTTTCGGTCCGTCCCCTTGAGCCACGACAGCTAGCAGTAGCCTTTGTTTCGTCGTCGGCCTAGCTGGATGCTGGTACCTGGGCCTCGGGTGATCTTGAGGATCGTCATTACACCGGGGTGCTCGCATCCCCTAACCCCTGGTCCAAGCTCGAGAATAGGTAAGAAACAGCAATAAGCCAAACACACATTTTCGGCGGTCACGTTCGCGCCTGGACGTGCGTAAGTTTCCGCCAAGCGGCTTTCTTTGTAAAAAGAAATTCGGTCGGTAAGGCAAACTGAAAGCAGGAAGACACGCATTTTGTTTACGAACCAACAATGACTCAGCACCCCCTGTGGGGATACCATTCACGCTTGGATGCACCCCGCTGGCTTGCCGCCCGCGAACGGAGGTATGACTCGCACTCTTGGTATCATAAATATTTTTCAAACGTTCGGCTCCTCAAACGTCGCTCTTTACGCATCTGATAGATCATCTTAGATACTAAATAGTTTCAATTCGGCAAGGCTCGGATAACGAGAAGCCGCTCATTGACACCCCTCTCTCTCACAAGTCCGAGGTCAGGTATTGTGGGCATGACGGTGTGTCCGGGCCAGAGGAAAACCACACCGACCAAAATGTTCGCAGGCTGAGCACAATCATGAGCGCTTGCTCCTGTCAATTTGTCGGCTAGTCGAAGCTGAGGTCATGAC